>Ga0272441_10003263_pt1 | contig 31118 bp, 19 predicted proteins | sample SSMProp6N_FD_193582 | JGI IMG/M metagenome (GOLD analysis project Ga0272441, IMG submission 193582) | Marine sediment archaeal communities from Little Sippewissett salt marsh, Falmouth, MA, United States - SSM-Prop-6N | ecosystem: Environmental > Aquatic > Marine > Wetlands > Sediment ... | reverse complement strand
CAGGAATAACGCCTGTTACCCAGAAGGTTATTACTATAATAACCAATGCTGCAACAACGCCTTCTGAGGAAGAAAGTATGATTGGAGGTGAAATAACAATCATTACCCCAATTATGATTGATATTAAGGATATTAGAGTTTTGATTTTGCCCGCCTTCATTTTTTTGTTATACCGATGGGACCTTATGTGGTTGATGATTGCTTCACCTAACAATCTACATATAATTTATGTTTATTGAAAATCGCCTTGATGTGGGCATCCAGGCGCCTGTCTGACCGCCGGATATTATCTTTTTAAGCATGACCTTCTTTCTGGTTTTCTGCCTGGACCTGTTTCAGTTTCGTAAAAAATTCTTCTTGAGTGATCAGTTCCTTTTCAATCAATAGTTGCACGAGAGCGTCAGCCATTATTGAGTTTGCTATCAGGAGTTCTTTGAAAGATTCGAGATCAGCGGGATCGTGTTTCTTGGCCATGTTGAGCCTCCGGGAGGATTTTGGGGAACCATATCAAAGCGGCGAAGATAGGTCAAACGTTTTGAATTTATTAGTATAAATTTCAAAAAGATGCACATTGAAAAAAATAATGGCTGGAATCAATGAGATGGTGAATTTAATTGAAAGGTCGCATTGACGCGTTGCTACACGGAATAGCTATAGAAAGCGTTTTGAGGTAATTGAGAGTTGGTCTTAATAGCAGTTATTATCGGTTTTAGAAATCGTGTGGTACGATCTGGCTATTCCAGTTATAACGTACCTATTGTCAGTGTCTCAAACCAAAATGATGATCGATCAGTACCCCGGCAAATCAAAAATCCATGAGAACATAATCAAAAAAATGCCCCTGCCACCACCAAAACAACGAAACGCATACGGAACATACCTTTATTTCGCTGAACCCGCTACGCTTAAAACCTTCATGCGGGATTACCGTCAGATTCTCTAGGACAATTTTCAAAAATACGAACCCAAGGCAGCGGCGAATATTGGACTTGCGGCCGTAATCACGATCCCAGGAATTTGTACTGGAAACCCTGGCAGCATCTTGAACGGCTGTGCCGAAAACGGGGTTTTGATGATTTTGCCGTAAGGGACATCACTGTTAAGCATATAGGGCGGAATCTGGATTGCGAGTGCCAGGTTTTATATGATGAAAGGGAATTGCGGAGGCAGGCTCTTAAGAGGCAATTCGGGGTTGATTTTGACAGCTGGAAGGTCGGACTGGTGGATTGAGACAGGAACTGCAGAACCGATTTCAGCTGAAATGCGTTATGGAATTTGGAAATTTGAGGTCAGATGACGGGTGACTGGATTTTCGGGCTGGGAAAGAAAGTGGGTTATGGACTGGGGTTCAGGCATCTGTTCGTTGACAATTAGATTCGATCATCGTAAATGTAATGGTTAAGATAGCCAGAAAGTATATTAAATTTCAATTAGTTGAATATCAAGCAGGCACAAGGATTGACGCACCCCACAAACGCCATGTACTCTCAATTAATCACAACCCTCTAATTTTATACGATAACCACAGGATCTGATATGGTATCATAACTTCAGGGTTCTACGAACCGACCGCTACATCTTGGGGTGTACCAGAATTGACCCCAGGTCAAAATAGTGGCAAGCAGGTTTGAGTATTGACCTACCCCAGGTGTCCAGTATAGTTTCAATATACCTGAAATTTCGTATGGCGTAACTTACGGATAGAAGCTTCAGTTTCTACTTATAGATTATAATACCGCAATAGATGGAATATTTTCCATCTTATATTACTGTTAGTCTCTTAACACTGAAATTGAATGTCGCTTGCGGACAAAACTTTTTGTGGTTCCAGGAAAACATCATCAGACGTGGATTCACAGAGATTTAAAACAAATCCAATTTTTTCAAAATTTTGATACCGCGTTGTCCGGCTTAAGCAAAGGAACAAAATATGAATAAGCTTCTATTAGGCGTCGCATTAATATTTCTTAGCGGATGTTTGGGGATGCCCAAATCTGTTACACCGGTCAAAGAATTTAACCTCGATAGATATCTTGGCAAATGGTACGAAATTGCACGATTAGATCATTTTTTTGAAAGAGGATTGGAACAGGTAACTGCCGAGTATTCGTTACGGGAAGGTGGAGGTGTTTTGGTTAAAAACCGTAATTTTTCGATGGAGAAGAATAAATGGAGCGAAGCGAAAGGTAAGGCATTCTTTGCCGGGAAATCAAGCGAAGGGTACTTGAAAGTCTCTTTCTTCGGTCCATTTTATAGCTCCTATGTCGTTTTTGAATTAGATAAAGATAATTATCAGTACGCTTTCGTCTCCGGTCCGAATACATCTTATCTTTGGTTGCTGGCGCGAACACCAACAATAGAGGCAGACTTACTTTCTCAGTTTATTGAGAAAGCCGATAAACTTGGTTACGAGACTGACAAACTAATTTATGTGAAGCAAAAATAGGACAATACGAGCATATCAAACGGATGAACCGAAGTCGCCGACAGCGCGGCAATTGAATGGTGAATCGTCTCCGGCGACTCGGTTATCCTGACCGTTGTAAATAGATACCAGGAAAACAACCTATTTGTAGAAGTAAAAACTTACTATACCTCTAACATATCAACCGAATTGGTAAGCTAAAACCTGCTGCTGTACCGAGGCTATCGAAATCCGCTTTAATATAGCCAAACCGTATCTGATAATAAGATTTAATTTCTGACAGTTACGATACTGATATACAGGTCTAAACACGCCTGATTAACCCAATAAACTATTGCTGTACTTTTCCGCCATCACATTTGCGTATTCCGCTCGATTCCGGCCGCCGATTCCGGGCGAAGCCGGCCACTGATTCCGATTGATTCCGGCCACCCATTCCGGACGATTCCGGCCACCCTCGCTAATGTTATAAAACTGCCAGCGGCGCTGGTTAGACTCTCATTAACCCGTTAAGATGTACTTCCAAATTTGAACTAAGGAGGTACATATGCCAGCGGAGAGATTAACCATGCGCAAAATTCGAGAAGTATTCAGATTAAAGTTTGACTGTGAGATCAGCAATCGCCAAATCGCTAAAAGCTGCAACATTGCCCGCAGCACCGTGGCCGAGTATCTTTTTCGTTTCCAGCAGTCCGCCTTGAGCTGGCCCCTGCCGATTGATATCGACGACAATCAGTTGGAGCAACTGTTGTATCCCCAGCTGCCCGCTGTGCCGGCGGATCAGCGCGCTGTTTCTGACTGGTCCTATATTCACCAGCAACTGCGGCACAAAAGCGTCACTCTGATGCTGCTGTGGCAGGAATATAAAGAGCAATATCCCCAGGGCTATCAATACAGCCAGTTTTGTCATTTGTACCGTCAGTGGACCAAACTGATCGATCCGGTCATGCGCCAGGAACATCGCGCCGGCGAGAAACTGTTTGTCGATTACGCCGGGCAAACGATGCTTGTTTATGATCTTCACGCCAACCAAATGCGCGAGGCTCAAATCTTTGTGGCCGTGCTGGGTGCCTCCAACTACACGTATGCAGAAGCCACCTGGAGCCAATCGCTGCCTGACTGGATCGCATCCCACAGCCGCGCCTTTGCCTTCTTTACCGGCGTTCCGCAGATTGTAGTGCCCGATAACCTTAAAAGTGGGGTGAAAAAAGCCTGCTTTTACGAACCCGATATCAATCCCACTTATCTGGATATGGCCAACCATTATGACACGGCGGTCATCCCCAGCCGGGTGCGCAAAGCCAAAGAAAAGGCCAAGGTGGAAGTCGGGGTTCAGGTGGTGGAGCGCTGGATCCTGGCCCGTCTTAGAAACCACCAGTTCTTCAGCCTCAGGCAGCTAAATGAGACCATGGCCGAGCTTTTGATCAAACTCAACAACACCGCTTTCCAGAAGTTGCCCGGCTGCCGAAAACAAATGTTTGAAGCACTTGACAAACCGGCTCTCAAACCGCTTCCGCTCCAACCCTATGCCTATGCCGAATGGAAAATCGCCGGGGGTCAATATCGACTATCACATTGAAGTCAATTTCCACTATTACAGCGTGCCCTATCAGCTGATCGGTAAGAAGATCGATGTGCGCATTACCGAAAACACCATTGAGTGCTTCTATAAAAGTAAATCCGGGAATATACGGGACGTAGGTGACAAAGTTGACTAACTCACAATACTATTTGATTCGACAAGCTTTTGCTGCTTGCTGCTATCTATTTCTGCATTGCGGCCTACAAATCAGCGGTCACCAGCAGAGGTGGCCCCGACCCCTTCCAGGGGCCATCTTCATACCACCAACTTGTGGTCGCTAAATTCTTGATTCAGAGATTAATAGATTTCAAAGGCAGGAATAGTCTTGGGTTATCATCGCTCAGGCGGGTAAAACCAAATTGTTCGCAGAATCCTTTGGCTTTTTCGTTAACAGCATCTACAGTTATGGCATAGATTGCGATTTGATCACTGACCGCCAGCGTGCGCTTGATTGCATCGGCCAGCAACATTTTTCCAACCCCTTGCCCCTGAGCAGCATTGCTAACCGCCAGTCTGCCGATCAGAGCAGCGGGCACTGGATGCTTAGGCCACTTCCAAGCCAGCTTCTCAGGCAATTGATTCAGTTCAATGGATAAAGTACTCAAGGTGTAGTAGCCAATCGTCGCTTTCGGATTATCTGGCGTGGTCGCGACGAAAACACGACCGATGCGGCGTTTGACATCCTGCTTGGCTTGTATTTTAAGGTAGCGGTCCAGCGCTTCGACACCACACTGAAAGCCCTTCCTGTCATGTGTGGGATTAAGCGGCGTGATAAACAAGTTTTGAAAACCTGTCATTTGCTGACAACGCGCTGATCATGTTCGTCAAGAGCTGCGGCCAGTTTGCAATTGAAACGTATCGGAGCGGCCAAAGCCTCGAAAAATATCCTGGAATTTTTCGCTTTCAATGTCATCGTCTCATGCTTTTGAACGGTTATTTCGGCTTGCTCCAAGGCACCGGTCAATATGAAATGATCTGAATTCTCTTCATTTCCCAATTCCACCTTCACCCTCTCCACGTCCTCTTCTAATTCGCCCTTCTGATTCTCCCTCTATCCTCTATCCCGTACTTTCAGCTTTGCCTATCCATCTATTCCCCATAAAATAGATTATTGAAATTTTGTTCATTTATGCTATTTATCTTACGTTCCATGTTATTTTCCACCTCACATGGGGGAGACATATAATGATTACCCTGCCTAAATCAAAGACCATTGCCTTCTTGGTGCTTTCTATCTTGATCTCAGGATTAAGCGCTGATCTGGTGAGCGCAAAGAGTTCGGCGCCAGGGCCGATGGCAACCCTCACACCTGAAGAACAAGCCTGGCTGATAGAAAATCCCCATATCAGGCTGGCTACCCTTACGAACCAGCCCCCCTTTTCGATGATGGATGCTGACGGCAACCACGCCGGTATGCTGGCCGACATCTTGACACTTTTGAGCGACGTCATCGGACAAAGGATCGAAACGAAGCTGGTGGAAAAAGTCGTCTCGGATACCCATGAAGTGGCCAAGGAAGAAGGGATCCATGGCTCCGCGTCGATATTAAAAACCTCGCGACAAGGAAAAGAGTATTTGCTCACCGATCCTTTTATGACAACCCCTTTTTACATCTATGCCACGGCCAAGAATCGAAGCGAAATCCGCCGGCCGGCCGATCTGAACGGAAAACGGGTGGCTATACCCCGCAACCATAGAGCGGTTGATGAATATCTGGCCGGGATCGGCGGTGTGCAGACGATACCCGCCGACACACCGCTGGAGCAGATGCAGAAGGTGGTTTCCGGTGAAGCAGATGCGCTGATAGGTTACTTCACCTATCCTCACCTGGTCAACAAATACCTGATGATGGACCTGGTGATGACCTTCATCGCCAAGTCGGACCAGGGAATCCATATTGGCGTCAATCCCGAGCACCCCGTCCTGCACGGCATCCTCAACAAGGCGATCGCCGCACTCGATGACAACACAATCAACGCCATCGCGGCCAAGTGGACGGAAGCCTCGAGAAAAAAGACTCCCAGGCTTGAACTGACGCCTGAAGAAAAGGCCTGGCTGGAGGCGCACCCGGATGTTACATTCGGTTTCACAGACTCTTTTGAACCATTTCTGATCCGAGGTGTTAGGGGTCAATACACCGGCATTTTAGTAGACTTATTAAAGGAACTGAACTCGCAGTTAGGCACCCAGTTTAAGCTGGAAGTCGATTCCTGGCCGGTGATACTGGGAAAGGTAAAAAAAAAGGAAATGGGGGCCGTTTTGGGTGTTGCCCATCACACGGTCGATGCCTTTGGACTATCGAAAACTATCCCTTACTTTACGGTCTACCCTACCTTTTTTGCCCGCGAAGATGCGCTCTTTACCATAAAGAGTTTGGATGATTTACGCGGCAAATCTGTTGCTATTATGAACAAGGCCAAGGTAATGGAAAGCATCCTTGAACCTTATGAGTCCGACGTCGACATATCGCGCTACCCCGATAACCGGACACCTTTGCAGATGGTTTTTGACGGGAAGGTGGACCTCGCATTTGGATTGAGCATCCATGCTTACTATATCCATAAATACGGTCTGATCGGGGTGAAGCCGGCCTACACCTTGTTGGAAAGACCTTCAAACGTTGGCATGGCCGTTCGGACAGACTGGCCGGAACTGGTTTCCATTCTAAATAAATGGCTTACCAGTTTTTCAGAACAAGAGTTCGATACTATTATCAGACGCTGGATAGATATTCCCGTTCGGGAAAAAACAATCGAACTGACCGATGAGGAAAAGGATTGGCTTGCACAAATCCGAACGGTTCGGGTACGGACTGTCGACTACCCGCCCTATCAGATCCTCAAAGGTAACGAAGCGCCGCAAGGAATTGTTATCGAGTATCTCAAACTCATTGAAAATAGAACCGGGATTGAGTTTAAATATGAAGTGACCGACCAGCCGTTTGCCGAATTTCTTGAAAGCATGAAACAGGGCAATGGCCCCGACATGACGGCGCTCATCATACCGACACCGGAACGTGAACAGTATTTGTCTTTTACAGAGCCCTACATCTCCTCCCCTTATGTTATCTTCATCCGGGAAAAGTATGAACCGATCCTGGATATTCTTGACCTGACCGAAAAGACTATCGCAATCCCTCGAGGATTTGTCGTGCTGGAACAACTGGAGAGTAATTATCCCAGGATCGAGCTGGCACTATTCGATTCGGATAAGAAGGCGCTGGAAGCAGTGGCAACCGGTCAGGCGGATGCTTACATCGGCAACCTAACCGTGGCCAGCTATATTATACACCAGCACGGATTGTCCCATCTTAAAGTCACCGCTACCGCTCCTTTTGGCAATCAGGGTTTATCCATGGGCAGTCGCAGAGACTTGCCTGAACTCACCTCCATCATCGACAAGGCGCTGGCGAGCATTACCGAAGAAGAAAAAACCGCCATCCGCAACAAGTTTCTCGCGATAAGATTCGAGCAGGGAATTAATAAAGCTGAGGTGTTGAAATGGGTAGTGATTGTCGGTGGATCTACTCTGGGCATTATTCTCATGTTTGTATTCTGGAACAGACAGATGAGCCGGGAGATCAGCAAGCGCAAGAAGACGGAGCTGGCCCTCAAACAGGCGAAAGATTATGCTGAAACAGCTCAAGTAGCTGCCGAGGCCGCCAGCCAAGCGAAATCCCTCTTCCTTGCCAATATGAGCCATGAACTGCGCACCCCGCTCAACGCCATCCTCGGCTTCTCTCAAATGTTAACCCGGGGGGCGAGCGCTACCGCCGGTGAGAAGGAGAAGCTATCCATCATCAACCGCAGCGGCCTGCACCTGCTGAGCATGATCAACGATGTATTGGATCTGTCCAAGATTGAGGTGGGAAGCGTCGCGCTGCAGGAGAATCCCTTCGACCTGGTTGCCTTGATCAAGGAAATCAGCTTGATGATCCAATCACGCGCTACAGAAAAGGGGTTCTCGATGGCAGTGGAAGTCGAATCGGTAAGTTTTCCTTACATAAATACCGACATGGGAAAACTGCGCCAGATCCTGATCAACCTACTGAACAACGCAGTCAAATTCACCGATGAAGGTGGAGTGGCCATTCGATGCAGCGTCCACCCGATCACGGAAAAATCCAACCGCGGCCACATCGTGATTGAAGTCGAGGACACCGGTCCGGGAATTGACCCGGCCAGACAAGCAAAGATTTTCGATCCTTTCGTGCAGGAACGCGATGTGCCTGAGCGCAAAGGCACGGGTCTGGGGTTGTATATCTGTAAAAGGTATGCCGAGTTAATGGGCGGCACCATCGAATTGGAGAGCGAAGTGGGGAAAGGGTCTCTTTTCCGGCTGCGATTGCCGGCGAAAATCGCCGCAGCAGCGGATGTCAAGACATCCGTTGACGACAAACCGAGGGTCATCGGCCTGGCCGCGACAGATAAAACCTGGCGGATCATTGTGGCAGATGACAACCGGGAAAATCTGCTCTTGTTAAAATCCTTGCTGGAAGAAGTCGGGTTCTTTGTCATAGAAGCCAAAAACGGCCAAGAGGCGGTGGCGGCGTTCAAAGAGGCGGCGCCTGATCTCATCTGGATGGATATGCGCATGCCGGTCATGGACGGGTATGAAGCGGTTCGACAAATCCGGCGGTGCCCTGGAGGAGATACGATTCCAATCATTGCGATCACTGCCAGTGCTTTTCGCGAACAGCGCCAGGAAATCCTGACGGCAGGCTGCGACGACATGATCATCAAACCGTTTCAGGCCCACGAGATCTTTGAGGCGATGGGTCGGCTCCTGGATATTAAATATATCTATGAGCCGAAAAGCGAAGCAGCACCGGCTCGGGGGCACGAAGTAGAACTCACCGCCGCCATGTTGGCCGACCTTCCAGAAGAATTGCTCCAGGAACTTCGGCAGAAGGCCCTGACGCTGAACAGGGAGGCTGCCCTCGAGGTGATTGCGCGCTTTGCCGACTCTGCTCCTGAAGTGGCTAAAGGCCTTAAGGAACTCGTTGACAATTATCAGATGGCCGAGCTGCAGAAACTGCTGGGGGAGGCAGACTGAGGTTCCAGGTTCAGCGTTCCCCGTTCAGGGTTCCCGCCTGCGCTCCGCCGAGCTTCGGCGCGACGAGCAGGTGTCAGGTGTCAGGACAAAGAGAGGCTTCGGGTGTCGGGAAGAGGGAGGTATCAGGACGGATGGAATGGAGTATTGGAGTAATGGCGTATTTGAGTGATAGAGTGTCAGAATAACGGTTTCAGGTGTCTGCGTTCAGGTTTCAGGACGGATGGAAATTTCAGTTCTAGGCTTTTTCCCTGTTACTCTCTTACACCTTATATGAAACTTCACGCGGTCGGAACAGTAAATATATTGAACATCGAACATCGAACGCCCAACATCGAACGTCGAATATTGATGACGCTACGCTTCATCGATTTATAAATAAGCGATTCATGGTGAAGACGTGATTTAAAGACCGAGAATTTCGAAGGATGGTTTCGCTTTGCACAGCCTTTTTTAAATTGACAGAATGCATTCGATGTTGGACGTTCGATGTTCATTAGTTTCTTTTTCGATTTGACCGGCCGTTTTTTTGGCCGGCGGCTGGGCTGAAACCTGACACCTTGTAACTGACACCTGACACCCGGCACCTTAAACCCCGAACCCAGAACCCCGAACCCAGAACCCTGAACTCTGAACCACGAACCCTGAACCCATAACGGAACAAACCAATGCCGACCAACCAAAATTCGATAAATCTCGCTGACGACATCCTCATCGTCGATGATGAAAGTGCCAACCTGCAACTGCTGTCCGAACTGCTTGGCAGGGAAGGCTACCAGGTACGTCCGGCCAATAACCCGCAACTGGCCATTAATTCTGCCCTGGCGCAGCCGCCGAAGCTTATCCTGCTGGATGTGAGAATGCCGGAGATAGACGGATTTGAAGTCTGCCGGCGCCTGAAGCAGGACCAGCGGACACGTGACATCCCGATCATCTTCGTGAGCGCACTGCAGGATATGCAGGACAGGGTCCAGGGGTTTGAAGCAGGGGGGGTGGACTTCATTACCAAGCCATACCAGGAACCGGAAGTCCTGGCCCGGGTGCGAACGCATCTGACCCTGCGCAATATGCAGGTGTACCTGGAGGACCTTGTCACCAAACGCACGGCCGAACTCTCCAAAAGCGAAGCCAAGTACCGCGGCCTGGTTGATAATGCCAACGTCGGGGTTTTTCAATCGACCCTCCACGGCCGATTCATATTTGTCAACGACGCCATGGCCCGGATGTTTGATTTTGATAACCCGGAATATATGATTTCCCAGGGATCTATTAAACGCTGGAAGGATCCAAAGAACCGTGAACGAATGCTGTGCGAACTTCAGAAGCACGGCAGCGTGTCTAACTTTGAAGCGGAAGCCCTTACCCATACCGATCGTTACATCCATGTACTCTTCTCGGCCAAACTGCTTGACGATAACATGTTTGGCATGGTGATGGATGTCACCGAGCGCAAACAGGCTGAACAAAAGATCCTTGACTACCAGCAACAGTTAAAGGCCCTGGCATCTCAGCTGACCATCGCCGAGGAAAGCGAGCGGCGCCGGATTGCTGCCGATCTGCACGATCAGGTGGGACAATCTCTGGCATTGGCACGCATGCAGATCGCCTCTGTTCGTAAGCGTGCGACTGACCATAGGCAGATGGTCGCTCTTGATGCGATTTCAGATTCCTTGCGGCAAACGGTTAAAGAGACACGGAGCCTCATCTATGACCTGAGCCCTCCCCAGTTGAATGAAATCGGTCTATCAGCCGCCATATCAGAGTGGCTGGAGGAGCATATTGAAAATCGATACGAGATTAAAGCTGAGTGCATCGTTAACGGCCCTGAAAAACAACTGGATAAAATCTTGCGCTCTTTTCTGTTTCGTAATATTCGTGAACTCGTGACCAATGTGATCAAACATTCCAAGGCGGCAAAGGTCGAAATAAAGGTGAGTCAGGACAAAGATCACGTCAAAATCACTATAAAGGATGACGGCATCGGATTCGACGCCAACGCCATATCACAATCTTTGAATTCTAAAGGCGGCTTTGGGCTCTTCAGTATCAGGGAAAGAATGTCGGATATGGGCGGCTCCCTGGAGATTATATCTAAACCCGGGCAGGGTACGGAGGCCGTATTATGCGTGCCGATCACTCTCGATGATGCCCAAAAAAGGACGTCTTCATGAGCATTTCGGTGTTTTTGGTCGATGATCATGCGATGTTCCGCAAGGGGCTCCACCTGCTCATAGCAGAAGAGCCCGATATGAGCGTGGTCGGTGAGGCCGGCGATGGAAGGGCTGCGATCGAAAAGGTCAGAGAGCTCTCACCCGATGTGGTCGTCATGGACATCACCATGCCGAATTTAAACGGCATCGACGCGACACGGCAGATCCTGAGCGATTCCCCCCACTCGAAAGTGGTGGCGCTGTCGATTCACGCCGGCAAACGGTTTGTGAAGGACATGCTGGCCGCTGGGGCTACCGGGTACATTGTCAAAGACAGTATTCCGGAGGAACTGATAACGTGTATTCGAAAGGTAATGCATAATGAGGTGTATCTCAGCAGTGAGATTACCGGAGTTGTCGTATCGGGCTTTTTAGGGGATCAAATGGATGAACCCTCTTCTGAAACGCCTGATGAAGGGGCCCCATTGCATTCGAATAGCACGCTATTTACCAAAATCCATAGACCCTTAGTTGACAAGAACCATATCCACCGGTCGACTCTAATAGATCGGCTTGATCAGAGCATACGGCGCCCGGTTACCCTGGTCTCGGCGCCGGCCGGTTACGGTAAGACCGTGTTGGTGAGCCGTTGGCTGGAGGCCAACAGCATCCCCAGTGCCTGGGTATCTCTGGACAAAAACGACAACGATGCGCACCTGTTCCTGAGCTACTTTTTATCCGCGGTCCGGAGCCTGTTCCCCGACGCTTGCCCGCAAACCCTGGCCACGGCGACTGTCGCACCTCTTCCGTCGCCGCCGGCATTGGCTAGAAACCTCATCAACGAGCTCGATCGGATTGAGCAGCCTTTTATCCTGGTGCTGGATGATTTTCATTTGATCAAGAACCAATTCGTGCTCGACCTGCTTACCCAACTGCTCCAACATCCGCCTCACATTATAAACCTCGTGTTGATCGGCCGGCGGGATCCTCCTTTGCCGATTACCAAGCTGCGGTCTCAGGGTCTGTTAACGGAGATTCGTACTCAGGGCCTGCGCTTTTCGAGGGGCGAAACGAAGACGTTTCTGGAGCAGCTCATGGGAACTCAGATCGACCCCTCCACGGTCGCCGCTTTGCATAAGAAAACCGAAGGCTGGGTGACCGGGTTGCGTTTGGCGTTCCTCTCCATGCGCCATCGGGGTAATATTGATCCTAAACTGCTTGGGGCGCAGGTGAACGCCCAGTATGTGATGGAATATCTTTTCGTTGAAGTCTTCTCCAGTCAGCCATCGGAAATCAGGTCATATCTTCTGGGTACGGCTATACTGGATCGCTTTTGCGGCCCGTTGTGCGAGGCCGTGCGCGCACCGGGTACGGACGCGTCGACATGCGAGCACAGTGGGTGGGATTTCATTGCCTGGCTGAAAGAGGAAAACTTGTTCGTTATTCCCCTGGATACTGAAAACCGCTGGTTCCGCTACCATCATCTGTTCCAGAGGCTACTGGTCAACCAGTTAAAACGACATTGCAGCACGGAGGAAATCAACCTCCTCCACTCCCGGGCCAGTGGTTGGTTTGCCGAAGAAGGTCTGATCGAAGAGGCACTGGAGCACGCCCTGGCTGCAGGAGACATTACAGGGGCGATACAGCTGGTGGCGCGACACGGCCACCAGTTGATGGACGACCATCAGTGGCCACGCCTGGCGCGTTGGCTTGACATGCTTCCCCGAGACAGTGTTGAAGAGAACCCTGAGATGCTCCTGTTTAGACTCTGGTTAAATCATATGCGGACAGCCGGATTTGACGCGTCGGCTTTGGCCGCCCAACTCGATAAGATAGAGAATCTGATCTCCACCTCTTCAGCAAACGGTTCAATCACGGTGGAGCAGGTGCGAAGCCATTGTCATGCCTTGCGAAGTTTCCAGTATTTTATGGGCGCTGACGGTAAGGGCGCCTTAAAACATGCGCGCTTGGCGTGCGAAAATATCCCCATCCGCCATAAAAGGGCCTGGCTGCGAGCTCAAATTTTTCAGGCCGCTTCATTCCAAATGATCGGTGAATTGGAAACCGGCCTGTCCATTTTTTATGAGGAGGTGGAGAAAAATCCCAATCTGAGCAATAGCGACAAAGCCATGTACCTGGCAAACCTCTGTTTTATGTACTGGATAGATGCTGACTTGATAACGATGTTGCAGACCACCGAGAAGACACTGAAAATTGCGATGAATCATCGAGTACAAGAGGCTATCGCTTTCAGCCTCTATTTTAGTGGAATCGCCAGCTACCACCAAAATAACCTGCAAAGCGCTGACGAAAAGCTGGCCAGAGTGGTCAAGGAATTCCATATGTATATGCAGTTAGTCCATACCCACGGCTCTTTTTGTCTTTCTCTGATCTATCAGGCGCAAGGGCAAGCAGACAGGGCCAGTGAGCGTAACAGCAAAATGATGGAATATGCCATCGATACTGGCAATCAAAAGATGCTTCAAACCACTCGGGCATTCGAGGCGGAGCTGGCGCTCCGCCAGGGGCACCTTGCAGAAGCCTCCACTTGGGCGAATCGGTTCCGTCCCGCGCCGCTTGTGCCACCGTTTGGTTTTTATATGCCTCAACTGACACTGGTCAAAATACTGCTGGCTCAGGACACGACCGACAGCCGGCACCAGGCCGCTGAACTTCTCAACCAGTTGCATGAATTTCTCGTGTCGATCCACAACATCGTTTTTCAGATCGACGTCCTGGCCCTCAAAGCCCTGCTCCTCGATACACAGAAAGAAGAGTCCGCTGCGCTCAAGGCGCTGACAGAGTCCCTGAAACTCGCGGAACCGGGCGGTTTTATCCGTCCCTTCGTGGATGTGGGCCTGCCGATGGCCGATTTGCTCAAGAAATTGGTCAGGCAAAACATAGCCGTGGGATATATCGGGCGGATCCTGGCGGCTTTCAGGGCGGAAGAGCAAACAGTAATTTCGGATCAAACCGATCAACCAGCTACTAACCAGCCACTATCGACTACCCAACCGCTGCTTGAACCCTTGACGAATCGCGAGCTGGAAATCCTGAACCTGCTGGCGCACAGACTGAGCAACAAGGAAATTGCCGTCAAACTGTTCATATCACCGACAACTGTAAAAAAGCATCTGAACAACATCTACGGGAAACTCACCGCCAGCAACCGCCAGCAGGCGGTCGCGAAGGCCAGGCAGCTGAATATTGTTTGACAAATTGGATATTGAAAACCTCTGAATCCCGAACCCTTATATGAAACTACGCCGAAATGGCATGTTTTTTTGATGATTAAACTGGCCGAAACATTAAACAGATTGAACATCGATCATCGAACGCTCAACGTCGAACGTCCAATATTGATGGCGCTACGCTTTATCTATTTATAACAAGCGAACCGCAGAATATCGAATATCGAATAACGAATTACGAATTGCGAAGGATGGAATCGCTTCGCTCTGTCTTTTTTAAAATAGACAGAATACATTCATTCGATGTTCGATGTTGGACGTTCGATGTTCGACGTTCATCTTTTTTGAACCCCTAACGCCGAACCCAGAACCTCTGAACCTTTCCTCCGCATTCCCAAATCCACATTCTAAAAAATACGCCCTTTTTACACCCCCCTGTACTCCCTTTGGGAGGTTGTGCCGTGGCGACAACATAAATAATAAGGTCATACGGACGAACACATAGTCTTTGGCAGGTTAGTGCCAGTGTTGCAATGTAACACCCGCCCTCGTGAACAATGAAGTCTCCAAACGGCAATCTTGTGGCCAACGGCAACGCTTATTCCTCAGTTGTGCAGAATGTAGTTGAAGGCGGGGACATTCGGGTCAATGATAATGATGGTGAACAAAGCGCAATCGTTACAGTCGTTCGACATTTAGTGACTAATGGCGATATCCACGCCTCGTATAAAAGAGGGGGACGCCATAACGAAGAAGGTGGGTCATGCAATACCAAACCGAAGAGAACAAATACGCTTTCGATAGGCCCGGGATCTATTCTATCCGCGTTCTCGGCTTTGTGGATGAAAGCTGGTCCGAAAGGTTTTCGGGAATGCGTATCAGCACCGCGAACACAGACGATAAGGGTCCGGTCACAACCCTGGTCGGCTCAGTGGTCGACCAGGCGGCCCTGTCCGGCGTATTGGAAACTCTTTATGAATCGCACCTCACTCTGCTGTCGGTGGAGATGCTGGAAAAAGAAAAATAGTAACCGTTCACAGGGTTGCAAAGTCCGATGCGCTTCAAACCACCTAATTGTAAGCGTTTACAGGGTGCCGCCCCAGTGAAATAGGCTTCGCATTTCACGGGGCAGGCAGATGCAAGGCGTCGGGCGCGCAGACGTACTTTTGTACTTCAAGTGCCCGACAACAAAGCAGATGCGGTGCCCTGTGAACGCTTACCGTTATTTGTTATTCGTTATCGAACACAAATGAAAGTCGTATCCAATAATAATTCAACCAGAAAAAAGGAGAAGAAAATGAAAACCGCAAGAAAATTTTTCACAGTTCTGACCGTAATGAGTTTGATGCTATTCTTTGTTACAGGCGTATTGGCCGAGGACAAGTACCCCGTGCCCCAGACCGTGAAGGACTGGGTCTCCGAAGGCAAGTTCATGAAATTCGAGGGGCTTGATATCTTTGTCCATTCATCAGGCAAGGCGCCGGTCGAAGGCCACGGCGTGCTGGTTGTGCACGGCTATCCCGGTTCTTCGTGGGACTGGGCCAATGTGGTACCCCCGGTCGCAAAAAAGACCAAGATCGTTGTTCCCGACATGATTGGCTTTGGACAGAGCGATAAGCCCAAAGATGGGACATACAAGGATAATTATTCGCTGATGAGACAGGCCGACATGTATGAGGCCGTGGCGAAATCCGAGGGACTGAAGGAAGTTGTGCTGGTCGCCCACGATATGGGTCAGACCGTCGGTCTGGAATTGATGACGCGGCACGACGAAGGAAAACTGTCCTTCAAGATTCGCCATGCCATTCTGCTGAACGGCTCCTCGTTGGTCGACATGGTTGAACTGGTACCGTTGCAAAAGGAGCTGCTTAAAAAACCGGACAAGGCCGCAACCGAGCATCTCGACTTCAAGAAGTTCGCCGAGGGTCTGCGAAGCTCCTACGGCAAAGGTAATGCCACCGATGAAATCCTGACTGCCCAGGCGGCGCAGGTGTTTGCCAAAGACGGTGACCTGGTCATGGCGCAGATCCTCCGCTACCTGATGGAGCGAAAGGAGTTCTACGACCGGTGGATCGGCACCTTCGCCCAGTTCCGCACGGCGCCGCTGAGCATTTACTGGGGTGTTCAGGATCCTGTCGCCGTCGTGGCCATGGCCGACCGGATTAAAACCTGGAGTCCGAGGACGGACATGTACAAGATCCAGGCATCCGGGCACTGGCCGTCAATCGAAGTCCCGGACATCATCGCCGATGCGATCATCGCCCGGCTTCCGCTCTACAGGTAAGTGGTTGATCGAAGTCCCAAGGCCGTCAATTACAGCGCCTTGGGACTCATTTCACCAACGGGGTGCGAGCAGCTTTTTTTCTTAACCTTAACCAAGAGGTTCAAAAATGCCATCGACTGCAGCAACAGAAAATTCGACTGACAGACCCGAGGATCTGCAGATCTGGCGAGATGAAGGCCACTTTGTAAAAATCGGTGGCCATGACATCTTCGTCCACGCATCGGGCAAACCCCTTAGCGAGGGCCACGGCGTCCTGATCACGCACGGCTATCCCGCCTCGTCTATTGACTGGAAAAACGTGGTACCCCGCGTCGCGCTCCACACACGTGTCGTTATTTCAGACTTTCTGGGCTTCGGCCAGAGCGACAAGCCCACCGACGGCACGTTTGAGACCCATTACTCGATGTTCAAGCAGGCCGACCGGGTGGTCGCTGTGGCAGAGAGTGAGGGTCTCAAAGAGGTGGTTCTCGTGATCCACGACATGGGTCAGACCGTGGGCGCGGAAATCATGGCGCGTCACGAGGAAGGCAAACTGCCTTTCAAAATTAAGCATGCGATCATCCTGAACGGATCGACGATGGTCGACATGGTGAACTTCCTGCCTATGCAGGAGCAAATGCTTGCAGCGCCAGACCAGGTCCTGGAGGAAGATATCCCCGATGAGAAGTGGATGGACTTACTCCACGCCGGTTTCTCCAAGGAGCACCAGCCCAACGACGGGCTGATAGAAGTGATGATCGCGCAAATCAACGAACATCACGGTAGCCGTCTGATGCCGCGGCTGATGCGTTATCAGCAGGAGCGAAAAGACAACCTGCAGCGTTGGATCGATGGACTGACCAAGCTTTCCGCGCCGACCAGTATCTTCTGGGGCCAGCAGGATCCCAACGGTATTGAGGCCATGGCGGACCGGCTCAAAAAGCTCCGGCCGTCCGCGGATTTGCACAAATGGCCGGATGTGTCCCACTGGCCGCCGATCGAAGTTCCCGAACGAGTGGCTAAGGCAATTGTCGAGCGGCTCAGTGGCTAAGTTTCCTGACGCTTGAGTGTAGAACACGCGTTGAGTAGGTGGGGTGCGGTGACCACATCCGCACCCCACCTACGATTCGCTTTTATTTAGAGTCAAGTCGGAGAGCAACATCTGAATCGCCCAGGAGTAATAGCTCCTTTAGATTAAGCGAGGTGTCTCAAGGGCCACGCTTTAATCGGCCATGAGAATGACCTGCGCGGAATACCGGTCTGGCCGTTGTCGTGTTGCTCAATGTTCTTGACGTGCAAAAAGTCCATGTCATCATCAAAATGGAGGTAAGCGATGGAAGTAACAAATGAAATTATTATGAAATACCTCAAGGTCGAAGGGGTCGTACACGCGGGCATCGCCACACCGGAAACATTGGAAGGCGGTCCACCTTCTACGGATTTATCCTACGTCATGCCGAGTGCAAAATCCGCGATTGTGTTCGCCTTGCCTTTAAATCTGGATGCCATCCCGGACTACCTGGGGAAAAAAGACCGGCTAACCTATGAAATCAATTACATCCGGATTTCGTCCCTGGGCGACGGCATCGCCGTAAAGCTGGCCAATTTTCTGAAAGTCCAAGGCTACCCTTCCGTGCCGTTGGCAGTCAATGAAATCTACCGCGATGGGCCTCCGGAAGATAAGAAGTATATGTATCCTGACATCAGTCTGCGCTATTTGGCGGCGGCATCCGGCGTCGGCTTTCTCGGTTTTTCCGGCAACCTGCTGACAAATGATTACGGACCTGCCATCATTTTAGGTGGCCTGCTGACTGAGGCTGAGCTTGAGCCCACCAAACCCCTGGATAAATCGGAAAACTACTGCGACTACTACAACTGCCTCCAATGTTGTGGCACCTGCCCATCCAAAACGCTGCACGGTCAGGATCTGGTGACTGTCACCATGGGCGGGTACGAACACCATTACGGGGAGAAGAAATACACCCTGCCCTGCGCGTTTGTGTGCGGCGGTTTCTCCGGCCTGGATCGCTCCGGAAAATGGTCCACCTGGGCAACGGGGCGATTTCCACTTCCCCTGACCGACGAAGAGACCGTTGCTGTGGCACCAATGAACCTTGAGCGTTTTAACAAGCGCCCCGCAGCACCCGGCGGACGTTACCACACCTTTTCGCCTAATCCGATCTACTATGTCTGCTCCAATTGCCAGCTCATCTGCACGCCCGATAAGGAGGAGCGCAAGCGACGAAACAAACTTGTCAAAGAAAGCGGTGTGATTGTGCAAAACGAAGACGGCACCCTGGAGGCCGTGACGCCTGAAGAAGCCCGGAAAAGGCTGGATGCCATGGAGCCGGAGAGACGCGCGCTCTATGAGGGCGAAGTAGAGCCTGTCCCCGAGGGACAGGAGTTAACAGAAGAAGAAGACTTTACACACAAGCTTTAAAAGGCTGGGCGAGAAGAGAAAGCGGCCTTGCTGTGATCGATGGCGGGGTTGATCACCGTTACGACTGTGAGGTAGTCAATGGACAACATTAGCGCCTTCCTCGATTCACAACCTTTTATTGCACTGTTCCTGGTCATCGGCCTCGGCTATGCGGCCGGTAGAGTCTGCATCGGCGGCTTTTCACTCGGCAGCGGCGCCGTACTCTTTGTCGGCCTGGCGGCCGGCGCCATCGCTCCGAAAGCCGCGCCACCGGGGTTACTCGGCACGATTGGACTGGTCGTGTTCCTGTACGGAATGGGAATTCAGTACGGCAAAGATTTCTTTAGGGGATTGGCGAGTCCGTTCGGAATCAAGGCCAACATCCTGGGGGCAGTCGCCGTCCTAGCGGGCTGTGCCGTGGCTTTTGGGACGGCCCGCATCATGGGATTCGGGATGGATTTCGCTGCCGGCATGTTTGCCGGCACGATGACCAGCACCGCCAGCCTGCAGGCTGCGCTCGATGCAAGCGGTAACGCCAACCCGGCCACCGGCTATGCGATCGCTTACCCCTTCGGCGTCCTCGGACCTATTTTGTGCTTCTTCCTGTTCAAGACGCTGTTGAAGCCGAGGATTGACTTGCAGGCGCCTGTTCGTCTGGTCGTTGCCGAAGCCCGAGCGGATGAGCGAGGAATAGCCGGCATGGCCATTTCAGAGGTGCTTTCACGAATCCCTAAAGGGGTGGAACTTCTGATGATCCGGCGTGCCGGCCACAACATGCGGCCGGACCCCTCCATCCACCTGGAGTCTGACGATATCGTTTCCGTTGCCGGCCTGCCCGACACCATCGGTCAACTCAAGCTTGGCAACGCTGAAGAGGTGCGCAGCGACCGGCGGGATCTCGACTACGTATTGTGTTTTGTGTCCAAGCCGCAATTCGTCGGCATGAAGCTTAACGATCTCCCAACTCCGAAAGACTTCTCGTCCACGGTTGTCCAGGTGCGGCGCGGGGACGTCGATCTGCTGCCGCATCCCGATACGACCATCGAATACGGCGATCAATTGGGAGTTCTCGTGGAACCCCGGGCGCGCGAAAGGGTCCGGAACTTCTTTGGCGACTCCGTCAAGGCGGAGTCCGAGTTCAGCTTTGTTTCGCTTGGCCTCGGATTTGTGCTTGGCGGTCTCGTGGGCCTCATCCCAATCCCGATTCCCGGCATCGGAAGTGTCACGCTGGGGGTCGCCGGAGGCCCGCTCGTGGTCGCGCTGATCCTTGGATATCTCGGTCGACTGGGCCCGTTCAACTGGAACATGCCGGTGGTTGCCAACATCATTCTGCGCAACTTCGGCTTCACGCTGTTCCTGGCCAGCGTCGGTATGTCGTCCGGCGCGCCGCTCGTGGAGAATATCGGCGGTTCCGGCATCAGCTTCTTCCTTGCCGGTGTTTGCGTCCTGCTGACGACCGTGCTGATCGTCCTGTTGGTCGGCTACTTCGTCCTGCAGATGAACTTTGACGAGCTTCTGGGGGTTGCATCGGGTACGACCGGCAATCCCGCCATCCTCGCCTACGCGAATCAATCGGCACCGACCGACAGGGTGAACCTCAGCTACGCGATGATTTTCCCGGGTGTGGGCACGATCGTTAAGGTCATCGCTGTCCAGGTGATGGTTGCCCTGGGTGCCGGCGGTGTTCCGCCCGGCTGAGGAGAACGTATGTACGCACCAATCGATCGGTGCGGTGACGGGAATGAGATCAGCCCATGGGTGATATCGAGAACTCAGAGGAGAAACATGGAGCTTCAGAAGACAGCCGCGGGAAGGTCCTCATGGTCCCGGTCAAGGAGGAATCAAGAATAGCCCGGGAAACCAAAAAAACCACTATAGAGGAGGTCCGAACAATGACCGTAACCAATGAAACCGGCCGGCAACCGCGCGGCATACTAACCACGATGACCCTGGCGCTGCCGAAGGATACAAATCCTGTAGGTAACATTTTTGGCGGTTGGGTCCTGGCGCAGATGGATATCGCCGGTGAACTGATGGCAAGTGAAATCGCTCGTGGTTCCGCGGTCACCGTGACCGTGGACAAAATGGTGTTCAAATTGCCGGTGCATGTGGGTGATACCATTTGCATTTACGCAGAACTGCTGAAGGTTGGCAATTCATCGATGGATATCAAACTCGAAGTTTGGGCCAAACAGCTATTCGGAAAATATAAAGCCGCGTCCCATCTGGTGACCGAGGGCATCTTTCGTTACGTCGCCATCGATGATCATGGTGGGCCCATCAGGGTTCCCGACAATCCGCAAGTTTTTGACAGGTCAGGCAACACTAAATGACAGGGCCTGCAACGGTCCCGCACCTTGGTGCTACCACAAATATTGGGAGGATATAATGTCTAAAAAAATGAATAAGGCAAAAACAATGAAGACAATTGATGGAAACACCGCGGCTGCTCATGTGGCTTATGCCTTTAGCGACAACGCCATGATCTATCCCATATCACCTGCATCACCCATGGCCGAGCTGGTTGATGAGTGGGCTGCCAAAGGCAGAAAAAATATCTTTGGGCAGGAAGTTACCCTGGGAATGCTCCAGTCCGAGGCAGGTGCTGCAGGAGCAATTCACGGCTCGCTTGCAGCGGGAGCCCTCACCAGTACTTTTACGGCCTCTCAGGGGCTGCTGCTCATGATTCCTAATATGCATAAGATAGCCGGCGAGCTGCTTCCGTGCGTGTTCCATGTAGCCGCACGGGCGGTTGCCGGTCATGCACTCTCGATTTTTGGTGAGCACAGCGATGTTATGGCATGCCGCCATACGGGTTTTTCAATACTGGCATCCAGTTCGGTCCAGGAGGCAATGGACCTTGCGCTGGTTTCACACCTCTCTACGATTGAATCGAGTGTGCCCTTCCTCCACTTTTTTGACGGGTTCAGGACCTCACATGAGATCCAGAAAGTGGAATTGATAGCGTATGAGGATATCGCCGGTCTGGTGAATTTTGAAAAGATCAATAATTTTAGAGCGCATGCCATGAATCCGGAACAACCCTCCACTCGCGGTACGGCCCAGAACCCTGATATTTTCTTTCAGGGGAAGGAAGCGGCTAATCCGTTCTATGAGAGAGTCCCTCGTATCGTAGCTGACTCCATGAAAAAGGTGGGTGATCTAACCGGTCGTCAGTACCGGCTCTTTGACTATGTGGGCCATCCGGACGCAGAGCGGGTGATTGTCTCTATGGGATCTTCATGTGAGGCCATTGAGGAGGCGGTAAATCATTTAACCGCATCGGATGAAAAGGTGGGCGTGGTCAAAGTGAGGCTTTTCAGGCCTTTTGTTGCGGAAGCCTTTTTTAAGGTGCTGCCGGCGTCTGCGAAAAAAATCACCGTGCTCGACAGGACCAAGGAACCAGGTGCTTCGGGTGACCCCCTGTATCTGGATGTGTGTGCAACGATGCTGGAACGAGGCGAAAACCGGCAGGTAGCAGGAGGCAGATACGGGCTTGGTTCCAAGGAATTTACGCCCTCCATGATAAAAGCAGTATTTGACAACATGAGCACGGAGAAGACGAAAAACCATTTCACGGTTGGTATTATCGATGATGTGTCCCACACGTCGCTTGAAGTTAAGGGCCCATCTCTCGACACCACACCCGAGGGAACGGTGCAGTGCAAGTTCTGGGGACTTGGTGCGGATGGTACCGTGGGCGCCAACAAGGATGCTATCAAGATCATAGGTGACAATACGGACATGTTTGCACAGGCGTATTTTGCCTATGATTCGAAGAAATCAGGCGGCCTCACGGTTTCTCATCTCAGGTTTGGTCATAAGCCCATACAGTCGACATATCTCATCAATCACGCGGATTTCATTGCCTGCCACAACCCGATCTATGTCGCGAAGTACGATATTCTTGAGGACATCAAGGATGGTGGCACGTTCCTCCTGAACTCATCCTGGACCCTGGATGAGATGGAAAAACATCTTCCCGCGGATATGCGCAGGGTAATCGCGCAGAAAGGGCTGAAATTTTTCAGGGTTGATGCAGTTGCGATCGCGGAGCAGATCGGTTTGGGCGGACGGATCAACATGATCATGCAGACGGCATTCTTCAAGCTCGCAAATATTCTTCCCTTCGAAAAAGCAGTGGCCCTGCTCAAGGAATCAATCAAAAAAACTTACAGCAAAAAGGGTGATAAGATCATCCAGATGAATCTGGACGCCGTTGATCAGGCGGTTGAAGCTATTGAAGAGATAAAATATCCCCGGTCATGGAAAGATGCGGTCGCTGAAATTGAAGAAAAAGCCGAGGAGCCAGATTTTATACAGAATGTCATGCGTCCTATCCTTGCTCAAAAGGGTGATCATCTCCCAGTGAGCGCCTTCAGTCCAAACGGTCTATTTCCGCCGGCCACTTCCAGGTACGAGAAACGGGGTGTGGCCATCAATGTGCCTGAGTGGATCGAGAACAACTGCATACAATGTATTCAGTGTGCTTTTGTTTGTCCCCACAGCGCCATACGTCCTGTACTCGTAACTGAAAAAGAGATGTCGGATGCTCCATCGTCATTTTCGACTCTTGAGACTCAGGGGGAAGATCTTGAGGGCCTACGCCTCCGTATCCAGATCAATACGCTTGACTGTATGGGCTGCGGGAGTTGCGCCGATGTCTGTCCAGCCACGGAAAAGGCGCTGGAGATGAAGCCGCTTGCATCGCAGACGGCAGAACAGGTGCCCAACTTCGATTTTGCCGCTACCGTGTCCTACAAAGACAACCTTTTGGAACGGGCTAGTGTCAGGGGGAGTCAGTTTCAGCAGTCCCTCATGGAGTTTTCAGGAGCATGTGCAGGTTGTGGTGAGACACCATACGTGAAGGTTCTGACCCAGCTCTTCGGCGAACGGATGTTCATAGCTAATGCCACTGGATGTTCGTCTATCTGGGGTGCATCAGCGCCTTCCACCCCTTATTGCGTAAATAAAGAAGGTCATGGACCTGCGTGGGGGAACTCGCTTTTTGAGGATAACGCTGAGTACGGATTCGGGATGGCCATGGCCATCAAACACCGTCGGGCCAAGCTCGCCGGCCTGGTTAAAGAAGCTGTGGATACTGCTATCTCCGGTGACTTGAAAGAGGCCATGAGCGGATGGTTAGGGACAATGGATGATGCTGAAAAGTCCAAAGAGTATGGTGGCAAAGTCAAGGATCTACTGGAACAGACTGAAAGAAATCAACTCCTTCAGGAAATTTATTCAATGTCTGACCTTTTAACTAAAAAGTCGCTATGGATTATCGGGGGAGACGGCTGGGCCTACGACATTGGATTCGGCGGATTGGACCACGTGCTCGCCTCGGGTGAAAATGTTAATGTGCTCGTCATGGATACAGAGGTGTATTCAAACACTGGCGGACAGGTTTCCAAGGCAACACCCAAGGGAGCCACAGTAAAATTTGCATACTCCGGCAAGAGGACATGTAAAAAGAGTCTGGGCCGTCTGGCCATACTCTATGAATATATTTATGTAGCATCTGTCTCGATGGGCGCAAACAAGCAACAGATGCTCAAAGCTTTCACAGAGGCTGAAAAGTATCCAGGTCCCTCGCTTATCCTCTGCTACGCACCCTGTATCAGCCATGGAATCAGGGAGGGTATGAGTGTCGTCCAGGAGGAAGAAAAAAGAGCTGTGCAAACAGGATACTGGCCGCTTTATCGCTTTAATCCCACACTTGCCAATGAGGGAAAAAATCCGCTTATCCTTGATGCAGGAATGCCTGATGGAACGATCCAGGAATTCTTGGGCGGAGAGGACAGATTTATTGCGCTGGAAAAGATTTTTCCAGAAGATTCAAAAATGCTGCGCACCCAGATCGAGGCTGATTATTATAAACGGCATATACTGGTAAAAACGCTTGCTGACCTCAGTCCAGAGGCATGGGGAATCACGCCGCGCACTCCCGTTGAGGCACCGCCCGTGGATGAAGAAAAACTTCCACAAGCCCAATTGAGTGTCACAGCAGAACATATGAGGCATCATGATGAGTCGGGTGAACCTGTGGATGAAGGAAGGGCTGGGAAGTAAAATATTAGCCAGAAGGGCATCCAGAGGCTTGAGAAAATTGGAGACACTACGATGACTATAGTAAAAGAAGTATGGATGCAGTTAGGACAGCGTTAGAGAACTATGAATAATAAAGGAGTACATCATGAAACCATTTTCCTTACTCCACCTTCTACTTTTTACTGTTGGAATCCTCATCCTGGGATTCCTTGCGATGCCGGCGTTTGCCCAGGATGCCGAAAAAATGCGAGAGTTGCAGCGTGTTATTGATGCGCAGCAGAAACAGATGGAGGCTCAGCAAAAGCAGCTCGATGCACAAAAGAAGCTGCTGCAGGACCTGCAGAAACAGATGGAGTCCCTGGTCAAGGATGCGGATAAGGAAGGTGTGACCGTTGCCGCCGAGAAGCCCGCTGAAAAGCCGCCGGAAGTCCCAAGCAAACCACTGCCGGAAATAGGGGGCGCGCTCTCCCAAGATTTCAAGCACGACCGTGTGGATCCAACGGGTGCGAATGTCACTGAGGGAACCTCCAAACTTAAGATAGAGGTCCCCGGCACGAATACAACGATCGGCGTTCACGGCTTCGCAGAATTCCAAATCATCCATGACACGGATGGGTTGAACAACAACGAGTTCGATACCGCCGGCATCCCCGTGGATGGAGCGCCTTCGCAGACCTTGTTCAGTGTAAATCCCACTCGTTTGGCTGTCTCCAGCCAAACGCGAACCCCGGCAGGCCGATTGAATACCATGTTCTCGATGGACTTCAACGGCGAATTGGATCGTCCGGATCCGAGATTGCGTGTCGCCTATGGCGAGTGGATCAATGATGAATCGGACTACGCCCTGCTAGCAGGGCAAACCTTCGGGACGATGCTTGACCTCAGGTCCGTGCCTGAGACTCTCGATTTCGCCGGGCCCACCGGCTACTTCGCCAGGCGCCAGCCATTGGCGCGCTTTACGAAATTGTTTGGACGCACGGTTACAGCGGAGGTCGCCGTCGAAACACCCGAAAATGTCGCCTATATCGATGCTGATCCACTGACCCGCTGGCCGGACTTCGTGGCCGCTGGAACCTGGTTTATCGACGGCAATTACCTCCAACACCTCAGACTGGCCGGTCTTGCACGTGACTTGCGCGCCGAAGGTATACCTACCGGATCAACGGTGTCGGCATTTGGGTGGACGATTGCCGGGTCAGGAAAACTGAAATTGCCGTTCTTGGGCGCGAGGGACAACTTCAAATTCGGCGTTCAGTATGGCGAAGGGTATGGCGCACAAATCAAGAGCGGACCAGCCGATGCTGCGTTTAACGCCAGCAACAACAGTTTTGAAACGATCCCGGTCTTTAGCACCTACGGCGGCCTTCAGCACTGGTGGCTTGACTCGCTTCGCTCGAACCTGGTCTACGGCTATGTAAACGCGGACAATCCTGGATTTCTCGACGGGGATGTATTGGAGAACACCACCTACTTCGCCGCTGATCTTATCTGGAACCCCTGGAAAACGGTCACTCTCGGCGTTGAGTACCTTTGGGGGCGACGAGAGAACAAGGACGGTGCGTCTGGGACCGACAATCGGATCCTTTTTTCCTCCAGGTTTGATTACTGAGACTGCAACCGTGACAACCGTCCTCTAACCAAGGAAGGCTCCTTTAGAAAAAGGTTTTGGAGCATCAGTCGACATTTTCTGAAGGGCAAAAGGAGAAAGCAGAAAAAGTTACACTTTCGACAAGCCGGGAAACTACCGCATACGCGTTCGTGGTTTTTTGGATGAAAGCTGGTCTGATAGACTGGGTGGTTTGAGCATTACGCAAAACAAGGTGCGGGATCAAAAACAGGTCACGACGTTAGTCGGCCAGGTGTGCGATCAGGCAGAACTGTCCGGCGTGTTGGAAACTCTTTATGAATCGCACCTCACTCTGCTGTCGGTAGAGATGTTGGAAAGCGAAAAATAATCAACAGAGTGACGGGAAATATTGGGGTCTCATAGAGACGCCTGCGGGTAGTTCTCATATTACCCTGTATTGGCGCTGTGCGTTCTGTTAGGAATCCTTTCATGATACAGCAAAACTGGAGAAAGGTAAAAGCGGGTGCTCAACCGTTGTGACCGAAGGCACCACACTTCACCAGTGCGGCGGTACCTATTATCAACCTTTCGGTAATCGGTTCGTGGTCGTTAATGTCGATTGAAGCGACCTTGGTGAGAAGATGGTTCCGGGTTCAGAGGTTCAAAGGTTCAGAAGTTCAAAAAATGGATGTCATCCGCCAACCTTGAACCCAAAACGGTGAACGGTGAACCAGGAACCTACATCGTTTCGATCCTTCAACCCAGAACGTTGACCCCTGAACCTTTGAACCAATACCGCTTCAATCCTTCAACCCAGAACGGGGAACGGTGAACCTGGAACCTTAATGATGCATGAAAACAAAAAAGAAATAGTAATTGAGAAACTGAAGGCATTGAGCAGTACTGACAGAATGAAGCTCTTGAATCAATACACAAGGCAGACAGAAAATGTATACTGCGCATTCAGCGCGCAGAAAAACATGGAGATCATAATCAAAGTATTTATACTCAAATTTGATAATAATGCTCTGGTTGAGGCTTATGAGAATGGAGACCGCATCGTTGATCGCCCCGGTTATACGCTCAATGAGTTTTTGAACAATGAGATGATGTAATGCTGTTAGCAAAAAAACAAAATCTAAGCGTTAAAACTCCACTACAACTCAAGTAGTGGGATCGCCATGATGTTAATTTATGAATAGGGTTCACATGGCAAGCGAAACAATAAGTGGTCCGCTCCTGTCCACCAAGCTCAACCGGCCCCCTGTTGGCAGTAACATTGTCCACCGGCCGCATCTACTGGAACGGCTTGATCGAAACCGCCGTAGGCCGTTAACCCTGGTTTCGGCTCCGGCCGGATACGGTAAGACCATGTTGGTGAGCTCTTGGCTGGAGGCCAGCAGCATCCCCAGTGCCTGGGTATCTCTGGATGAAAGCGACAACGATGCGCACCTGTTCCTGAGCTACTTTTTATCGGCGGTCCGGAGCCTGTTCCCCGACGCTTGCTCGAAAACCCTGGCCATGGCATCTGTCGTACCCCTTCCGCCGCCGGCGGCATTGGCTAACAACCTCAACAACGAACTCGATCGGATCGAGCCGTTTTTCATCATGGTGTTGGATGATTATCAGCTCATAAAACAAACAGAGGTATTCGAGCTGCTTGCCCTTATACTGGCGCATCCTCCGCAATCACTGCATCTGGTATTAATCGGCCGGCGTGATCCGCCGATACCGATTGCCACAATGCGCGGTAAGAGTCAGGTGACAGAGATTCGAACTCAGGACCTGCGCTTTAACGAGATGGAAACCGCGAGGTATCTGACGCAGGAGCTGGGAACTCAGGTCGATGCGTCCATAGCTACCGCCCTGACAGAAAACATCGAGGGCTGGGTGACCGGGCTGCACTTGGCAACCCTTTCCATGCGCCACCGGCATAGTCTCGATTCTCGACTGCTCGAGCCACAGGCGGACACCCAGTATGTGAGGGAATATCTTTTCAATGAGGTCTTCTCCAGCCAGCCACCGCAAATCATCCAATATCTTCTGGGTAGCGCTATCCTGGATCGCTTCTGCGGTCCATTGTGCGAGGCCGTGTGTATACCGGGTGCCGATCCGCTGGGCGGCGAATTCAGCGGGTGGGATTTTATCGCCTGGTTGAAACAGGAAAACATGTTCTTGATTCCCCTGGACGCTGAAGGCCAGTGGTTCCGTTTTCACCGTCTGTTTAAGAAGTTCCTCTTCAGTCAATTAGAGCGTCATCTAAGCTCCGAGGACATTAACGACCTCCACGCCAAAGCCGGTGCCTGGTTTGCCGAAAATGGCCCGATCGAAGAGGCACTTAAACACGCCCTGATCAGCGAAAACTCCGCAACGGCAAAGCGACTGGTAGTGAGTTGCGGCTTCAAGTTATTGAACGAAGAGCGGTGGTCACGCCTGGAACGCTGGCTAAGGATGCTTCCCGGTGATACGCTTGTCCAGGCCCCTGAGCTGCTTGTGCTTAATGCCTGGACGCATGCGATTTACGCTCGGTATACGGAGCTGGGGTCCTGTCTGGACAAAGCCGAAGCCCTGTACGCCGTCCGGACTACCGCGGAGCATTTACCGGGTCACTTGGACGCCTTACGTGGCTTCCACCACTACCTGGCCGTTAATGGTGAGGAGGCCCTCGCCTGCTTACGGCGGGCAATCGAGAAAACCCCTAAAAATCATCGCTGGGTGCGGATTTTTGCCTTTATCGTTCAGGCCGCGGCGTACCAGATTCTCGGTGATCTTAAAATGACCCTTGCCACAATTCGGGCGGCGATGCGGGACCCGGATCTGGACGGCGGTATTTCTCAGGGCTATTTTCGGGCAAATCCTTGCCTTATTTACTGGATGGAGGCCGACTTACTCTCCATGCTGCAGACAGCCGAGCGATCGTTGAAGCTTGATGAGGGCTGTCGTGCACACCGTGCGATTGCCCACGGTCTCTACTTTTCAGGGATTGCCCACTACCATCGAAATGAGCTGAAAGCCGCCGAAGAAAAATTGGCCGTGGTGGTCGAGGACCCCTGCTCCCAGCAGGCATGGAACTTTGCCCACAGCGCCTTTGCCCTTGCCCTCACCCACCAGGCCCGAGGTCGAACCGATGCGGCCAATCAGGTTGGCGAGTCAGTGACATCCTACGCCCTTGATACCAGGAATCCAGTTGTCCTGAAGGTCGCCCAGGCGTTCCAGGCGGAACTGGCACTCCGGCAGGGACGCCTTGCTGTGGCTTGCAACTGGGCGGCGCAATTCGTTTCTAAACCGTTCTTACCGATGTGTTGGTTCTATGTGCCGCAGTTGACCCTGGTCAAGGTGCTGCTGGCTCAGGACACCACTAAAAGCCGCGAGTATGCCGACGACCTTCTCAAGCAGCTTTACGAATTTGTGGTGTTTACCCACAGCACTCGCTTTCAGATTGATGTGCTGACCCTGCAAGCCCTTCTTTACGACTCCCGGGGTGAGGGGCCGACCGCTTTGGAGAGGTTGGCCAAAGCGCTTGATCTGGCAGAATCGGGTGGTTTCATACGGCTTTTCGTGGACCTGGGGTCCCAGATGGCCGACCTGCTTAGACAGCTGATCAATCGAAACGTTGCCGTGAGCTACGGCGGGAAGATCCTGGCGGCTTTCAAGGGAGACGAACAAAGAGCAAGGCCGGGCAAATCCGATCATCCAATCGCTCACCACCTTCCGTTGAAAACCCAGCCCCTGGTTGAGCCACTGACGAACCGCGAGCTTGAAATCATGGATCTGCTGTCCCAGCGATTGCGGAATAACGAAATTGCGGCCCAACTGTTTGTTTCACCCCAAACCATAAAAAAGCACCTGTATAACATCTATGGCAAACTCAATGTCAGCGGCCGCCGGCAGGCGGTCAAGAAGGCGAGCCAGCTGAATATTCTTTGACAAAAATGATTCGGGAAAAATGCAATAAATAAGGGCCTTTTCAGATCTCGCTAGCGTTGAACTAAAGGGCGAAAGCCAAATTTTATACTGAGTTTGATATTCCAAAAAACAAACAAATCACAAAGGTTCACCGTTCCCCGTTCAGGGTTGTCGGATTGAAGCGCTAAAGGTTCAAAGTTCAACGTTCCCGGTTCAGAGTTGACGGATAGTACCCAGTTTTATAACTTTTGGATCTTATCCAAAAAAGTTGGTGCATAATTTACTCCCACTGCATAATCGGCGTCATATAATGTGAAAAATTAGCCGCAGACAAACGCAGACAAACGCAGACATTGAGTCCGGCCGACTTGGCCGGACTCAAGTTACCATCGCTTCGCGAATGAGATTAAATGAACAAAGCTGAGATAAAACGTATGGTTTTAGATTTGCCCGAAGGGCAACGGGAATAATATCCGGCCAAGTCGGCCGGATATTGTCTGCGTCAGTCGAAC
>Ga0272441_10003262_pt1 | contig 31122 bp, 26 predicted proteins | sample SSMProp6N_FD_193582 | JGI IMG/M metagenome (GOLD analysis project Ga0272441, IMG submission 193582) | Marine sediment archaeal communities from Little Sippewissett salt marsh, Falmouth, MA, United States - SSM-Prop-6N | ecosystem: Environmental > Aquatic > Marine > Wetlands > Sediment ... | reverse complement strand
TCGAGTGGAATCATGCTGAACGCGACTAGCATGTCATATCCTCCGGGTAAAGAGTATCGATGGTGATTATACTACCGGGTGTATTCTTTTTCGATCTTCACCTTTTAAGTTTCAATCTGTTTAATTCTTTCGCTGAAGAAGTATATAAAATCACTAAACCTCACTGTAATACATGATGGTAAGTTCAATCCTGATTAAATATTTCTTAATTAATAAAATAATTTGCAGTAAATCTGGTTACTGACTTATATAGCTTGACTTTATTATGCGTTAATACTATCATACCCGCCATCGTAATGACGGCACCTGCCGTGGAGGTTTACGATGTCCGAACTTCACCGTATAAGTCTGTCGATCGAAGAATCCCTTTACAGTCAGCTCGAGAAAATGGTCCGGGAAGCCGGGTACTCAAACCGGTCGGAGTATATCCGCGACCTCATCCGCGATCGCATCGTTGAAAAACGATGGTCGGGGAACAGGATTGTGGTCGGCACCATAACCCTGATCTACAACCACAACACGAGGCAGCTTTCCCATAAGCTTACCTCCGTGCAGCATTCCCACCACAACGAGATACTCGCGACCACGCACGTTCACATGTCGAAGGATGTCTGCGCGGAGATGATATTAGTGAAGGGCCGCGCCAAAAAGGTCCAGCATATCGCCGACCAGCTCAGCAAACAGAAGGGCGTGCTTCACACCGAACTCTCTATCAGTTCACCCGATCCCGATTGAAACCGGAAAAAATTTTAACTATACTTTATTACGAATTTAATATTCGTAATAACGGATTGGATTTTTCAGAAAATGCATGTACCAGACGGATTTGTAGACATTACAGTTAATGCCGCCACTTACGGCGCAACTATCATCGCTGGCGCGATAGCGATTAAAAAATCATCAAAGACCCTCGGCGACAAACAGGTCCCGCTCCTTGGTGTCACAGCCGCGTTTATCTTCGCCGCCCAGATGCTTAACTTCCCGGTCGCGGGAGGTACGAGCGGGCATTTCCTCGGAGCGGCACTCGCCGCTATACTCCTCGGTCCATGGAACGCGCTTCTTGTGATGGCGGCGGTGCTGGTGATCCAGTGCCTTGTCTTCGCCGACGGCGGGCTTACCGCTCTCGGCACCAACATCTTCAACATGGGTATCGTCGGGGGCTTCACCGCATACTTCGTTTTCAAAAGCCTCGTACCCCTTCTTCCTAAAAACAGTGGCGGAATAATTATCGCGACCGCCGTCGCCTCGTGGCTATCCGTCGTGATCGCTTCAGCCGCATGCTCGATTGAGCTGGCTGTCTCGGGAACTTCTCCATTCGGAGTCGTGCTTCCCGCGATGATCTCCGTTCACTCCATTATCGGAATCGGAGAGGCCATAATCACATGCGCCGTCATGTCGCTCGTGCTGGCGGTTCGACCCGACTCAATATCCACCATCGACCCGAAACAGATCAGGGAGTATAAACCACATCATGCGTGACAATAAATTTCGCATCCTCATCTACGCTGGAATCGGTCTGGCGCTTGTTCTCGGCATAATCCTGTCCCCATTCGCATCTTCTTCTCCGGACGGGCTCGAGAAGGTGGCCGAAGATCATGGATTTCTAGCCGCCGCGGAGGAAACCCCTCCCCTCTGGGATTCATCGCCAGTGCCCGATTACGAGATGCCCGGCGTCCGAAACTCATCTCTCGCGGTATCACTTGCCGGACTTGCGGGTGTCATAATAACTCTCCTCATTGCTTACGGGGCCGGAAAATTGATCTCCCTGTCCGGAAGAAAAAGTAAACAGGTGCCCGGGCAGCAATGACTATCGACCCCAATAACAATCCAACTCCGTCCATCCTGACAAAACTCGATCCACGAATAAGAATCGCGGGTGTTTTCATATTTATACTCATCCTGGTCCTGACATCGATAACAAACCTGTATGCTTTCATCGGCTACATCCTCATCACCGGGGTATTTATGTACCTTACACAAGCCCCGGCTATGTATTACCTGAAACGTCTTGCGCTCGCAGTTCCCATACTTCTGCTGGTTACATTCTCCGCGTTCTTCTACCCGGAGAATGGCGTCCTGATCTTCCTCAATGCTTTTTCGAAGGGACTCATCGCGATCTCGGCGCTTTCCGCACTCTCCGCCTGCACACCGTTCAGAGAGATCACATCCACCCTCCAGGGTATCGGAATTCCATCCGTTTTCGTCATGACACTTGAACTTGCCCATCGATACATTTACGTTCTCGTGAATGAAGTTGCCAGGATGAAACGCGCACGGGACTCACGGCTGTTCGGCGGGAAGTGGATCTGGCACTCCAAAGTTATCGGGCAGATGATCGGGGTGTTGTTCCTCAGAACTCTTGAAAGAGCGGAACGAGTCCACGGCGCGATGCTGTCGAGGGGATGGGATGGAACCAGCAATAAGAACAGTCCGGACTCTCTGAGAGCAGTCGAGTACGCAGGCCTCATGGGATTTACACTCGCCCTCGCATGTCTTGCGATCATCCCCATAATCCCATGGCGTTAACAGCTGTTAAAATCCATAACCTCGATTTCACCTACCCGTCGGGAACGGCAGCGCTACAACATGTATCTCTTGAAATAATACAGGGAGAAAAAGTCGCGATCCTCGGGGGTAACGGTGCGGGAAAATCAACGCTTCTTCTTCACTTTAACGGTATTCTTCGTGGCGAAGGCAAGGTTCTGATCTACGGACTGGAGCCTGTATCAAAAAATCTCAGGGAAATTCGAAAAAAGGTCGGCATCGTTTTTCAGAATCCGGATGACCAGCTATTCTGCCCGACGGTACATGACGATGTCGCGTTCGGGCCGCTGAACATGGGTCTTGATAAGGGGGACGTGGATAAGCATGTACAAAAGGCTCTCACGGACACTGGTATAAATGACCTTGCGGACCGTAACTCGTTTCAGCTCAGTTTCGGAGAGAAAAAACGCGCAGCTATCGCGACAGTCCTATCTATGAATCCCGACCTTATCGCGCTCGATGAACCGACCTCCAACCTCGATCCATCAGGTGTACGCGAACTCGCCGAACTCCTTAACCGGATTGAACGGACGCTTATCGTGATAACCCACAACATCGAGTTCGCCACGCAGACATGCGACAGGTTTATTGTTATGAAAGATGGAGAGATAAAAAAAGACGGCACACCGTCGGATGTGCTCGCAGATCAAGAACTTCTCACCTCGTGCGGACTTCTTTAAATCTCAGATTCTCTCTATCTCCTCAATCTCCTCGGTTTTCCCGACCACGAACAGGACATCCCCTTCCTCAATAATAATATCCGGACCGGTAATCGGGATAGTATCGTCCTCGCGCCTGAGCGCTATCACGGTTCCCCCGTACTTCTTCCTGAAATCTATCTCCTTCAGGGATTTCCCGGAATAGGTCGGTCCGACGATGATCTCCATGAGTGAAAATCCCGGCGAGAATTCAATCATGTCGATAACGCTCGTGCTCCCCAGGACCCTCGCGCACCTGTGGGCAGCTTCGAATTCGGGATCGACTACCCTCTCAACGCCGAGTTTTTCGAGTATCTTCGCATGCCTGCGTGTTTCGGCACGGCTCCAGATCGTTTTTACGCCGAGATCAATGACCGCCTGCGTGGTCAGGATGTTATCCTCGATTCGATCCCCTATCGCGACTATGCAGTAGTCATAGTTCTTGACCCCGGCCGTTTTCAGCGCCGATTCGCTCGTCGCGTCCGCCTGTATCACCTGGCTTAGAAGATCCTGATGGGAATTCACCACCTTCTCGTCCTGGTCTATACCAAGAACCACGTGCCCGCGGTTATACAACTCGATCGCAAGGGCACTTCCGAATGCGCCCAGTCCTATCACGCAGTATTCGTTTGTTGTCGCTGGCATATTAAGAGCCTTATCAGGTTTTTTACTTCAAATAAATCAGAATTAAATAATGCCAGAATTTCCGGTGGTAGTAAACTGCATAGACCCCGTCAGCCGGTCAGAAGATCGCACTCCGGATACCTTACCTCCAGCGATTTCGGCTTCGCGAGCGCAAGCGCGAATGTCATCGGACCCAGTCGGCCAATGAACATTACGAATATTATTACTATTTTCTGGCCAACCGAGAGACTGGATGTTATACCCGTCGACAGCCCTACCGTCCCGAACGCGCTGACCGTTTCAAAGCTCAACCGCAGGAAATCACCGCAGGGCCCGGAACGGGTCTCCGGATTCCCCGTCAACAGCATCAGGAACAATGCAAGCGCGATTACCAGTACCACAAGTACGAGCAGAACAAGCGCCCTTCTTGCCGTATTTCTCTCAAGCCTTCGATCGAACAGCTTCGTGTCAGTCAGACCTGACAGTACCGACTTGGCACCGGCAAGGCATGCGACGAAGGTGGTTGTTTTAATTCCCCCTGCCGTACCGGATGGACTTCCGCCGACTATCATGAGGAACTGCAGCACGAAGACCGTAGCGGGGGCAAGCGATCCGATATCGACAGTGTTAAACCCGGCCGTACGCGCTGTCACGGACTGGAACAGGCTCGAGAGAATTCGCTCTGAAAAACCCATGTTCCTGAATGATTCGGTTGATCCTGCCTCCACAAAATAAAATATTACCGCCCCGGCCGCGATAAGGATTGCGCTTGAAAACAGCACCACCCTTGTGTGAAGGCTGAACCTTCGACGTTTCTCACGCTTTGAGATCAGTTCCGCGATTACGGGAAATCCGAGTCCGCCCAGCACAATCAGACCGCAGATCACAAGGTTGGGGTACAAATCACCCCTGATCTGTACAAGACTGTCGGAGAATGTCGAGAATCCCGCATTGCAGAATGCCGATATCGCGTGAAAGATGCTGTGCCACGTTCCTTCGGCGGGACCGTACTTAGGGACGAATGTCGGGATCAGCAGCAGTACTCCAAGCAGCTCAATTACAAGAGTGGTTCCCGCAACTACCGGTATGATATTGAACACGTTGACGAACGTCGCTTCGCCGTACTGCTCCTTAAGGAGCTGGCGCTGGCGGAAGTTGATCTTCTGGCCGAGCAGGAGGAAAAACAGTGCGCCGAAAGTGACTATGCCTATCCCGCCAAGCTGAAGCAGGATGAGGATGACTATCTGGCCCGTTCTCGACCAGTCTGTGGCAGTATCCACGACGATAAGTCCGGTCACGCATACCGCGCTCGTTGAGGTAAACAGGCAGTCAAGGAAGCTGACAGGATGCCCCTCGATGTGGCAGACCGGAAGCATCAGGATGATCGTACCGATCGCTATTAGAAGGAGGAAACTCCCTGCAAGGACCTGTACCGGGGTCAGACTGGAAAATTTTCTAAGAAACCTTTGCATCGGGCAGATCGAATATCGAATTGCTATTGTAACATTTACACAGTGCTAAAAATACTACCTTGGGCAATCATCATAAATATTGATTCTAATCCCCGCTCCTAAAGCGAATCCGGAGATTCGGTTGTTTATTAAAAATATCGAAAAAAACCTCCATCTCTGTTACCATCATACAAAAATGATGGTAAATTACTAATGTATCCCCCCGCACCATTCTCCCCCCTGCAGGTGAAATTCATGAAAGCTTCAGTTGGCCTTAATTTAATTACAGTTCTTATTACGGTTGTCCTGATCGGATGCTCCGGCGACTCGTCACCGGTAATTCCCGCTGACATTACGAATCCTTCCCAGGCTCCCGAAATCACTACTCAGAACAATCATACAGGACAGGCTTCTAACAGCCATCGTCTCTATGGGTACACGGCGATCCATTTTGATCCTGCCACCATGGATCTTGAAATCATTCCGGCAAGGCAGGTCACCGGACACTGGAACGTCCTGACATGGCTCGAAAACGGGCCATGCTACAACTGCTTCACCATCGACGGCATAGTCCCATCCGGACCTGACACTCTCACTGTCCTCGTGAGGATCGATAACCCATACACCGATCTCAGGTTTACGGGTTTCGACGCACGCGGAATAGTAATGTTCAGTGCCAATGCTGAATTCTCTCAGTCAGGACTGACATGGTCGGATGTATCGAGTGATGCTGCGGGACTTCTTAACGCGGACGGATACACGACTCTCTATAACCCATCGACCGAGGGATCGGGACCCGGCGGCCTTCAGGGTTACCAGGATGGAAAACTCGCCACGATAGAGATTCCCGATGCTAAACTCAATGGCTTCGTGCGGTTCAATTCGGGTCCGGCTGATAACCAGAGAAACGAATTTCTCGCAGGAGATTCAGTCCTTCAGGCTCTTGAAATAAAATTTCCCGATGAGCCACTTGTGTTCGGCTACGCGGTCGATATCTCATGGGCACCGCCATCGGTAATTCCCGTTGAAGACCCCGTCACAGACTTCCCGCCGGAGGCAAACTGCACCGAGCCATGGAAGATCGAGATCATGGAAACCAAGATCGGTAACGGCCTTACAAATTGCGATGGCGAAACCATGCTTTTCATAGATGTGTACGACTGGCAGGGATACGAATCGCACAGCGCTCCCGTGGTCGAATGTGGAGATCTTTTCGACACACCGTTCACATCGGAATTTGTATCCGACTCGGGTGATTTCTCGACATGGGAGGTTACCCTCGAAAAATCTCACAACGTCGATCCGGGATTCTACACCTGCCTTGTGAGTGTCGAGGACAATGAAAATACCACGTCTCCCGAATGGCTCGATCTTACCGGGTACAACCTTATAACTCTGGAGGTTGTACAAAAGGATTTTGCCGATGTTGTCGCGATCGCATCGGCCGAACCGCAACTGACAACGGTCTGTACAGAGATTCATTTCTTCGATGATGGCTCGTACGATCCCGACGGTGGCGAAATCGTTCTCTACGAATGGGACTGGGACAATGACGGAGTCTACGATGATGAAGGCGCTGAGTTCTACAAATTTTATGACTTGCCCGGCGAGTACCTCGTCAACTTCCGCGTCACTGATGATGAGGGTAGTACCGATGAACTTGACGAGCCTCTCGAAATAACAATCGAGAACGTCATGCCTACCGCTGTCGCCGCTCCCGTGGGTTCATCATGGCCGCATCTGGCGGAAATATCCTTCGACGGCTCCGCCTCGTACGATAACGACTGTGATGGTAATGCTATTGTCCTCTGGGAATGGGACTGGCACAACGACGGAATTTTCGATGACACGGGCGAGTTCGCAACTCATGTCTTTTCACAACCCGGTGAGCGCGAGGTCCAGCTGCGGGTAACCGACGACGAGGGCGGAACCGACATCCTCGATGAACCCCTGACTTTTACGATCGAAACCCCCGAAAATCCATTTAACATAGAATTCCTGGATTCCGAGTGGTTTCACATCTGGCCGACTTACGCTTATGCGCAGGACGGACGCGCGGTAATTTACGACTATGAGTATGAAGACCTCATTGTTCTCGATATTACTGATCCGCTGGCAGTCCAGTTAATTAACAGGGTAGATTTCGATATTTACTATTTATACAACGGATTTGATAGCTCTGACGGGATTCTCTATAACGTGTACGACACTCAGATGACTGCGCTTGACCTGACGGATCCTCAGGCTGAATTGTCATATTGGTCGCTTGATTCCAGTGCCGGGGCTATGGTTACGGTCGAGGATGGGTACGCGTATGGCTACTATTTCGGACAGGGATATTTTGGCCCTGTAACAATAATCGATGTAGATCCGATCGAGGAAACTCACATTGTAAGCCAGACAAGTATCATCGGTGATGTGAGATGCTGCGAGGTCTATGGAAACTACCTGTACGTTATTACCAGGGAATACTACGATTACTACCAGGCCCTTTTAATATACGATATTACGGACAAGGAAAATCCATTATTCGTTAATGCCATGTCGGTCTACAACTCGGGTTCCGCAAATTACCCTCAGATAGCGTTCTATGGAGATTACCTGTATATCGCCAACGGTCGGGAATCCTATGTCGTGGATATTTCAACGCCGGAAACCGCTTCGGTCGTTAATACATTCAGCCCGCCGTCATATTACAACAACGCATCGGCGATCGATATTGATATCAGCGGAAATTTCGCATACGTAACCCAGTGGTGGCCTAATAACTACCAGCAGGGAACCTTCGATGTTTTCGACATATCCAGCCCGGTAACCCCGGTCCATCTATCTCAGGATCTGCTGGACGGACTTGGAATTGCCTGCGAGATATCGGGTAACACGGCGGTTGTTACCGACTGGACTGACACATCTTTATCTTACCCCGGGCACGTGACATTCTATGACATCACCAATCCGACCAGCATAGAAAAAGTAAATGGCATCGGAGCGTTATACGGAGAGGTCTATGATTTCGCAATCCATGAGAATACCTTCATCGGGGTTTCAGAATACGGTCCCGAGCTTCATTTCCTCGACATTACCGACCCGGAGAACCTGAAATCGGAAGGCTTCTTCTCTCTTAAATATAAATCCCCCGATGAATCCTCCGATATCAGGATACTAACCCGTGACGGGTACGCCTACATTATCGACGAAGGTGAAACGTTCCAGGTGCTTGATATTGATCCAGTATCCGATGCGTCAATTGTCGGGTTTACATACACGGAAGCCCAGGCTTACGATTTCGACATAAATGGCGACTACGCATACATTGCCTATGAGTATGGCGGCATGGGCATTATCGATATTTCGGATCCCGAAAATCCTGCCCTCGTAAACAGTTTCAACCTTCCTGATTACTCGAGAGAAATAGCGGTCTCGAACGGTTACGCCTTTATCGGTTATGAAGATCTCTTTGTAATCGATGTCGATCCGCCCGAATCAGCCCATCTTGTGGCGACTTTCCCGGATATGACATCTGACAGGATAAGGGACATTGAAATCGCGGGTGATATTGCATACATAGCGGCAGAAAGGTTTTTCACACTCGACATCTCGGATCCACCGAATACTCATATTATTAAGGTTTACGGACTTATTACAGATGATTACAGAAATGTAGATGTTTTCGGTAATTATGCAATTCTTGCGGGTCCGGATGATGACGCAATTTTCGATATCACCGATCCTGCGGAATGCTGGATTGTCGATACTTCCACCGTTTTCGACGACGGGTACTGTGACAACGTATGGATCGGCGACTACCTTTACACATGCTATGGAGTCTACAGGATGTTCTGACCCGATGCCCCTATCTTAATACTCTCCTTGCCCATCATCGTGCCCTCTGATATATTCACTCTTACCCTCAACCGTATACGGGGGTGTTTCCACGTGTCCGCATGTTTTGCGTGCCCTTCTTTAGTGGAACGGAGTGTTGTTAAATGAAATCAGAAATTACAATCGACAAAATCAGCCAGTATGTGGATCAGGAAGTCACACTGTCCGGCTGGCTATATAATAAAAGGGAAAGCAAGAAACTCCAGTTCCTCGAAATCCGCGACGGAACCGGCATTATCCAGGCGATTGTCTCGATCAACGATGTTGACGAGGAGACATGGCTCGCCGGTCAGTCACTTACGCAGGAAACATCCCTTTATTTAACGGGAACCGTTACAAAGCACCCGAAGAAAGAGGAGTACGAGCTCCAGGTTAAGTCCGGCGGGATCGAAATCATCCAGCTCGTGCAGGACTACCCCATCACCCCGAAAGAGCACGGTACGGGCTTCCTGTTCGAACACCGTCACCTCTGGCTCCGCTCGAAAAAACAGTGGGCGCTTCTGAGACTCAGAAGCGAGGTCATCCACGCGATCCGCACGTTCTTCTATGAGGACGGTTTCATCACGTTCGACTCGCCGATCTTCACCCCGAACGCGGTCGAGGGAACCACTACCCTTTTCGGTGTCGAATATTTCGGCGACACAGCCTACCTCAGCCAGTCCGGACAGCTCTACGGCGAGGCGGGCGCGATGTCACACCGCAAGGTGGTCGTGTTCGGCCCGACATTCCGCGCCGAGAAATCCAAGACCCGCCGTCACCTGACCGAGTTCTGGATGATCGAACCCGAGCTCGCGTATTTCGACCTCGATGACAACATGGAACTCCAGGAGCGCATGATGATGTTCGTCATCGGGTGGATTCTCGAAAAATGCAGGCCCGAACTCGAGATCCTCGAAAGAAATGTCTCGCTTCTCGAACGAATAAAGGCACCGTTCATCCGGCTCCACTACGACGATGCCGTGACTGAGCTTAACAGGATCAGGAAGGAACAGGGAATAGACGAGGAATTCGAGTGGGGCGGCGATTTTGGTTCGCCCGACGAGACGATGCTCACCGGGGCGCATGACAACCTCATCTTCGTTCACCACTTCCCGCGCGCGATAAAGGCGTTCTACATGGAGCCGGACCCCGATGACGAGCGCACGAGCCTGTCTGTTGACCTTCTCGCGCCGGAGGGCTACGGCGAGATCACCGGCGGCGGTCAGAGGGCGACGGATTTCGATTACCTTGTAAAGCAGATCGAGAGTCACGGTCTTCCGCAGGAGGCTTTCGAGTGGTTCCTCGATTTAAGAAGGTACGGGACCAACCCGCACGGCGGATTCGGTCTTGGTCTTGAGCGTGCTGTCGCATGGTTCGCGGGCGTACACTCGATCCGCGAGTGCATCCCGTTCCCCCGCACAATCGAGAAAGTATATCCGTAGTGTTCCTATTGGTAATAAGGGCGGTTATCCGATCAACAAGATCGTCTGTTAATACTATCAGTCAGTTTATCGAGCAGATCGTGTGCTAATTTGCGTATTTCTTCAACATTGGCATCCGATACTATTCCACCCTGTTCGTATGTAACAATATTGCGTTTCTTTCTGAAAACTTCTATTAAATTTACCGAGTCCGAATCGAGACTCATCGTATACTCAAGACTCTGTATAAGATAATAATGACTGGCAACAGCCTTAGCCCTGTAACCTGACAGTTTCAGTGCGCAATCGGCAATGTTAATTATTGCAGCGTAGAATATATTAAATTTCCAGTCAGTGTTATGAGATTGATGTTCAGCTTCTTCTATGTTCCGGCTTGCTATTTCAAGAAGCCTTCCGATATCGGTGTCACTGACCTCCAGCTTCTCGATCCAGCCCTGTTCATCCCAGTAATCCAAGCTCATTCTCTTCTCCATATAGCATTATCTTCGGCGAGTCAAGTACATTTAGAATAAAACTATTACCCGAGTTCCTTCTTTCAATAAACTCCTTCACAGAATAAACTACAGGATTAATTTCCCGGTTCAGTTTATCATGAATTTCAGGTAATAATTTTACAATATCCCGGAGTACTACATCACCAATAATCATAACATCGACATCGCTATGTTCCGACACCTTCCCGCCTGCGAACGAACCGAAAATAAACACAAATTCAATAAAATCACGCAATGGTTCAAGTACACCTTTTATTAAATCTGCAAGACCGGACGTCTTTACAATCAACGACTTCAATTCATCATAAACAGGACATGCCCTGTTCGCCCTGTAATGTACCTGGTTCCCGCGTTTTTCCCGCACAAGAATCCCCGCCTTAATAAGATTCTTTAATTCACGCTGGACCGCACCATTCCCGTTATCGACAATCCGGGCGATTTCACGAAGATGGTAGTCCTTTTCGGAATTCATAAATACCAGGCTGAGTATCGCAATCCGTGTCTGAGGAAACAAATATGATGCCAGGGTATTTTCAATAATTGCACCCATTATTGGTACTATTGTACCCTATAAGAGTGCATTTGGCAAGCATCTATAACATAAATAACGGGCACCTCCGTTTTTCTCCTGCCTTATGTAGCATCCGCTTTATATATTATATGTTACAATTCCCGCAACAATGCCCCGGGTCGACTACGAAAATTCCGACCTCTACGCCATCCTCGGTGTCGACCGCGACGCACCGTCCGGCCTTGTCCATGAGGCATTCATAAAACTCCTCCCGAAACACCATCCCGAAAAGGACAAGGAGGGCTTCAAGGCTATCTACATGGCCTTCCGGACCCTCATGGACCCCCGCGCCCGCGAGGAATACGACAGCCTTCACTCGTGCGGCGGTGATATCGCCTCCAACCTTAATTCAGCCTATGCTTCGATCTTTTCCGGACGCCTGAAGCGTGCCGAGGCCCTCGCAAGGGGCATAGTCGAGGAAACCGGCGAGTCGAGCGAAGCCCTCATGCTCCTCGGGCAGGTCCAGCACGAGCAGGGACACTTTCGCGACGCCATTCAGACGATCAGCAGGCTGGTCGAGAAATATCCACGGGTACCGCTATATCATCTCGCGCTTGGCGGGATGCTTGCCGACCGATATCACGCACTTGACGACACTAATGCGCAGGATCACGCCCTCAAACGTGCGCGTGAACAGTTCGAGATCGCGCTCGAACTCGATTCGTCCAGCCCCTTTCCATACCTCGAAATCGGCAACACCTATTTCATGGATAAGGTGTATGAACGGGCATTCGAGTGGACCGATAAGGCTGCGATGGCAAACGGACGTCTTGATTTCGAGGATCTTGACGCACTCCTCCTCGGCTTCCAGTGCCTTGCTCTTCTCGATGACGATGAGCGCATCCATACGCAGGTTCTAAGGATCGAAGACGTCATCCCGTCGGATAAGGAGATTGTCAGTTTTGCTGTCGCGAGGATTGTCCATGTCGGAATCCTTCTGATAAGGCAGCAGAAATATGAGCATGTTCGAACACTTCTCCTCGCCGCGATGCGGATCACTAATGACAAGCATGAGATCAGGGACCTTGAGGAGGTCCTCAGGGACACGGACATGGCGATTGACATTCACGAGGTCTGGGATGATTTCATGCAGGACACCCGGATCATTAAACCCGTCCGGGATATGGCCGGTGACTTAATGGAGCATTTCCTTCTGAAAATCTCAACGGAGGAACTCGACATCCGTGGTCAGAAATTCATTCAGAGTCTTGAAACATGGGACAGGCGTGAGATTAGAAGAAGTATTGGCATCGTAAAAACACAATATCCGGCTGTCTGGAAACTAAACCACCAGTTGTGGCAGAGCCTTGAAAGTTTAACCGGAGGGATATCCCGGGGAAGTGGATGCATAGTACCCCCCTGGGTGTGGGGACTCATCACGATCGTTGCGATCATACGGTTCATCATGATGCTGTTCAAGGGATAGTTGCAGATCAATATTCGAATTCTTTTTTAATTTAAAAGTAATACTAAGCATCATTGCATTCCCCCCGCATTAAACGTTACCCTTGACCCATTCCGGGAGATAAAAAATGAACTCTATTCCTGACAACCTGATTTCAGACATCGCCGATTCATGGATGGCCGACATCATCGACCGCCTCGCCGCACTTCACATAGAGGTGCCGTCATGGGGATTCGGACGTGGCGGCACACGGTTCGGCTCCTACCCGACCGGCGACGAGCCGACTACCCCTGAGGGTAAAATCCTCGCGGCCGGGAAATTCCACGACCTCACCGGTCAGGGCGGCACGGTCGCGCTTCACTTTCCGTGGGATGGAAAAAACAAAAGGGATGTTCGCGGCCTAAAAAAACACCTGAAGAAGGCGGGGATCAGGGCGGGATCGATAAACGCCAACCTGTTCGATGTCCGCGACAGGGGCCCTCTCGACGCGTCAATAAGATTTGGATCGCTTACCCATCCGGACGAAAAAATCAGGAAGGCGTCGATCGACCACTGCATCGACTGCATCGACTACATGCGCATCCTCGATTCAGACACGTTCGTACTCTGGCTTCCCGACGGAAGCAACTCGCCCGGACAGATGTCGATGTACGATCAGGCCGACCGTCTCGACGAAGCGGTGACAACCATCGCCTCCCATCTTGAAAAAGACGAGACGATGCTCATCGAGTACAAGCTGTTCGAACCGGGATTCTATTCGACCGCCATCCAGGATTACGGTCGGAGCCTTTATCTTTCGTGGCTTGGCGGCGAGAACGTGAAGGTGCTCGTTGACCTCGGGCATCACGCGCATGGCGTGAATGTCGAGCAGATCATCGCCCAGACAATCCGCCAGGGGAAAATGGGCGGCTTCCACTTCAACGACAGCTTCTACGCGGATGACGACCTCGCCACCGGAAGCCTTCACCCGCACCAGATGTTCAGAATCTTCATTAACCTGATCGAGGGAGAGCTGAGAGGCTACACCCCGGTCCAGGACATCGCGTTCATGATCGACCAGTCGCACAACGTAAAGGACCCGTTCGAAGAACTGATCGAATCGGTGGAGAACATCGAGACCGCCTACGCACGCGCGCTTCTTGTAGATTTCGAGGAACTGATGGCTTGCCAGGACGCGTGCGATCCGATCGCCGCCGACCGTGTGCTCATGGCGGCCTTCAACTCTGATGTCCAGCCGCTTAAACTCGCATCAAGAGAATTGAAGGGCCTTCCACACGATCCAATGAATGAATGGCGCCAATCAGGGGGTTACTGATGAAACGTACCATTTTTTTCATCCTTCTATTTTTACTACCTATACTTCTTTCATGCTCACGCGAACCATTACCGGTTTGTCCCAACCAGGGGGCTGACCCTGCAACAGATCTCTTTGGCCGGTCAGACTCATCACGTATGAACACATGTGTCTGGGGCTTTTACATTGTTACCATAGATACCGATTCCCTATCTGCCGTAGCTGTCCCGCTGCGAAATGCGTTGTTTACCGCTAACGTTGTTAATTTCCTCAATAGTAATCCAGCCTCTATGGGATTACATGTTAACAGTGTGGTCTCCGGATCGGATAATATCGATATTGACCTGGACGTAAGCCTGACGCATCCGTTCCCGGGTTTACCACAATACAACGGTTACGACGTTCGTGGCGTTGTTATTGGAAACGGAACCGCATCGCTATCCTACGACCCGGAAATTATTCTCGCCGATTACGGAAACCGTATCATGCTTCCCGATCCGCTGGACGGTTCGGGAGGTCCCGACGGGTACACTCGGTGGTTCAATCCCTCTGAATTCGGCATGGGCACAGCACCCATCTTCAAGTACACAAAAGGCAAATTCGCATCTGACGACTTCTCCGCTTCAGCAACTTTAAACCCATATGCTTACTTTTCCGATGACATCGGTGTGAATGAAGTTGTCTGGGATTTTCTTACTAGTACGGATCAGCCGGGCAGATTTTCATCGGGTTCCACATGCACACGCAACTACTACCTGAGGTTCCCGGGACCCGGAGAAATTAAATTCTGTTACGCAGTTCTGGCGGACTGGGCAGGTGTCGATGAACATCCCGCATACTCGCATGAAGCCATTGCCTGCAGCATTACTGATTCTGAAAGTACCGTCTACTACGTGGATCAGTCGAATAACGGGGGCAGCATGGTTCTCGATATCAGCATCTGGGACCATGATTCGGAGATTGAAGATGGGATCATGAAAGACTACACGATTCTCATCGAATCATCCGTCCTTCAGAACGTTTATACTGCCGGCCCGGATATCATGGCCCCTGTCGGTGGCGGATTAAATTTCTCCACTTATCATATAGAGATTGCCGCTGATAATGTAAATATCCTGGATGATAATGAATACTGGGTCATTATTGAGCAGGAGGGTTACGACTATTCTAATCCCTATGGTGTTCCGAATGCGGCGCAGGCATGTCCTCTTGCATCATTTTTCCGATTCGATCTAGAAGTATCCAGCCAGGCCCCACCATCTGAATCAGAATACACATGCACGGGATCGCCCGTACCGTATGATGCTGATTACGAATGCTCAGACACTGCACAGGTTGCAGAGGTTCCAGCTGCTTTCATGGGAAGTGGGGGACCGTATGATCTCGGTTTTACTTTCTCATATGCCGGTGTTGATTACACTCAGATCAGGATCAACGAAAACGGTGGGCTGTTCCTGGGAGATAACGACGGTCCCGGAGTTTTTGCCTGGCTTGAACCCCAGTACGGACCATGCGGCGAAAATTACGATTGGGAATATTACTGCGATTACGATTTTATATGTGGAATGGGATGCGACCTCGCACCGGAAGGAAGCGATGATGGAAATTCCTCCCCATGCGGACAGATTCTTTATGAAACTGGTGAAGTGAATGGAACCCAGGTTTTCATTGTTGAATGGAAGGAAGTCTGCAGGTGGCCCTATCCGTACGAAGCCCAGGAGACGTTCCAGATCATCCTGTATGATGATCCCGCTGAAACATGGGACCGTTTCAGGCTCCAATGGAAATCGATCGATAAGGGTAATGAGGCATCCAGTTACGATGCTTACTTCCGTTATGGGGCTGCTGGTTCAACGAACGATGCCGTACTGTGCTGCGTCACAGATGATCCGGAATCCGGCACTGCCGTCGTTATTGGTGAAGGATGATTCGTTATTGATAACGGCACAATGGCCTAATTTGTTATACTTTTGGCACTAAGATCATTTCCCTGCACATGCGGGGATTTATTATCTCTTAAAATGAATTGAAAGAAGTATTAAAATGCCAGACTCGACCACAATCAGTCAATTCGCGCGGGTTTCCGACCTCCTCGCGTCACGTGGCTGGGCGGAAGCAAACGCGGGAAACCTTTCGGTAAGAATTACCGACAACGGCATCGACGGAAACGAATCAACGTGCGATGAGCTTCCCCTCAAAACCGCATTCCCCTCCCTCGATGGGCAGGTATTTCTTGTAACGGCCACCAAAAGCCGCGCAAGAGATGTATCGCGGGATCCCGAGGGAAACATCGGCCTTGTTCAGATCATCAACGATGGCTCCGCCTGCCGCTGCCTGTGGGGTAAGGTTCCCCCGACGAGTGAGTTCCCGGCGCACCTTGCGATCTATTCAGAGTGCCGGAAACATCGTCCGGAAATTAACGCGGTGCTTCACACCCACCCGCCGAACATAATCGCGATGAGCCACCTCCCCGGTATGAAAACCCCGGGAACTCTCAACAGGAACCTGAGGAAAATGCACCCTGAGGTTCCCGTCCTCGTTCCCGACGGGATAATGGAGATGCCATACGAAATCCCCGGATCGATCGAGCTTGGATTCGCGACAAGCGACGCCCTTTTGAAATCACGCGTGGCTGTGTGGCCGATGCATGGTGTGGTTTCGATCGCGGAGGACGTCGATAAAGCACTCGACCAGATAGAGATACTCGAAAAGGCCGCGATGATCTACAGGCTTGTTCTTTCGACCGGACGCGAACCGGTCGGACTGAGTGATAACCAGATCATCGAATCCCGCGAGTACTGGGGAATCACGGATGGCATCGAATGAGAATGCTCGCTATCGACATCGGCGCGTCGGGTGGAAAAGCCGTCCTCGGCGAAATTGACGGTAACTCCCTCACAACAACCGAAGTCCGAAGGTTCCCGAACGCGTTCGTCGATATCGGCGGCCACAAACACTGGGACATCGTTCGTCTTTTTGATGAAGTGAAAAAATGTCTTGCAACCACCCCCGATGTCGACACGTTCGGGATCGACACGTGGGGTGTTGACTATGGTTATGTCGGTTACGATAACGACCTTCTCGGACTCCCGTTCGCCTATCGCGACAGCAGGACTGATCAAATGGTCCCGTATCTTCGCAACCTCATCACGACCGAAAAACTGTATTCGATCACCGGCATCCAGCACATGCCGTTCAACACTGTATACCAGCTTGCCGATGACGTCCTCAATCGTCCATGGATTCTGGCTAACGCGCGATGCATGCTGATGATTCCGGAGCTTCTCGGATTCATGATGACAGGTGTCCCGGCAAGTGAATACACGAACGCGAGCACCACAGGCCTTATAGATCTTAAAACCCGCGAGTGGTCGGATACGATAATCGATAAAATCAGCTTCCCGACCGACCTTCTGCTACGTCCGGTCAACCGTCCCGGCGCACTCAAGTTCGATATGTTAAAGAGCGTGGCATCCGAAACCGGTTCCCGCGCGAAACTTGTTCTCACCGCGACTCATGACACCGCGAGCGCGGTCGCCGCGATTCCGGCACGCACCGAAAACTGGGCGTTTATTTCATCCGGAACATGGTCACTCGTCGGGATGGAACTTGATGAACCGGTAGTTACGAACGATGCACGTAAGGCGAATTTCACAAACGAGGGCGGCACCGACGGAAAGATACGCTTCCTCAGGAACGTGACCGGCCTATGGCTTCTCGAAGAGCTCAGGCGCATGTGGAAGAAGGACGGGATGGACATCAGCTACGATGAAATTCTGACGGAGATCGAATCGGCACCGAGATTCAAATCCCTTGTAAACCCGGACCATCCATCGTTTGTGGCTCCCGATGATATGCGTGTAGCGATCCGCGAGTTCTGTAAATCGACAGATCAGACAGTTCCGAACGGCGTCGGGCCTTTCGCACGATGTGTATTTGAAAGCCTTGCTCTCATGTACAGGAAGAAAATCATCCAGCTTTCCGAAATCACCGGACGATCGATCGAGACGATCCATATAGTTGGTGGGGGATCGAAGAACGGGCTTTTAAACCAGATGACCGCGGACGCGTGCGGAATCCCGGTCTTCGCGGGGCCATCGGAGGGAACAGCGCTTGGAAATCTTCTCGTCCAGGCATGCTCGAATCACGATTTCGGATCGATTGCGTACGGGAGGCGCATTATCGCGAACACTGTAGAGCCGGAGTTATTCGAACCATCAGGCACCGATGACTGGTTAAATGTCACCGCTAAGTTCGATTCCCTTCTTACAGACTAGTTAAGAAATTGCCCGAAGATGAGGGCCGGGAGGCCCTCACTCCTGTGGCGGTCGGGAGACCACCACTCCGTATATACATCACTCAGAAGTGACACGGAACATTTATGGGACTGGAGGCTTCAAGCCTCCAGCGGATCGATGGCCTCCAGGCCATCGTCTCAATCCAACATCGCCACATTGCGAGGGTCGGGAGACCACCACTCCGTATATACATCACTCAGAAGTGACACGGAGCATTTATGGGACTGGAGGCTTTAAGCCTCCAGCGGATCGATGGCCTCCAGGCCATCGTATAACCCAACCTGAAGTATCATTTCCGGGTCTAACTCATAAACACACTCATTAATTTCGGGAGGTGTAAATAATGAAACCACCTTTTAATTTCCTGATCACAATCTTCACCACATTATTTCTACTGAATCTCTCCGGGTGCGCGAAACATAATTACGACATCCCCGAAGACCTCTCCCACTACAATCCATCCGATTTTGAAACCTACAGCCGACACAGCGGAATGTGCGGCGACTGCCGTGACGAAATCACAAGATCGATCCTTTACATCATCCACACATCCGGTGTTCCCGACGAAACTTACGCTCTCGTCGCCGACGGTTTAAACAAAATCATCGACGAGGCCGGACGATCGATTAACGTGCTTGACGATACCGTCGACTTTCCGCAATGTTATCGCACTCCTGACTGGTATCAGTCCGAGACACGTCTCGATAAAAACCACCTGCACGGATATCAGTCCGATGCCGGCGCGATCATCGATCTTCTGAGATCGCACGACACACATCACGATCATTTCATCGTCCTGATCACCGATGCTGACATCACAAGCGGTCGTGAGGGCAATAACTTCGTCTACGGCCTAAGCTCCTACCCGTACATCGTAATATCCGCGCGACGGTTCCTCGACTGGAAGGAGATAAACCTCGACGGGTACCCGGACGAGACGTTCGATCGAGCGCTCACCCTCGTCTCGGCGCATGAATTCGGCCACTATCTCGATCTTGTCCGGCGCGATTTCAACTGCTGGAACGATACCGACACATTACTCGACCGTCACTGCAAAGGTGAAAACGGGCCTTGCCTCATGGAACAGGTGAACGTCGAGGGCTGCAAAGACGTTCTCGAACAGGCCGATATCCTTTACGAAAGGGAGCACTGGCTGTGCCCCGACTGTACCGCCGAGTTATTTTTCAGGATGAGTGAACTAGAGGAACGCGGGTTTGTCTGGTAACGACCGGATAGTCGCCTATACACCCGTCAGTATCTCGTCGACGTTGTTCTCTTCCATTACCGGATCATCCATATCGATGCTTTTACCCGCGAGTGTAAGCATTGCGTCGCGGCAAGCGGAGAAAATAATCTCCCGTGGTTTGCTTCCATTCTTCGGCCCGACAAGCCCCATGTCCTCCATCTGGGTCATCAGGCGACGTGCTCGCGGGTAGCCAAGACCGAGTTTCGACTGGAGCATGCTCGTTGACGCCTCACCCTCGTTCATGAACACCTGGAGCGCATCCTTCAATACTTCGACATCCTGGTCTGAAATTTCACCGGGCTCATTTTTACCCTTGCCACCCTTCGTAGGGGCATGGTCGGCCGTAACATACTCATCGTACTCAGGCTCACCCTGCGTCGACAGGAACTCAACCACACGCTTAATTTCATCGTCATCGACGTAGACACCCTGCGCACGTGAAAGCGTGTCCTCATCAGCTGGTTTAAACAGCATGTCGCCGTTCCCCAGGAGAGTCTCAGCGCCCTTGCCATCGATGATTGTCCTGGAGTCATTGTACGATGCGACATTCAGTGCTATTCGGGCCGGAATGTTGCCCTTGATGTTACCGGTGATAATCTTCACGCTCGGACGCTGCGTGGCGAGGATCAGATGTATTCCGACCGCCCTTGCGAGCTGCGTCAGCGAAGTAATACACGCCTCGATCTCGAAACCCTCCTGAGCCATCAGGTCGGCCATCTCATCAATAACGATAACGATGTACGGCATGCGGTCATCTATCTTAACCTGGTGATTGTACGCCTGGATATTCCTCGCGCCAGCCTTCTTGAGTTTCTTGTAACGGTCGCGCATCTCCTGCACCGACCACCTGAGCGCGTTCACAGCGTCTCCCACATCGTTCACCACCGGTGTGAGAAGGTGCGGAAGCCCCTCGTAGAAGCCAAATTCGACCATCTTCGGATCGATGAGAATAAGCCTGAGCTGATCGGGTGTCAGCCTGTAAAGAAGGCTCGTGATTATCGCGTGAAGGCAGACCGATTTACCCGAACCCGTCTGACCAGCCACGAGAAGATGGGGCATCTTGCCAAGGTCGCAAAGGACCGGCCTGTTGTTAAGGTTCTTCGCAAGCGCCATCGTGAGTGGCGCCTTCGCTTTCTTATAATCGGGTGTTGTGAGTACTTCCCTCAGCCGCACGATGTTCGTCTGGATGTTCGGGAACTCGATTCCGACCGCTGTCTTTCCGGGTATGGGCGCCTCTACCCTGACCCTCTTCGCGGGAAGGTTGTAGGCGATGTCCTTTTCCATCCCCTCAACCTGCTTGACCCGGATACCTTCACCGAGAACCACTTCCACACGTGTAACCGCCGGACCCGTCACAATATCGCAGACCTCGCAGGAGATACCGAACATGTCGAGTGTCTTTATAATTCGCTGTGCTGCTATCTCGCGGTAGTTGTCGTCCATCATCGGAGGCGGTGCAGGTTCGAGAAGCTTCAACGGGGGAAGTTTGTAGTGCTTCGGCCTTGGAAGCGGTGGTGCCTCTTCCAATCCAAGGTCCATTTGGCTGCCCGGGGGCACCGACGGCTCTGCTTCGGCTACAGGCTCCGGAACCGCGGTCACTTCGAGTATCTCCTCTATCTCTTCTTCCGGTTCATCATCTTCAGGAATTATTTCCACAGTCTGCGGAAGTGATCTTTCTGCCGTTCCCGGTTTCCTTATAAATCCAACGATCTTCTTCAGTCCCGCATAAACATACAATCCGACAGCCTTCGGACTTATCCGCATGATGAGCATTCCGACGATCATCAGAAGCAGTGCCGCGACCGGGACGGCCGTCTCGCCAACAAGGAACCTCAGTCCCCGCCCAAGCCACAGCCCGGCCCATCCGGCGGACTCCATCGCGTTTTTATCCCAGTAAAATTCCTGCTGATAAAGGACATTTTCCCAGCCTGCAAGAACGATTGGAATAGCAGCAAAACCCGTAGTAGTAAGGTTACCGGCAACACTCCATCGTCGCGCCGACAGAAGATGGCCGGATGCCATGGCCATTGCAATCGCCAGAAGCCACGCCCCAAGGGTGCCTATGACCGGTGTTACAAGGAATACAAGGACCTCCCCGACCGTTCCGCCATGACCGCTCAGCCCAAGAACGTAGACAATGGTTAGAAGCAGCATGACAACGCCCCACGCCTCGCATGCGATAAACCTGCTGAGTGCGTTGCGCGTGTCGCGTACGGGTCCGAAAAAGTCAAGACTTGGCGTATCCTGTTTTTTCTTCTTCTTTTTGTCAGCCATACAACACCATCACCGGATTTTCTGCCCGGTGTATTAATAAGATCATATAAAACCTGACGTTCCTGAACATAATTTAATAAGGATCACATCGTGTGGCGGATTATATTTCGACCGAACTTCACCGCTATTTAATTTTTTCACCTGCATTGCGTTCAACTACCGAATCAGCGTATGCATTCCGAGATTTATGTCGAATTTGTACTCATTATGGTTAAAACTTAAAGAGATTTAATGGATATTAAAGCAGGTGTGGGATGGAGTGCCTCCGTATCCCCCAGAGTGAGGTCTGACATGATAAACAGATACATTCTCTTTACGCTGCTCGGAATTTTAATCACGGCATGTTTTGCGCTGCCCGCAAATGCCCAGACCGAAACATGGTCGGTTGGCGGCGGATACTGGACAATGCCGAACCTCGAAGGTGAATCGGTGGATTCCTCGGGTTTTTATGGTGCTGCTGTCATGAGATCGATGCAGTACATGCTGGAGCTTGACTACGCGATCGATGATCCCGGATTTCTCGTTCTCGCTGCGGATTACCTTTATCCCCTGAGTTCGGGTGCAACCGGCAGCTTCGGTGGAAACGGCTACATAGGCGCCGGTTATACCTACTTTTCCGCGGATGACCTCGAGAACGAGTCAGGCTTCAACATAATCGCAGCCGCCGAACTTGGCAACTCGCTGTTCGGCTCGATCAGGTACGACTTCCTTGGAAACGACCAGGAAATGATCACGTTCAGCGTGACATACTCTTTCTATTGAAAAAATTATGAAAAAAATACTCCCGCATACATCAAACCGGTATGTGGTCACGATAGTAATCCTGTGGCTGGCTTTATGCACTCCTGCAGATGCTCAGGGACTCGGATTACTGACGGGCGACAGTCTTGGCCGGTTCTCGATGGGTCTGGGCGCTTACCAGGCGCCAAACGAAGCCATCAGCGACAGCGGAGTGTACACGTTTGCACGTTACGAGATAAGCAATTTCGAGTTTGAGATAGATTACGGTTTTTCGGATCACGAGTTTTTCCTTGGCGCGGCCGACTACCTTTACCAGATTCCCACCGCGTCGGGGATTACACAGACGGATGTGGCCCTTGGCGGCGGAGTGACATTCATCAACAACGATCCTTCACTCGATAAAGCCAGGTTCGGACCGAACATCCTTGGGCAGGTGAGATTCGCGGATACGATGGCAGTACAGCTCAGGTACGATTTTCTTGGAGACGACGCGAACCTGTGGACATTCGGACTGAGCTACTCGTTCTGAAATTCACAGCAATGAAATGAAAAAATCCTGTCAGTGACAGGTTATTGAAAAAGAAAGTTCCACCCACCCTCATCCTCCTCCCGACGACCCGCCTCCCCTGCGGGTCGTCGACCTATTAGTAATGTTTTTCGGACTGGGAGCTTCCAGCGAATCGATGGCTTCCGGGCCATCGTCTCATTTCTACACTTCCGTAAGATGATAGCCCGAGGCCATCACTCCTGTGGTGGTCGGGAGACCACCACTCCGTATTTTTTCAAGGACTGGGAGCTTCCAGCTTCCAGCGGATCGATGGCTTCCGGGCCATCGTCTCATTTCTGCACTGCCGTAAGATGATGGCCCGAGGCCATCACTCCTGTGGTGGTCGGGAGACCACCACTCCAGTTTTTCACAAATTTGATTATTTCACATACTGTGTAATTTACGGTCTGGGCAGATTATTGGACTTGGGGCTTCCAGTTGCCGGATATCCTTCTAAAGCCCCGCCATCGACTGGCCAAGGAATGTGTCCTCGATACGGTCTCCCCGCCTCACTACAGTAACAGGCACACGCGCAGGCCCCATCGGACGGGATGCCGTCTCCCCGGCCCTTCCCATTCGACGCCCGAGCACCCGTGCACCATCCTGAATCGTCGATGCGAACGTATCCGGGTTTGCCCTGACCACCGTAGAGCTTATACCACCCATTGTCGCATCCCTTCTGTAAAGAGCATCTGTCGGACCGCTGTCGATCCTCGGCGTCAGAAGGATGCACGATGCCATCGGATAGTCACGGAGCATCTCGTCGAGAACATGTTCAATCGGACGCCCGACTCGCGGTTTCAGCCTGGCAAGAACGTACTGCGCATGCAGAAGCGAATCCTTTGTGCGATGGGAGATTACCTCGATATCTTCACCCGCAAGAATCAGGCTCCATGGACGCGAATGTTCGCTGGCCGCATGTACAAGACTGAGCGATATCGTGACAAGGTATTCGAGTGAGTTCTCCGCACCTTCCCCGACATCGCCGATACGATCGGCGTCAAGAACCACGAGAAGTTCTTCCTCGACCTCTTTCTGATACTGTCTCACAATTAATTCATCATGCTTGGCTGTCAGGGGCCAGTGAACACCCCTGAGGCTGTCACCCTCCGAGTACGGTCGCGTCCCGATAAATTCGTGCGAGTGCCCCTCCTTCTGTACAAGCCTGTTCTGCTCGCGCATTCCCAGGCGTCCGGGGATGGTCGGAAGCCTTGTAAGCCTTACCCATCCCGGCAGCACGAGGCACTTATCCGGCACCGTGTACCATTTCGTAAGGTTGAATATTCCGAACGGGTCCCCTCCCTGCACCGCGATCGGTCCGAAACGGAGGATTCCACGTACCGGGGGTATCACATGCAGTGACCCTTCCGATGTTTCCCTTCGGCTGATCCTCAGAAAACCGACATATCCCGGATCCTCAAATTTCACTTCCTCCGTCTCGTTATCGGATCGATCACGGTTGATCCGATCCCATATGCGTGTATGAAAAAGCGGTATTCTTGACCTTGATTTTACCGTGAACTCGACGGGTACGTTCTCACCCGCCATGGCCTCGTCCTTTACCTTTCGCGTTATCGTTATCCTTGATATCGCATAGTTGGCCCAGATAAGGGCGATCAGAATAAACGCGAAAAGCGAAAGGGCTGTTAAAAGAAGAAGGTAGAAGTGAAGACGGAAATATGCCGCAAGCGCGAGCAGACCGAATACGAAAACGAGTTTGCCTTCCAGGCTTGCTTTCCGTATTACGAAAATACCCAGAATGATCGCGAGGACTGCGCCAAGAAATACTACCGGCCCGGTCATTACTTACTCTCTCCGAGAGGCCCGGTTCGCGCAAGCAGAGTATTGATAAGTTCACTCACCGAGCTGTCCGAATATCCCGCCTGCGGTTTCAGGATCATCCTGTGGGCAAGAACCGATTCCGCTATCTCCTTAAGGTCGTGCGGGATCATGTAGTCCCGACCCCTGACCATCGCCATCGCCTGTCCCGCCCTGTAAAGCCCGAGGCTTCCGCGAGGACTCGCCCCGACCGTTATGTTGCTGTCGTGACGTGTGCTCGCCACGATTCTGACCATGTATTCCAGCAGATCATCTTCAACATGAATACCCCGGACGGTTTTCTGCATACGCAGAACCTCCTCCTGCGACACAACCGCGCCGAGTGTCTCCAGCGGATGAACCTGCGTCTGGTCGAGGAGCATCCTCTTCTCCTCCGACTGGTCAAGATATCCGATTTTCAAACGCATAAGGAAACGGTCCTTCTGTGCCTCGGGAAGTGGATACGTTCCCTGGAACTCGATAGGGTTCTGCGTCGCGATCACCATGAATCCCCTCGGAAGCCTGAACGTCGTTCGCTCAAGCGTTACCTGGTATTCCTCCATGCATTCGAGAAGTGCCGACTGCGTTCGGGGGGTTGCACGATTTATCTCGTCGGCGAGAACAACGTCAGCGAATACAGGCCCGGGACGGAATACAAATTCCGCGGTTTTCTGGTTGTACACGAACGTCCCTGTAATGTCCGCGGGCAGGAGGTCGGGAGTACACTGAATCCTCTGGAACGAGCCTTCGATAGACTTCGCAAGTGCCTTGGCTATCGTTGTCTTGCCCGTCCCCGGCACGTCTTCAAGCAACAGGTGCCCACGTGCGAGCAGGCAGACTATCGTCATGTCGATCGTTTCCGGTTTGCCGATTATGACCTTCTCCATGTTCTCGCGAAGAAGACCCGAGCGTTTTATGGCATCATCGATGTCCATCGGCTCGATATCCACAAGATCGAGTTCATCACGAATGTGGATATCCGCCATGTCGCCTGATGACGCAACGGGTGGAGTCGGATAACTGTCGATTGGAAAATTCATAATTAATTAACTCTTTCTGACTATGGGTGGAGAGCACTATTGTACTCCATATGAGAGTATACATGCATCCGTGGTTCAAAACTCCCCGTTGGGAATTGAACTAATCTATTGCACACGGGTGTCTGTAAATGTATCATCGAAACGGTTACGATCATAGGGACGAGGTGATTGATGTGAGGCTGCGGGTTGCCATTCTTACTATTCTTATCCTTGGCTTTACTGTATCTCCGGTACAGGGCCAGGAAGCGTTCGAAACGATAGAACTTCCGGGACGCGGGGCAGGTACAATCGCCGTTCACCCGGTTGACGGTTCCATCTGGGCATTCATGCACCAGACAGGTGCGCTGGTAGCGGTAGATCCATCTGACGGCTCAGTTTTACTGGAATCCCCGCTGAACCTCAGACCGACCGCGATGGAATTCAGTCCGGATGGCGAGTACGTCTATATAGTCGGCGAACCGCTCAGCGACCAGGTTTATGACAGGGGAAAGCTTGTTGGTATTAACACAGCCGACGGCTCCACGGTTATCGATATGGAGCTTGATGGGGCATGTAATGCGGTTCATATAGGGGATTCCGCTGTATACGTCGCGTGCGGGATGCAGTACGCCTACGAGGGAACGGTCTACAGGCTCACTCCTGATGAAATCGATAACAACCTCCTGATCGACGCATCCGCATCCTGTGGAAAAATCCCCTGGGCAATCGCGGAACTTGACGGTATTCTCTACGTCACCGATCTAGAGCTTCAGTGGACAATGCAGGCGGATGGCTCGATGGGTCCGCCATACGGTTCTTATGTATGGGCTTATCACGCTGACAACCTTGAACTGATCGACAAAACATGGGTCGGACTCAACCCGTGCAAACTCGGTGTGTTGGGTTCCGGTGTTATGGCTGCATGCTCCGGAAGCAAGCAGACAGATTTGCGCCTGGAGCCCGCGCTTTCCTACATAAGATCTCCCGGTGAAAGCGAACCGGTTTTTATCGACACGTCCGGCGCAAGCGATCTTGATGTGTCTCCCGATGGCACATGGGCAGCAGTCACGCTAGCAGACTGGGGTCCGCCCGCTGCCTTCTCGGGAATGTCGGTTATCCAGCACTACGCGCCGGGCACACTCGATGATGTGCGAAGATGGATATTCACGGGTGATATCGGGGTCATTTCAATGGAAAACGGCAGCATAATCACTGAACGCTACAGGATCAGCGATGAATCATACTTCAGGGCTGTGGAGATCTCCCTCGACGGGACGTCGGTTTACGCTTTACTAGGCGAAACTGACGAGGTAATGATAATCCCGGTGGAATACTTAGTTGGCCTGCCAGTCGATGGGCGTGAGCAACAGGCGGAGTAGATCCGGTCGCCGACCTTATTTAAACTCCAATTAATTAATGTTAAACAGGATAATCAGGTCCTTTCAGGTTTGATACTAATGTAGGGACCATTGATCCGTATTATTAATACTGGATGTCCGATACCCGGGCATCGCAAGTTTATTGTAATCAGGGGAGTCTGACTTTGACCGAGATCGGAAGACGCAGCGCGATTCTCATCGGTACGCTTGCATTCGCGATAAGCGCGGTTATCGGCATACTTCATGACGGCGATATGGTCCTTGTGATGATAAGAAGTGTGGGTGCAGCCCTGATTTTCGGCGCCGGTGGGTTACTTATCGGTAATATGACCGAAGGTTATGTCTTCAACGCGGCAAGACGGGAACTTGCAAGGCAGGCCATGGAAAGAGAGATCAGGGCGGAGATGAAAGCCGAACAACAGGCCGGTGAGGACGAGGAAGAGAATGAGGATACCGGAGAGACTGAGTAAACCACTGTCCGTAAATTTGCCGTCTGTACCGGCTGAAATTCTGTGAAATATGGAACCGGAATCAGTAAAATCTCTGGCGGATGAGTTCCAGGTTGATGCCGAACTCGTAAAGCAGGTCATCGAGCAGGTCGGCGACGATCCTGAGAAGGTACGCGATACCATCCAGTCACTTCTGCCAAACTACCTCATTATCAAGGGTAAATTCATGCCCGGCCGTGCAGGAGGTAAAGGTGGTCTGCTGTTTGTTGTCGCACGACGCGGTGAGGGTAGCTTCCTTCTATTCAGAACGCTTGTTACGAACGACCTCGACTGGCTCGAACCAGTCCACATGTCTGACAATCCTGAAGAGTTTTTTGCTTTCCTTAAGGAGTACTTCAGCGGAGAAGATTCAAAATTTAAACTATACGATGCTGAAAAACTTAAACAGGAATTGTTGAAAAAACTGAGTCCCTCAAGTATTCAGTACCTGTTTTCATGCGAGGGACTTCAGGATGCCGTTCCCGATCAGGAGAATCAGAACGACCCGGATTCAGAGACCCAGGCAGAATATAAAGAACCATCGCCAATGGATCTGGATAGTGCATCATCCGACCCGACAACAAGCTTCGACAAACCGATTCCGATCCTTCGCTCAAACCTGAAAGAAGTCCTCAGGGAAATTCTCATAGATAACGTATCGATTGACGTCAAGGTCAATTACTACACGACTTCGCAGTATATTGAGGTCGCACCGATTCTGGGACTGAAGACTCCCGACGAGGAAGCCGCGGAGACGGCCGACCAGAAAAAAAAGTCAGGAGAAGATGGCCTCAAGGTATATCTCAAGGGGCAGTTTTTAATCGACCCGGTTAAGGGCGTTCTCGCGAAGGAGCTCAAGGTTGGCGATATCGCTTATGTCGACATCCTCGACCGCTCTGAAACCGCGAAATCGGTCTGCACCCTTTTTGGAGCTTACAGGAAAGGACTCTGGGTACCCGTCCGTGGAAGGGTGACGGAAATTCTCGATTCATCATCGGATCGGTGGAGGTTCAGACTGAAGATAGCGAAGGAAGTTTTTGTGGACATTATCTCCTTCGCGGATATCAAGGTGAAATTCACCGACTTCGGGCTCCCCGTCGCGGGGAAAAAACCCGCGGAAGCACACCAGTCGGCTAATTTCCTGCCACTTCTTATCGGTGCGGTACTGTTTCTTGCGGTAATTCTGCTTTTGGTGCTGTCAAGGTAGCATTTTGGTTTGATTTTTAACTTTAAAAAATATAAAGTCAGGACACCCGCTGGAGGGTTTTGATTGAAAGCGATGACACAAGACACCAATGTTCAGGACCTTGCGCGTGCAGCTCGCCTGGAGGGCTTATGGCGCGAGTTTCTTAATACGGGCAGCCTGGATGCTCGCCAGACGCTGGCAATGGAATACGTTTACCTCGTGGGCTATATCTACGGCCGCATCGCTATCAACCTTCCGCCACACATAGACAGGGAAGACCTCGAACACCAAGGTATTCTCGGCCTCCTTGCCGCACTCGATAATTTCGACCCCGAAAAGGGCGTCAAGTTTGAAACCTACGCCTCGATCCGTATCCGGGGCGCGATCATCGATTATCTTCGCAAACAGGACCTTCTTTCACGCCCCCTCAGAAAGCGCGCAGGTGACATCGAGAGGGCTTCAGAGGAATTTCAGAAGAAGCAGGGTAAAGCCCCTACCGTTCAGGACCTTGCGAAATTCATGAATACGACGCCTGAAGACATCTCAGACAGCCTCTGGAAATCGAGTCACTCCTTCATCATCTCCCTCGAAAAGGAAATGTACGAGGACGAGGAAGGGTCCAGCTCAACCGTCGGTGAAAATCTCGCGCTCGCTGTACCCGGTCCGGGTGAAGAGGCTGAGAAAAAAAATCTCCTTGAATGCATGGCCAGTGCAATCGAAGATCTTCCCGACAAGGAACGTCAGATAATCGCCCTTTACTACAATGAAGAGCTGACCCTCAAGGAGATCGGCGCTGTTCTCGGAATCTCCGAATCAAGGGTCTGCCAGATCCATTCCCGCGCGGTCTTCAACCTTCGCCAGAAGATGCAGATCTCGGTAGATTAGTTAATCCGGGTTACTTTTCCTTCCATATTCGCATTCCCCCACACGCTTGACACCTGCCTTATTTGAATATATTCTTATTTCAGCGTATATCAATTAAAAATTTGCGGCGAAGCTTATTTTCAAGGTCTGCGCTGCCCGAACCAGGGAAACATGTCCATGGAGGTACTACCAATGTCGGTTACCAGAATCCTTTCGGTGATCTTTTCATCACTGCTTATATTCCTGATTATCGGATGTTCAGCGGGAAATAATCCTGTCATCCCGGATGATAATCTTACCGATCCTGATCACTCCCATATCGCAGATTCATTTAACAACAATGTACTGTGGGGATACTACAGTGTCAGCATTAATGCCGACACCCTGATGGCCGACGTGATTCCGCTACGGGGAGCTTCATTCACGGCCAATGTGACCCGCTTCATGCAGCCGCCTATGAGCCCGACCAACATGGTCTCGTTCACAGTCGACATAGCTGACAGCGATCCCGGCACCGGGTTCTTTGCTGTCGACGTAACCCTCCGCCACCCGTTCCCGGGCCTGTACTACTACAACGGTTTCGACGTCAGGGGAATCATGATGGCTTACGGCAGTGTAACGGGTGACCATGACTCATCGGTTTTCATGACCGGTGACGGGGATACGGTCCTTACAAACGCCGATGGTTACACGAGATTCTGGAACTGGACTGAATTTACATCTTATGAAACAATATTCGGTGCCTGTCACGGCAAACTCTCACCGCCAAATCAGCCCGATTCGACAATTAATCCCTATAAATATTTCAGCGACAGCCTCAGCAGCATGGAACCCGTCGAGGGTGCGTCTTCAGAGGAGCGCGGTTTCTTTACAAGCGG
>Ga0272441_10003261_pt1 | contig 31124 bp, 24 predicted proteins | sample SSMProp6N_FD_193582 | JGI IMG/M metagenome (GOLD analysis project Ga0272441, IMG submission 193582) | Marine sediment archaeal communities from Little Sippewissett salt marsh, Falmouth, MA, United States - SSM-Prop-6N | ecosystem: Environmental > Aquatic > Marine > Wetlands > Sediment ... | reverse complement strand
GAAGGTTTTTTCTCTAAATCATCAACTATTGCACCAACTGGTTTAACACCACTTCGATAAGCAGCACGGGCAATAGCATGAGCACCAGTAGGATTAGTAATTAAAATCGCCACTAAAGCAGCAGCAGTATGAATAGCCAAAACAGATCCATCTGTTGAGCCATAATACCACATTTTCAAACCCATTAGTATCACAGATCCACATATGAAAATTGAGCCAAAAGTTGTACATTTTGTCCCAGCGTGAAGTCTTGTATAAACATCTGGGAAACGTAGCAAACCAAAACCTGCTAAGAGATTAAAGAAAACACCAAATCCGAGGAGGATATAAATTATATAATCAAAGATCTCCAGCAACATTTAGAACTCACCGCCCTCAAGATATTTAGCTATAAATAAAGTGGAAATAAAAGATAACAGTGCATAGATAATTGCTACATCAATATATATCACAGATTTCTCAGCTAAACCAAAAATTACCATTCCAACTATGACAAGAGTATTAATTGTATCAAGCCCAACTATTCTATCTGGTGCTGTTGGTCCTTTAACGACCCGTATTATAGCCATCAAAACCGATAATAGAAGAACGCCTAATACAACAAGATAAGTTATATCTATCTCAATCACTCTGCAACCCTCCTAACCCATTTATCAAATTTACCACATATATGTTTACAATCAACCGGTTTTTTCTCCAACACCTCTTTTTTCACATTTATCCAGTGAATATAAAGATCGTTTGTATCTTCATCAATATCAACACTCAACGTCCCTGGTGTAAGAGTTATTGAGTTTGCAAGTAGAGTGACTCCCAAATCGGTTTTTAGATTAGGTGAGATTTTTACTATCCCGGGATTAATTTTTCCGGTTATAACACGATATGCAACGTCGACATTTGCTTTTGCCATACCTGCAAAAAATGGCCCGACCACATAAACAAGGAACATTATCCATCTAACAGGATTAAGCATCCTGAGACTTTTTTTTACAAAGATTTTTCTAGATACTATTCCGACTATAGCTGATAGTATAATGCCGAATATGATTTCCTCATAGCTCCAAATCCAGATGTCAGTTCCACTACCTGTTGTAAATAGCAGGTATGCTATAAAACAAAGGATTGTTGTCACAATAAATGATATCATCTTCTTCCTCCCTTAAATGCTAAGTTTTATGTCTGAGTGTAATCTTATTACTTTTTAAAACCTTATGGTTTAAATTAATATAAAAAGCATTGAAAGTTAAGAAACATCGTTATACTTCAAAAATAATAAAAGCATATGTTGTTATTGGGTTTAAGGGGGAGCCCGCAATGAATGTTAAACTCATAGGTTTCACTCCTAACTCTGAGAAAATCCCTGCTATGGCCGCAAAACTTACGCATAGTACATCTAAACCTGAAGATTTGGATAAAACTTCTACAAAAGAGTTAAAAGCTATACTTGAACATGTTATGAAGCTAGGTCATACAAGTGTAATTGAGCATACTAGTTTTACATTTGCAATAAGTGATGTAAGCCGCTCTCTAACTCATCAACTTGTAAGACATCGTATTGCTAGCTATGCACAGCAAAGTCAGAGATATGTGAATTTCAAAGAGCCAAACTATGTTATTCCACCAAAAATAGCTGCTGATAAAAAAATGAAAAAAGCATATTTTGAAACCATGGATTCAATTTGGAAAGAATATAATAGACTCATTGAATTAGGGATCCCTGCTGAGGATGCTCGTTACGTTCTACCAAATGCTGCGTGTACAAATATTATCGTCACTATGAACGCTCGTTCATTGTTGAATTTTTTTGAACTAAGATGTTGTCAGCATGCTCAATGGGAAATCAGACAGCTAGCTAATAAAATGCTTAAAGAAGTTAAAAAAATTGCACCAACTATTTTCAAAAACGCCGGCCCTATATGTAAAAGTAAAAAAATTTGTCCTGAGAACAAAAAAGATTGTCCTCTTTATCCAAAGTGATTCTTTATGAAACGTCCATATATAATCATTAACTGTGCAATGTCTGCGGATGGCAAAATAGCTCTACCGAATAAGAAACAAATTAGGATTTCATCTGAGCAGGATATCCAACGAATGTATCATTTACGTGATGAATGTGATGCAGTTTTAGTTGGGATCGGCACAGTTTTATCAGATGATCCTAAGCTTACTGTTAAAGAAAAATATGTGAGAAAACCTAATCAACCAGTTAGAATTGTTTTAGATTCTCACTGTAAGACTCCCATAGATTCATTAGTTGTAAATGATGTCGCAAAGACTTTAGTTGTAACCTCTGAAAAATGTAAAAAAATATATGGCAAAAACGTAGAAGTCATTCAATGTGACTCTGATGGGAAGGGTCTAATTGATCTAGATGTTCTTCTAGATCTACTTTTTAATCGTGGAATAAAAAGATTGTTAGTCGAGGGTGGTAGTACAGTAATTTGGAATTTCATTAAAAAAAGATTATTTGATGATTTATATGTATATGTTGGTCCAATGATTATAGGCGGGAGAGAAACTCCTACTTTGGCAGATGGTAATGGCATTATGGATGGATCTCCCATAAATCTTGAAATTGTTAATAATAGTAGATTGGGTGAAGGAATCCTTATTCATTATAGAATGTTAAAATGAAATTTTTATGCGATCAAATGCTAGGTACACTTGCTAAATGGCTTCGTATTTTTGGTTTTGATACTTTTTATGCTAACTCAAGTATCGTTGATAATGAGATATTGTTACTTGCGAAAAAAGAAAACCGTATTCTCATAACAAGAGATAAAGAACTAGTTCAAAAAGCGCGAAGAGACAATATTAAAACCGTTGATATCAAAACAATAGATCTTGATAAGCAATTAACTCGTGTTTTAGATGATGTAGATGTTGATAAAAAAATGATTCTTTCCAGATGTACGATTTGCAATAGTATTTTAGAAGAAGTTAACAAAAATAAGATTAAAGACAAAGTCCCTGAGAAGGTGTTTTCTAATAACGATGTTTTCTGGTTTTGTTCTAACTGCAAAAAAGTTTATTGGAAAGGAAGCCACTACGATAAAATGGTTAACAAAATCAACAAAATTAAAAAAATCTGAACTCTGTTTTTATATCATTCTTACCATCTGGGCATGTGGTATGCCTTTAATTTTAATTACACATTCCGGATCAATTATTCCTAGCTCTATTGCGCATTTTATTGTTTCATGCCCTACAAGATTTGCAATGGTTGCGTCTCTAAGATATTTCTTTAATGTTTGAGTACTGATACGTTGTCCATCGTAGAAATTCTTTGATACATCTAAATGGAATTTTCCTTCTTCGAATTTTTTTCCTATAAGTTTTTCGTCACATGCACCGATGAGGAGATCATTTCCTTGTTTGTAGATTTTAATGCTTATCATCTACTATCATTTTTCCTTTATTTTTTGTTTCTATTTTAGATGTTAGTTTTTCATCTTTTATATCTCTTTCTGAAATAATATGGAAAATTCATATAATTATAACCCATAAATTTTTGTTGATGATTTTTCTTCTGTTTTTTTACCAAAATGTCATTTTTTATAGAAAAATATATATAATAGTTGCTTTAACTAATCTCTCGAATTATGTTTTTTTTAAATCAACCGTAATTCTAAAAACTAGTTATTACATATACTTTCTTTGAAATTGTTTTTGTGGGTTAAAGAATATGAATTCTGTAGTTAAGTCCTTCTCGGAACATGGTACATTCGTACAACCAGACACCCTTGAATATATTTTATCAAAGGAGGATCCTGAGGATTTCACTTCTTTCATCACAAAAAATCTGAAAGAATTCCCACTTGTTCTAACAGTTGATCATGTAAAGAACATTGAGCAGATAAAAGTAGTAAAGCAAATATCAGAATCCACTCGCATAATTGAAAATCATATGGATAAAAAAGAACTACAAACTAAAGTTTTATCTGAAATATATGGAGATAGGACAACTTATAGTTCTTCTGAGGATGATGATTTAGAATATGATGATCCTGATAAAGAAGACCAGATAGATTTAACCTCAAAAGAAACTTCAAAAGAGGATTTGCCTAATCTTATTAAAATTGAAAAAATGAAAGGTTGGGAGCCTAAGGCAAAGGAATACTCTTCTCAGATTAAAATAATGAAAGATATAACTGGCGGGAGTACTTGTGAAGGTACCACTAGTGATTTCACTAAATTATTCAAAGATAGATATGATGTTTTAAGAAAAATACTTCGCAATCAGAGACGCGAGCTAGCTAATTCTGTCCCTATAAACAAAATTAAATCTGGTATGATGAAGGAAATTCAACTTGTTGGAATAGTCAAGGATGTTAGAAATACTGTTAATGGTCATAGACTTATAGAACTTGAGGATGAGACTGGTGAAGCTACTTGTATAGCTCTGAAGAATAAACGGGATGTTCTTCAGATTTCTGGTGAAGTTATTCTAGATGAAATTGTTGGCATTAGGGGTCAGCTTAGTAAGCACGGTGACTTGGTAGTAATTCAGAGTATAATTTTCCCAGATGTTAGTATTCAAAATGAGAAACATAGAGCAGAAGAACCATTATGTGCTGCTTTTCTAAGTGATATACACATGGGTAGTAAAAACTTCATGGAGAAGGAATGGCAATCTTTTTTACGTTGGATAAATGGTGATATGGGAAATTCTCGTCAGAAAGATGTCGCTGGTCGTATCAAGTATCTTGTGATTCCTGGTGACGTCGTAGATGGCATAGGTATTTATCCTGGTCAGCAAGAAGAGCTTGCTATAAGTGATGTTTATCGTCAATATGAGGCTTTAGCTGAGCAATTTCAGCTTATACCTGATCATATCTCAATTCTTATTCAACCTGGTAACCATGATGCTGTGCGCCCTGCGGAGCCTCAACCTACTTTTGAAAAAGAAATTCAGAATTTATTCTCCAGTAATGATATTACTTTTGTTGGTAACCCTTGCTATTTTTCACTTGACGGAGTTGAAGTATTATCTTACCATGGGCAGAGTCTTCTTGATTTTGCTACTAACATTCAATCACTCAAGTACAATGAGCCTGTGGAGATAATGAAGGTCATGCTTCGTAAACATCACCTAGCTCCAACATATGGTGGATATACCCCTCTTGCCCCTGAGCATTCTGATTATATGGTTATTGATCGCGTACCTGATATTTTTGTAACTGGGCATGTACATCTTGCTACCATTGGTGATTATCGAGGTGTAACTTTAATTAACGCCTCCAGTTGGCAAGAACAAACCAATTATCAAAAAATGTTAAATTTTGTTCCTGATTCAGCGAAACTTCCTATCGTTGATCTTAAAAATGGTAATGTTACCATGATGGATTTCAACAAAAAACAATGAAACTTTTTTTCCATATAATACAAAGTTTTAAACATCTTTTTTGCATTATCAGACTACACACATACTTTTTAGAGTAGGGTAATTATGGGTGGGGATCTATCCAAAAATATTGCGATTAGCTCGAATATGCGCGAGTATTTCAATAGTTTACAAAAAAACATTGAGATTTGTTATTCCATAGCAGATGAGGCTCGAAAAAAAGGTTTTGATCCAGAACTAAAAGTTGAAATTCCACAGGCATTTGATTTAGCAGCACGAGTAGAACAATTAGTAGGTCCTAAAGGGATTGCTCCAAAAATCAGGTCAGCTACCCAAAAAATAGGTAACAGAGAACTTGTATCATTAGAAATCGCGAAAGAAATAGTTAAAAGTAAAAAATTCAAAACCGGTAAAATAGAAAAAGCACTTGATCAGGCAATTAGAACAGGGTTAGCTATACTCACTGAGGGGGTTTTAGTTGCACCACTTGAGGGAATAGCTGAAGTAAAACTAGGTAAAAACAAAGATGGAACAAACTATGTAGATCTCTATTTCTCAGGACCTATCCGTAGTGCTGGCGGAACAGGACAAGCAATGAGTGTTCTAATAGCAGACATCGTACGCAGAGAGCTAGGTATAGGGAGATTCAAACCAACATCTGGTGAAATAGAACGGTATAAAGAAGAAATACCACTTTACAAAAGAGCGCAACATCTTCAATATACGCCATCTGTTGACGAAATAGATAGAATAGTACGAGGCTGCCCAATATGTATAAATGGTGAAGGGACTGAAGATGAAGAAGTAACAGGTTACAGAGATTTACCACGAGTTTGTACAAATCGTCTTCGTGGTGGAGCATGCCTTGTAATAGCTGAAGGATTATGTCTTAAAGCCCCTAAGATTTTAAAACATGTTAAAAAACTAAAACTAAAAGAATGGAATTTTCTAGATATATTTGTAAATAAAAACAATGGAACAGAAAATAAAAAAGAAGAATTACCTGAGATACTTCCCTCCTCTAAATACATTGGAGAAGTTATAGCAGGCAGACCTGTTTTCTCTCATCCCTCAAGGAGGGGTGGTTTCCGTTTGCGTTATGGCCGTGCTCGTACTGGTGGTCTTGCATCTACTGCTATCAATCCTACATCTATGTTTCTCATGGATGGTTTTATAGCTGTAGGTACACAACTTAAAACAGAGAGACCTGGCAAAGGCACTATAGGAACTCCTTGTGATAGTCTAGAAGGTCCAATGGTTCTATTAAAAAATGGTGAACTTACCCAGGTAAATGACATCAAAAAAATCAAAAAAACTGATATCAAAAAAATAATTGATCTTGGAGAAATTCTAATACCCTTTGGGGAGTTTATTGAAAATAATTCACTTCTGCCCGACTCCTCTTATGTTTATGAATGGTGGATTCAGGATTTACAGAAATCACTAAATCATCTGCCAGAAAATTATTCTTTTTCAGATATATCTGAATCTGATGAAAAAACTAACAAAAAAATTGCTGAAGATTTTGGAAAAGAGATCAATCTTATGCAACCCTCTCCACAAGATGCTTTTGAAATATCAAAAAAATATAATGTTCCTCTGCATCCTTTTTATAATCTTTTCTGGCACGATATAAAACATGATGATGTTGTTCTCCTATCAAAATTTATTAAAGAACATGGTACAGTAGCTAAAGACTCACTTTTTTTATCTAGAGATGATGAAATTAAGAGAATCTTTTTGGAATTAGGATTAACTCATAGGCAAGAAGATGAAAAAATCATCATAGAGCGATATATGTATCCTTTGATTAGATGTTGTGGTCTTGATATTGAAGAGGATAAAATAGTTGAAACAGAGAGATTTAAAAAACTTGATGAGAAAAAAGATGAAGATATTGTTGATTTTGTTTCTAAACTTGCTGATGTTGTTATACGTCCAAGATCTCCTTTTCGTATAGGTACTAGAATGGGGCGACCTGAAAAAGCAGCAGCTAGGAAAATGAGGCCACCACCACACGTTTTATTTCCTTTAGGGAACTATGGTGGAAATCAACGTCTTGTTAGGAATGCTGCTGAGAAGGGGAAGATAGAGATTGAAGCAGGTACCAGAATATGTACAAAATGTGGAAAGAAAACCTATAAGCTTTTTTGTAAATGTGGAGGCCACACTGAAACTGGTAAATGTAGAGTTGAAACCAAGGAGATTAACCTTGCGGAAGAACTTAAATTAGCACAGAAAAAAATAAGAGAAAGAACATTGCCTGAGACGATAAAAGGCGTAATCGGGACTATTTCTAAACATAAAACACCAGAGCCTCTGGAGAAAGGGATTCTTAGAGCGAAACATGATGTTTATGTTTTTAAGGATGGTACGACACGTTTTGATATGACGGATGCTCCTCTTACTCATTTTAAACCTCGTGAGGTCGGTGTCTCTATTGACCGTTTAAAAGAGCTAGGTTATAATAAAGACTATCTTGATAACGATCTTGTTAATGAAAACCAGATCTGTGAGCTTAAAGTTCAGGATGTAGTTATTTCAAAATCCTGTGCTGAGTATTTTACTCGTGTTTCAAAGTTTGTTGATGATTTACTTGTAAAGTTTTACGGTATGGATCGTTTTTATAATATTAAAAAACTTGAGGATTTAACAGGACATCTTGTCGCGGGTCTTGCTCCTCATACTTCTGCAGGTTCGCTTGCCCGTATTATTGGTTTTACTGACGCACAGGTATGCTATGCTCATCCTTTTTATCATGCTTCAAAGCGTCGTAACTGTGATGGCGATGAGGATGGTTTAATGTTGCTTTTAGATGCTTTGTTGAATTTTTCTCATTCTTATATACCTGAGAAACGTGGTGGTAAAATGGATTTGCCTCTTATTCTTACTACTCGTATTGATCCATCTGAGGTTGATAAAGAAGCTCATAATGTTGATACTCTCTCTCGTTATCCCCTTAGTTTTTATGAGGCTACTCGTAGGCATGAGCATTCTAAGGAACTTGAGTCTATGATGGGTTTGGTTTCTTCAAGAATTGGAACTGAGGATCAGTATGAACATTTTGGTTTTACACATGATACATATAATATCTCTGAGGGGCCAAAGATGTCTACTTATAAGACTTTGAAGACAATGATGGATAAAATGGACTCCCAGCTTAATCTTGCAGCTTTGATTCGTGCTGTTGATGAAGCTGATGTTGCATATAAGGTTATAGAGCGACATTTCTTACCTGATATTCTCGGTAATCTTAGGGCTTTTAGTAAACAATCAGTGCGTTGTCCAACATGTAATAAGACCTATCGGAGGATGCCCTTACAGGGTGTTTGTACAAAATGTAGTGGAAAACTAACACTTACAGTTCATGAGAAATCTGTTAAGAAATATCTTGAGATTTCCAAGGAAATAGCAGAGAGATATCATATTCCTAATTATGCTAATCAAAGGATAAGGCTTGTGGAGAAATCAATTGATTCTCTCTTTATGAGTGATAAGGTAAAAACCACTAAACTTGATGACTTTTTCTAGATACTTGTTTCAGCATAACCTTCATATATTTAGACTACTATGCATTGTTAATAGTGGAGTTGTTATAAATGGCAGATAATATGTTTCAACAACTAAGTAAAAAAACTTGGTATCGCTGGTCTTTTTACATAAATATAATATTATTCTTCATCGTCGGATTGTTTATTTATCTCCTTATTAAAGATTCTATTGCAGTTGGTAGAGACACAGATCCTGATGCATGGCTTCTTGTCTCACGTGATATAGCTTTCCTTTCTATTTCCCTTGCTTTGATATTCTTCCAGTTCTTCAGAAATATTATTACAATAATGCGCAGATCACTATAAACAATAACTGGCGATAGGTGTGGAATAGACCGGGGAGTTAGACGTTCCCTCTACCAGAAATCGTCGATATGCTGGGGTCGAAGCCAAGAGGCGATGTAACGAGCATTTATTGATCCAGCTGTTGACTATGAGACCTTGTCCTTTGGGATTGGAGGTGATGACCACATATGACTGGAGGGTCATATGTACATCTTAATTGCGGACATCGGGTTAGGCACGGAAGTGAGCAGCCTTACCGCGAACTGCCGATGCTCGAAGGGTTAACGGGGTCGAGAAAGCAGCCGGGTAGTCAATAGATGTGACGCGCACCCACTCAAGGTGTTTCCACACCCGCTAAAATTTTATAGTTTAAACTATCCTCTAAAAATATTTATAAGACACGTTCTGTTATCATCTTTTTACCTTTACCTGGGGGATACTTATATGGTACGACTGTTGAAGGATGAGAGTTTGGTAGCGCAATGGCAGAAATTTTTTGAGGAACACTGCAAATCAGAAATTGAAACTGTCGCTCTTAATTACCCTGAAAAACGTAGTTTGTTTATTAATTATGACGCTATAGATAAAGCTGATTCTAAACTTGCTGATGTAGTTCTCAATCAGCCATATAAAGCTATTTTTAATGCTGAGGAGGCTTTGAAAAATATTGATACTGCTTCTGAGGAGAAATTACGTCTTCATTTTAGAATTAATAATCTTCCAGATACTAACAGGATTTTTATCAGAAAAATCCGTGCTAATCATCTTGGTAAGATGATGGCTATAGATGGTCTAGTGAAAAAGCGAACGGAGGTACGCCCTAAGCTACAAGTTGGTGCATTCCAATGTCATAAATGTGGGGCAGTAATAAAAATTGAACAAGAAGAGGATATCTTGAAAGAACCCTCTGAGTGCTATGAGGATCAAGGTGGCTGTGGCAGAGTTTCCTCTTTTAAACTTTTAACAACGCTCTCTGAATTTATTGATTCTCAGAAAATAGAAATACAAGAAAACCCAGAAGGTTTAAGAGGTGGTGCACAACCAGAAAGAATAGGGATATATTTAGAGGATGATTTAGTTGGTGAGATAGCACCTGGTGATCGAGTAATTGTAAATGGAATCTTGCATTCCATGCAGCGTAGACGTGGTACTTTTCGTCTTACTTCTTTTAATAAAACTATGGAAGCAGTTAGTATTGAAAGTCAGGAGCTAGCATTTGAAGAGGTAGAGGTTACACCTGAGGATGAAAAAGAGATCCTTAAGATGAGTAAGGATCCTGAGATATATGAAAAAATGAAACATAGTATAGCTCCAACAATTTTTGGTATGGGTATTGAAAAAGAAGCACTGATTTTACAGCTTTTTGGTGGGCTTGCTAAGGAGATGCCTGATGGTACTCGTATACGTGGTGATATCCATGCTTTACTTGTTGGTGACCCTGGTACAGCTAAATCTCAGATTCTAACATATATGTCAAAACTTGCACCACGTAGCGTGTATGCTTCTGGTAAAGCATCATCCGCTGCGGGTTTAACTGCTGCAGCTGTTCGTGATGAATTTGGTGAGGGACAATGGACACTAGAAGCAGGAGCACTTGTCCTCGCTGATATGGGTGTTGCATGTATTGACGAAATAGATAAGATGGAGGAGACTGACAGAAGTTCAATGCATCAGGCAATGGAGCAACAGGAGATTTCTGTCGCAAAAGCAGGTATCAATGCTTCGCTTAAATCACGATGTGCAATACTTGCAGCGGCGAATCCAAAACTTGGCCGGTTTGATGAATTTATGCCAATTCATGAGCAGATTAATATGCCACCTGCTCTTCTTTCTCGTTTTGATCTTATTTTCTCAATCATTGATAAACCTAACCGCACTCAGGATACAGATCTCGCTACACATATTCTTTTAACTCATAAAGCAGGTGAGGTTTCTGAGAACCTTCTTAGATCTAAAAAATCCAAATATACTAAGAAAGAAAGAGAGAATTTAATGAAAATTGTTAAACCTATTTTCGAACCAGATTTCCTGCGCAAATATGTGGCATATGCTAAACGTAATATTTTCCCAGTTATGACTGATGAAGCACTTGAGATTTTGAAGAACTATTATGTTGATTTCCGTAGTTCATCTGATGAGTCTGTAACTTTTACTCCTCGTCAACTTGAGGCTTTTGTAAGATTAGCAGAGGCAAGCGCTAAAATACGACTTAGTCAGGAAGTTGCTGATAAGGATGCAAAAAGAGCTATTTACATAATTGATCAGTATCTAAGACGTGTTGGTATGGATCGTGAAACTGGTAAATTTGACATTGACATAATTGCGACAGGTATTAGTCATACTCAACATGATCGTATGCGTGTCATTTTAGATTTAGTAGATAGATTGTGCAATGAGTCAAAAGATGGTAATGCAGCACGTGGCGATATAATTCATGAGGCTGAAATTGAAGGTCTGGAGTCTAGTAGAGTTGAAGAGGCACTTGATAGATTAAAGCGTAATGGACAAATTTATGAGCCAATTCATGGGAAATATAAGAGGACAGAGTACTAAAAAAATAGTTTTAGATTTTAGGTGAACTCAATTTTCCCATTGCTTTTTTTACATTATCTCTTTGTTTTTCTCCTAACTCTGCTACGATATAGTCTGTAAACTTTGTTTTAATATCATTCCAGTTGAGCGTTGTTATTCCAAATTCATGTTTTTTTCTACCAGTCGATGCCTTGTAAACACGTGGCATCATTTGTCTTGGGTCTGCGTTGTCCATATGTAGAACATAATTTTTTTTGATTGTCTTTTTTTCTAAGAGAAATATTTCGAATTTTCTATTGAAATATTTGTAGACTGGTTGTTTTTCATAGTATCGGTATTCAAGTTCATAGTTTTTATTAATTTGAATTGTTCCTTTATCCATAATTGTGCATCTCCAAAGTGTGTAATGCTAATTATTTTATAATCTTTCTTTATTTTTTTTGCGTTGATTTGTTAACAATATATGCGCCATAAAAAATTAATGCAAATCCAATTATTACTATTATCGCGTATGCTACTGATGGGAAATCTGGGATCTCGTAACTAATTGCAAGTGATATTGAAAAGATTATAATTCCAACAATTACTAATAACATTCCCTTTAGAAACATTATTTTTTTTCTCCTAATTTTGTTTATGAATTATGTTAGTGGCTTAAACTTTTTTTGTGTAAAATAATAAAAGAATATTATGGATTTTTTTAATCCATATAATAACTAGCTGGGTTTGGCTCTGGTTTTAGACCTTTTCTTTCTCTTATCTGTTTTACTATGTCAGTTTGTAAGTGTTTTGGTAGTGGTTCAAAGCCTAGGTTTTCAGTGTTCCATAGTACTCTCCCACCTGTTGCTGATCGGATTGCGCTTGCAAATCCAAACATTTCTGCGACAGGTGCTTTTGCATCGATGTTTACCATGTCTTTTTCAGTGATCATGTCTCTTACTACTGCTCTTCTTTGGTTTAACTCTCTTGATGCATCTCCCATGAGGTCTTGTGGTGTGCTTATGAAAACTTTTTGCATTGGTTCAAGTAGGATTGGATTGGAAATTGTTATTGACCCGTAGATTGCGTTTCTTACAGCGGGTATTACTTGTGCTGGTCCTCTGTGTATTGCGTCTTCATGGAGTTTTGCATCTACAAGTCTTATGAGAAGTCCTTGGCATGGTTCATTTGCTGTTGGTCCGCTTTTCATAACTTCGTCAAATGCTTCTTTTATAAGTTCCCTTGTTTCAAATAGATGTTGAATTCCTTTTGTAACATCTGCAGCCATGTTTATTCCATTAATGGCAAAGACTCCTTTTGCAACTTCTTTACTCATTCCTAATTCTTGGAGTTTTTTGGCTGCTTCGTTTTTAAATTTCTTCACATTTTGTGGTATTTCATTGTTGTATAGTGCTTTTCTGATTTCTTCGGGTAGTGGCTCGACTTCTATGTAGAAACGGTTATGTTTATTAGGTGATTTTCCTTCGAATTTTTGTTCGCTTTTCTTTCCAACTGATTCTCTATAAACTACTATTGGTTCTGATGTGACAATGTCTACGCCATATTCGTTTTTAATTCTATATTCTGTGATTTCAAGGTGTAGTTCACCCATGCCTGACATTAGATTCTCACCTGTTTCTTGGTTGATGTCAACTTGTATGCTTGGATCTGCTTTTGAAACAGTGCGTAATACTTCTATTAGTTTTGGTAGGTCTTTCATGTTTTTTGCTTCTACTGCTACTGTTACAACTGGTTCTGATACGTGTACAATTCTTTCAAAAGGCTCAGCTTCAGAATCCTCAGTAACGGTACTACCTGCGATTGCATCTTTGATACCTGTTAAAGCAACTATGTTGCCTGCGCTGACGTAATCTACAGGTATTCTATCTGCTCCTACCATGAGGTTTACTTGTTGTACTCTGTTTATTTTAGGTACCCCTGCAACATAGACTTCTTGCCCACGTTCGATTTTTCCACTGTACATTCTTCCTACTGCTACTTCCCCTGCGTGTGGGTCCATTATAATTTTTGTAATCATTAATGCTAAAGGGCCGTTTTCATCTGTAGAAATCATACTTTTACCAAGTTTGCTGCCCTCTTCCCCCCTCCAAATATGTGGGATTCTGTATTTTTGTGCTATTTCTGGGGATGGAAGATGATCAACGACCATATCTAGTAGAACTTCGTGAATGGGTGATTTTTTAGATAGTTCTTTTTGGTTATCTTTATTACAGTAATCGTAGATGTCTTTGAAACTTAGCCCGCTTTGTTGCATATATGGGGCACTAATTGCCCAGTTGTAGTAGGCGGATCCGAAGGCTACGCTGCCATTTTCTACTTTTACATCCCATTTGCCTTTGAATTCCTCTGGGACAACTCGGTTTAATAGTTCATTGAATTTAGCTATTATTTTAACAAAACGTTGTTGCATTTCTTCAGGTGTTACACGTAATTCGTTAATTAAACGATCAACTTTGTTGATGAATAAAATTGGTTTTACTTTTTCACGAATTGCTTGTCTTATAACTGTTTCAGTCTGAGGCATAGCTCCTTCAACAGCGCATACGACAACGATACATCCATCAACTGCGCGCATAGCACGAGTAACATCTCCACCAAAATCAACGTGGCCAGGGGTATCTAGGAGATTAATGAGATATTCTTTACCTTCAAATCCATGGACCATACTTGCTGATGCTGTGTTTATTGTTATACCACGGTCTTGCTCTTGTTCATCATAATCGAGTACTAGTTGTTTACCTGCAAGGTCTTCACTCATCATTCCACAACCTGCTAGTAGGTTATCAGACAGAGTGGTTTTTCCATGGTCGATATGTGCAGCTATTCCAATGTTTCTTATTAAATCTAATTTGTTCATCAAGTTTTTTGCTTTCTTGATGTTGTCTTCTTTCTTTCCCATACTAAACACCTAATATATTTTTTAACTAATTTTTCATCCCAAACTTTACTTTTTTTATCTAGCTGATTTAGCAACACGTTCTATATCATTTTTCTTAGCGACAGCAAAAGATGCTACATCGTTTTTTGAGGCTTTAATTAGTTCATCGGCAAGACATAATTCAATACTTTTTTTGTTTTTATGACTCGCGGATACTGATCCTTTACAAATGTTACGAAGAGCTATATCAAGTCGTCTCTGTGGTGCTACATCTACTGCTTTTGGAACGCTTATACCACCGAAACGTAATCTTGTAGTTTCTTCCTTTGGCGCAGCGTTTTGTAGAGCATTGATGAGTACTTGCATAGGGTTGCTTTTGGTTTTTTTGTCGATTATTTCAAAAGCTTCTTTTACAACTTTGTATGATTTTATTTTTTTACCATTATAGTCTTCTGTTCTCATGATGTTGTTGATTAAACGTTCAATGATTGGTATTTTAGATTTTGCGAACATTTTATTAGAGTAAATTCCACCATGGTAGAGGTTCTCTGTGTCTAGGTTTATGTATCTTTCTAGGCCTTTGTCTTCTATTTTAACTGTTTTCATATCGTATTTTGATAACACGGGGAAAAAATTGTTATCTGTTTTCTCGGTTTTTTTTGCTGTCATGCTTATCTTCTCATTGCTTTCTCTACTTTTCCTTTAATCATTTCTTGGAGGCTTACGTCGTTTACTTTTATTATTTTGAAACGTACTCCAGGGATGTCGCCGTAGCTTCGTCCCATTCTTCCTCCTATTCCTTCGACGAGTACTTCGTCGTGTTCATCTATGAAGCTTATAGCGTTATCTCCTGGCGCAAAAGCGGTTATTTGTCTTCCGTTTTTGATTAGTTGTACTTTTACGCATTTTCGTATTGCTGAGTTTGGTTGTTTTGCTTCTATTCCTACTTTTTCTATTACTATTCCTCTTGCTTGTGCTGTTCCCTCTAGGGGATCTGCTTTTTCTTTGAGGTGTAGTACTCTTTTTTTGTAGTATCTATCGTTCCAGAGTTGTTTTTTTCTGGATTTTTTTAGTTTTCTTGCTGCGTTGATTCCTTTGCCCACTTTTTCACCTTATATGGTTTTATGGAGTATGGGCTGTATGCACTTTTAATATTTAAATGATTATGCCCCTATTAGACTCATTACTTCTTTTGTTATTTTTGTTAATTAGTTATTTTGTCATTTTGCAAATCTTTACCAGTATCTTTATATATGGTCACTACTAAAAGTATAACTTAATGTGTTTGTGATACAAGATGTCACAGATGCTGTATGATGGTATGGTGATGGAGAGATGAATATGAAATTTCATCGGTTAAGCTGGTTAGCATTTGTTTGTGCATTATTGATGTTTTTATCAGTTTCTTCATATGCTTTTGCTTCAGACTTGTTCTTTTTGCAGTCTCCTGTTGATAGAGAGCTCGAGTCTATTTCCACTGAGAGCAGTGAAACTGAGGTTGATGGTGGTGTTGCCGAGGAAGAATCTGTTCAATATGAAGAAGTGGATTTACAAGTTGATGATGAATCTACTTCAAGCTCCGATCTTACAGGAGATACTCAAACTAATATTATCGAAGAGGACCCTGAGGTTAATGGTAATATGAATCCAAGTGATACTTCTGTTATTTTAAATGCTTATCTACATCCCACTCCGGTAGGAAATGAACCCCCTGTTGCTGATGCAGGTGGCCCCTATTATGGGCATGTTGGTGTTGATATTAGATTTGATGGTTCAGGTAGTTGGGATCCTGATGGAAATATCGTTGGTTATAGATGGGATTTTAATGGTGATGGAACATGGGAGACTGGTTGGTTGGCCACTCCAATTTACTATTTTAGCTATACAACGGCTGATGTTTATGATGTTTTACTCAAGGTTAAAGATGATGGAGATGATGATGGATTTTATATTAAATATGACACTGATACCACAGAGGCCTATATCACCGTTAATCAGAATCCTGTAGCAGATATTGATCCTGATCATGTTCAAGAATTAGTTGGAGAAGAGGTAAGTCTTTATGGAGGGGATAGCTATGATGAGGATGGAATTATTGCTAACTATAAATGGTATGTTCAGGATGACTACGGATATTGGGAACTTATAAGTGAAGGTGAAAATGAAATATATTTTAATAAGACCTTTTACCAAATTAATACATATTACATCAAATTATTGGTCGTAGATGATGATGATGCATCGGGTTCTGTTTATGCGGATGTTATTGTACACAATGGTGAGGATCCTTCAGCCGTAATCGGTCTTGTTGAGACGGCAGAAGTAGATGAAAATATTACATTTGATGGTTCAGGTAGTTGGGACCCCGATGGCTTTATTACTGATTGGTATTGGGATTTCAATGATGGGATAACAGATTCAGGTGAAAATGTTTTTCATTCTTATGAGAATGCCGGCTCTTATGTTGTGAAGTTAACTGTTACAGATAACTATGGTAATACTCATATGAGCAAAAAACGAATTAATATTTCAGATGATACTGGTGGTGTTCCTTCAAGTGGCAATATGAATCTAGACAATATTGATTTGCTATTAGATGGAAGTGTTGTACCCTCTGGTTCTCTAAAATTAGAAATTTTGGAAAGAATCAGTCAGACTTTGAGTAAGATATCAATAGGCTCAATGCTTTTAAGCAGCATAAATAGTAAAATAGAGATTTTATCTAGCGGTGATTCGTCAACAACAAATTTTTTAGATGATGCTTTATCTATAAGTATATTTTATAGTCCCTGGCCTTGTCATGAGAATGAAGAAATAACATTTACTTGTAATTTTGATTCTGGTTATAATGAGAGTCGTACTTATGAATACTCTTGGTTTTGGGATGATCAAACATCCAATACAACCACTGATTTAATTAGTGCCGTTCATACATATGCTGAAACTGGTTCTTACTCAATAGCCCTTCAAGTCACAGATAATTTTGGTGAAGAGGCTACAACCATTACTACAGTTATAGTTGAGGAGGCAGAAGGCGTTAATCTAAACATTTCGTCGTACAACGGTGCTTCTGCCGATGTATCAACCCTTACCTCTTATGGTAGTCTCGGCTTATAAAAAACTCTTTTCTATTCTTCAAAATCTGGGGCTTCTTCTCTCTCTATATAAATATAACCAAACTTAAAAAGTATGACAATTAGTACTATTAGAGCGGATATAATAAATCCTATAATTATCGTCCAAGGCGGATCGGGGTCATCAGATAAAAGACTGCTTTTTTCGACTATATTTCCTCCCACTACTGCAAATGTTGAAAAACCAGGTGTTTTAGCTGTGAAATATAAATAATCTGCATCTTCATCTATCAATGTTGTGTTAATTTTTTGCCATTCATTCTGATAATATCTCATCAAAACTATATTCATATTACTACGATTTATGTTATTCCTATGTAGCCATGTTTTTTCTACTGTGAAATTTATCTCTGTAAATTCTAAATCATCTTCTTCAACATAGGTATTATTTGATGTTAGCTCTATATCATAATATTTGTAAATATGGAAGGTTATATTTTCCAGTTTTATCTCTGTTATATATTTCTTTATGTCCTTAATTTTCGGCTTAGTCACATTCTCAGGTATCTCTGTCTCATTGATGTTTACTATGTGTATTTTAACTGATTCTAGATTATTTTTCGATCTTATTCTGATATTTTTTATGCCTATCAGGTTTAAAGTATCTGATGTAATTATTTTTTCTTCATTCTTCGTTAAATTTTCTAAATTTTCTTCTGTTAATATTATTGCCCTTTTTATTGAAAATGACCATGTTTTTGATGCTTGATTGCCAGGTTTGTCTGATACTTTTAAAACAATTGTGTGTGTCCCGTAAGATAGATTACCAGATGGCATATATTTCATAGTTTTTGCTGTATTTGTATGGTTGTATTTCACCTCAGTCTCATCTATCTCTATTATTATGCTATCTGTGTCTATTCCACTTATGTCACTGTAGCTTGCTGCTATTAAAGGGGTTCTACTATATAGTGTTGTACCGGGTCTAGGGGTAATTATATTTATAACGGGGCCTGTTGTGTCTACAACTGTGAAGGATTTTGTAATTGATTTTGTTGTTTGTGAGTTATTATCTGTTGCATTTATGTAATATATTACTACTGTTTTTTCTGGGAATGGGCCTATTTGTGCTGAATATATATTTTCGTTAGTGCTAGTGCTTGTTGTCATCGTCTTTTGTTTTAGGTTGTCATCATTCCAAAATAGTTTCACTGATGAAAGATTGTGGTCGTCTGTTACTGTTACATAAATTGTTACTATATCTGTTTTTTTAACTGTCGTTGGTTCGTGGTATATGTTTGAAATAGTTGGGGCTAAATCTTCATTAGATTCAATGTCTCCAGGATCTGTTTGATCACCTGGTACGTTATATGGTTCTTCTTCAGTTGTGAATTCCCATGTATGATTGTATGTACTAAGATTTCCTCCTTTGTCGGATATATTCCAGTTTAATGTAATATTGTAAACTGTTTCATAGTCTAGATCTGGATCGGGGTTAATGGTTAATTTTGTGTCGCTATAGCTCCAAACGGTAGAGTAGGTTATGTCAGAGTCAGTCTCTGTGTTTTTTATAGTTAAGTTGTCTGTGACTGATGATGTGTCCATTGGTTTATTAAAAGTTATTACAATGTTTGCTGTAATATCAACATCGCCTACTGTTGGTTCATGAGATATGACACTTGGTGATATAACTAAAGGATAATAATCCTGGCCACTGACTATGTTTCCATTGTCTGTCCATGTTGTGTCACCGAGTCCATCACGGTCGTTGTCGTATCCTGTATAGTCATGCCAGTAATTTCCACCTAGGTAATTCCCATCTATTATGTTTATTCCTTTTTTCTTGGTTGTATTCCAATTATTAGGTTCACCAATTCCATCATCTAAGGCGTTTTTAATTGTATTGTTGAAATAGTTATTGTATAATTTATTGTTATTTGAAGATTCGAGGTTGATACCATAAAAGTTGTTATAAATAAAATTCGAACTAATGTTGTTATCGTTCGAATTATTTAGCTGTATTCCATCATCTGTATTATTATAAATATAGTTAAAAATGATTGTGTTATTGTGTGAGTAGGGTAAGTTGATACCATCACCATTTAAATGTCCATATATATCGCTATATGTTATATTACTAAAATTTGTTTTATATAGCTGTATCGGAGCATTATTAAATATGCAGCTAGAGATATTGATATATTTTGAAAACGCTGAACGCATTCCAAATAACGTGTCATTTATGGTTATATCTTTGATCGTTATGTTTGTACAATTTGCAAGGATTATTTGTCCTGCTTCACTGTTTAATAACAAGTTTTTTTGATTTTTATAATACAAAAGTGGTTTACTATTAACTGTGTTATTATTTACTTTATGGATGTAATTTGATAGATTTTCTCCAGTTATTATTAAACCATCATTTGTAAAAGTATTATTTTCAAATCTAATATTATCTGAATCTTCGGTAATTAAACCAAGATAACCATTTGAATGAATATTGCAGTATGTTATATTACAATTAGCTGTGTTTTGTAAGTATATCCCTAAACCATTATCAAAAATCGTGAGATTATCTAAGGTTACATCTTGAATTATAAAAGAGCCTTTATGAATAGCTACCGCATTATTACTACAATTTGTAACAGTTAAGTTTCTTATTTTTGAGTTATTTGATCTGAATTCTATTCCAAATTCTGATCCTTTGCGATCTATGATTACATTGTTTTTATCATCACCAATTATATTTATTGATTTATTTATCCACAGAGTCTGATTATAAACTCCGCTGTACACATATACTGTACCATTCTCTGTAATAGTATCAATTCCATCTTGGATTTTATTGAAATGTGTAACTCCCCATCCAGGGGTCCCTGTGTCGTAATCATCATCTACATAAACTGTATCAGTTTCGATTGTAATTTCTCTAGAACTCGTATTTTTATGAGATCCTGCTTCATTTATTACATAAGCATAATATGTATAGGTCCCATCGGAAAGATTTGAAAAGTTGACATAATAAGGACTTGTTCCATTGTATGTAACGTTTATTTCATCTTGACTCCGGCATCGATTCCAAATACGCACTTCGTCTATAATCCCACTAAAATTAGTTCCTATAGATAACATATCTGTATTAGTTTCTATGTCATTTGTATAAAGTTGGGAAACTTTTACTTCACCATTAACATATAGTCTTAGATATTCCTTGTTATATGTTAGTGCGATATGGGTCCAGTTTTGACTCAGATTGTATAAACTATAATTATAAGGTTCATATAAGATATTGTTTATCCAAAAGCTAAATGTACCATTTTGCAGCTCAAGTTGATAAGAATCCCGGCTTTTTCCTATGATTGTTTTGTCTAGACTCTGATTGTTATTACTGTTTGTGATGTTGCATGTTGCATCCGTTTTTATAATAAATATATCTTTGTTTTTATTAAATCTGTATCCTGTAATTATAAATCCGCCATCACTGGTTTGTCTTATACATTTTCCTTCATCATCCGCCAAGTACCCAAAAGTCATATTATGTGTTCTATCTAGTGTCTCATTAAATTTCATTATCCATACGTCCTCATCGCCTATCGTATAGGAATCTGTATAACCTGTCACAATATATCCTCCGTCGGTTGTTTGTTGTACAGAAAGTCCAACGTCATCTTTGTCATTTTTTCCAAATGTTTTATTATGGGTCTCGATACCACTTTTGTCTGTTTTAATAAGCCATAAATTGTTTTTGATATAACCTCCAGGATTTGGAAAGGATTTTGTACACCCCGTTACAATAAAACCCCCATCGGTTGTTTGTTGTACCGAATATCCAACATCATTATCAGGTCCTCCAAAAACTTTATTAAAAGTACCGCTTACAGGATCACCTAAACAACCTGTAGAATTAACTTTTAATAACCATAAATTAGAATTACTGCCACTTGCATTGCTACCTGTTATAATAAATCCATTATTTTTTATACCATCTGCATCAGAATCATCGTCTATTTGCTCAACATACCATCCTTCTTCATATTCTCCTGCCTCTCCAAATGTTTTGTTAAAACTTGAAGAATCAAATTCGCCCATAGAATTTACTTTTAATAGCCAAAGATCACTCTGTTCATTACTAGATCCACTGCCATGAGACTGAGTGTGACCTGTTATTATATATCCTCCATCTAATGTTTGTTGAACTGATTTCCCAGATTCATTTTGTACCCCTCCAAAAGTTTTGCTCCAATCTTCAGTTCCATCAGGATATGTCTTAATTAACCATAAGTCGCCATGAATGTAATTTTGCTTTTTTTTGGCATATTGTTCACCCACAATTATATATCCCTTATCATTGGTTTGTCTAACACAATGACCTATTTGAGTTCGAGTAGTGTTTCCAAATGTTTTATTCCATTCAATCTCACCATTGCTATTAATTTTTATTAACCAAAGCTCACCGCTATTGCCGACTGGTGGGGAGAAATTAGCCATTCCTACTATAATATACCCCCCATCTGATGTTTGTTCTATATAATTGCCTGCATCTTTAAAGTCTGAACCAGTATTTTTTGCAGTTTGGTTAGTATAGTTGTAAGTTTGTTCAAAAGTTGTTTCAAATTCTTTTACCCATGTCTCAAGTGTGAAGCTATCAGTTAAGTTAAAAGCATCTGGATTACCACCTGTACCTGTTAGATATTGGTCAGCAGAGCCATTAAAATAAAACCCCTGTCCAAATTTACCAGCGGTATTATTGCTTTCAGATCTGTCTTGACTGTAGTTTGCATGATTTACATAAGTTGAGTTATCAGTGATATTATTTGTATTTATATATTCAAAATTCCAATAACTAAGTAAACTACGATTCCAATCAATAAAACTAGATTTACCACCGTTACCTACATCAGTACTGTATACACAGATGACCGTAAAATTTTTATTAGTAAAATTACCATCATCGGGTGTTGGAGGTTGGAAAGAAATACCAAGAGAACTAGATGATGGAAGGAACACAGAAAAACTAGTAACAAGCAACAGAGTGAAAACACTAAAAGTCAGAATCCTCCTCGTAAAACTATTACTAAATAACCGTTTTCTGTATCTCATCCTCATCCAAACCAACTAATACCTTCGGAGATTGTAATAAATTCAAACTATATTAAAATATAGCCTTAAAAAAGAGAAATAAGAGTTTTGTGTTATAATAAAAACTAATTTTTGTTTAGAATTTTGTCAATCCGTTCTTTTAAATCTATTACTTTAAATGGTTTCTCAATGTAATCCTCTGCTAGGAAACCACCTGCTTCCTCAGCGACACGATCAGTACGAGCAGTAAGGAAAATAATTGGTATATTTTCCCATGATGGATTTTCTTTTAACTTTTTTAGAACTTCCCAGCCGCTCATATCAGGCATCATGATATCCAGTAGTATCAGATCAGGGAGCTCATTTTTTTCAAGTAGTTCAAAAGCTTTCTTGCCACTATCTACGCAGGTCACATTTAAATTTGGATCAAGATCCTCAAGACCATGTTTAACAGTATAAATGACATCTGGTTCATCATCAACAGCTAAAATTTTCTTAGTCATATTATTCTACCCTCTTTCAGTATACTATTTTTGTTTATTTATTTTTTTCATTTATTTTTTCTTCACCTTTTTTCAAAGTAAAATAAAACGTTGAACCCTTACCTTTACCTTTGCTATCAACCCAGATTTCTCCACCATGCTTTTCCACTATGCGTTTACAAATAGTAAGTCCTAGACCACTTGAGTCAAGCTCATGACGTGATTGATCAGCTTTATAGAACTCATCAAAAATCTGGCTCAGTTCTTCTTTATTCATACCAATACCTGTATCTTTAACTGATACAGTTACAAAATCATTATTCATTTTCGAATCAATTGTAATAGTACCGCCACCTTCAGGGGTGTACTTAACTCCGTTTGTGATAAGATTATTTAGCAACTCAGTTAACCGTAGTTTATCAGCCCATACAAACGTTCCTTTTTTGACATTATTAACTAGTTTTATTTTATGTTGATCTAAGAATAACTTTTGAGCGGCAGTCACCCTCTCAAGTTCTTCATATAGATCCAGGTTTTCAAAATCAAACTTGGTTTTATCAGATCTAAGCCTAGCAAGCTGCAAAGTCTTCAAAATTAGATCTCTCATATATTCTACGTTCTGATTCATAATTTTCAAATGCTCTTTTATCTTCGGATCCTTCTCTTTTTCAGCTATTAAGGGAAGTAGACCAACTAGAGGGGTTAACGGGTTTTTAAGATCATGACCAAGCTGACCAATGAACTCATCTTTCTGATCTAAAAGTCTCTCCAATAATTTGTTATATTTCTCAATCTCTGCTTTAGATTTCTTCAAATCCTTTGTCATCTGATTAAAAGCATTTGCAAGCTCCCCTAGTTCATCACCTGATTCAATTTTTATTTTTTTATTTAGATCTCCTTCACCGATTACCCTTGCTGCATCTCTAAAAGTAATAATTGGTTTAACAATAGCTTTTCTAAGTAAAAACAACAAACTAAAAATTAATGCTAAAATAAATATAAACGAAATAATCACAATGTTTTTTACCTGTGTATCTAGTGATGCCACATATGATGGTAGTTCTAAGAATACTTCATAAGTACCAACTATATCACCTGAGATGTTGATCGGTGAAATTATTATTATCTCGTAATAGTTTTCCTCTGGTAGTATATAAAAAATATCGCCTTTTTCAAAAGATTCTTTGTTATGTTGATTAGGCATAATGCCAATTGAGTCATTATCACTCGAAAGAGTAATTCTCAAACCATCATCAGTCATAGTGACTATATTTACCTTTGGAATTTTTTCAAATTCTTTTGTAAAATTAAATATATACTCCTGCAAACCTTTTGTGTTATTGGAGTAGAAGTAACCCTCTATGTTTTCATCTAATGTTTTGACTAAACCATGAGTATTGATGAGATCATTTTGACTAGTTTTTGAAACAGAATCTACAAATCTTGATTCACGATTAATGTTAAAGGATGCGAGAGCGAAAATAATTATTGTAGATAAAATCACGATAATAAGTGTGATTTTTAATGATAGACTATATTTTAGTTTCATATCTAGAGCATCCCATCAACTAAATGAAAACGTTTTTTTAATATAAAACTTTAGTGGAGCAAATGTTTATTGGTATTCTCTGTTACCATCTTCGCTTATATGTAGCTCATTTGTTCTCAGAACACTATATTCTGTTACATCGACGAACGCACTAGTATTGATAGTCATACCATCATCATATTTTAGTCTTATACCAGATAATGAGACATTCAAAGACTCATTGGTTCCTTGATCCTCGAAAAGCCTTAGATGATTAGCTGTTTCTACACCAAAGTTTTGATTAATTTGCACACATGGGTCATCTGATGAACATGCACATTCAACTGGTAACCACCCATTAAACCCTAAATCTCCCCCTATAAATACCTCAGCCCATGCATGAGCTACAGCACTAGCCACTTCATTGTTTTCTTCGACGAGAAAACCTCTAATGAAACGAGCAGGGAGATTAACTGAGCGACATAGAGAAACATATAAGAAGGATAAATCATCACAGTCCCCTGTTTTTATTTTAAATGTTTGATCAGCTGTTTGTACACCCCCCTCACCATTGTGCACCTGATAATCTATATTGTTTTTTAACCATATGAAAAGTTCTTTAGCAAGAGTAAAAGAATTGCTACTACTTGTTTGATTTAAAATATTTTCAGCAACAGTTTTAATACCTGAATTATTTGCATCTATGTAAACTGTATTATTAACTATTTGACTACTAGTATATTGATTAAAAATATTTGGATTATTATTTCTTATTTCATCTAGTGAATCAGCATTTTTACCGTTTATATCTGAAAAAATATAGCTCTCTGCTTCAACGTCTGCTATGATCCCTAGTTCGTAACTATGTTCACCATTGTTTTTTATATCCCATCTAACCATATCATTATTTACAAGTTCTATTTCTTGATAGCCCATTGTTAATGGTGTGCTTGTTGATGTTGACCCAATTAGAACCTCAGGTAGGTCACAGTCATATTTTATCTCAAAATTTCCAAATCCACTGATATTTGCTCTGTAACCATAGCTAATTGTATACTGAATTTTTGTAGGGTGAGATTGATATGTTATATCATTATTTTTTCCATTGAAATCTAGACAGCCTGATGTAAAAACTAATATAAAAAGAATAAGAACTATAGAAAGCCATATATTTTTTTTAATGAGGAACATTTTATCTTTTAAAGAATCCTTTTTTTTCTTTAACATGACGTGACATACGGTAGTTACATCCTTGGTTCATCGGGCATTTTATACAATTGGGGTTGTCAACATGGCAGAAATTACTACCAAGTCTAGCCAGTGATTCAAGATATTTGTAAACGTTTTCCTTCATCTTCTCAGCTTCTTTAGAAAGAATTTTTATTGCTTCATCAGGGTCATCTGTTGATATCCAACCAAGTCTGTTTGCTACTCTTGAAACATTTTTTGCTTTATCTGTTAATTTCTCAGTTTTTTCCACTGTTTTAGGTGGTACTATCTTTGGTGTAGGTGGTGGTGTCGGCATCTTCGGTGGTTTATAGATTTCTTCTTCTCCACCTCCTGGTTTTGAAATCCCTACGGATCGTCCACCATGATTTGTTTCTCTTACACGTATTTCAGCCATAACAGGTAGTTGAAGCCCTGCACCTGAAATAAGAGCAACACCAATTGGTAAACGCTGTATTTCATCTGTTGTCTGAGTCGTTAGCCCTTCAACAGATTGAACAATAGCTTTAAGATCATTAGGGTTAGTCACCTTTAGAATTATATTTGTGTTACATTGTGAAATAATGTTTTTATCAACCTTAGCAGGACGTTGAGATACTATACAGAGTCCCATACCAAATTTACGTCCTTCAGATGCTACAGTCCTTAGGATATTAGAAGATACAGCATTACCGAATCCTCTCTCAGGACAATAATTATGTGCTTCCTCAACGACAAACAAAAATGGTGGGATTTTACCAGCTTTACGATCATCAAAAAGCTCTTTTGTAAGTCGTGCTACTACAACATCTTGAACATCAGGTGGTACGCCCTTCATATTAATTGTTGAACATTTACCTTTATTTACAAAATCAGATGTGGAGGTACCTTCCTCAGAAAAAACTCCTATAGAGTCAAGTGATTCTAAAGATGCTATTACGTTCCAACGAGCATTACTTTTACTACGATGTACTGCATCAATTATGTCTCTAAGAGTCCACATTTTTTTGTATTCTTTTATTTCTTTAATTGCTTGATATAAGCAACCTATCTGCGGACCTGAGAGCTTAGCAGATAAGAGATCAATAATTTCACGTGCTTCAAGGTTTGTACCATTAAGAGTGAAATGCTTGATTTTACCTCTTGAACCAACAGGCGAATATTCATTGATTTGACTTTCATAACCATGTTTTTTTATACCAAAACGTTCCATATTCTTCTGATCTTTCCTACTTTTATTAGCCGTGGTAAGAGAATGATATTCCCCATGGGTATCAATTATTACCATTGGTATTTTATGTTTCAAAAGTTCTTCAATAAGTACACCACAGGCGTAGCTTTTACCACCACCCGTTTTAGCAAGGATACATATATGTTTTTGAACAAGTGCATCAACGTTCAAAAAAACCTTGATATCATGACCTTTTAGTAGACCAATATATGCCCCATTTTCCTTAGAAGCATTTAAACCAAGAACATCTCTTATAAGCGCTTCATTTGCATGAAGTATAGCAGTACCCGCGTTGAAAGGAGTACGAGGAGATTGTAATAACCCTTTTTTGTCTCTATATCCAATAACGCCCGCATATGCTGATAAACGAGCACTAAACTGAGGCATCTCTCCATTTCTCATGATTGTATCCGCATTCTTGAAATTAAGATCAGAATACTGCCTGATGTCCATAACCTGCGCGAGCATGTTTCCTTCTTTATGAGGCGCATAAATATAATCAAACTTCCTCAGATTCTGCCCATCAACCGCGAAATTAAACTCATTTGAGCCTACGTCACCATAGATATAGCCGACAACATCTTCTTTCCGCTGCATCGCATAATCCCCTATATAATTCAGCTAATACATGCTTAGTTTATTATAGTTTTTGTAATTTTTCCCAGAGTTGTGCAGGTAATTGTGCAAGTAAAGTAAGAGCCTCAATTTCCATGAAATGTAACTTACCAGGTACAACAATTGTATGAAGTGTTGGACCAAAATCACTATCAACTAAATCTCTAACGCAACCCGCTACACAAACTGGACTATCTGAACCTGCTCTACCAACAACACAAACAAGACCATCCAAATCAAATACTCCTTGTTTTTTTTCATCCTCAATTTTCAAAAGAAATCTTATCCCCTCATTAGCAGTCATATATCTATCTTCATCTGCTCGGATATCAAGAAGAACCAACGTATGAAGCCCCATCTCTTTGTTTTCCTTTATAACATTATATGGGCTAGTTGGAAAATAATTTTTTTCAGGGTACGCCAAAGTAGTAGTCCTACCAAATTTATAGTTTTGTAAACCAAGTAATCCGGGAACTGCGGTTACAATACTACTCCCATGTATAACTCTCGTTTTAACCCCTTTTTTAATAGCTCTTAAATGCAGATCAACATGTGTTGTCGCAGTCATAGGATCCCCACATGTCAAAAAAACAGTGTTATTTTTTTCTGCTGAGTTAAGAATTTTCTCTCCTTTTTCTGTTTCATCTCTTTTTAATATTTCAACTTTTTTATCTATTAATTCTTCAATTTTTTTAATTGTTGTACCAGCTAGTTTAGCCGTATAAAACTCTGCGTATACTTTGTCACATTTTTTGATGTTTTCCAAACCCTTAACCGAGATGTCTTTTTCATCAAATAAACCAAGCCCAATAAATGTTAATTTTCCATTTGACATAATTATTACAGAGAGGCCTTAATCATAATTTATACAAAAAGTTTTGTTTTACTCACCTTTTTAAATAACTATTTTGATTACACGTCTGATATGATAGCTATTGAACTGGCATTACCAGCGTTTATCCTAGGTGTTTTACTCTTATACAAAGGATCAGATCTCTTAGTAGATGGAACCGCTAAAACAGCTGTTAGAATAGGAGTATCTAGTTTAATAATCTCAGTTATCTTGGTTGGTTTTGGTACCTCAGCACCAGAATTTGCAATCTCAGTTGGAGCTGCTATACAAAAAAATTCAGATATTTCACTTGGTAATATACTCGGCTCATGTGTTGCCAACCTGTTACTAGTACTCGGAGTTGCATCTATTATAAGACCCATCAAAATAAACAAAGGTATAATCAGCAGGGAGTTTCCAATAATGTTAGGCGCAACATTTGTATTACTATTATCATCATATCTTGGATTTTTAGATGAATATCATGTCATTGGTGGGTTTTTGTTCCTAATATTGTTTAGTTTATTCATCTATTTCTTCTATTGTTGTGCTAAAAAAGAAAGGATCAATAACAAAAAATACAAAGACGGAAAGTTATCAAAAAACCTATTGTTTGTTTTTCTAGGAATAATAGGTGTTGTAGCGGGTGCATGGTTATTGATAGATTCCTCTGTTTCAATTGCTGAGTTTTTTGGTATTCCTACGTTTATAATAGCAGTTTCAATGGTGGCAGTAGGTACTTCAATTCCTGAACTAGTTGTATCTGCTATGGCCTCTTATAAAAACGAATCAGACATTGCTATTGGTAACGTTCTAGGTTCAAATGTTTTTAACATTCTTATGATACTGGGGGTTGCTGCTTTGTTTATACCTTTAAATGCAAATGTTCTGGAATCATTTGCTCATTTATGGATACTTTTGATTGTGACTCTTGTAATGTTCCCCATAGTTTTAACAGGTAAAACAATAACCCGGTTTGAAGGAGTAATAATGCTAGTTATTTACTCTCTTTTTATCTGGTACACATTTTTTGGTTACAAAATAATAATCTAAAAAATCAAACCATATAAATAGTTAGATACCATTTCTAAGACTCTGAAAATGACTGAAGATAAATCCGATTTTAAAAAAGAAATCCTCGCAGTTATTATGATGGGTTTACTATTCGTAGTCATACATGGAATAGCATTATTGTTAACTAGTACTTTTGAAAGCGCGGGTATGCAAGCTTTTGATGATACAGAAGACCCAATGAATATCGCCTTTATCCTGACGATAATGCTAGTTTTTACAGTTTTAATCCTAGTTATTTCTAGATATTGGAAAAAAGAGTTAATACAGGTTATTATCCTAGGTGCTATAGGCTATACTAGTTTCATAGTTTTTTACCCATTATTTGATTTATTATTCCCTGGTAATCTATGGCTTCTATCTTTATTACCATCGATAGCTCTAGCCTTTATAATTGTGGTAGCACTTTTCAAATACCCTGAATGGTGGGTTATTGACATTAGTGGCATAGTTGTTGGTGCAGGAGCCATCGTTATTTTTGGGATATCTCTAGCAATATGGCTGGTAATTATTTTACTAATAATTCTATCTATATATGATGCAATATCAGTATACAAAACAAAACATATGATAGATCTTGCTGATACTGTTATGGATCTTAAACTACCAGTATTACTTGTTGTACCTAAAATCCGACATTACTCATTGATTAAAGAAACAAAATCATTAAAAGAAAAAATCAAAGAAGATGAAGAACGAGATGCATTCTTTATGGGACTTGGTGATGTAGTAATGCCAGGTATACTAGTAATAGCAATCTATAACAGCATAAATAACAGCTTACCCATTGTTCTCTCAGTTATAATTGGCACACTCATTGGTTTCACAGTTTTAATGGCTTTTGTAATCAATGGCAAACCACAAGCAGGTCTACCAGCATTATGCGGAGGAGCAATACTTGGTTACATAATCTCAAGCTACATCCTATATGGAGAAATAGTAGGACTTACAATTCCCTTATAATTTTTAGTAAGTTGTTTTAAAATCACACCTTTCGCACCAGATTTTTCCATCAAAATGACTCAAATGGTTTTTACATTTAGGACACACAGTTTTCTCAAGGAAATGCTCAAGCCAAATCTCTCTAACCTGCGGGACTGACTCCTTCTCAATTTTATCAACCATCTCCATGAGCTCAGGGGTTGTAGCAAGTTTTCTCAACTCGTTTATATCAATTTTTTTAAGTTTATTAGGAGTAAATGAATCATAATAAATTGTTTTACCCTCCTTAGTATGAGTGTTACGCCTAATCAGAATAGCAGCTAGAATAAAACCACTAACAAGCCCCCCCAGATGAGCAAAATGAGCAGTTGTATCCTGAACATCTAACCAGACTATAATGGTCTCCATCGCTGCAAATACTATGGCAGCATAGATTACCTTTACCCTTGTAATTATCATTATACCTAGTGGTAT
>Ga0272441_10003260_pt1 | contig 31124 bp, 21 predicted proteins | sample SSMProp6N_FD_193582 | JGI IMG/M metagenome (GOLD analysis project Ga0272441, IMG submission 193582) | Marine sediment archaeal communities from Little Sippewissett salt marsh, Falmouth, MA, United States - SSM-Prop-6N | ecosystem: Environmental > Aquatic > Marine > Wetlands > Sediment ... | reverse complement strand
TCGACGCAACCGGTTCGTACGACCCGGATCCATACGACACTCTTCACTACTCGTGGGATTTCGACGGTGACGGGATCTATGACGAAGCCGGAGATGACAGCTATCTTGGCGATGCGGACAATCCCACTCACCTTTACTATGAAGATTACCTGGGTTCTGTATCTCTCATAATAACTGATGGCAACACCGGCGAAGCGTCATGTTCGGTCGATATCGATGTGAGAACGCACCCGTCCAAGAACATAGAGCTGAGGTCGGGAGTAGAGGCATACGACATTGCTGTAGATCACACGAATGGCGATCTCCTGATTTCGTACTCGGATAACACAATCTATAAGTACACGCGAGCATCATGCTATACATCGGGAGCCCTGTTTATCAACACGATCTATGGCGGATATTACCCAATAACGCCATACATGATTGACATGGCGCCAAACCAGTACATGATGGTCGGAGGAGTACTACTTCCCTATGACTACACAGCATCGATAATTTACGATCCGACGGGAAGCCAGCTGAACACCCCATACTGGCTGACCTGGCAGGCGACAGCCTGCGACATAGTGGCAATGGGCTCCGGTGGGTCTTATGATAACGATCTTTGCTTCATGCACGGTTACATACAGACCGGAATCAAGCACAATATATCGCGAAGGCACATCTCGCCTGCTTACACATCATATGCCCAGCACGATTACTCGTTCAGCGAAATTTATTACAGCGGCCACGACAAGATCTATTTTGATTACATAGTCGGCTGCGAATCGGATCAAAACGACGACTGCATCTGGATGGTAGAGGACGCGGACTATTACGCATCCAGATGGAGGATGAGCGAGTCCCCGTACGAACTGGAATACGACAACGCGTACTTCGGGACCGGCTCACAGACAACGGATAACGATGGTTTCTACAGACCGATGGATATCACCCGCGACGATGAGAACAGGCTGTTCGTTCTCGACGAGCATCCGGGTGGCGAGCCCAAGATTAAAATCTGGACGGTTGATGGAGACACGACCACACATGTCGGGGTCTTTGGCGGTACGAACGCGGTCGGAGATACCGGCTGTATCAATGGTGCCCCGCTTAGAATAGAAGGATCGGATTATAATGGTGATATCGTGGTGCTTATCCTGAACGAATTAAACAATTACAGGATCAGCGTATTCAATCCTGCAGAAATGCCCGGCTTCCTTGACTGACAGCCAGATTTAACAGGTTAAATGGACACTGATGATCCCGACTCATTCGAGTCGGGATTTTAATTGTCCCGGCCTGATTGCTATGGAAAATGGGTGATATGAGTGATATCTTTGGCGCCCGGAGGGATAGACACTCAGGCAGATGTCTGGCAGCGTGTATGAAATAAGAAATCTCACTTATGGCTACGTGCCGGGTAACCCCGTAATTAACAGGGTGACGCTTGATATCCGTGGGGGCGAGTTCTGCGCTGTTATCGGTCCGAACGGATCGGGAAAGAGCACGCTTTTAAGGCTCATGACAGGACTGATAAAGCCGCAATCGGGTGTCATAAACCTGAAGGGGCGGCCGCTTGGCTCGACTGGTGAGAGGGAGATAGCGAGGAGCGTATCATACCTGCCGCAGGAGGACGAGGTCCATTTTCCGTTCACTGCAGGCGAGGTAGTGCTTCTTGGACGATGGCCGCACAGTGGCGGAGCATTTTTCGACAGCAGCGAGGATCATGACGCGGCGCTTCGCGCAATGGAACGAGTAGGTATTACCGACTGGTCCGGTCGGCTGGTGACGGAGTTGTCGGGCGGTGAACGTGCGCGTGTTCTTCTCGCGAAGGCTGTCGCGACGGAACCTGAGTGCATGCTTCTGGACGAGCCCGCGAGCGAGCTCGATCTTAAGTATCGCGCGGACGCATACGGGCTGTTAAGGGATATTGCCAACGAAGGGATAGCGGTTGTGGTCGTCGCGCATGACATCGGGTCGGTTGCAAGGTGGGCCGACAGGTTCGTTCTGATCTCAGACGGGAGGGTACTGGCCGACGGTAATTCGGGTGCGGTACTCGACCGTGCGATTCTTGAACAGGCATACGGAGTGGAGGTCAAGGTGATATCGGACGGGATGGATCGAGCGGTTTTCCCGGCGGGAAATGGCCGTTTGAAGGGGGAAAGCCAAAGGTGAAGGGAGAGAGGTCCATAAGAACACTCACACCCGGACGGTTCTGGGGATTGATGGGCCTGTTTGCGTTATTCGCCGCGGTCTGTGCAGTTTTGGCTCCACTTTTCGGAGCGGCTGAGATTGACTGGGCAAAGGCACTGGATCTCTCAATTTCCCCGGCTGACAATCCCGATCGCCAGATTCTGCTTTCACTGAGACTTCCGCGTGTCGCGCTGGCGATGGTTGCCGGCGGCGCACTTGCGTTAAGCGGCGCGACGATGCAGGCCTTACTGAGGAATCCGCTGGCGAGTCCGTTTACCCTGGGAGTGGCGTCGGGTGGCACGCTTGGAGCTGCCCTGGTGATATTTTTCGGGATCACCGGTGCGGCGTGGCTTGTCCCCGGGACGGTTTTCGGTGCGTTCGTGATGAGCCTGGTCACGCTTGTCATTGTGTACAGACTGGCATATCGGGATGGGCACCTTCCTACAGGGATACTTCTGCTGTCCGGTGTAAGCATCAATTTTTTCTTTGGGGCTTTTGTGCTCCTTTTACAGTACCTGAGTGACTTCGAGCAGAACTTCCAGCTTGTACGATGGATGATGGGTTCGCTCAACACGGTCGGGTATGAGCCGATACTCTGGATACTCGCGACACTTGTGGTGGCGTCGATACCCCTTATGATAAGGGCGCGGGCGTTTAACCTTCTCGCGCTCGGAGATTCTGCGGCACAGACGGCGGGAGTGGATGTGGGTAAGCTCCAGATGCTGGGTTTTGTCGCATCCGGACTTCTTGCGGGCGCGGCTGTAAGCCAGGTCGGGCCGATTGGATTCGTGGGACTGATCGTGCCACACGCCGTGAGGATGATAGTCGGGCCGGACTATCGTCTGGTGCTGCCGGGATCGATGCTGGCAGGTGCGGGCTTTCTCGTGCTTTGCGATATTCTCAGTCGCACTCTTCTCGCACCGATCGAACTTCCACCGGGAATTATCACCGCACTCCTGGGAGCGCCGTTCTTCCTGAGCCTGCTCAGGAGGAAATCGAGGGAGATAGTTGTCTGAAAAGGCCGACCGGTTTTAAATGATCCGGGAATCGATAATAACCATATGGGTTGACAGGATAATTAATTTGTCTTAATTTTATAATGTCCTGATTCATTTGGAGTAAAGGCCCAGAATTTTAGTTCAGGTTAATCTGCGATTCTATTTTCTCTGTGCGGGAGGCATAGATGCGCATCCGGATGTTTACTCTGACGTTTCTGATGTTCGCGATGATTGCGGGCTGTTCGGGAGGTTATGATCCTGTTTCCGTCGAACCATGTGGTCCAGTAATTCATGGAACCAGCCATACTTTATGGGCATTGTACGATCTTACGATCAACACGGAGACCGGGGAAGCAGAAGCGATTGCATCGAGAGCCGCACTTTCCCACATCAATATTACGTTTCTTGTGACTCCACCGAAATGCTACGACTGCATGGAGTTTGAGGTAATCGAGCATAACACTGCGACAAGGTGTCTCAGGCTCAAGGTTACATTGCGAAACAAAACGCAGGTATCGGGATACGATGTTCGTGGAGTTTTCATACCGAAAGTTGATGGTGTCAGGCTGACCAACGCGGACTCATACACCGAGTTGTGGGGAGCATGTGGTTATAGCGCACGAAATCCATACCGTATGTTCGCGCAGGGAGTACCAAACCATGAATTCCCGCCGCAGTTTTATGACTACAGGACCTACAGGATAAACTACCCGACTCCCGATACGCTGATGAAGATAACATACGCGGTGGATGTATCGTGGCCGGATAATTGCGAAGAGCCGCCGGGCATACAACTCCCGGTGGATACCCCGGTTATTGAGGGATCCGGTTACGGCACGATAGACGTCGAGGTGATTGACTGGCAGGACAACATAGAGTATGTGCGAATTCATCCATACCCGATCCATCTTGACAGCTTCAACGCAACCTTAGATATGACATACATGGGCGGGGATATGTATCGTGCGAATTTCCCCAACAGCAATGGCGCGATGGCGGCATTTTATGAGTTATGGGTCGAGGCGAAGAGCCTGGGGTCCGACATAATCACGTGGAATAAAGTAAAAGTCCTTGTCGATGTCGATGAACCACCTCCCGCGACCGAAATAAAGGACATGGATGTCTGTTTCTATGTTGCAAAGTATTACGACGGTTCACTTCCGGAGCAGCCTGTTGGCATGGGCCCCAACATCCCGTTCACGCTGTCGGTGGCGACATCGCAGGCCATGTGGTGTAACAAGTTCTGGAACAAGTACGGTTACAATCTGGTTGTACCGGGTAATTACGAAATCATGGATAAAAACGGGAGCGCAGACTGCGAGTATTATTTTCTGGACAGCAGCGCGGAAGCGCTCGCGATGCATGAAGCCTACGGAAAGAAATACACGCCTGATGCGGTTAATGTCTACTTCGTGCAGACGATACAGGGCAGCATACAGACAGCGTGCTGTGTGATACCTTCACCAATAACAAGTCTGGGCCTGCATAAATCAGAAAATATATTCGTGATAGTTGGTCCGAAGGTCTGGAATTACGAGGAAGTCCTCGCGCATGAATGCGGTCATGCGTTCGGATCACTTATAGATATCTATCTTCTTCAGCCAGCCTATGGTATCGGATGTGTCGAGCTTCTCAACGCAATGCCCCCGAACGCGCAGCATCTGTATTGTGACGACCAGGCAATTTACCAGGGGAATCTCATGTACTATGCAATGGGATGGGAGATCGAGGAGTACACGATTACTCAGGGGCAATGGGATTTTGTCGATTTGTTCCACCAGACATATCCCAATAACTGGTAGGAGTACAGATAGATTACAATCACGATTTAATGAACGGGGTGTCGGGAAAATTCAGACGGCCCATGCTGGCCTGGGAGGTTTGCGCAGGGTAATAATCCCGAGCGACAGCCATCTGCCACCATCCTCCGCAATCGCGTTTCTAAGATTATCGGTGACAAGTTCGGGCGGTGCTATTTCGAGCCACTCGTTCCAGTAATCCCACGCACCACCGAAAAATTCAGCTGTGACTATATGGAAGCCTTCCCGTGCGAAAAGAAGGGCACTATATGCCGGGGTGGCAGGTTTAACGCCGGGATAATCGTCGATGGCGTCCTTCATGTAATCCGGGAAGCTGTTGTTTATCGAAACAGGTCCCGCCATTGTCAGGACCCCGTCGGGCACAAGCACGCGGTAAATTTCACGGGCGAGTTCCGGGGTTACATGGGGATTGAAAGGCCATCCAATGCCGTAGACAAAATTAAATTCTTCGGCGGGCAGGGGAAGGTTAAGGGGTGAAGCTGGGATTATGCGGATTTTATCAGAGACGCCGGAGGATGAAGCCAGTGATTCAGCTTCTGCTTCGATGGTCGCGTTTTTCGCGACGAATGTTATGTTGGAGTTTGTGTCCTTTGCGAGCATGGTGGCAATTACGGCACCACCGGGTGTAATCTCAAGCGCCCTGGAGTCGGGGCCGGGATTTATCTGTGAGACCAGCGCCTTCGCAAGATCGATTCCGCCGGGGATGGAGTTAAACTGGTCACGTAATTCGGTTTCGGGCATATCCCAGGACATAATTATCATCCTGTTTAAATAATATTGGCGAAGTATACCATGTAAAGAGAATGAATGGGGAGGCTGAAGCGCACCAGGAAATCTGCACATGAACTGGAACTAAAAGGAACCACAGGGGCGAGGTGCCCCTGTGGCCTTGCTTAGGTATAAACCGCAGCAAATAAACTGTGGTGTAACTGAATTAATCATCTAGTTATAAGGCTGGAATGTTGGGGCGGGATGGAATACAATTCATCCGTAAGGTTGATATCGCCTCTTTAATGAATAAAACTGGCAGGAAGGTTACAGAGAATGATCAAGCGGTCATGTGCCAGGATTTCAGGTCTTCCATTAATACTGATTGCTGTTGTATGGATTTCTTTTGTATTGCCCTCACCATCCCATGCAACTACGCTTACGGAACTCCTCGATGGAATTTCATCGGTCAGGCAGCCTGAAACCCTCCGGACTTTCAGCATGACAGGTGAAATGCATCTCGATATGAACGTCGAGATAGTCGGATTTCTTCCCGATCAGGTCGGGTTATTCATCGCGTGGAGGACTCCGGACGAATGGCTTGCGACTTATGAAATTTCAGATGAGCTTGCAAGTGGGGGATCGGGTGGTGGAACGGCACCGGGCGGAGGGCATCCGGCAGTCGACCATGTTTATCTCAGCAGGCCGGATATAGTGCGCGTCCTTGAGATCGACTGGAACGCGACCTATACAGGCACGGCGATGTGGGACGGGGACCCGTCATGGATCATTGAGTTCAGCCCGAAAGACCACACGGTTGCTACGCCATCGTTCGAGGTGTTCGTCAGGAAAGATGACTTCATTCCCCTGAGGACGGCCGTGCACTTTCCGGACGGGACGATCGGAACCACGGATCTCACATGGATAGAAGTGGATGATTTAATGGTGCCGTCGGTTATCTCGACAGTGTTCAGTCCTGCGATCGGTCCGCTCAACGGCTACGAGAGCACTTTTATCAATCATGATATTAACCCGGACCTGTCCTCTATAGAGTTTCCACAGCAGGAAGGGATGCTCCTGACATCGAACGATCCCGATAACGATGACGGCCCGTCGGTGTTCGAGGAGCTTTACCATGGATTTGCGGACGATCCGATAGTCGCGGAACTCAGTGACGCGTCCGGAACATACGATCGTATCAGCTTTACATTCAGCCTGTACGTTGAGGACGGCGATGTGGTCGGGATGCTTAATGACCGGTCGACTGCAATAAGGACCCTTGCCTCTGATATTGTTTCATCTTGGGAATGGACGGGAGATGACGGGTTGAGCAGTCCGGGAGGCAAGTACGAATGCGGTGTGGAGATTCGGGATGCGATCGGGGAGCTCCTGGAAACCGATGCTATAACGGATTTTTATTTTCTTGAGTTTAATCCGATCGAAGCGGAATAAGGGTTAATCACACCATGGAATTTACAGACTGTCGTCTGATCTGTGCGGGATGAGGAGGTCGGATTAAGCGAGTTTATCTGATCGTTATACTCCTCTTTACTGTTATGGACAATCACGATAAATTTTTATGTGAACGGCATATTTAACGTGCTCTGTAATTTTCTCTCGGCGCAGCTGACAGGAGGTTAATACTATGCGCCCGAAAGTCCTTATCTTCCATCATATCCTGGTGGGCATGGCCCTTATACTGACTCATTCAGCCTGCTCGGGTATGAACACGCCGGTCACACCCGGCACGGACACGGACACAGGAGAGAAGTGGGTTTCAGCACCGTGGGATCTCAGCGCGGACCGTCACCTTGTCGGAATGTGAAAATGGGATCTTGCCGGCGGGACATCGGCACCCGTGAATACCCGAACGGTTGCTGATCATACAGGTTTCTCATCGGGGTGTTTTTTATTTAGGTATGACATTATTTGCCATGTAACCCTAAACGCTATAAAATGATGTAACAGGCTCATCCCTGAAACGTTATTAAAATTAATCTGGAGTTCAGCTATGTCCCGAAATTTCTTCCAACTTCCGGTTCTGTTAATTGCAGCGGTACTGATCGGATGTTCCGCGGGAACCGAATCACCGGTCCTTCCACGGACTGACGCAAAAAACGTGAATGTATCCAATACCCATCTCTGGGGATATTTCGACGTTCACATTGATGCGGAAAGCGAGACGGTGACATCGATTCAGAACCGGACGGGTATGTTCACCGCCAACGTTACCGGGTTTCTGAACTCGAACCCGCTGGCGATGACATTCGACATTCTCGAGGTTATAGAGGGTGCGGATTACATCGATATCGACATCAATGTCAGCATCAACCATCCATTTCCGGGACTTCCCGCATATCATGGATATGACGTGCGCGGGATTTTCATGGGCGAAGGTTCCGGTCTTCTGAGTTATGGCGATCTCGCGTATCCCATAGAGGGGATCGATCAGTGCATGCTCGATGATCCCGACTGGGGAGCGGGTGACCCCGGTGGTGGGGGTCCGGATGGTTACACGAGGTGGTTCAATCCGGGCGAATTCAGTGAGGGCGGGATGCCGCTGTTCTCGTACACTCCCGGAAAGCTCTCGACACCCGGATATGACGCATCGGCGAATCTCTGCCCATACAAATATTTCGCTGACGGGCTTGACATGAATGAAGATGTCTGGGACTGGCTTATGCTGCACGACGATCAGGACGGGATCTTTTCGTCGGGTGCTAAGAACGAGAGGAACTATTATCTCCGGTTTCCGACACCCGATCCGAACATCGTCTACGGGTATGCGGTGATAGCAAACTGGGAAGGTGAGGGTGATGATTACCACCCGTCGAACGCGACCGAGGCGGTCGCGATGAGCGTGGTGGATCACTCAGATGTCTATTACGTGGATGAAAGCAACTTTGGCGGAAGCCTCAAACTCGATATGAGCGTGTTCGACTGGGGATCGGTGATTTCGAACGGTGTCATGGAGGACTACAGGCTCCTTGTTGATTCGACGGTTCTCAGTAATGTTTACGAAGCGGACTCGGGGGATATGACTCCGGCTGGTGGCAACGATGTATATTCGACGTACTCGGTCGAGATTCCCGCGGACGCGGTTGACGGCCTTACAGGAAACGAGTTCTGGGTGATCGTCGAGTACCCGGAATATGATTACGACAATGATTTCGGAACGGAAAACCTTACCGGCGAGGATCCGCTCGCGGCGTTCTTCCGTTATGACCTTGAAGTCAGCAACAACGAGCCATATGTTCCGGCGGACCCGGTCGAGGGTAATGTCGAGCTTGAGGTTATTCGCGACACGAATTACGCGATAACGGACGTTCGGCTCACATGGACAGGTAACGGAAATCCCGAGTATGCGATCTACGCTGATCTGAATCCGTATGACGGGTTCGATCCGGATACTTACATCGCGGCGACATCGGGAGAGACGATAGATATTGATTCAACGAACTATGGCGATTTTTCGACGAACGGGTGCTACCTGTTCACCGTACGTGCAAGGTCTGCGGCGGGAGTCGTGGAATCGGAATCAACCGACAGTGAGTACGCGTTTGTGGAGATGGAGGATTTCGATGGCGGGGACGATCCATCGGGGGGATGGGATTTCTTCCATCGGAACTCCGATGCACAGTTTGTGATTGAGCCGGGGCCGATTGATGACAATGTGATCAGGATCGGGCCATCACCAACCGCACGGTGGGCCGCGGTTGTATCGCCGCAGCTTCCGTCAATTGACAATAATGAATACTCGGTTATCGAGGTCGCGCAGCGCACGGTTCAGTGGCAGACGAAACCATGGGACCAGCAGATCGATGGCATGTATTCGCAGACAACCGCGGGTTACGCCGTAGGTACTCCGAATAACGGCGATGACAAATTCCTGGACTTCATTACCCCACCGCTCGATGCCGCGATCGACGGTACGTGGCCGCTTGAAGACCAGCTCAATCCGACAAGCTGGCTGATTTCACTTTACCAGTACTTTGGTGGTGACAGCACACGCTGGCGTGGCTGGCGGATTTATTATCTCGATAGAGCAGGTGATCCGCCGCCGATCAGGTTCAGCAGGCTGTGGATTCCGGAATACCGCGATGAGCCTGTCGCGCACGGCGCGTACGGATTCGCGATTTATTCGCATGTGACGCCAGACGAGGTGTACTGCGACGAGATCGCGGTGATCATCTACTAATAATAAATAGTTATTCCGTTTACCGACGGAATCGGATAGCTGCTATAATGTCCGGCACTATATTGATTGGGGTGCTGCCGGGCTTATGACGAAACATTTCGGACTGCGATCACTCCTTGCCGTTTCAATTCTGATTTTTGCAATTTCCGCACCGGTCTATGGACAGGATGGCGAATCCGTGACGTATGACGTCGTGGTGTACGGGGCGACGTCGGCGGGGGTGATCGCGGCGGTACAGGTCGCGCGCTCGGGACGGTCGGTGGTGCTGATCGAGCCGGGGCAGCATCCGGGTGGGATGAGTTCATCGGGTCTTGGACGGACCGATCACGGGAATGTCAGGGCGATAGGTGGTTTATCGAAGGAGTTCTACCAGAGGCTATACGTCTTTTACCACGGTGGGGGACTTAACAACCCCGGACAGTGGACATTCGAGCCTCACGCCGCGGAGGAAATTTTCAACGAGCTTCTGGAGGAGGATGGGATAGAGGTTATTTACGGGGAGCGGCTTGACCTGCGCAATGGTGTAGTGATGGACGGGAACAAGATCGATCGGATCGTGATGGAGTCCGGGCGGGAATTTTCCGGACGGATTTTCATCGACGCGACGTACGAAGGGGATCTGATGGCGTTGGCGGGGGTCAGCTACACCGTGGGTCGTGAGAGCGCATCGGAGTATGGCGAGACATATAACGGCGTTCAGACAGGAAACGCGCGTCATCACAATTTTAATCTCTATGTCGATCCGTACCTCTGGCCGGGCGATCCGTCTAGCGGACTGCTTCCGAATGTAACAGGAGAGGAACCCGGTGTCGAGGGGGTGGGAGACGATCGAGTGCAGGCGTATAACTACCGTCTCTGCCTGACAAACAACCCGGAAAACCGTCTCATGTGGCACCTCCCGGCGTACTACGATCAGAGGAACTACGAGCTTCTGATAAGGTACTTCGAGGCCGGATTGAACTCGATTCCGTATCACATGGCGTCCGGAATGCCCAACGGGAAAACCGATGTCAACAACTCGGGCGGATTTTCAACCGACTACATCGGGATGAACTATGATTATCCGGAGGGGGATTACGAAACACGCGAGGAGATCGCGTACGATCACGAGATGTACATCCGCGGGCTTATGTACACGCTTTCGTACAACCCGAGGATACCGCTCGAAATCCGTCAGAGAGTCCGCGAGTGGGGACTTGCGCGCGATGAATTCACCGACAACCGCAACTGGCCGTACATGATGTACATCCGCGAGGCCCGTCGGATGGTAAGCGATTATGTCATGACCGAGCATAACTGCACGGGGTGGGCGGTAGCGCCGGATTCGATCGGGATGGGTTCCTACCAGATGGACTCGCACAACGTGCAGAGGTATGTCGATGAGTCGGGTTATGTCAGGAACGAGGGCGATATACAGGTCGGGGGATTCGATCCGTACCCGATCAGCTACCGGTCGATCATCCCGCGCGAGGGGGAGTGCGAAAACCTTCTCGTGCCGGTCTGCGTGTCGGCGTCGCATATCGCGTTCGGATCGATCAGGATGGAACCGGTATTCATGATACTCGGACAGTCGGCGGCAGTCGCGGCGATAATGGCGCTCGATGAGGGCTGTTCGGTGCAGGAAGTGGAGTATGGCGAGTTAAGGATGGAGCTCATCCGGTGGGGGCAGGTTGTCGAGAGATCGATCTCGATCGAGAACATGGACGGTGTTGTGATCGATGAGGATGAGGCGTCGCTGATCGGTGAGTGGGAGGGAAGTGTTTCGGAATGGCCGTACGTGGGGGAGGGCTACATCCACGATAACAACGCGGGTGACGGGTGCACGGCATCGTATATTGCGTCGCTTCCGACAAGCGGGCAGTACGAGGTGCGTGTATATTACACGGATCACCAGAACCGTGCGACGAACACATCCGTGAGTGTGGATCACGCGTTCGGGCTTGAAGAGATAGTGCTGAGCCAGAGGGTGGCGCCGGAATATGAGCATGCGTATGTCGTGCTGGGAAAATACAGTTTCTTTTCACACAGACCTGCGGGAGTGGAGATATCGAACGATGGGGCCGACGGTTATGTGATCGCCGATGCGGTGCAGTTCGTGCCGGTTATCCTGTCTGCGTTCTGATATACGAGATCATTCCGGTTTGTATCGTGACGCATCGGATGTGCAGGTGTTAATTATCCCCGGTCCGAGCGCTCCGAGACTGACGAGAGTCCGGGTGAGGTCCTTCGCGGAGATATCGGTTTTTATGATATTGCACTCCGGTACGAGGTAGTTTGATCCTGTTGTTGGAATTGGGCTTGACGGCACGAACACCATGAAATGTCTCTCGTTATTGACTATAACTTCACTTCTGCTCGACAGGAGGCCCATCGCGAGACCGTCCCGGTCTCTCATGAATACAACCTCGGTAAGAGATGAGGCAGCTTCCTCTCCGGCTTCCCGCTGTTTGAGAATCTCTGTGATCTGGTCAACGCTCTGGTAGACGGTGTTAATAAGCGGAATGCGCGACACGATCATTTCAAACCATTTTTTGAAAAGCCGTCCGAACCATCCACGTGCAATATGACCAACCATCCAGATAATCAAAAGTGCCACGATGATACTCACGATGTAAGCAAGCCATATCGGGACAACACCACCCGACACTCCGCTTATAAACCTGCCGATCCGGCTTTCCGGACCGAACCAGATGTAGAAAACATCGGCGATGTAGAATATCAGCCAGATTGAAATTAAGAATGGCAGTATTGCAAGTACTCCCGCGGCGATTGTCCCTGTAGCTCGACGGATCATAATATCCTCCGGTCAATTTGTGGGTAACATTATACCCCCGGCTTAATTGAAATCGGACGGTCTGGTATACTTGTCAACGCCACCTGCATCGGAAATACAAGTGGTAGTAACTTCAAAGAGGATCTTCAATGAGCCGCAGCCTGTCATACGCAATAATCATAATAATTTGCGGACTGCTTGCAGTCGCATGCTCCGGGAAATCCGGACCGACTATTCCTGATGGTGAAACAGACCTGACAAAATCAGTCGAATCAGGACACTCCGCAACCCATCTGTGGGGACTTTACAATATCTGGTTTGACAGCGAGTCCGGGGAGATGCGTTACGAGTGCAATCGCCAGGCCATGTTCACCGCGAATGTGGTTAATTTTCTGAATAACAATCCGGCGAATCTCGGATTCCAGATAAACAGCATTGACCCGCTTCCCGATGCGCTCTGCATTGACATTGACATCTCCATAACGCACCCGTTCCCGGGGCTTCCGCAGTATCACGGGTATGACGTGCGCGGCGCGTTCATGGCTAACGGCTCCGGATCGCTTGATTACAACAGCGAACTGACGTACGCGATCGATGGTATGGACCAGTTCATGAAAACCAATCCGGACACGGGTTCCGGTGGGCCGGACGGTTATACACGCTGGTTCAACTTCCCGGAATTCAGCGAGGGAGGCATGCCACTGTTCCAGTACACGGACGGGATTGTCGCGACTCCGGGCTATGAGCCGCCAGCGACGCTTAATCCATATAAGTACTTCGCGAACGGGCTTGAAAGCGATGAGGGCCTGTTCGACTGGCTTGTCGAGAATTTCGACCAGGACGGGATATTTACATCCGGTGCGACGAACTCACGTAACTATTATCTCTGCTTTCCGGATGTGACCGGGGTGACCTATTCGTACGCGGTGATCGCGAACTGGGGAGGTCCCGACCAGCAGGATCATCCATCGAACGCACCCGAGGCTGTCGGGTGCATGGTTTCCGACAACAGTGATGTCTGGTACGTCGATTCGACATCCAATGGTGGAGATATTGTTCTGGATATCAGTATCTTCGACCGGGATGCCGCGCTGACAAGTGTCGTGATGGAGGATTATTCGATTCTTGTTGAATCGATGGTTCTGTCATTACCGGCATCGATAGATATGTCTCCATCGGGAGGTACGGATGTTTATTCCACCTATCACGCTGAGATACCCGCGGATAATGTTACGGGTGTAACGGGGCAGGAATACTGGGTGATTGTCGAGGAGAACGGGGCCGACTACACAAACGATCTCGGAGTTCCGAACCTCGCCGATACCGATACACTCGCGGCGTTCTTCAGGTACGACCTCGCAGTCGCGGGAGAGCCTGACAATAATCCACCGGTTATAAACGGGATCACGGATGATATCGATCCCGACGGGCTTAACGAGGAAGTTACCGATTATGACACGGAAGTGACGTACATCGTGGACTTCACCGATCCCGATGTGGGCCAGACTCACGCGATAGACTGGTACATCGAGGACAGCGGGGCTGGTGCTCCATCCGATCCGCCGGACGCGATACCGTACGACTGGTCGCTGAAGGATCTCGGCGAGTACGAGATTTATGTCACGGTTGACGATGGATTCGAGGCCGTAACCGGCGGGCCATACGATGTAACCAAGGTTGAGTGCGGATGGATCCGGACGTGGGGGGCATCATTCCAGGATCGGGGTTACGGCACCGAGGTTGACAGTAACGGGGACATCTATACTTGCGGGAATTTTTACTACAATGTTGATTTCGATCCGGGTGATGGGATCGATGAGCACAATTCCGGCGGGAACAGGGATTCGTTTATTACCAAGTTCGACGCTGAGGGGAATCATCTCTGGGCGCATACATGGGGAGGGAATGTATCGTTTGGTGGCGGTGCGACCGACCTTGCCGTTGACACGCTGGACGATGTTGTAATGTCGGGATATTTCTACGGAACCGATGTTGATTTCGATCCCGGTGCCGGTGAGGACCTTCATTCATGTGACGGCGAGGGTGCGGACTGTTACATTACAAAATTCAATTCGGACGGAACTCACCAGTGGGCTGCCACATGGGGTGGTGACGATTATCTTGGTGACTCAGTACTTGGAATTGACACTGATGAGTCCAACAATGTTTATGCGGTCGGAGGATTCCGTGGAACGTGCGATTTCGATCCCGGTCCGGGAACCGACACGCATGCATCGAACAACGGTTACAGGGACCATTGTCTTGTGAAGTACGATTCCGCCGGTAACTACCAGTGGGGGGTTCACTGGGGCGGACCGTACGATGATTACTCGTTCGGATGCACGACCGACAGTTATGGCGGGGTCTATGTAGCGGGAAGATATTACAAGGACTGCGATTTCGATCCCGGTCCGGGAGAAGTCTGGTATAACTCGGAAGACGACGGCAACATGTTCATCGAAAAATTTAACTCCGATGGCGAGTTTCTGTGGGTGAAAGTATTCGGGCAGGGGGACAGTTTCCGGGTTGCGCTCGACAGTAATAATTATGTTTACGTTTCGGGAGTATTCAGCGGTACGAGCCAGTTCGATCCCGATAACGGGACAGCCGAAGTTACCGCGAACGGGGTGAGGGACTGTTTTTTGAGCAAATTTGATTCGGACGGTATATTTCAGTGGGTACTTACATGGGACGGGATAATGCCTCCCGACACGACCTCGGGTTATATCGGACATCATGTGACGATTGACGATGACGATTACATCTACTGCACAGGGCACTTTACCGGCACAGTGGACCTCGATCCCGACCCGGTGGATATTGATGAACATGTTTCGCATGGGTTAAGAGATTGTTTTGTGACAAAGTTCGATCCGGACGGGGATCATGTTTGGTCGAGGACATTCGGAGCGGAATCTACCGATGATGGCGGGGGGATATCAGTGGATCCGTTGAGCGGTGCGGTGTATGTAACCGGCTGGTTTTACGGAACGGTTGATTTCCGTCCGGGCGATGGAATTGAAGAGCGGATCGCAGCGGGGTCGATAGATGCGTTCCTTTTAAGGCTTCTTTCAGATGGCAACTGGTGATAATTCATGGGATCGCGATTATCGGGGAGAATTGACCTGTTTACGCTGTATTTATTTGCTGTATACCCGGCTATACATCCGGGCATTAATACCTTCATATAGTTGCGATTCGTTAAGTAAGTAATTGTTGACTCAACTATGTTTTCTGTGGATAATTAAACGATTGCAATTATTTGCCTCGGGGTATTGGTAATGTCGATCGGTAAAAATAAGCTTACACATGATGAGAGACGGAAATTAATCATGGAGAAGGCTGCGGCTGTATTTGCGCAGTATGGTCTTAATGGTGCCCGCACCAAGGAGATAGCGGAAGCGTGTGAAGTTAACGAGGCCCTCATATACAAGCATTTTTCGAGCAAGGAGGAATTGTTCAGGGAATCTTACATGTGGTACCAGCTGAAGCTGATAAAGCGTCTTGACAGTGTTTTAAAGGATGCAGCGAATGGATACGAGTCACTCGTCAGGGCGATGGAGTTCCAGGTTGAAAATACAATAAGTGACAGAATATATAGTGGATTTCTTCTGCAGAGTTTTGCATCCGCCACGCAGAGTGACGAGATACGTGATTGGGTTAAGGCATGGCATCGCGGGCAGAATGATTATATTGATATGATTCTGGATAAAGGTATTAAGGATGGGAGTATCAGGCCGGACATTGATATCGAGAAAATCAGGTGGAAAATCCAGTCAGCCGGTCTGGCAGGGATCATAAGTGGACTGGTTGAGCTTGACGGGGAAAGGGTACGTTCTCTCGTAGAAGTAATTTTTCGGGATATCCTGGAATCTATCACAACCGAAAAATAGAATTTTTCTCGCAGTATTCCCGTATTTGACTTGCAGAATTTGTTGCGTTCCCGTATAATCCCCGCGGCCCTTAACAAGGGTCCTGGTACAGCGACATGGTCTAGCAGGCATTTAAACAATATGGTGATAGACAGACGGCGCCCCATCGCAGGGAGGCAGCCGTATACTGTTACCAATGGCCTGCCGGACATGAACTGTTCTAATCCCCCTGGATATCAATACAGGTTTTTTCCATCCGGCATGCAGATGTTGATGATTGACTGTGAAATTTTCATAACGGAGGAAAAAATGACTGCTTATACATTGAACAACGGAATAAAATCCCGACCGGTAAAGGATGAGTCCGACTACTGGAAGGCTCGGGAACTCCTTATAGAAACCTGGCCGATTGTCGGTCCGAACTGGAACTGGGATGTCAGGAGATGGGACGGATCGTACCATCACAATGAGTTTTCAGGCTGGGACGCACGCTGGGGTGAGGGAGGAAAATTCGTCAGGATATGGGAGACCGATGGCGGGAAGATCGTCGGAGTTGCGAATCCGGAAGGTAAGGGTGATGCGTATCTCCAGATTCATCCGGATTTCCGGAACGAGATAGAGGAGGATATGATCGAGTGGGCCGAGAGGAATCTCGCCAGGCCAAAAGAAGGCGAGACTGCACCCCGTCTTGTGGTATTCGTGTGGGATTACGATGAACCCCGTCAGGCAATTCTAAGTGATCGCGGTTACGAAAAAACCGACGTCTGGGAGGTTAATCGTCACCTGAGATTCGGCAACAGGAAATACCCACGACCGGATATTGAGGAGGGTTACTCGCTGCATACGCTCGATCCGGATGCACCGGATGAGTTTCAGAAATTTGCGGACCTTCTCAATGCCGCGTTCGGACGTGCTTTCCACACGGCCAGAGAAGTTGAAAACTTCGTGCGGAATTCACCATCATACAGGCGCGATCTTGATCTTCTCGCGGTAGCTCCGGACGGTACGTTCGCCGCGAATGTGGGGATGATCTACGAGGAGCGATATCGTTACGGGCTTTACGAACCCGTCTGCACGCATCCGGACCATCGCAGGAAGGGCCTGGCAGGATTCCTGATGTATGAAGGCCTTCACCGTGTAAGGGAGCTTGGCGCGACAGACCTGTATGTAGGCACCGGCCCGATGGAGGCGGCCAATGCATTCTACAGAACACTTGGTTTTACCGAGGTGTACAAGGGATACTTCTGGAAGAAGTACGTCTGATTGCCATTTGATTGAATAAAAAAAAGAGTGAGGCTCGATGATCCTCACTCTTTTAATATTTTCAGGTAATAATATCAGTTCAGCGGATAATCTTAAGGCCAAGTTCCTTCAGCTGTTCCTCGCTTACGGGTGAAGGGGATCCCATCATGATGTCGGCCGCCTTCAGTGTCTTGGGGAACGCCATGCATTCCGCGATCGATTCCGCGTTAAGAAGATGCATAATGATGCGGTCGATTCCCGGAGCGATGCCGCCATGCGGAGGCGTTCCGTAGGTGAGTGCTTCTATGAAGAATCCGAACTTCTCCTTCTTTTCTTCTTCGTCCAGCCCGAGGATGCGGAATATCTCCGACTGCTGTTCGGGATCGTGAATCCTGATCGAACCGCCGCCGATCTCATCGCCATTCAGGACGATATCGTACGCGCGGGAGAGCATCCCGTACAGAAGGTCGCCCTCGAGCGGCTTTCCGGCCTCGACCCACGCCTTCCACTGTTCGGCGTTGGGCTGTGTGAACGGGTGATGCTGGCTTACGATCTTCCCCTCGAATTCGGAGTACTCGAACATCGGGAAGTCGGTTACCCAGCACATTCTGAAGACACCCGGCTCGATGAGATCGTAGAATTTCCCGAGGTGGGTTCTTAAGAACCCAAGGCTTTCCAGGACGATTCTTTTATCTCCCGCGACGATCATCACGGAATCACCGGGATCGGCTCCGACGATACTTCGCACCTTCTCAACTTCCTCGTCGGTCACATGCTTACCCATCGCGCTCCGGAACTTGCCGGCCTCTTCGAATGCGATCCATGCAAGGCCCTTCGCGCCGCCCTTGGCGGCTTCCTTCTGGAATTCGTCGATCTCCTTACGTGATGGCTGCGCGCCGTCGAGGTGTATACATCTGATAGTACCGCCGGAATCGAGTATCCCGCGAAAGATCTTGAATTCCGTTTTCTCGAATGCCGCGCCGATGTCGATTAATTCGAGTCCGAAACGGAGGTCGGGTTTGTCGGTGCCGTACTTCTCCATCGCTTCCCAGTATTTCATCCTCGGGAACGGAGTTGTCACGGCGAGGTCGGTGACAGCGTCGACCAGCCCGACGAGCATTTCCTCGGTGTGATTATATATGTCTTCCTCTTCAACGAAGCTCATCTCGACATCGAGCTGTGTGAATTCGGGAGCACGGTTCGCGCGAAGGTCCTCGTCGCGGAAGCACTTCGGGATCTGGAAGTACTTGTCGAACCCGGCAATCATGCAAAGCTGTTTGAACATCTGGGGACTCTGCGGAAGCGCGTAGAAACTCCCCGGTTCGAGGCGTGACGGGACGAGGTAGTCGCGGCTTCCCTCGGGAGTGGACTTGCAGAGGATCGGGGTTTCGATCTCGACGAATCCCCTTGCGTGATGGAAGTCCCGGATAAACTTGATGATTTTATCGCGCATTACGAAACGGCGCTGCACATGCGGCCTTCGGAGTTCGAGGTAGCGATATTTCCATCTGAACGACGGCTCCTCGCCACCCTCCTGCTCGATTACAAGCGGGGTGGCCTCGGCCCTAGTCAGAATCTCGATCGTGTTCGCCTTGACCTCGATCTCGCCTGTCGGCATGTCGGGATTTTCAAGTCCGGCGGGCCTACGGGCCACGGTACCCCGGACGAACACGACGAATTCGTTCTTTATTTCCGTTGCGATGTTGTACGCTTCCTCGGAGATGGACTGATCGCAGGTTACCTGTACAGTGCCCCAGCGGTCGCGGATTACGAGGAAGATAACTCCTCCCATGTCGCGCCTGTGATGGACCCAGCCGGACAGGCGGATCTTCTCGCCCGCGTGCCGTCCGCGAAGCTCCCCGCAGACGTGCGTTCTGAAATTCTTATTAATGGGACCGGGTGTCTCCTCGAACATGGAAAATTCCGGCATAGCAATATCACCTCGATCAGACGAATGAGTTCTGGCAGTTTATCAAAACCGTCAATCGGGGGCAAACATACATGTAATGTATTTTGACAGGTTATACCGGCATCGCTATTATTGACCCTCGTGACAAGGAACGTTCTCAGATATTTATTCCTCGCATTCGCGGCTGCGATTACGCTTTTCTACCTTAAGGAAGCGTGGGGGATATGGGAGTACACAAAGCTTCCGATTCCCATGCAGGAGATGGAGGCCACGGAGCCACTTAAGGATTTCTTCAGGAATGCAGTATACCCGTTTATTGTCCTTTTCCTTGTCGTTCTTGCCGCTTACTGTACCGGGAGATTTGCAGTCGGTCTAATCGGTCGAGGGTTTGGAAATAAAAGTGATTCGGAATCAAAATTCGGTATGTCGAACACCGAATGGTTCATTTACTCGACCGGACTCGGTTTAGCGATTGTCGGTGTCCTGGTCTGGATCATCGGCTGGCTCGGAATACTCTATAAACCCCTCATTATCGGGCTACTACTTATCCTGCCTGCGATTTTCTACAGGAATGTCCCCGAATTTTTAAGGCATTTCAGGGTCCTGTTCGATCACGCGAAAGGTGCGAGACGATTCGATCAGGTTCTCCTCGGGCTGACAGGTATCTGGGTTCTGTATTCTATATTTCTGACACTTAACCCGTCTGTTGGTTTCGACCCGATATCGACTCACCTGTACACCCCGAAGTACTATCTTGAGAACCATGCGATCTCATTCAAGCAGGGATTTTATTTCCTGCAGCTTCACTCGATGATCGCGATTCTCCAGATGTCGTTCCTGGACGATCCGGGGAGCCTGCTTCCATATCTCATGATGCTGATGACATCCGCGACGCTGTACCTGATCGGACGGCAGATGTATAACAGGTCGGCGGGACTTTTCGCGGCGCTGATGTACATACTTCTGCCGATCAGCAACATGGCGGCGATGAACCATCTTAACGAGCACACGATGATTTTCTTCATCGTGCTTATGGTGCATGGATTCACGCGGTACAGGGATACGGATAATGTGAAGTGGCTATACCTGTCGGGCGCGGCGGCAGGGGCAGCGTGTTCGGTGGATTATAACGCGATTATTCCCGCAGCCATCATAATGGTGTTCTCGCTGAAGAATTTCTGGCGCTTTCTTTTATGGACGGTGATATTCGCAGCGCCGTTTTACATCCTGAACGTTATTTATTACGGAAACCCGATATTCCCGTTCTACGACGAGTACTTCAGGTGGGCAAACTGGGGAATACTGGAACAGTCAACCAGCTCTATGGCCCGGACACTTGAAGCGAGACAGCAGGTGCAGGTCGAGGAGACATCGGTATTCGAGTCACTCACCGCTCTCTGGCGGTACACATGGGAGCCGAATGTACAGTGGGAGAATCGTCCGGTTGGGAGAATCGGTCCATTTATAATCGGGCTTACACCGCTGATCTTTCTCGCGAAATGGAAGAAGCAGCTTAAGACAATCGGATTGTTCATCGTTGTCGCGTACCTGTACTGGTTCCTGTACGAGCGATTTTTCAACGCGAGATTCCTAATGTACCTGTTCGCGCTTCACGGGCTTCTCGGGGCGTACGCGCTCGCGTGGGCGATCGGGCAGCAGAAGAAAAATAAGTCATGGATTCAGTACACCGCCGCGGCGGTGCTCGCGATATTCGCGCTTGTTGTTACGGTCAGTTACACTCCGGGGAAGCTGTACGTCACATCGGAGAAGCGCCTGATGTATACCTTCGCGTACAAGCCGGGGATACAGCATGTATTCGCGCTGAATAAAAACGACCCGGATGTCACGGTGTACATGCTCGGTCTTGAGGATTACAACTATTACTGTGACTTTGACATCGTGGGCCGAAGGTACGGGGATCAGAAATTCGCGAATTTTTATGTTAGCGGAATGGAAGATCCCGGGGAGTTGTGGGAATGGTTGAGGTCACTTGAATGTAAGTATATCCTGGCTAACCTTGGGTACCTTACATCCAACGACATGAACCTTGATTTCACACCGATTTTTAATAATCCGGAGTTCTACATGTATTTCGCGCCGGTACCGGTAATTCGAGGGGAGTTCGAACGTCCCGATATGGCGACGAGGGTGTACAGGATACTTGACGAGCCCCGCGATCTTGAGGAGCTGATCGAAAATTACAACGAGCTTGAGGCGGAGGAAGAAGCCGAACAGGCTTACTGATCGGGTGGGGCGTAGGCCCAGATGCGCATAATGCCGTTAGTGATCGTTGTCGACCGGTAATTCATCCAGGGCGTGTTCTCCACGCTCACACCCTCCTCCATGACAACATATGCAGGTGTTATCTGAAGGCCGAGACGTGACACCCACCATGCGGGATGCGGCTGATATTCGAGTCCCGGATAGGTAACGTTGCTGAAGTGGAGAAATCCGTCGGGTTCATAACCCGCGATAAGCTGATCGGAGGGAATTCCCTGCTCCCCGGCAAGCGAAACCATCTCCCACTTCGATTCCGACCATTTGAGCGAACCAGCTGTTCCCGCGATACTCCATATAAGAAGGATAACAGCGACGATGACAGTGTTTATCCGTACAGTCTTCGGGGCTTTCAGAATAACCGGGATAAATCCGAGCAGCATGAATGGCATAAGCGGGAGGAGGTAGCGGTCGATGAAAGTTTCGTTTAAGAAAATCGCCGCGATGTGCGCGAGTGCGATCAGCGCGAGGAGAATCGCGGGATTTTTCCAGTCGATTTTTCTTAATTTCAGCGATGAGAACAGAAGCGATACGAGAATGCATGATCCGGTAGTGCTGAGGACTGTAAGAAGGAACCTGAAACCATCCGACATTGTGTGGAGTTTCGTAAGTGCGAGCGCAACTTTTTTCGCGCCGAATCCCTCCGGTGTCAGGCTGTTTCCGTAGTATGGGTAAAGCTCGGTCAGCTCCCACTTCTCGCCGTTCATCCACCGGAGGAATGTGAAGAAGACGATGATCCCGCCGACTATGACCACGGGCCAGTTTACAACCTTTACCTCCTGTTCCTTTTTATCGGTCTTCTTAGTAAGTCCTGCGAGTTTCCATCCGATCGCGAGCGGGAGAATCGCGAGCCCCATGTACTGGACGATGCTGAATATCAGCCACAGGCGATCGGTGATGATCTCCATCGTCGTCATCTCGTGATCGGCATAGATTGAGTCGCCCTGCCAGAACCTCTGGACCTCCGTCCCGATCTCGGCCGCGCGTGCAGGATGCAGCGCCGGATTTTTCATAATCAGGGCCGTGACGATAACTCCCGCCGCGCAGAAAATTACAGGAATCCATCCGGTCCATGCGGGACGCGATTCATCTTTTCTGTTACCGGTAAGCCCGTAGATAACAAGAGCCCATAATCCGACGAGGATGAGGAGTACAAGACCGTGCGTTCTCTGGAGTACGGACAGGGTCGCGAGTATCGTGAAGATGCCCCACCACATGGTCCACTGTCCGGGATTCATGCTGTCGCGATCGTTGATGATCTTCGCAAGGACCCACAGAGCGGACGCGAGAAGGAGAAGGTAATAGCCGTCGGTAAAAAATCCAGCACCGACCTTGAGGGTGAAGGTCGGGGCAAGCATGACGAGAGTGAAAGCGGGGATCCATTTCTTCAGTTCGGGAAACTGCGGGAATAACCTGTAAGGAAGCTGCGCGGCGATGTAGCATGCGGAGGTGGTCACGATCGCGGTCAGGATGGAAAGCCGCCACCACTGGACCTCGTCGGCGCCGATGTGGACGATCCATCCGAGAATCTGCTGTGGGAGTGCGATCGCGGTTGACCAGTCGTTAAAAACGAAATTTCCATGAAGCCATTCCTTCACGACCCATCCGTGCGTCCACGAATCACCATGCGGGAAATTGATGAATGCCCCTGCAATGACAGAGAGAATGATAAGGACAGGATAGAAAATTGAGGATAGATTCGGTCCGTGCGACGGCTGACTCGTGACGGACGGTTTCTTCCCTTTATCCTTTTTTTTCCTGGCCATAGATTATCAGCCGGTTGTGTTATTACGCCGGACGAACTGGAACCTTATGCAGCATGGTACTTACTCGTCCATGCCGATTCCCCTGTAAGTAAAGTCGAGGATTTTCTGAGCAAGTTCCTCGCCTTCCTTCCTGAGGAAATCCATCTCGGTTTTCATCTGGTGCACGTAGGCCTCGTCCTTGATTCCACCGAGGTTGATCGCGATGTTCATAAGGGCTCCACGAATTCCTGCGAGAAGGCAGGCGGCGCCAGTACCGGCATCGCTAAGAACATTCGGGTTGCCCTTTTCGGCGACGGTGACGCCGAACCTGAGGGCCTCGTGGATGTAACGCGCGGTGGCCTTGGGAGTCTCGGCTGCGGTTTTCATCGCGGACTGCATCGCCTCCCGACGTGCCTTCTTCTCCTCGTCGTTACTCTTCGGAAGCTTACGGGCAGCAGTAAAAGTATCGTACGCGGCAGCGTCCCGGTCGATCGAGTCGGTGAGCTCTTCCATCAGTCGTTCAAGCTCGATCTTTATGGGCTCAAGGTCGGGCCAGGCTTCCTTGTATTTCTCCTTGCCGATGGTCAGGTCGCAGACCATGTTGAGAAGCGAGCATCCAAGAGCGCCGTTAAGAGCTGCGACGGAGCCTCCTCCCGGGGTGGGGGCGTCGCTTGCAAGCACCTTCACAAATTCATCGATAGTTTTCGTTCTCAGCATCTCTCTTCGAACCTCCCGGTTTATTAAATTATCTTTTATGGAAGGGGCATTATAGCAAAAATCAGGGCATGCATGATTTTTCGGGCGTGGTAGTTGTTCGGGAGAATAAAGTCAATATAATGTGTGCATAAATTGGTGGGAAGCTGGTATCAAAAAAACGCCCCGTCGAATTTTTTTCTGAAAAAGGGAGGACTGATAATGAAAATCAAAGTTCTGATATTACTTATGGCGTTCATCGTTGTATTGGCATGTGCGGGATGCGCATCGGCATCAGGTGATTCCGACAATGCCGGATCAGACGATCCTGTTGAGGAGTTCGTGCTGCCCGAGGGCTGGCCTGATGATTTCCCGTACATGGAAGGACTCGTTATCGATCAGAATACTGTTTCTGACAGCGGAAGCAGGATAATGATCGGCGAGCATCCCGGCACGCTGGATGAAATTTGGGACTTCTACGCTGATCCCGGGAACGTCAGCGGAATTGATATTACAAGCAGTGCATCCGGGACGACGCAGGCACAGATGGAAACGCGGGAGATGTACACCAGATATGATGGCGGGTATTTCACCGTGAGTCTTGAAGAGAAGGAATCGGGCTGTATAGTAAGGTTTATATTTGAAACGCCATCCGAATAACCGTTATTTGTTTTCGGGTGGTATAATATTTTAAGCACACTTGTGAGGGTGCAATTAATTTTGCACCATTTTTATTGGATTCTCATGCGTAAGATAAAACCAATAGTCTGGCTTATTCTGCTGGTTATTATCGGCAGTGGAATTGCGTATGCGGCAATAAATAAATCCAGCCGGGAATGGCAGGCTGGATATCGCGACCGTGTGACGAACGGAATCGTGCAGCTGCTGCAGGAAAATCCGTACGACAAGAAGGCGGTAGTGATAATCGTTATCGATGGCCTCAGGTGGGAGGAAGGTCCGGGTGCCGAAGATCAGTACTTCCCTCATATCTGGAACGAACTTCGACCACTCGGAACGCTTCTGACTAACTATTACATCGCATCGCCGACTGTAACAACGTCATCGCACTCAGCGATGATCACCGGACGGATATCGACAGTCCCGAACGACGGTCATATACGTCCTGTGTTCCCGACCATTCACGAATATTTCCGTGACGCGAGAGCGGACTACATGGAGACCGAGATCGAACGTATTACCGATCCCGGCGACGGGTTCTTTAAGCCGAACGCTACAAGCTTAATCGAGGTGGAAAGCCTTGTTGCGGATGCGCTGAATTTCGCTCCCGAGAGAACGGCCTGTTATCTTGGGAAGGACCTGATTCACTCGCTGAACCAGTCGTCGTGCGGAAGGTATCCCGCCGATGATGTCTTTTTAATCGACAGCATGCGCGACATGGAGGTCACAGAGTATTTCCTTGCGAAGATAGGCGATGTGAAACCATCGATGGTTCTGGTAAATCTCGGGGATGTCGATGAGACGGGGCATGAAGCTGAATGGTTTTACTACGCGGACGCGATACGCTGGGCGGATCGTCACACGTGGGACATCTGGCAGTCGCTGCAGGCGCTTAACCGTTACAGGGACAACACGTATTTCATAGTGACGACCGATCACGGGCGACACATTCCCGACCGAGGCGGATATCCGCATCACGGGTGCTTCTGCGAAGGTTGTCAGCATTCCTTCATGTTCCTTATCGGGCCGGGTATCAGGCAGAACTATGTATCCGATGTGCATCACACGGAGCTTGACCTTGCACCGACGGTCGGGGCAATGATGGGATTCGCGACGCCGGGAAGTACGGGCGAACCGATGATGGAGATATTCGAGGACCCGTCAACGCTTCCGGAACGCAGGATGACTGAAACGATGGAGGCTGTAGCGGAGGATGTGGCGAATATTGATGAAAGGGATACTACGGATATCCTGGTTGGTTCTCTTCGGGAAGTAATGGAAGGCGATACGCCCGTCAGTTCCGCCGGTAACGCTTTTTATGCGATGGCGATCGCATCGCGGCATTTGACGAATAATGATGTGCCGGAATGTGCGGAGCTGAAGGGAGAGCTATACGACATGCTGATCGGCGCGCGATCGATAACCGATCTGAGCATGGGGTATCCATTTATATTAAATGCCCGCGCTGCCGGAGGGAGTTTCGATCAGCTTGATTACTCCCAGGCATCGGATCTTCTGGACTTTATCAAGTCGGAGGGCTATATCTCGTCGCCGGAAAGCGAAAGCATAACTGAACTGGGTAATACGGATCTGTCGCTTATCGCACCTTTCATCGCGTCACTTGGGGCGATGGATGATGATCCGGAAGCGACGAGGTTTGCATACGATGTTCTTCTTAACAGGCTTGAACTTCTTGAAGGTGCTGACAGGGCAAACGCGCCCGATCTCAACAGTTTTATTACGGGCCCAAGATACCGTGAAGGGCCCAACGAGATTTTCACCGAGGTGGAAGTCCCGATGCGTGACAGGATGTGGCTGATCTGGTCGATCGAGCGTGTGCTTGCTGAATCGAATCCCGGGCATGTGCCGGATTTGTATCCACTTCTGAACAGGCAGTACAGGCTTCTTATCGCATATGTCCACGAGTGGCAGGATGCGAACGCCATGATCGGCGGGACCGGAGATTTTACGGAGGACATCGATTTTGTGTCGCAGGGGCTGTCGCTCGCGTTTCTCGCGGAATTCGAGCCATGGCGAAGATGGGAGCTGGATGAGCTCGGTTATTCATTCAATATATATGCAACAGCACTTTTCTCATGGCCGCCGCATCACTTTTTCTACATCCTGGGACAGGCAAACGCCCTTGCGGGAGCATGGGCCGCGAATGAAAGGCTGCAGCTATATGTTAATGATAACGGGAGTATCAGGAAGAACCTTGTCGGTGATGAAATAATACTATCTCCCGGTGATCCCAGTTATGTTGAAAATGCGGCCGCACTCGCGTATGGTTTGGCACGGTTCAGCCTGTCCGATTACCAACTTTACGATCTCGAGATGTACCCGATTATTCATCAGCAGGACTAATATATTTAAATGCGGGCTTGCCACAATCGCTTAACCGTGCTAAACATTCTATATTAACTGCGCTACTCAGAAATCATCATATGGCAGAAAATATATCACCCGTACCATCCGACACTCCACTTGATCCTGTTGACGAAGCCCGCAGGGCTCTCCGGGAACTTACCGACCACTCTTGTAAGGACGACGCGCTTCCGCTGGTGGAAAAACTTGAGGACGCGATAGAGCATCTTGCGGAGCACAGCGAACGCGCACACATAGTGGCACACTGCGCAGTCGAGCTTGTTGAGGCGCACTCACCCCTTGACGTGCTTGATGCAACTCTCAGCAAAGCATTAAGGCTTACCCATGCTGAGCGTGGGTATATCCTGATGTGGAACGAGGAGAAGCAGAAGCTTGAGCGGGCAAAGTTTGGCTCCGGTGATGTCGAAGCACCCTCGAAAGAGGAACTTGGGATCTGCAACAGCGTGGCGAAGAAGGCGTTCGATGAGGGGCGGGTACTTGTTAATCCGGACCTTCAGAACGATCCGGATTTCTGCGACGCGGAGAGTGTGGTCTGTTACCAGATACGGTCGGTAATAGTCTCTCCCCTGATCGCCGAGACGAACAAGGGCCAGCAGAAGCTTGGAGTGGTCTACCTCGACAGCCGGATAGATAATCATCTCTTCGTGGATGATGACGCGGAGCTTATGAAGTCGTTTTCGGCGCTTGCCGCGATGAGTATCGCGCATATCAGGGCGGTCCGGCAACTAAGAAATGCGTACCATGAAACCGTGAGCGCACTTGTCCGCGCTCTTGAAGCTAAGGACAAGTACACACGCGGTCACAGCGAAAGGGTGGCGGAGTATTCGGTCAGGTGCGGACGGGAGATGGGGCTTTCCGAGGACCGGCTCATGATGCTGAAATCGGCGTCGCTTCTTCACGATGTCGGCAAGATAGGAATACGCGAGGCGGTTCTTTTCAAACCGGGACGTCTGACAGACGACGAGTACGAGCATATCAAGCTTCATGCCGATCTGTCCGAGGATATTGTCAGGGGACTCAGTTATCTCGAAGAGGAGCTTGCGATACTCGCAGCGTCGCAGGAACACTACGACGGCACGGGATATCCGCGCGGCACGAAGGGTGACGAGATTCCCGTGGAAAGTTACATAGTACAGGTAGCCGACGCATGGGACGCGATGACATCGACGCGTGTATACAGAATTGCGCTTACCATGAAACAGGCGTCAGATGAGCTGAAGAAATTCGCGGGATCGCAGTTCCATCCGGGCGTTGTCGATGCGTTTCTTGCAATGATTGAAAAAGATGGAATGATTGATAAAAACGGGGACAATGTGCAGAACAAAGAATAAAGAGACTGGAGTGTTTAATGCCGAAAATAATGATCGAGAGTTATCCTAATGAAGACAAGCTTGCCGATCTGGGTGTCTACTACTGGGATATATGGGAGAAGGAAGTATCGGAATTTCCTTGGAAGTATGACGAGAGAGAGAAGTGTTATATTCTCGAGGGGAAGGCGGAAATCGTACTGGAAGACGGCGACACGCTTACAATCGAGAAGGGTGATCTCATAATTTTCCCGCGAGGGCTGAAATGCACTTGGAAGGTGACCGAAAATATCAGGAAGCATTACATGATCGGGTAAGCAACTGAACCAGCGGCAATAAGTTCCATATTGACAGTTATTAACGAGATCATTAAACTGTAAATTTCAGGGGTATTTTTTGCAGTAACACCTTACTTAATTAACCAATGTCTTCCGGGGGTAGACAATGGAAGCCATTACCGGCAAACATGCGCGATTCACGCTGATGGTGATCGCGGTCATAGCATTTTTCCTTCCCTTTATCAGAATAAGCTGCATGGACGTGAATTTTACCGCTTCGGGCTACGAGATGGCGGTCGGTGCGGATGTGCCCGTCGAATTCAAGGGTACTGAAATGCCGACAGACGATCCCGATGCGGACTCCAAAGCAGGTCGTGAAGTTTCGGCTATACTCTGGGGAATTGTTTTACTTCTGGGATTATTTGTTTCGTTTATCAGGGGAAATGGTGCGCGGGTTACTCAAATAATCCTTTCCCTGCTGGGGGTAATATTTATTTTCCTTCTGCAGGCTTCAATTAAGGCGCAATTGACCGAATCTGCAATGCAGGACGAGCCTAATATCGCATTGTATCTGGACAAGGAATACCTTGCGGGATTCTGGATATCAATAATAGTATTACCAGTTTCCATACTTCAGAATATTCTGAAATTCATACCGTTTGACCAGTCCCAACGGGGGGGGGTGAGACAGGTCGCACCTGTACGTCAGCCGCTTGCGCGGATATGTTCTTACTGTGGCGCTCACGGTCCCGAGCATTCTAATTTTTGTACAGAGTGTGGAGCGCAGTATGTGAATCCACCGGTGGCTGTTCCAATGATGAATCAGCCGGTGCAGTGTTCGGGATGCGGTGCGCAGGCCCCGCCCGGCTCCATGTTCTGTGCAGGTTGCGGAGCGCCACTGCCACCGCTGCAGCCTGTAATGCGTCCGCGCGACAGGCAGTGCGCGATGTGCGACTACATGAATCCGTCTGGCTCTAAGTACTGCGGAAACTGCGGAACCCTTCTGCAGGGTTGATGGTGTTCCGCGGGCCGGAACTGATGGTACAATTCACGGGCTGTTGTGCAACCTGATACATCTGATACAAGATATTGCCCTCACTGCGTAAGCAGTGTAAAGCAGGGTGACAGGGTGGTTTTCTGCGAACTCTGCGGCGCGGTGCATCATTACGAGTGCTGGTATGCGCGCGGCGGATGCGCATCGCCCGGCTGTGCGGCTTTCAAGCCATATGCATCGGACGGCAGGAGGGACGGAGACAGGCCGCCGGGAGGTGTAGTCAGGGAAACCGCCACAGGTCCGACGCTCGTGCCTTTATCAGGCTCTTCCTTTTCGTTCGATTTCCGCGATTTCAAAGCGCGCCCGTACTCGATCGGGCTGTTCGCGTTTATCCTCATCTGCTTTTTTCTCCCGTTCTATGAAATAGAGTGCGACATGTCGAGGGATGAGCTGTTTCCGGGTTCCGGACAGGACTATTCGGAGGAAATGGGGGAGTTCCCGTACGAGATTTCGTTCTCCGGATTCAACCTGATGTCCGGAACCGGGGCTGAATATGAGTTATTCAATCGTGACCATGTCGAGTACAAAAGTCCCGCGGGGATAGTGATAGTGATTTTCATCCTGGCAATTGCAGGGCTTGCGCTGGGGTTTTCACGCGGGCGAAACTCGCGGATGGCCCGTGCGATGATCGCCCTGGCAGGATTTATTCTGACGATAATCCTCTTTATCCATACGGAAAAGCAGGTATCGGAGATTGCGGAGGACATGCTGGATGTTAAGTGGAAGATCGGGTGGTATTTTCTTCTGCTGGCCTTTCCCGCAGCCTGCGCGCATAACTACCTGGGATTGAGGCCGATAACGCGTCCACTTGTTACGGAGGTTCCGTATCGATCTCATCCTCCGCCGGTCGTGGAGATGATTAGAATCTGCACCTCGTGTGAAAAGGTGAATCCGGGGGATTCGGACTACTGTACCGGATGCGGGATGCTTCTCACGGTTCCCGCGGTCCCGGCGGATAATTCCGGATCATCTGGTGAACAGGTGGCGTACTGCGGTCAATGCGGAACACGTG
>Ga0272441_10003259_pt1 | contig 31129 bp, 25 predicted proteins | sample SSMProp6N_FD_193582 | JGI IMG/M metagenome (GOLD analysis project Ga0272441, IMG submission 193582) | Marine sediment archaeal communities from Little Sippewissett salt marsh, Falmouth, MA, United States - SSM-Prop-6N | ecosystem: Environmental > Aquatic > Marine > Wetlands > Sediment ... | reverse complement strand
AATATGACGGCGTCGGCAACTGGGTCTATACAAACCAGAACGGAAACGATGAGAACCGGGACGTCAATGCGGATAATGAATATACCGATATCGGCGGGGGGATTGCCGAATATGACGCCAACGGCAACATGACCTTTGACGGTGAAAAAACGTATGAATACGACTGGAAAAACCGGATGACGGCGGTGAAAATCAGCGGGATTCCAGTCGCCGCATACACTTACGACGCCCTGAATCGCCGGGTGACCAAAATTACCGATGCCACCCGACGCTTTTACTATGAGGAAGGCCGGGTCATCGAAGAATATGTGGATAACGTGCTGGAAAGATCCTATGTTTACGGTGCCTGTATCGACGATTCGATCCTGACCGAATATCAGGGAGCAAGGTATTTTTACATCAAGAACCGAAACTACAGTATTGCCGCCATCGCCGACGCCGATGGAAATATCATCGAAACCTGCGATTATTCGGCATTCGGGCTGATGAAAATTACGGATGCCGCCGGAAATGAAATCAGCGAAAGCACCATCGGCAATCCCTACGGCTACACCGGAAGACGCCGGGACCCGGAAACCGGCCTGTGGTATTACCGAAACCGCATGTATTCCCCCACCCTCGGCCGCTTCCTGCAACGCGACCCGGCCGGATACGTCGACGGAATGTGCCTGTACGCATACGTAAAAAACAACCCGATCGGCTTTGTTGATCCCTGGGGGTTGTGTGCTGAAATTTCTTTTTGGGCTACTATAAAAAAAATTGGAAGTGGAATTGAACAATCGGTTGGGAGTGCTTGCCATGATATTATCTATAATGAAGATTTGCATACGGGACTTAAGCGGACATTCGTAGGTGTTGTGCGTACGACATTAGACGTGGTTGTGATTACTTCGACTGATGTAATAGCTGCACCATTATTTAGTAAGTATATTACATTGCCTTATGGTACGACTCAATCTTTTAACATTATAAATAATTACTATTCATTAGGCGATAGAGCATGTAAGTTGTCTAAGGATCTTGAATTTGTTTTTTATTAGATATAACAGGGGTATTATAAATAATATGTTTAAAGTATTATTGGAATGGGAGTTGGGGATTTTAAAGTATCTAAATTGCAGAGCCGAAGGTTAGGAGAAGGGCAAGGGCGTCATCGTGAGGTGAGGTCTGGAGGAAGCCCAATCCAAAGATGCAGGGCGACGAACAGGAATCGGATATGAGGTGTGGTACACTCGGGACGAGCGGGCACGTGACTGCGAAGTCCTCCATCTGCAAGCGGGGTGTGCTTTATAAATCCGGCGTTTGTGCATCGAAAGTTACGTGTCTTACCCTGGGAGGTCTCTCATGTTGCCCCGGAGCGTCGCGTGCGAGGCGAATTGGCTGAGGGGAGAGCAATCGACCCTGACCGCATGAGAGAAGTCAGCAGAAGGCATAGTAGGTGAAGGAAGTCCCACTGCCGGGACTGGAAACGAGCCCCGAAACGCGGGGAGGACTCACCCCACTGAAGGCCTGAACGGTTTCCGAAAGGAATTAAATGGCAGGGAAACGATCCGAAATTCGATTAAGCAGTAGACCGGCAAGACAATTGTGGTTGCCGTTCCATGTGAAGGGCGAACTGTTTTCGTCGAAGGCGGAATCCGTATTCCCGGTGAGAAACATGCAGTTAATGGAGGCGGTGCTGGAACGGGGAAACCTGCGCGCCGCGCTTCGAAGGGTAGTGCGTAATGACGGCAGCCCCGGGATTGACGGTATGACGGTAAAAGAATTGCCGGAATATCTGAAGAAGGAGTGGCCGAAGATACGCAGGCAGCTACTGAACGGGGAGTATAAGCCCCAACCTGTGAAACGGGTGGAGATCCCGAAGCCCGGAGGGGGAATACGACAGCTGGGTATTCCCACAGTTCTGGATCGTTTTATCCAGCAGGCTGTCATGCAGGAATTGCAGCGAGAGTGGGACGTGGACTTTTCGAATGCAAGCTACGGCTTCCGGCCGAAGAGAAGCGCCCACCAGGCGATAATGCAGTCCCAGAGGTATTTGAAGCAGGGATACCGATGGGTTGTTGATATGGACCTTGAGAAGTTCTTCGACCGCGTGAACCACGACAAGCTTATGTCCAAAATTCGAGAGCGCGTTATGGATGGCAGAGTCATCAAGCTTATCCACGGGTTTTTGAAATCAGGCGTCAAAGCCCACGATCAAATAGTGGAAACAGTAGAGGGAACACCACAAGGTGGGCCACTGTCCCCGCTATTGGCGAATTTGATGCTGGATCAATTGGATAAGGAACTTGAGCGTCGAGGGCACCGGTTTGTGCGTTATGCGGATGACCTGAATATTTATGTCAAAAGCAGGCGTGCAGGGACACGGGTACTGAAGAGTGTCAGCAACTACCTGAGCCGCCGAATGAAACTGAAAGTCAACGAGGCAAAGAGCGCCGTAGGCCTGCCGTGGAAGCGAGAGTTTCTGGGCTTTTCCTTTAGCACTCGTCTCAACAGGCGAATCAGCGAAAAGTCTATAAAGAGATTCAAGGCGAAGGTACGAGAAACAACATTTCGTACTCGTGGTCAGCGTATAGAAAAGATCGTAAAGGAACTTCGCCGGTACCTTTTGGGCTGGCAAGCATACTTTAACGTCACTGAAGTACGCTCTGTGCTGAAAGAACTTGATTCATGGATCAGACGACGGCTTCGGTGCTACCTGTGGAAGCAATGGGGTCGCCGAGGATACCGAGAGCTTGTCAAGCGAGGTGTCAGCAGGGATCTTGCATGGAACACGGCAAAATCAGCCCATGGCCCATGGCGTCTAAGCCGTAGTCCTGGGCTGGCCTTTGCATTAACGGCCAGGTATTTCGCAAGGATGGGTTTGCCGAAATTGCATGTGAAACTGACTTAGTCAACCGAACCGCCGTGGTACGTGATCCGTATGCCCGGTGGTGTGGGAGGGGGGAGGCCGTGAGGCCCCTCCCTATCCCGATTGGTACAGTTTCTCGAATCGTTTTGTTTCTTTCGGGTCCATTGCATACTCCTTTTTTTTATAATCGCACTGAATTGTTCGATAAAAGGCAGTATACATCAAATGAACATTTTTTTCCGCCGCGTAGCGGCTTCGTCCAACAAACAGGCTGCATTGGACCGCAAAAGCCGGACGGATGTATATTTTGCGAATTCATCATTTAACTTTTTTCTGGCGAAGGCCCAGTTCCTTTTGCGGCCCATGAGCCGGGGCGTTCAACAGACGAAATATGACTGACTACACAATAACACGATATAATCCATACACGAGATATAACCAAAAGTTGTGTTTGAGGGGTTAGGTGGTGTATCCAACGGGTAATTGTTTGCGAAGCAATAGCTCGACGTTAAAAACGAATGATCAACCCCGGTTGATATTTTTCAGACCGGAATTTCGAGGATGTCTGTCAGATTGGATAGCAGGTGATAAGGCCCTTAAAGACCGAATTTCCGCCTTCGCGGGAATGACGAAAACGGAGGCCCTGAAGCAGACGGATACCAGGTGATCATGAAAAATTTATTACTGGAAGACGTTGAATACAAAATCGAGAAAACGCGGTTGGGGATCTGGCGCAGATACATGTACCCTTCCGGTGCGTATTTTGCGGAATTTCAGTCATACCGTGAGGTTATGGGGCTCTCCCTGATTCATTATACCCGCGGGATATGCCCGGATACCGGCAGACGGATTATCGCCAGAGGTGTTATTGCCGTCGGACGGCTGGCTGCCGGCATCATCGGTATCGGCCAACTGGCTACCGGCTGCATAACCATCGGGCAGTTGGCATTCGGCAAATATGTACTGGCCCAGATCGGGTTCGGGGATCATGTCTGGAGTCAGAAATATGTGGATTCCGAAGCCGTGGCATTTTTCAAGCAGCTGGTCGGCCGTTTGATTCAATTGCGATGAGCGGGGTTGTATTTAAAAAAGCAAATTCATCCGCCCGAATTTTTGACAAATTTATTGCTTGACTTTTCTGCTGAATAAATAGTAATTTTATACAAAGTTTTTTGAAAAAAATCCTCATAATTATTATATTTTAAATATCATCCTTGCTTTTCCCAGTTAGTGTATATCCAGCAATATGTGACAGTTTTTCAAGTTTACAGACTTCGGGATTGAGTTTTTAGCTTTTCTCGAAAAAGATCAATATCAAAGCCCAAATACCGGGCGCAGATCTTGAATTCCCGAATTCCTTATAACTGAATGCGGTATCTGCCATCTCATTCCGAAAGCTTTTCTTCTACATCTCATTTACTCAATCAGCCTGAAATCAATCGAGAATACTGAAAAAACTATTCTTTTTTTTGATTTTCTATTCATCAGAAGGCGTTTTAAACAGGCAACAAACCGAATTAAAACGATTTAAATACAATAAAAAAAAGTTGTACACCAACACCAAAACCAGTCGGGGAAAAATGATTGAAAAAACAGATACTGTAGAATCGATTATTTCAAACAATATAGTCCGCCCTCTGTTTAAGCCCGTATTTATTTATATATCCTTTACTGCCATTTTTACAATCAACGTTCTTATCTATATTATATCAAATGACTTCTATCAGACTTATTTTTGCGGTGAAGATAAGGTGATCGAGTGGATTACTTTTTTTGCTTATTTTATGTGCAGCATATCAGGATGCGCAGTATTACTTTTTTATCGGAAGTACATGAATAAATGGACCATCATCTATCTGTTCGGGCTCAGTTTTTTTCTGTTCATCTGCGCCGGCGAGGAGATCAGTTGGGGGCAACGCATTTTGGGCTTTGCCACACCTGAAGGCCTCATCGAACATAATCAACAAAAAGAATTTAACATCCACAATATTAATATCGAAGTGATTCATCCCCGGGATATCATCGGAATTTTTAATTATATGTGGGGATTCATTTTACCCATAGGCTTCTTTTTAAAATACAGATCCAAAGGCAGTACCTGGAGAAGATACATATTCTCACCTGTCGCAGCCCCCTGCTTTTTCTGGGCGGAATTTCTCAATTTTATCATCAAACCGATCCATAAATATTGGGGGCCGGGAATGGAAACAGCAACTTATCAAATTATTATCAACCAAACCGAGGAAATGGTGGAAATGTTCTGGGGATTATCTGCCCTTGTTGGTATGCTGAGTCTTTATATTGCCTGGCATTTTTTTTCGACAAACGAATCTGATGCTCTTGTAAAAAGTACTCACATCCGTCATTCCAGAGAAAGCGTAAATCCAGAACCTGTCGAAACAATTGGAATTGCATCTTTCAGGGGAATGGCAAATAAGGGCTGAATATAATTCTTACAAAACCATCAAAACTGATGCACTCATAAAAATTCATCGTATTTAAATCTTCTTTTTTTTAACGAATTGATTTAAAGAAGATTTTTTATATCATCAACTGCTCTGCCTCCTGCCGTGCCTTGTCAAACGGGTCAGGGGCCGGGGTGTCAGAGCCGATTCGGCTGCCCCCCAACACGGCGAAATAAAGCGACTGAACCAGAAAAACATCCATGTGTATATGGCATAAGTCAGCATGGAATGTGGCCCGAAAAAGGCGCCCATGGCGATCCCTTCGCTGAGAAGTACCTCCATTGCCAGCATTTCAAACCAGGACCGCCTGAAGCAGGCCTCGCTCCTGATCCAGCACAAAAATCCAGCCGAAAGCAGTATAAAAACCGAAATCGAAGGAATGATAAAAATCAACCCGAACAGCATCGATAACGGAATTATCATCATGCCTGTCATTGTTCATGTCACCTAAGGTGAACCTGCGGCACAGAAAAGCAGCGTAGGTAGCGAAACAGGCCCATATCGCAAGACAAAAGGCGATGCGTTCGCCCAGAAACCGGTTGACCATTTTCTTAAACCGCCCTCGATTTGAATCAGTCACAGGCATCAGGTTCGAGTGCTTCGCGACACCGTCCGAATAGGACACCAGAGCGAAACGGTCTTCAGCTGACAGTCGGGTCGAAAGATCAAGCACTGCCCCTGCCTTGCATAGGCCAGTTTGCGTCCCTGCATGGACCCACTCCGATCCATTACCATCACCATATCCACATTCCGCTGTCTGCCCTGATCCGGAACAACTCCATCCTCTGCGGAAATATCCAGAGACATGGTAAGCTTCCCGTCCGATCCCTGAAGGACTTTACTCTGAGTTAATGTGGCCGATGCGGTCACCCCACTGTTATTTACGGATACCGTATGCAGATCATCCGCATCGCTCCCCGGACGAATTCTGGCATAGACAATGGCAAAACCCGTCAGCTCAATCAGCAAAACGATCATCCATACCGATTTTCCATATCTTCGTTTCATAAGGAATCTCCTTTCATAAATAGTGTCCAACCCGCTTCTCAGTAATTTTTAAAAAAACACAACCTGCCTGAATTCTGACGAAAAGCCGTTGAAACACAATTCCAAGAAGTGTAAAAAAACTTATTGAATATTTTGCATAACTTTTGCATTCTGATGGTTAAATACATGGTATAAAAGGGCAAAGGACTGAGGCCTGAGGACTGAGTTAAAAAAAAGCTTATAGCCAACAGCTGGTGGTACAGGGTTCAGCCTGGGCAGGGGCGACCCCCTGTGTCCGCCCAGTCAAGCCCATGAATCTCATAATTAATAGCTGATACCGTACAACCTATAACGGATAACTGATAACATGACCCCATCAAAAGCCCGTATACTGGTAGTAGAAGATGATCCGGCGATTCTGCGGGGGGTGCTCGATGTTCTGGTGTTTAACGGATTTGAGGCATGTGGAATTGAAGACGGGTCAAAAGGACTTGAGGAAGGACTAAATGCTCATTACGATCTGATGATCCTCGATGTCATGCTGCCGGGAACCGACGGATTTACCATCTGCAGGCAGGTCCGGAAGGCAAAACCGTCCCAGCCCATTGTCATGCTGACGGCCAAAGGCTCGGAAGACGACATTGTCAACGGATTCGGCTGCGGCGCAGACGACTACATCAGCAAACCGTTTTCGATCAGGGAACTCATGGTCCGGATCGAGGCGCTTTTGAGGCGAGCCGGCAAGCTTACGGCAGGCGAGCGCATCACCCTCATGGACATCTGTTTTGACCCCAATACATTAAAAGCCGGGTTCCGGGGAAAAACCATCGAACTCACCCGCCGGGAAATGGACATCATTGTGTGGATGTATCATCATCAGGACAGAATCGTATCAAAAAAAGAACTGCTCTCCCACGTATGGAACTATACGGATACCGGCATTGAAACCCGCACGGTGGATATCCACATCCTGAAGCTGAGAAAAAAAATCATCGCCCTGACCGATGGCCTGCCCCTGATCACGACCATCCGCGGACAGGGCTACCGGCTGGAAACCCAACCATGAAACGGCTCAAGCTGCTCATCATGATCTTTTGCGCGGCCCTGTGCATTCCCCTGACTTATCTGGTTGGCCGGACCTTTCAGGGGCTCGAGCAGGAAGAAACCGCAAAACTGCGCTATTTCGGAGAAAAACTTTTTGATGAAATGGAACAGGAACTTTCCAACCTGGTGATCCGGGAAGAATCCCGCCCCGTGGATGAATATAATTTTTATACGGCAGGAAATCCAACCTCTGACGACACACCCGAAAGCAGGCGCTCCACCCTGTCCCATCCGCCGGCGGAGTCCTATATCTCAGGATATTTTCAAAACAACCCGGACGGTTCCCTGCAGACGCCGATCGTGAAAAGCACGGCCCATATCCCCCCTGAACAGGCTTCCATTGTAGCCAGGCTCAGGGCCGTCAATACGATCTTCAACCACCGGCGGCTGTCTGAGGAAGACTCCGCAAAGCCGGAATCCATTGCACAACAGCCGGTCATCAAAGAGGAATCGCTGTCAGAACCGGAACTGAAGAAAAAATCCGAACCGGGTTTTGCCGACCCGTATCTGAACCCCCCTGAAGCCAGACGCTTCAAATCCTACCTGGGAAAACAGGAAAACCGGACCGAGCAGATCACGGCCCGGCAGGCCCTGTCCATGGCAGCAGCGGCTCCCAATAAAATCAAAGCTCCGTCTGCGCAGCCGCCAGCCGCAGCTACTGAATCCGTATATGATGCACCGGATGAGAATGTTTCCGCTGAACATTCGTCTGTTGAAGGACTGTCCTGGTATCGAAAAGATTCAGCATCAGAACTTTTTGAATCGCAACGTTCAGCACCGGATGGCACCCGCATGGGATTTGAAGTGGAAGTTGCCCCCCTGCAGAGCGTTTTCATTGATCCTGCCGGCATCTTCATGTTTCGTCGAGTCATGATGGAAGGCAGCATCTATCGCCAGGGGTTTGTGATCGAATCCGGAAAATTTCTCCGGCACCTGGCAGATAACCATTTCTCAGACCAGCCCATGGCCCGTTTCACCCGTCTGACCCTGTCGGTCTCCCATCAGGGCCACACCGTGGATGTGCTTGAAAACGGGACAGATACCGGTGCTGCGAAATTTACCCTGACCCGGTTTTTTCCCCAGCCGTTCGGCTTTCTCAATGCCACCCTGACCTGCGGCAGCATTCCGGCATCTCCCGGCAGAAACACGCTCAGCATCATGCTGGGATCTCTGGCCGGAGTCATGCTCATCGGGCTGTTTGCCATTTACAAGAGTGTCCACACACTGGTGGACCTTTCAGAACGCCGGTCCACCTTTGTATCCTCGGTCACCCATGAACTGAAAACCCCGCTGACCAATATCCGGATGTATGTGGAGATGCTCCAGCAGGGAATCGCCCCCACTCCGGAACGCGAACAGGACTATTTTAACATTCTGGGATCTGAAAGCGCCCGCCTTTCGAGGCTCATCCACAATGTGCTCGAACTGTCACGTCTTGAAAAGCAGCAGCGGCATATACACATGGCCGAAGGCGATATCGAGGATGTCATCGACGAAGTGACATCCATCATACGCCAGAGCCTTGATCAGGATGGCTTTACTCTGACGGTCGAATGCGGTTCAGTCCCCGCATTTGAATTCGACCGGGAAGCCATGATCCAGATCCTGATCAATTTGATCGAAAACAGCATCAAGTTCGGAAAATCTTCCCCGAAACGACGCGTCACCCTGTCGGTCAGCGGCCACGGCAACCAGATACGGATCAGCGTATCCGACACGGGTCCGGGCATTCCGCGACACGCCCTGAAAAAAGTCTTTGATGATTTTTACCGGGCCGATACCCGCCTGAACCAGACCGCCGGCGGAACCGGCATCGGGCTGGCCCTGGTCAAAAAATACGTGAAGGCCATGGGCGGCACGGTCACCGCCTCCAACAACCCGGAAGCCGGCTGCACCATCAGCATTTGTCTTCCGATAAAAAATGATACGGTTGGCAGGTGACCGTTTCGTAAAATTCAACAGCCTGTATTCACCATGCAATATGTGACAACGGACTTCATTCCATTACAATTTCAAGGGTTTCATAGGTTTGCGAATTCGTATTGTCGACCAATAGAATATATTTGCCTGCAGACAACGACCTGTTGATTGAACTTGATGAAGATGTCAGCTCTGTGTAGCTGCGATCAAAAAGAGTGAGTTTGCCGGTTGGCAAGGCGGCCTGAAAACCAACCTGATTTCCCGGGACTTCGATTGCAATAAATTCATTGACTTTTCCTGCAATACGGATGCTCTCACTTGATCTGATTGTGGTACAATCCAGGACCATCGCTTCGGAAAAAATTGTAAATGAGCTGTCTTCGTTGATGCTGTTTTGTATTTTGATCAGATACTGTCCGGCATCAAGCGAGATGGCTTTATAGCTGTTGCCGACCGGGAAAAAAATATCGGAATACAGCAGAGACCCGTTTATATCATAAATTTCCACCGTTCCCTCAGAAATCATATACCCTGTCGTTGAACTTTCAGCGACGTTGAAGGCGGCATAAGTGCTTTGCGACGCGGGTATTCGATAAGCAGACTGCGTCAATACGGCCGGCGCTTCTTTTGTATGGACACCCAGCGTTCGGGTTTCAACAGTCACAGAATTTAAATTCGAATTTGAGTCGGAACAGCCCTCAATCATAAAGATCAAAGCGGTCAACGCCAGTAACTGAAAGATAATACGTTTTTTCCGTTTCATTCTTACTCCTTTATACACCAGAAACCGCTACCGGCTTCAATGACTGCCGGATTCATTACCCATTGCGTTTCACCGTCATGCGTGCGTTGAAGAACGAAAATGCGATCAAATGGTTCCCCCGGAGTGTAAGTATGGCTGTCGGGGGGGATAGTCACAGATTTTGACAGGGTATTGTAGATATCAACGCCCGTGCCCATCAGCTGCCATTTATTGCTGTTTAAATTGTCAAAATCCGGTACCAGCGGCGTTCCGGTCAACACAATATTCGCATCTTTGGGAAGATAAACGAAATATCCCCCTCCGCGCGATATGTTTTTCACATTTTCCTGTATATTCGTACCGTCGTGCGAATAAATGTTTCCGCTGGGCAGTTTGTCAAAAATATCATCTTCCGCTATCGCATCGGCGACCAGATTCCATCCCTGTTTCAGATGTAAAAGAATGGGGGTTTCATTCAAAGCCGCTTTTGCAGCGAGGAAATCGGCCACATTGTCTATCTCGATAATCCCCTCATTGTCATAGGTCAGATGCTCATTCTGATCATCGGTTTCAATATCATATACAATCGAAGGGGTGTTGCTGTCGGATGTTTCAATGGCACTGATGTGTTCAAACGGTATCACGGCATGAACATCGGAATAGGACAGCCCCTCCAGGGCCATATGAAACTCTGCCAGAAGGCTGTCTTCATTTCTATGGTTATAGTAGATCCGAACCGGTGCCTGTATCATGGCGGTTTTGGATTCATTGAGAATTCTCAAACGTATGAAAAGATCACCGTTTTCGTCAAATTTTGCAAATGATTCACAATCAACCAGTTTCACGCAGGGAGAACCGGCAAATGCCTGGCCTTGAGGCGTGAACGCCGTCGTTTCGCTGCGAAGCCCGGGCAGGTTTAAGGCGTGTGTCTTACCGGAATCGTCGGTTGTTGTGGCCTCTTTCAGCAGTTCGATGGAGAAACTGTAATTGTTTTCTTTTCTGAGACCGGTGATGTTGATCGGGTCACCGGGATTAAAGTCAAACCAGGAGGAGTAAACCTCTTCACTGTCCCCTTTGCCGTGATCATGTAAAAACACGCGCACCATTGCGATATCCGACAAATCGGCAGTGCTGCGCCATTGGATCAGCGCTTCACCCTTTTCTGTTTCCTCAACGGATGTAATTTCAGCCGCCGGCAATGATGTATCGCCATGCACCGTGAGTGTACAGGGCAGTTCGATATAGTCTGCGTCTTTTCGGTTTTCATATTTTGCAAGCAGCTGATATTTCCCGCTGTAAAGGTCATGCGCACCAATTTGAAGATCAAATTGGTGCAATCCGTCTTCGCTGATCAAAAATTCGCCGAGCTTTATACTCGTATGATTCCGTTGAAGGGTCGTTGTCTCTTTACATGTTAAACGCGGGCTCATGTAAATGAGATCTGTTCCGGGAACTACCGCAGTTTTTAAATCGTGGCTTGCGGCCTCGAGGCAGCCCAATGTTTTGACGCTACTGTCCTGATTCCAGGCAGAATTATAGACATAGTCGCCTTCATCGCTGAGGTGGCTGCGAATTGATGGATTCGAAGATTCATCGAAGAGTTTTTCATGCCAGTAATCATACGTCGAATTTCTGAATGTCGTCGGGCGGGCGTAAACTGCGACCACAGTGCCTGCCCGGGTGTTTGCGCTCCGGAATGCAACCGGGATGGTTTCATTATACGCTTCGTTGATGTCCATGGCCTGTTGATCCGTATCAGCGGCGCTGAGCATTACCATTTCAGCCGTGACATGAGCCTCGATGCAGATGGTGGATTCCGATTCCGGTGCCGGAGACACGGAGTATTGACCCGGCTGTGGATCTTCGAGCACGAAAAGCGTTGTTCCGGTATCGGCATCAATGATAAATCCCGGAGATGAAGCTTCATCAGCCCCGGATTCCGGCATGGGATGTATCTCAACATCGTCGCTGTTCAGATCGATGACAACAGCACCGCCGTCATTCTCCATTTCCTGCATATAGTAGTCTTGGCCATCCGGTCCGCGCACACTGAACACAGGAAATGATCCCGGGCTGCATCGGGCCGAAATCGTCACCCTCTCATTGCCGCTGTCTACGTTAAATAGATGGTCGGCGGTTGACCCGGCGTTGCAGTAGATGCCGTCGCCGTAGGCGGTTTCTGTGGTTGTGCTCATTTCCGACATGGAATCGAATCTGAAAGTAAGCGAATTCCTTTTATGCCCGCTATGGATTACGCAATGGCCCCAGGCACAAAGGTAAGACCCCCAACTGAGTTCCGTACTCAGTGTTATTTTTTCTTCATTCATCGCAAAGCCCATTTCAAAGGGAAGACCGGCAAGTTCATGCCCCGCTATTTTAAATGACACTTTATCATTGAGTTTCATATGAAATGTTTTGCCGGTGTCGAAATACCCGCTTAATGTTCCGTCCGCATTCACACCGAATGCATTGGCACTGAGTCCGGCCTGGAAATCGATGGGTTTGGCATTATTCCCGATGAAAAAATGAAACGATCCCTTTCCCTCGACAAGATCGAACAGAGAAATTTTTCCTGTTCCGGCAATGCCGTTCTGATTGCCCAGTTTGAAATCAAGGGTCGTTTTCATGGACAGCGGCCACGGCAGGCAGATCTCCTGTGTCCCCATGATCAACCCCAGGCTGTCGACCAGGGCAACGGTTCCTTCGGTTTCGGCATCCACGTTCCATTTCGAATAGTCGACTGCCTCCCCCCCTTTGCCGGCAAGATGAAACACATCATACAATGGATCGGCCATGCCGCTGATTTTGCCGCCGAGTTCGACAACACCCAGACCGATTTGAAACGGATTTTCAGGCAGTGGAATTTTTTCCAATGCGAAGAATGGAACGGCAGATACCTGGGTCACCTCATAGGGCATGGTAACGTCCAACCCCAATGTATCGATAAAGTAGTATGCGGGGTCACCGCGTTTGGAAAGGGCTGCGTATATATTCCCCTTAAAATCACCTGCAGCTTCAAAAAGTCCGATTTGAACGTACAGCGGGTTTAACGCGATGTCCTGATTGATAAAATCATAGTCGATTTCAGAATTATCAACCATTGCAAAAAATCGGCCCAGCGCTTTAAAAATATTCCGGGTTCCTTCAGACGTATTTGTTTTGCTGTCTTCTATGTCCTTTAAAAATTGTGTCCGGTGTTCGTCAAATAAAGGGGATAGCCTGGAGCTGCTGTACTTTACAATTTTCGCATCACCCCACACTATCGCTTTTTTTGTCGCCAGTTTCAGTTTGTCTTTGGAATTGATTTTCAGAAATACTTTTCTAATTGTATCCATGTGCGAAAAAATCCCTAATAACTCACCCGGGATGCTGCCGAAAACATCGCTGACATCAAATTTCACTCTGGCGTGCGACTGGCCCGCTTCCTGCGAAAGCACGACGGGCACGCTCTCCACCGGCAGCCCGAAAACCTTGCCGAACCAGGTGCCGATATTAAACAGCAACACCGGTTCATGACCTGCTACGGTGGAAACAGCGTCCGGGGTTACGGTAAACGGGATGGATACGTTCAGCGATCCTTCTTCGAATTTATGCTCCAATGCATCGATAAAACTGCCGGTCCATCCAAACGTACCGTCACTGATACCTGTCAACACCGGTCTGAAAAAGGCGGGATACAGAATCAGATTGGATGTATTCCTGTAAGGATAAAATCGCCAGGGGAAATCACTGATCATCGTAATTTCACTGCGTTTACCTGATCCCCCGTGTTTGATGATATTCGAGGCATACAGCTGCATGCCCAGGCCGGAATAACTGGGCGCGACAACCAGGACCCTGTTGTCGCCGTCACGTTCTATGGTAACGGTGACATCCCTGAGCTCATCGAGGTTCATGGCACTGAAGTCCACTGCCAGAATGGGCGATTTGCCTTGTTTTTGAATTTTGACATGTCCACGGGCCACGATGATGTTGTCGACATCGGGGTCATTTTCCTTGCGGCACCAACCAAATTTATCGGCGGTAAGTTCCCAGCCGTTTCCAAGTGAAACGCTTTTCCCGCTCAATGGCGTAAGAGAATCAACGGATTCACTGAAATCGTTCACCGAAGTAGAATCGGCATAGATCAATTGAGGTGCCAATACGATCATGCATGCCATCAATACCCCTATGATGTTTATTATCTGGCGACCATTTTTTCTCACACAACCTCCTTAAATTCGGCAATGTCAATGCTGAATGGATATTGTCGGGTAAATTTCTGAATTTAAAGTTATTTTCAAACTCACAAATTAATTTTTACGTCATGCCGGTAAAGGCCGGAATTCGGCAGATTCAAGACGTTCCAGTTCCTGCCTCCGTCTATTCCTTAAGATTGGGGCCGGGTGTTTCAGATAAGGCGGATTTACGGGAACATTCAAATAATTCAAACCGAGACCGCATGGGTCAGGATAGGTGTTGAACTGAAGAAATAGCGCCCCTGTGTTTCGAGTGTGTCGAATTCGGCAAGCCAGGCATCTACGGTGGCGTGGTCCACCGCAGGGCTTTCGGCCTTGCCGCCGTCGGTGATGAAGCGCTTCATCATGCGCGCGATCCAATAGCTGAAGCTGTTTTCGTTGTATGAGGTGTTGACGATCGCTACAGGGTGCTGCCCGACCGGCTGCAACCCGGTGGCTCGCAACTGTGCCGGCAGCATGGCCGGCAGGTCCGGGTAGTGAGCATGGGCATCCCAGGCCGTCAGGATGCGACGCATGCGTTCAGGATCGGTTGAATACCATACCAGCGAGCTCCAATTGGTGTCCAGAATAATCACCCGGCCGCCGGGTTTGAGAACGCGTCGAATATCCGCCAATGAGCCCTCCAGATTGGGCACATACTCGAAAACCTGGGCGCCGAAGACCACATCGAACGTATTATCCTCATAGGGCAGGTTTTCCATATCGGCCACGCGGCATTCCACCTGGGGAAAATCGGTGCAATAGTCGGTGGCAGCCGCCACCTGGGCCTCACTGATGTCGACAGCGCAGATCCGTCCTTCCGGCCCGACGCTGCGCGCGGCTTCGCGGGCATAGGAGCCGCCGCCGCAGCCCACTTCAAGGACCTGCTCGCCGCGGCTGAGATTGAGGGCCTGCAGTACGGTACTGCGTCTGACAACCAGATCGTGACACAGGGTCAGAGCGCGTTGGAGGCGGGCTGTATCTTCGTCAAAAGTCAAGGTGCTCATTTTCTTTCTCCTCGTTTGGAATTTTGTGCTGTCTTCTCGATACCTGTTTTGCGTTTCCTTTAAGGGGGGAAAGAACCGAGCCCAAGACGTGCACGTGCCTGTGAAAGACCATTTACATGGCATCAGGGATTACCACAGGGCAGGTGATCTGATCAATGAAATTGTTCGTAATCTGCTGCACAGTCTCTGTGAAATTTTTTTCTTTCAGAACCCCTGACAACACCATTGAATTTATACATGAGCTGTTCAAACCGACACAGCAGGTTGATATTTGTTAAAAAAACGGCATTATGTTAGTCACGGAAAGGATCCGTGGACGGCACAAGTTTAAATACGCTATACTGATATGGATAAATTAAGGATAATGCGGTTGTGTTGAAAATTTCCCGAAATGTGGTCATACCTGATGATGAAATAGAACTTTCGGCAATCCGGGCACAGGGGGCCGGAGGGCAGAACGTCAATAAAGTGTCTTCGGCGGTCCACCTGCGCTTTGATATTGGTGCGTCCTCTCTGCCCGATGTCTATAAGCAGCGTCTGTTAAGTCTGCGGGATCGACGTATCGGCAGGCAGGGCGTGATCGTTATCAAGGCGCAGCAGTTTAGGACTCTTGAAAAAAACCGGCAGGATGCCCTTGCGCGACTGCAGAAATTAATTCAAAAGACGGCGGCTGTGCAGAAAATAAGACGACCGACCCGGGCAACCAGAGGCTCTCAGAAAAAACGTCTGGACGGCAAAACCCGGCGGGGCAGGACAAAGGCGTTGCGCGGCAGGGTTTTGGAATAACATGATAAAAGTCGTAATTTTTTAAAAAGGATGTGCCGTGAAAGCTGGTAACCGTGATTTGGCAACCATGAGGCGGGATGCCGGTCGGATTTTTCAGGCCGGGCTTTCGGCCGTCGATCCGGCGGCAGCGATCCGGCGCTACTGCCGCCGGTCAGGGGAAACGCTGGCGGTCGGCGAACAGCGCTATGATCTTTTCCGATTCAAACGAATTTTTGTGGTGGGGGGCGGAAAGGCCGGCGCTCCCATGGCAAGGGCAGTGGAGGGTATCCTCGGCGATCGGATTAGCGCCGGCGCCGTCAACGTAAAATACGGGCATGTTGCCGAACTGGATCGGGTTCAACTCACGGAATCCGGACACCCGGTTCCGGATGAAAACGGATTGTCCGGCGCGCGGTCCATGCTGGAACTGGCTGCCGGTGCCGGTAAAGATGATCTGGTTCTGTGCCTGATTTCCGGCGGTGGTTCGGCCCTGCTGCCCCTGCCGGCTCCGGGGCTGACTCTGGCGGACAAGCAGGAAACCACAAAAGTGCTGCTGGCCTGCGGCGCCACCATTCATGAAATCAATGCCGTTCGAAAGCATCTGTCCCGAATCAAGGGCGGGCGACTGGCGCAGGCCGTTTATCCGGCTACCCTGGCAACTCTGGTTCTTTCCGATGTGATCGGAGATGACCTGGATGTGATCGCCTCCGGTCCGACGGTGGCCGATTCGAGTACTTTTCAGGATTGTGCGGATATTCTTTCAAAATACGATATCCGGGGAAAGCTGCCCGGCCGCGTGGTCCGACACATCAAAGAGGGGACGGCCGGGCGAAAATCCGAGACCCCCAAACCCGGAACCCCGGTTTTTTCGGAAACGTATAACCTGATTATCGGCTGTAATTTTGAAGCGATCATGGCCGCAAAACATGAGGCGGAACAACTGGGTTATGCTTCTCTGGTACTTTCTTCCATGCTGGAGGGTGAGACACGTTACGTCGCACAGGTGCACGGGGCCATAGGCAGGGAAATTCTGAAGAGCGGCAATCCGCTGAAGCCACCGGCCTGTATTCTGTCCGGAGGAGAAACCACGGTAACCCTGAAAGGAAAGGGGCTCGGGGGGCGCAATCAGGAATTTTCACTGGCCGCGGCCATGGATATTGCCGGTTGCGGGCGTATCGTCGTTTTCAGTGCCGGGACGGACGGAACCGATGGCCCGACCGACGCGGCCGGGGCGATTGCCGATTCGACAACAATAGAACGCGCCGAATCCATGGGTTTGAAGCCCGGTAGATTTCTCGAGGAAAACGACTCGTATCATTTTTTCCGGCAACTGGAAGATCTTTTTATTACCGGGCCGACAAATACCAATGTAATGGATTTGCGGATCATGCTCGTTTCCTGATCGGGATGTTCATTCGAAAATGTTTTTTTCCAGTATAAAAATAAACCCCCGCCATGAAAAGGTTTCATGGCGGGGGCATTATGTGGATAAATCATCCGGTCATTTCCGGCAATGGATCTGATTTCAGCTGCTTCGCATTATGCCGGATTCGGGGATTCATTGTTGAATGAGGCATCGTACGATAGTTTTTGGATTACCCGGCGGCCTGGATCGGGGTGATAACGATATTGACCCGCCGGTTCTGGGCGTTGATGGAGGAAATAGGCTGCGATTCGCCGTATCCCACGGTCATTATCCGTCTGCCGTCCACGCCGCGTTGGACCAGAGCGTTTTTCACGGCCTGGGCGCGTCTTTCCGAAAGGGTCTGGTTGTAAGTTTCCGCCCCAGTCGAGTCCGTATGGCCTTCCACGGTAATCGTGGTCTGAGGATAGGAGTTCAGCACGTTGGCCACCCGGGCGATTTCACTGTAAGCTCCGGGCTTGAGGATGTAAGAGTCAAAATCAAAAAAAATATCGGACTTGAATGTGGCGGTCAGCACATTTTGGCTTCTCTGAATGCTGGCGGCTTCCGATACCGCCACGGCATTTCTCAGCGCCTGTTCCTGCCGATCCATATAAGCACCGATCTGGTTGCCGGCGATTCCTCCCAGCAGCGCGCCGATACCCGCACCGATCAGGGTCGATTCCGTGTCGCGTCCGATCGCCTGCCCCAGGATGGCGCCGACGCCGGCCCCCACGGCGGCCCCGCCACCGGTTGTCTGCTGCCGTCTCGTTGGCGGGGCGGCACAGGAGACAAGGGAGAACGTCAGGATACACACGGTCAATATCAAAAACAATCGTTTCATAATATGTTCCTTTCCTGAAAATTGGTTGTGTCGGTTTGAGGTTTCTGTCGTTGTTTCGCTTTATATAACGTCGTCAGAAAAAAATAAAAAGTTACGGCAAACCAGGCCCCGGGTGAGCAAATGTTATTCGCTCAGTTCCCTGGAGCGTAGGGCAGCTGCTTTGACGGCATCGATGAAACGGTGTTTGACCTCATGGTGATCGAGTACCTTTACGGCGGCTTCGGTTGTTCCTTTAGCGGATGTCACTTTTTGACGAAGGGTTTCCGGCGATTCATTGGTCGCTTGCAGTAGGCAGGCGGTGCCCTTGACGGTTTGCAGGCTGATCCGGCGCGCATCCTGTGCGCTCAACCCCAGATCGATACCTGCCTGGATCATGGCTTCCATCAGGTAGCACACATAGGCCGGACCGGTACCGGATACCGCTGTAACGGCGTCCAGATCGTCTTCCTTCAATTCGATGACCTTGCCGATGGTGTTCAGAACGGATTTCGCCAGGAATAAATCGTTGTCCGTTGTATGCTCATTGGGGCTCATGCCGGACATGCCTGCAAGTGCCAGGGCCGGAATGTTGGGCATCACCCGAATGATGGGAAGCTGCTTCCGTGACATGGCGTCCAGAGGCTTATACAGGACGCTCTCGATTTTACGAATGGGAAACCCCGCGGCGATGGACAGAATCAGCTTGTGGGCGGAAATCCGGTAATCGTCACGAGATGCGATATCAGCCAGCACTTCCGGCAGGTGTTGGGGTTTGACCGCCAGTACGATAAAATTACTCCGTGAAAAAAGGTAGAAATTATCAGCGGCCGATTGGACCCGGTAGCGATTGGTGATAATGTCGACCCGTTCCGGGTCGATGTCGCTGATAAAAATATTCGACGGTTTGCAGATATCCGACTTGATAATTGCTCCGATGAACGCTTCCGCCATATTGCCTGCGCCGATAAATCCCATAGTGGTGGTAGCCGTTGTCATAAATCTCCTTTGGAACGTTGAAAAATGATACTGAAATAAATTTTATATGCTTTCGCAGGTCATTAATGTAAAATCAAGTGAAATTTCTTGACTTATTGTATAGAATATAATTAATTTTAACAATTAATTCAAAGCCTCCGAGGTCTGAAAGCACCCTGTCAATTCATTGCGCTTGTGTCGCTTATGACCTCGGATAACAAACGGTTGTATGAAACCTTCATGCGAAAAGCAGGCACCCGAAAATATCACTTTAAATTATTATAGTTTAAATGCAGTTAAACAACATGTCAAAGTTTTTGATACTTTGATACACAGTTCGGGATAAAACAGGTCGTATCCAGACGGCCACAATGAGAGGCATTTATGTTCATTCCGGGTTATTTTTTAATTGCAGTCGCAAAGGTCCTTGACTTTGTTCTGCTTTTTTTTATGTGGGTGGTCATTGCCAGAGCGATCCTGTCCTGGGTGAATCCGGACCCGTTTAATCCGATCGTTCGTTTTATCCATAACGTGACGGAACCGGTCCTGTATCCAATTCGCAGACGGTTGCCATTTTTATACGGAGGAATTGATTTTTCTCCAATCGTCGTATTCCTGGCTGTTATATTTTTGAGAACGTTTGTCGTCAACAGCCTTTTTCGATTGGCTGAAACAATGCTCAGATAACCGGTGCAACCCAACAGGTGGACTATAATGAATATTACACCCTTAGATATTCAGCAGCAGCAGTTCAAGGTCAAATTCAGGGGATTTGATATCCATGAAGTTGATGGATTTCTTGAACAGATGGCCGAGACCTTTGAAAAATTGCTCCGTCGAAATCAGCAGGTGACGGAAGAAGTCCGAAAACTCAAACATGAGATACAGGGCTACAAGGAGCGGGAAGAAACGTTCAGGAAAGCCATGCTCAATTCCCAGAAAGTTCTGGAGCAGATGAAAGAAAACGCCAGAAAATCTGCTGAGCTTATTATCGCGGAAGCGGAAGTCAAAGCTGAAAAAATGCTCCAGAAGGCCCATAACCGACTGGCTCAGCTTCACGAAGATATTCTCGAACTGAAACGTCAACGAATGCAGATCGAAGTTCAAATCCGATCCATCATCGATGCGCATACCAAACTGCTCGACATCGGTAATGAAGAACTGGCGGAGATGGAAGCGCAGGATTCCAAAGTAAAACTGCTCAACCAGGTTCCATAAACTGAAACGATCCGGGGCAGTTTCGGTTTTCAGCGGAATCGATATGCAGGTTGTCGGCGGTATTCACACAGATGGTGTTGGATTATAAAGGCCCTGATTCAAATGGAAGGCATCATCTTTTTAATCCAGGAGTAACGAATGGCACGAATAGATGCTTTTTTTAAATTAATGAACGAGCAGGGGGCGTCAGACCTTCATCTGGTCTCCGGCCAACCTCCCGCACTCAGGCTCAGAGGCGATATCGAACGAATCAAATACAAGGTGCTGGATGATGACGAACTCAGGGCCATGTTGTATGAAATTACGCCCGAGGACAAGGTCAAGGTGTTTGAGGAAACCGGAGATGTTGATTTCGGTTACGAAATACCCGGGCTTGCCAGATACCGGGCCAATTTTTTTATGCAGAAAAACGGTATTGCAGCGGTCTTCAGGGAAATACCCAGCAACATTCTGACAGCCAAACAGCTGGGGCTGCCGGAGGTCGTTCCCAAACTGTCCATGCTGCCCCGCGGGCTGGTTCTGGTCACCGGGCCGACCGGAAGCGGAAAATCCACCACACTGGCCGCCATCATCAATGAAGCCAACCATAATCGCAAAGATCACATCATTACGGTCGAAGATCCCATTGAGTTCGTTCACCAGAGCCAGGGATGCATCGTCAACCACCGGGAAGTCGGCCAGCATACGAAAACGTTCAGTGCCGCGTTGAGAGGCGCGCTCCGTGAAGATCCGGATATTATCCTGGTGGGAGAGCTGCGGGACCTGGAAACCATCTCCCTGGCGATTGAAGCGGCATCCACGGGCCATCTGGTATTCGGCACCCTGCATACGTCCAGCGCCGCCAAAACCGTGGACCGGGTGATCGAAGTTTTTCCTTCCAGTGAACAGGCCCAGATCCGATCGACTCTGTCGGACGGGCTGCGGGCGGTGATCGCTCAGGTCCTGTTTCGGCGGATCGACAAGAAAGGTCGGTGCGCTGCGCTTGAAATTATGATAGCAACCCCCGGTATCCGGAATTTAATTCGGGAATCCAAAACCCATCAGCTGAATTCCATGATCCAGACCGGTAAAAAATACGGTATGCAGCTGTTGGATGATTCGATCATGGAACTGTATAACAAAGGCTGGATCAGTTCGGATGAAGCTTATGCGAAATCCAATGATAAAGCCAGGTTTCGACCGTTGCTGAAAAGTCCCCCGTCGGATTTTACGGAAGCATAACGCAGGTATGAGGGTGAATGATGAAAAAACAGGAAATAGATTACATTCTGACCAGGATGCTGGATGCGCACAAGGACGTGTCCGACTTGAACCTGACAGCCGGCAAGCCGTTTCAGGTTGAAAGTTCGGGGCAGTTGATTCCGGTGGAAATAGAACCTGATTTCAAGCGGTTGACTCCGTTTCAAACGGAGATATTTGCCTTGAATCTCATCAACCAGGATTCCCGACTGACCGAAATTCTGCTGAACGAGGGCTCCTGTGACCTGTCTTACAGCCTGGCCGGTAAGGCGCGTTTCAGGGTCAATATTTTCGCTCAATCCGGTAATTATTCCATTGTCTTGAGAAAACTGGAAACCAAAATTCCCACCATCAAGGATTTAAATCTTCCGGAAGCCTTTCATAAAATCGCCCAGGAAAAAAACGGCATCGTGCTGGTCACCGGGGCCACCGGATCCGGTAAATCCACATCTCTGGCAGCGGTACTCGACGAGATCAATCAATCCAAATCCGTACACGTCGTGACCCTTGAAGATCCTGTTGAATTTCAGCATCCCCACAAAAAAGCGACATTTAACCAGAGAGAACTGGGAACGGATTTCATATCGTTTGCCGGTGGATTGCGAGCAGCCCTGCGTCAGGCTCCCAAGGTCATTCTGGTCGGTGAAATGAGGGACAGGGAGACGGTTGAGATCGGATTGAGTGCAGCGGAGACCGGGCACATGGTCATGTCGACGCTTCACACGGTAGACGCCGGTCAGACCATCAATCGTATTTTAGGCATGTTTACCACCGAAGAAGAAAATCAGATTCGGATTCGTCTGGCGGATACGGTCCGATGGATTGTCTGTCAGCGACTGTTGCCGAAAATCGGCGGCGGACGGGTTGCGGCGTTTGAAATCATGGGGAGCAACATGCGGGTAAAGGATACCATCCTGCACGGTGAATCGGAGGGTAAGACATATTATGAAATTATGCAGGCCAGCCGCCCGTTCGGCATGATTACTTTTGACGACTGTATCCTTGAATTGTTTGAAAGAGGCCTGATTACCGAAGAAACGGCTACAGCCTATGCATCCCGTAAAGGAATTGTCGGCAGGGGAATTGATTCGGTAAAAAGCGCTCGAGGTCAGGCGACCACAGATATCGAAGATCTTCAAATTGATCGTGATTATGACAAATCTTATGGATAAGGGCTTCGGTAATCGTGTCCGTGCCCGGAAAACCGGGCCACACCGTTCGGAAGGAGGTTATATATAGTATGGAGTTTATCTGTCATCAATGCGGGCATGTGCTGCAAATCCCTGATGAAAAGGTCAGTCGGATTCCTCCCGGCAAAGTTGCTACGGTTCCGTGCCCCAAATGCGGGATTAAAGTTACGATCCAATCCTCTCCGGATACTGAAAAAAAGGGAAAAGCATCCGCCGTTGAGCCGGTCGGCGGGGCGGATGCCGGTGCTTACGATGCAACTGAAAAACCGTTTGATTTTATTGAAGAAGAAGGGTTGACGGCCCTGATATGCGAATCGGATTCGGGGGTTGCGGAAAAAATCGAAGCGGCGCTGGCCTCGATGGAGTACCATGTAACTGCAGCCGAAAGCGTTCGTGACGTTCTGAAGAAGATGAGGTACCACAATTACGATCTGATTGTGGTCAATGACGAATTTGATACAAGGGATCCGGATGCCAACAGCGTGTTGACTTACCTCGAACGTCTCAGCCCATCGGTTCGACGCACTGTTTATGTGGTATTGGTCAGCCGCCGTTGTCGAACTATGGATAATATGACGGCCTATCACAAAAGCGTTAATCTGGTCATCAATCCCGAGAATCTGGACGATCTGGGAAAAATTTTAAATCGCGGCATCACGGAAAAAGAGTTTTTTTATCGTGTATTTAACGACACACTGAAAAAACTGGGACGAGTGTGATGACGTAAAACAGAATTTCGTCAATACGAAAGGGGGGGCCTGCATGGCGACTCATCAACCGTTTGACAATATGTATCTGATCGATCTGGACCAGCCTCTGGAAGGCTTTCGGAATTTTATCAGCAGTTGGTTGTATCGGCCGGGAAATGTTTCGATTCTGGTGGATCCGGGCCCACGGTCCACCATACCGGTTCTGGTGGAGGCGCTCAGGCAGGCGGGGGTCAAAACCCTGGACTATATTTTTCTGACTCATATTCACATTGACCATGCCGGCGGAGCGGGGCTGCTGCTGGAACACTATCCCGATGCACAGGTTATATGCCATCCAAAGGGAATTCGTCATATGATTGACCCGGCCCGGCTGTGGGAAGGCTCACAAAAAGTTCTGGGAAAAGTGGCGGAAGTGTACGGAGAAATTGCGCCGATTCCGGAAGCCAACATCAGTTACCAGGATGGAATCGAGATCGGTGGCATAGACGTGCAGGTATATGAAACGCCCGGCCATGCGCCCCACCATCTTTGCTACAGAATCGGCGATATCCTGTTTGCCGGTGAGGTGGCCGGCGTTCATTATCCGCTGGATGAGGGCATGTATATTCGTCTGGCCACGCCCCCCCCCTTCATATATGACGTGTTCATGGGGTCCATCGAAAAAATGGCGGCGTTGAAGAACGTAGCACACTTGTGTCTGGGTCACTACGGATATTGCCGGGATGTGGAAGGTGTGTTTGAGACCGCAAAACAACAGTTGAACAACTGGCTGGCGGCCGTGGAAAAGCACTATCAGGCGGGGACGGAAAATTTTGAGGAAAGCGTTTTCAATGAGGTGATCAAAACCGACAGGGGGCTGGCACATTTTCATGCGCTTCCGGAAGATATTCAGGCCAGGGAAAAATATTTCTGTTTTAACAGCTTTAAGGGCATGCGGGCATATCTCAAGAAAAAAGCTGAAAACGGTTAAAACGGCAGCTCTCTGATTTTATCGGGATTGATTATATCTTCAACCACGTTTTTGCAGGCTCCGTCCCGCCCATTCCCGGCTTCCCCGGTTCACGCGATGTCGACCGCCGGGAATGGACGGGACTCCGCAGTTAAATTTATGAATTCCATGTGTCTGCTTCCACCCGTTCCCCGATGATTCTGAGACCTTCCAGCGTCATGTCCGGTTCAATCGCTTCAATAGTTTCAGACACTTTTTCCAGCAGAGGAGCAAGGCCTCCTGTCGCAAGGACTTTAGGATCCGTTCCCATTTCTTTTTTCATGCGCCGGACGATGCCGTCCACCAGTCCGGCGTATCCGAAAATTATGCCGGACTGGATGCTGCCGGTCGTGTTCTTGCCGATCACGTTTTCCGGCGGAATGAACAGTTCGACTCTCGGAAGTTTTGACGCCGTCTGAAACAGGGCTTCCGCCGAAATCATGATTCCCGGACAAATTGCGCCGCCCAGATACTCCCCTTGTGGGGAAACGGCGTCGAATGTGGTAGCCGTTCCGAAATCGATAATGATCAGGCTGGTTTTATACTTTGTATAACCCGCCACGGCATTGACAATTCGGTCCGCGCCGACGTCATCCGGATTTCGGTACAGAATCGGCATGCCGGTCTTTGTGGTGCTGCCGACCCACAGGGGAGCGTGCCCGAGGTATTTTTTGCAGAAGGCTTCAATGATATTGACCATCGGCGGTACAACGCAGGATACGATGGTCTTGCCGATTTTTTTGGGCAGGATACCTCCCTGTGCGAACAGGCCCGCCGTAAGGACATTGAATTCATCCTCGGTGGTATTTTTTTCGGTTCGGATTCTCCAGCTTCTTAAAAGACGCGAACCCTCGTAGATTCCCATCACCGTGTTGGTATTTCCGACATCTATGACTAAAAACATGGGTTTGGTACCATCCTGATAATTTTATAAGGTCACTGTCATTTGGTAAAAAAAATGAGTTGGCGCAGTGTATAATAATTTTTTTCAGATTTCAATTTGCAGTGGAATCCGTCAGTGTAATGGTAAAAATTTCCGGGGAAACGCTCACCAGCGTTGTATCTGCAGGCAGCACGATGGAAGCGGGCTTGACATACACCCCGGGCTTTAAACTGTTTAACTCCACATATACCTGGATGTCCTTTTCCATGTCAATGTGTTCCAGGGAATTTTCCGGTCCTTTGATCTGAAGTGTGAGTCGGGCCGGAGCGATTCGAAAAGGATGTCTTGAGTGGCGTCCGATGATACGAATGTCGGAAAATTGTTTGATTCCGATTTTTTCCCGAAGGTTAATATCAGCATGAATAATTTTTGATGAATCGATCGTGACTCTTTCGGGTATATCCAGAGCGATTTCTTTTTTGAAAGTTTCGGATGAATTCGCGATGTTGATGGCTTCGGTCCGGATTCTGTCGATGGATTTCATGATTTTTTCGGGACCTCTGAGGCTCACAACCGACGGGGTCGGGAGTGTATCGACGAGTTCAAAACCGGCGGCCGGCGTGCCGGTCGTTCGAATTTCTACGGGAGTCTGTCGGGTAACTTCTTTATCGAGCATTAAGGTGATGGATGACGGATGGATGTGCAGGATCGATATTCCCTCAGGTAATGCCAGGTCATCCGGTTGAATCGTGAGGGTATTGAGGCCGACCCGAACGCTGGACAGATCCGGCGAGCATTTCGGTTTTGAGTTCATCAAAGACTCAACGGCATGTTTGGAACCTTGAATTCGGATTTCCAGTCTATTGACGGACGTTCGAGTGAAGGAAAGCCCTGCGGGCAGGCGGCTCATGTCCAGTGGGACAAATACATCTTTCTGAATCTTTGAATCGGCGGGCCACAACAGCACACAGCCGGCAATCAGAACGATTAGCGGTACCAGCCTTGTGAAAATTAAATAACGCTTTGAAGCCATATAATTTCAAACAGTTTGATGATAATTAATGTGTCAACGGACCGATGCTGTGAACTTTGTTCAGGGCTCATATCGACAGCGTGTATGTTCAGCTGCCCCTGCTTGTTTCAATCCGGTTTTTTGATTTTATCAACAATATTTACGATGGTGCGTGCCGTTCCCGCATCATGCACCCGGATGATATGCGCTCCGTTTAAAACCGCCGCTGCAATAACGGCCTGTGTACCTGTTTCAACCCGGGGCGCATCCGGGGCAAGTGATATTCCGGTTTCAGCCTCGAGGATATGCCGAATGAATGATTTTCTGGAAGGGCCTACCAGAATTGGTGCATCAAGCACTTCGAATTCACTCAGATTCCGGAGAATTGAAAGATTGTGAGAAACAGTTTTACCGAAACCGATTCCGGGGTCTATGATGATGCAGGATTTTCGAATTCCATGGGTCTGGGCGACATCAATCGTATGTTTCAAAAACGATCGAATTTCGGTGATGAGGTCGCCATAAACGGGATTCCGCTGCATGGTCTGAGGAGTGCCCTTCATGTGCATTGCGATGACCGGGACGTCATGCGCCGCCGCAACCGACACCATGTTCGAATCACGGCAGAGGCCGCCGATATCGTTTATCATCGACGCTCCTGAGTTTAAAGCCTCTTCAGCGACTTTGGATTTCCACGTATCGATTGAAATGGGGATGGATACCCGTCCGGCCAGCGTGTTAAGGACCGGAATGACTCGCCGAAGTTCTTCTTCAGCAGATAAAGGTTTTGAGAAGGGGCGGGTGGATTCGCCGCCGATATCCAGAATATCCGCCCCGTCTTCGATTAATTTTTCCGCGTGTGCAATCGCTGCATCAAGTTGGGTATACCTGCCGCCGTCCGAGAACGAATCCGGTGTTACATTGATGATTCCCATGACGCAGGTGCGGCGGCCGAGTTCCAGCCGATGGTTTTCCCAGGCAATCGTATAGGTTCTCACGGCCGCCTCTCATTTTCGGTAATCTGAACAGAATACTCCCAATATTTCACGCGATCGTTGGTTCCGGTTCCGGCGGTTCCCCGGTCTCGTCCGATGGTTTGCCGGCGCCTGCATCTGTTCCTTTGGCGGGCAGGTCGATTCCGGGGCGCATGGATAAAATGAGCTCGTCCATTTCGGCTCCCAGAACCGTTTCTTTTTCCAGCAATAATTCTGCCAGTCTGTCGAGAATGTCCCGGTTGTCGACGAGAATGTCTTTGGCTCGCTGATAGGCCCGTTTGGCCAGCCGGGCAATTTCGCTGTCGATTTTTTTGGCGGTTTCATCCGAAAAATCGCGATGTTGAGCAATTTCACGCCCGAGAAAAATTTGGTCCTCTCCTTTGGCATATGAAAGCGGGCCAAGTTCGTCGCTCATTCCCCACGAGCGCACCATTTTTTGCGCAATATCGGTTGCCTGCTTGATATCATTTGCCGCTCCGGTGCTGATGCGATTAAACACCAGCTCTTCCGCCACACGTCCGCCAAAGGCGACGGATAATTCGCTTTCCAGCTGGTCCTTGTATTTAAAATCCCGTTCTTCGGGCAGAAACCAGGTGATGCCGGCAGCGCGCCCCCGGGGAATGATGGTGATTTTATTGACGGCGTCCGTTTCAGGCAGAAACCGTGCGACCAGCGCATGACCGCCTTCGTGGAATGCCGTGGTCTTTCGGTCCTCCTCTTTTATGACTTTTGATTTTCTTTCAAGCCCCATGAAGACCTTATCCTTGGCGTCTTCGAAGTCCAGCATGTCGATGCGCTCCTTGTTGCGTTTTGCAGCCAGCAGCGCGGCTTCATTTACCAGGTTTTCGAGATCCGCGCCGGAAAATCCGGGTGTCCCCTTTGCCAGGACCATGGAATCGACATTCGGATCAACAGGGGTTTTTTTCATATGGACCTTGAGTATCATTTCCCTGCCGCGGATGTCCGGCAGAGAGACCATGACCTGCCGGTCAAAACGTCCCGGGCGAAGCAGCGCGGGATCCAGTACATCCGGTCGGTTGGTAGCGGATATGAGAATAACGCCTTCATTGGATTCGAATCCGTCCATCTCAACCAGAAGCTGGTTCAGGGTCTGTTCACGTTCATCGTGCCCGCCGCCAAGTCCGGCCCCCCGGTGTCGACCGACAGCATCGATTTCATCAATAAAAATGATGCAGGGTGCATTTTTCTTCCCCTGCACGAACAAATCACGGACTCTGGAGGCACCGACACCCACGAACATTTCGACGAAATCCGATCCGCTGATGCTGAAGAACGGAACACCGGCTTCTCCGGCGATAGCGCGTCCCAGCAGCGTTTTTCCTGTGCCCGGAGGCCCCATCAACAGGACCCCTTTCGGAATTCTACCGCCCAGCCGGGTAAATTTTTTGGGATCTTTCAGGAATTCAACAATTTCCCCCAGCTCCTCTTTGGCTTCGTCAATACCGGCGACATCGGCAAACGTTACCTTGTTGGACTGATCGGATAACAGGCGGGCCCGGCTTTTACCAAATGAAAGGGCTTTTCCTCCTCCGGACTGCATCTGGCGCATGAAAAAGATCCATATGCCGACCAGGACAATCATGGGCAGCCATGATACGAGAATCGACATGTACCACGGCGATTCGTCGACCGGTTTCGCTTTAATGGAGACACCCCGTTTTCTGAGAATGTTGATCAGGTCGTTATCTTGAGGCGCAAATACCTTGAAGCGGGTTCCATTTGTGTTGGTGACATAGAGTTCCTGGCCTTTAATGAGTACTTCGGCTACACCGTCGTTCTCCACCATGGCAAGGAAATCCGTGTAGCTGACACCGGCTTCCGATATCTGCTGCTGGTTGAACAGGTTATAGAGCATGACCATCATCAATGTAATGACAAGCCATAATGCAAGATTTTTATAAAACGGATTCAAACGATATTACCTCCTGAAAGAATTAAAATTTATAATAACATAATCATTTTTTCGGATCAGGCAACAAAAAATCGATTTTCAGCACATCTTTTGTGGATGATGTAAGTTTGACCGATTCATCTATTCGATATCCGACAACCCAGACGATCCGACCACGGCTCAGCAGAATGGGGCATCTGGAACGTTTCTGCCTCGATATTTTGCTATTGATGAAAAACTCCTTGAGTTTTTGTGAGCCGGTCATCCCCAACGGCACAAATCTGTCTCCGGAACGAAAGTTTCTGACAACTAACGGAAAATTTACTTTACTCATATCAAAAAAAGCAGTTCGCTGTCCAGCTGCATATATGTCGGGTATGTCGGAAATACGTGTTTTTGATATTTCAAGGGCCCCGTTGATTTCCGGAATTCGAAGAATTCCCGGGGCATCAGCGATATATTCATAGTTCGGCGTTAAAAAAAAGCATCGATTTGGAGAGACCTTACGCAAATTTTGATGCAGGATGGAAACAATAAGTCGGTCCGCATATCGTTCAATTCGGATGCCGTCGGGCAAATCGATACTGCGATGCTGCGGTCCTCCGTCCAAAAGACCGGCCGCGGTTTCCAAATGGGCAAATCCGATGTGCCTCGCATCCTTTTTAAGGTGTGAGATCGCTTTCCTGAAAATTCTTCTCAGTGCGGCCGTGTGGATTTTTTTTAGTTCCGGCACACAGAAAACAAGCCGATCGGGCCGCGAATCGCAGAGAGCGTTTTCATACAGGGGAATACATAAATGTTCCAGCCAATCATTTTCACACGCCAGGATATCGGCCAGGCGGTTGAGGGATTGAACCACTTTCGGATTGTAATCGTTCTTTAGAACGGGAATCAGCGTATGGCGAATCCTGTTTCGTGTAAACCGCGGGTCGTAATTGGAGTCATCCCGGACGGTCGCCAGTTTTTTCTGCCGGACGTAATCCATGATTTCAGATCGTGTCAGGCGAATCAGCGGCCGAATGACAATACCGTCTCTGACGGGGGGGATGCCGGATATTCCAAGAATACCGCTGCCCCTGAGCATATACATCAAAATGGATTCCGCATTGTCGTTCGCATGATGCCCCAGAGCGATTTTAGAAAACCGATGCTGTCGGGCCGTTTTAAACAGGAAACGATATCGAACCCTGCGGGCGGCTTCTTCAAGCGATAACTTGTGCTTGCGCTGATAGACGAGGACGTCCTGTTTTCCGTGGAAGCACGGAACGTGAAGCCGCCGGCAAAGGGTGGTTACAAATTCGGCATCCCCATCGGATCGGCTGCCGCGAAGGCAGTGGTTCATGTGCGCAACGGCTATTTGGCGGATTTTGAGACAGGGCTGCAAAGCCAACAGAATATGAAGCAGGACCGTTGAGTCCGGACCGCCGGAAACGCCGACAAGAACCGAATCTTCCAGCGCGATCATTTCATGAGATTCAATAGCGTTCAAAACGCCGAGCGTAATGCGATCCATTATTTTTTTGTTGGGTTCAGACATTGACGTATCGAATTAACGATTCACGCAAAATTTTTATATTACGTTAATTTCGCCAGCCTGTAAATAGGAAGTAGGCGAATGAAATTCAAAATAAATTGAAGGGGTCGAGTTTCTCCTTGAAAAAAAAGCGAGAGGAGCTTATATTAAAAAACGGTTGTGCTAGGCGGGGAGTTAGCGGTGCCCTGTA
>Ga0272441_10003258_pt1 | contig 31171 bp, 38 predicted proteins | sample SSMProp6N_FD_193582 | JGI IMG/M metagenome (GOLD analysis project Ga0272441, IMG submission 193582) | Marine sediment archaeal communities from Little Sippewissett salt marsh, Falmouth, MA, United States - SSM-Prop-6N | ecosystem: Environmental > Aquatic > Marine > Wetlands > Sediment ... | reverse complement strand
CTATCGCGACCCGCTGGCAAGGGTGGAGCACATGGCCGCCAAGCAGCAAGAAGCAGCGCGGCGGCGGTGGATATCCGGTCCAGGCATGGGGATGCCCGGCGTGCCTCCGCTCTATGGGTCGCAAGCGCCCCAACCTTACGTGCCACAGCCGCCGTCGCCGTACGGCCCGCAACCCGGCGGTCCGCAGCCCTACCAGCCGCCAGCGCCGGGACCGCCGCCGGAACCGTGAAAAGGGTAACAGAGGACTTGACAACATAAGCCGAACCGACCGAGAGTAATGTTCGAAAGGGGAGACACGATGAAAACGACGCATCTGGTTGCGGTCCTGGTCGCCATCGCCGCCCTTGCCCTCTTCGCCGCCGACGCATCGGCGATGTACCACCCCAGCCTGGGCCGGTGGCTCCAGCGCGACCCAGGGCCGGGCGGCATGATGGCCGCCCCGCGCGTCGGAACCGCCGGACCAGCCATTGGCGGCGAGTTCATTCCACGTGATCACACGGCACAGTACCGGGACGGGATGAATCTGTACCAGTATGTGGGTGGTTCACCCACACGGTTTGCTGACCCCTCAGGGTTGCAGGCTCTTCTGCCATTGGCATTGAACTTGGACATGGAGTGTGGTGAATTCTCATGGCCGACCTGCTGTAAGCCTACGGCGCTGGATGCCATAAAGGGTGCTGTCAGCCTCATGAACGACCAGTTAAAGGTCGCGGAGGCCCTGAAGGCACTGAAGGGCAAGGTGAAAACATGGAAGGAATATGGCGAACAAGTTACGAGCGGTGCGAACGCGGGAGGCTATCGCAGCCCTTCATTCTACGGCGCACAGAGCCAGTGCATAAGACAAGTTATTGACGACAATGAATCTCTCTTGAACCTGAGTACTATTACAGACTCCATATCGTTGGGGGCGCGCATCTTGTGGAACTGGAGCGATCAAGAGGGCCAGGTAAGGGCCAGCATTGATACTGAGATTGCCCGCTCGGAACGGCTGGCGGGTACACTGATGCGACTAGCAAAATGCATCATGATCAAATGTTGTGCGCCAGAGCCCAAGCCTGGTACTCGTGAATGGCGTTTCCGCCTCACGGTTTCATGAGGAGAACAGTTGAAGATGGCCACTGACCCCCACAGACAACAGGGGTGCCTCAGCAGGAAGAGATGGTTAGCCGCGATGCTGTGCCTTGTCACCACCATTGTTGTGGTGGCGTATTGGGCATCGCGCTGTCTCCCATATTCAAGAGCTAGTGTCGCATATCATCTAATGGTTGTGGATGTGCAGAACGGAACGGCCGTGCCCAATGCGCGGATCGAGTACACCAATTGGCGAAGCTTCAGAGGTTTGCCAAACAGGGTGGAGCAAGGAACAGCTTCAACTGACACTGAAGGCAATTGTGTCTTGCGGATGACGCACTCACGATACGTCTTCGTAAGAGCAAGATGCCCCGGCTACGAGGAAGGTTTCGCTATTCTTCCGTTGGACAGGGCACTGTTCGGCGCTACACGCATATCGCTGCAACCAAGGGCTGAGGAATGAAGTCAGCTCTGAAACCGGTCAAGTCCGACGAACAAAGGGCGCACTATGCACGTGGGCTGGCCCGACAAGAGGAAAGAGGAGGTCTCCGGTGAGTAACGCTGCCCGGACACGTCGGTTGCCCTGGTGGGTGCGGCCCGCGGCGCTCGTCGTCGGCATCACTGCGGCCGTGCTGGCGTTGCTGGCCCTGTTCGGCTACTACGGCCTCGCGCACAAGTCGCTCGAGACGGGATGCGTGGACACCATTGACGAACTGCCGTGGCCGGGCGACGGTCTGAAACACCTGAAAACACAGGGCACAGTGCATTACGCAGTCGAGGGGGTCGGCGTCATCCGGGGAGTGCTGTTCGCACGCGGCCAGACGACTGAGGAGAACCTCCGGGCCTACACGGAGCGTTATGCCCTGCATCTCAGACGAGGTGATGTAGACGTATATGTGGGGAACCGCGCGAAGGAGTTCGGCTTGCTGGATCCGGGCGTGCCAATAACATGGGACGTCACAGACCTGGAAGCATACGGCTATGCCAACAATCGGCGCTATGTGGATATCCTTCTAGATGTGCAAAGCGGGGTGTTTGCAGCTCGCGTCTCGTGTCGGTAAACGGCAGCGGACTGAGGACCGCGTTGTCCTGATGGCGGCCTGTGCTGGCTTGCTCGTGCTCTCGCCGACGGCGATGGCAGAGGAATGATCTTCCGCAATACTCCGTGGATTCATGCGGGGCCAGCGTCATAAGGAAATGTGGCCATGGCGGTGTTTGAGTACAGGGCGGTGGACCTGGACGCCTCGGCGGTCGCCGGGACGGTGACGGCGGACACGCCGCGCCAGGCGCGCGACCGGCTGCGCGAGCGCGGCCTGACGGTGACGGACGTCCGGACGCTGGCCGACGCGCCGCGCCCGGGCCGCCTGGCTCGCCGCCGCGGCCGCGCGTCGCAGCACGAGGTGGTGTCGTTCATCCGCGAGATGGCGACGCTGCTCCGTGCGGGCATTCCGCTGCACGCGGCGCTGGAGACCCTGGCCCGCCAGCACCGGCGGGGCTTCAAGGCCGTGGTCGAGCAGCTCGCCGACCAGGTGGCCCGCGGGACCAGCCTGGCCGACGCGATGGCCGCGCGGCCGGCGTACTTCGATGAGATGTGCACCAGCGTCGTCCGCGTGGGCGAGAGCACCGGGTCGCTGGAGTCGGCCCTGGAGCGGCTCGCCGAGTTCAAGGAGAAGGCCCACGGGCTGCAGAGCCGCGTGACGACGGCCCTCTTGTACCCCGCGGTGGTCTCGGCGGTGGGCGTGGCCGTGGCGATGTTCCTGATGACGTACGTCGTGCCGAACCTGCTGGCGACGCTCGAGGAGTCGGGGAAGGACCTGCCGGCCGTGACCCGGGTGGTCAAGTCGGCGAGCGACTTCCTGCTGTCCTGGTGGTGGCTTTTGGCGGCGGCGGTTGTGGGGCTCGCGGCGCTCGTCCGGGTGGTCCTGTCGACGGAGCGCGGTCACGCCCTGGCGGACCGGCTGATGCTGGCGCTGCCGCTCGTGGGCGACCTGGTGCGCAAGGAGACCACGAGCCGCATGGCGGTCGTCATGGCGGCGCTCCTGCGGAGCGGCCTGGACTTCGTCGAGGCGGTCCGCATCACGCGGCGGACGCTGCGCAACCGGGTGTTCCGCCGGGCGATGGACCGCTACGAGGCGGCCGTCGAGGCGGGCCGCGACGTGGCCGGGCCGCTGGAGGCCACGGGCGTCTTCGCCCCGATGGTCGTCCAGATGCTGGCGGTCGGCCAGCAGAGCGGCGAGTTGGAGACGATGCTGGAGCAGTTGGCCCGGGGTTACGACCAGGAGGTCCAGGTGGCTGCGCAGCGGTTGACGGCGCTGCTGGAGCCGCTCTTGATTGTCCTGCTGGCGATCCTGATCGGCGCGATCGCCTTCGCCACCGTCCTGCCGATCCTGGAGATGAGCAATGTCCTGTGAGACCGGGCATGCACGCGGCTCCCGTGGTGACCGCAGTCGCCGGCGGCGGCGCGGGTTCTCGCTCGTGGAGCTCATGGTCGTCATCGTCATCATCGGCCTCCTGGCCGGGGCGGTGACGTTGGGCGTGCGCAACTACCTGCACAGGGCCAAGCAGAGCGTGGCCCGCAAGGAGATCGCCACCATCGTCGAGGCCCTGGAGACGTTCTATGCGGTCTGCGACCGGTTCCCGACGAACGAGGAGGGGCTGGCGCTCCTGGCCGGGCCGTCGGAGAAGTTCCCCGAGCCGCTCCTGACGGCCCAGCCGAAGGATCCCTGGGGCCGGCCGTACCAGTACAACTGCCCGGGCCGCAGCGCGGCCTACGACGTGATCTGCTACGGGGCCGACGGCCGCGAGGGCGGCGACGGGATCGACGCCGACATCTCCAGCGCGAACCTGAAGGAGTGACGCCGGACCCATGAGGCCGACGCGCGACGCATTCTCGCTGGTGGAGGTGATCACCGTGCTGGTGATCGTGTCGCTGGTCGCCGCGTCGGTCTCGCTGCGCCTGGCGGGCCCCGTGCGGCGTGCCGCGCTGGACGACCTGGCGGGCCGCATCGCCGCCTTCGACCGCCGCGCGCGGGTCTCGGCCCGCCGCCACGACCGCGACATGCAGATGGCGTTCGACCTGTCGCGCGGCGAGGTCGCCTGCGCGGCCGTCGGGGACGCCGGCGAGGCCGAGCGGCGCGGCTCGACGGTCGCGATGCCGCGGGGTTGCCGCCTGGCGGCGCTCTTCATGGCCGGCGCGGCGGGCGCGGCGTGCCAAGAGACCACCGTTGGCCGGGCGGTCGTCCGCGTCAGCCGCAGGGGCCTCTCGCCGAGCTACGCGGTGTGCATCGAGACCGAGCGCGGCGAGCGGGCGTGGCTTCTGGCGGCGGGGCTGACGGGCGAGGTGACGAGGGTCGACGATGGCGCGGCGGTGCGGGAGGTGTTCGCGGCGCTGGGCGAGCGGGCTGACGCTCGTTGAGGCCGCCTGCGCGATGGCGCTGCTGGGCAGCCTGCTGGTGGGGATCCTCCTGGCGGGCGCACGGCTCGCGCGTCAGCAGGGCCGGGCCGAGCGGCGCATCGAGGCCGCGGGAATCGCCGACGCGCTGCTCGTGGGCTGGTGGGCGAAGCGCGACGAGTTCCCCCGCGCGGACGCCGGCGCCGTGCCGGGGCGCGACGGGTGGCGGTGGCGGACGCAGGTCGTCGCCGGCGACGACGCCGATGCCATGAACGCCGAGGTGGTCGCCCTGGAGGTCTTCGCGCCGCACGCGACGCCGGAAGACGCCCCGGCGATTCGCGTGGAGGTTCTGCTGCCGAAAGAGAAGCGAAAGAGCGGCGACGGCGACAAACCCGGCGGTGGTGCGAGCCCGGAGGGGGAGGAGAGCGAGGATAACGGGGAGAGACGGTGAGATCGTGCCGGGGAATGACGCTTGTCGAGGTCGTGGCCGCGCTGGCCATCGTGGCCCTGCTGGCCGTCGCGGCGATGCGGACCGTGACCCGGCTCGCCCGCGCGTCGGCGCAAAGGCGGGACCTGGCGGGCGGTCCCTCGCGCACGCTGGCACTGCGCGAGCTGCTGGAGACGGACCTGGGCCACGCCCAGCGGGTGCACCTGACCCGCGCGGGGTTCGAGGTCGAGACGCTCGCCCGCCTGGCGCCGGGCTCGATGGCCCTGGAGCACCTGCGGGCGACCGTGGCTTACGAAGTCCGGACGGTCGGCCCGGCGACGTGCCTGCTTCGGATCCAGACGGCCGAGGGTGCGAGGCCGCTGGCGGAACTGGTCGCCCGGGACGTCCGCGCCGTGACGCTGAAGGCGGACGGTCAGGCGCAGCCGCGAAAGGACCGGTGGACCGCCGTCCCGGACGCCCTGACGGTGACCGTGACGCCGGCGCCGGCGACAGGCGGCGCAGAGTCCCTGACCTTCCTCAGGAAATGACGCCCATGGCCGGAGAACTATCTCATGATGGGCGCCACGGCGGCCGGCGGGCTCGACGCGGGTTCGCCCTGGTGCTGGTGCTCCTGGTGCTCGTGCTGGCGGGGACCGCCCTGGCGGCGTCGGCCCGGCGGTCGTGCAACCGGGCCTTGGCGGCGGTCGACGCAACCGAGCAGGTCCAGCTCACGTGGGCCGTGCTGAGCGCCCGGGCGGTCGGCCTGGCCGGCACGGAGACGTGGCTTGCCGCCGATGCCGAGGCGGCCGAGGCCCCCGTCGCCGTGGCGCGGCGGACGGTGACGCTCGGAGGGTTCGAGCTGTGCCTGGTCGCCGGCGACGAGCAGGCCAAGGCCAACGTGAACCTCCTGTCGGCCCGCGGGGGCTCCGGCAACCAGGGCGGCCCCGGCGGCGACGCCGACCTGGCCGACGCCCTGCGCGGACTCCTGGGCCGCGAGCGCCGAGCCCTCCTGGTGCAGCTCAGGCCGCAGACGCCGAGGGAAGGCGTGATCAGCGCGCTGGCGCGTCGCTACGAGAGCTTCGACCAGGTGTTCGCCGCGGCGGAGCCGTCGGCCCTCGTCGACGCCGTCGGCGGCGACCCGTGCCCGACGGACCGGATGACCTGCTGGGGCAACGGCCGGGTGAACGTCCGCCGCGCGGGCCGCGAGGTCATGCGGCACGCCCTGGCCGGGCTCGTGACCGAGACCGAGCTCGACGTCCTGTGCCGCCTCAGGCTCGAGCGCCCGGGGTGCGCCGCCGACGAGATGCTTGCCGCGCTGGAGCTGCCCGACGCGCGACTGCGGCCGCTCGCGAAGGCGGTGACCGACGCGTCGTCGTGCCACAGCCTGTGGATCGTGGTCCGCGCGGCCGGTGCCGCCGGGGAGACCGAGTCAGACCGGGGGCCAAGCAGAGCGTGGCATCGGCTCTACGTCGTCCAGCAGGGCGACGCGGAGAACGACGCCGGGGAGTGGACGTTCCGGTGGTGACCGTGAGCCTGAGAACCTGGAAGCGGGCGCTGACGGCCCTGGCGGTCGCCCTGGCGGCGGCCACGGCGGCAGCGGCCTGGGCGCTCGTCTGCCTGCCCCTGGCCGTGGACGACCCGGCGCCCCAGGCGGCGGACCGGACGGCGGACGACGAGACGGCCGCCCAACCGGCCCGCCACCACCTGAGCGATTACGCGGTGGTCTACGAGCGGAACCTGCTCGCGCCGCTCTACGATGCGGCGCCCGCGGCGGTCGTCGCACGCGAGGCCCCGCCGCCCAGGCTGGAGGTCCGCCTCGAAGGCACGGCCGTCGAGCCGGGGTTCACCTACGCCCTCGTCCGCACGAAGGACGGCAAGACCCGGTTCGTCTCCGTCGGCCAGACCGTCGCGGGGGCCGAGGTCGTCGCCATCGGCAACGGGCAGGCCACCTTCAGCCTCGGCGGCCGCCAAGTCGTCCTGAAGGTCGAGAAGAAGGAGGCCGCGCGATGAGACGCCCCGCCTTCTTCGTCGCCGTCGAGGACGGACGCTGGACCGTCGCAGGAATCGTCGGCGACGCCATCGAGACCCGCGAGATCACCGTCACGGATACCGACGCCACCGGGCCGTCCGTCGCTGCACGCCCCATGCCTCAAGCCCCAAGCCCGCCGTCCGCCGTGGCCGCGGCGCTCGCGGATCTCGGCTACGACGGCCGCGGGGTCTGCCTGGGCCTCCCGTCGGAGTGGGTCTTCACCGGCCAGGTCGACGGCACGAACCTGCCGCGCCGCAACCGCCGCACGGCGATGCTCTACCGCCTGGAGGACCACCTGCCTCTGGACGCCGAGCGGCTGACGGCCGACTTCCTGCCGCCCGTGGGCGGCCGCAGCCTGGGTCTGGCCGTCGAGACCGACCGCGTTCGCGCCATCGTGGACGCGCTCGCCGAGGTGGGCGTTGAGACTGATTGCGTGTGCTCGACGGCGCTCCTGGCCGCCTGGTCGGCGGCGCGCGACCTGCCTGAGACGTGCCGGTATCTCGTCACGGCCGACGGTCGGCGGGCGGACCTGTTTCGCCTGGCCGACGGCCGGCCCGTGGCGTGGTACGCAGCGCCCAGCAGCGGCCCGCTCCTGGTCCAGTCGCTCAGGGCGGATCTCCTGAGCGCCGGCGCCGCCAACGGGGAGACGGGCGACACGCCTCACCTTGCCGTCGCGGGCCGGCTCGACGACGAGACGGCCGCCCAACTGGCCCGCGAGGTCCGCATCGTCGCGGCACCCACCGGCGCGACGCCGTTCTTCGACCTGGCGGCGCAGGCGGCGGCGCTCCGACTTGCCGGCCAACCCGCAGGCTGGGCCGACTTCCGCCGCGACGCGCTGGCCGCGGGCAGTCTCCTGGCCCGTCTCGGCGCGCCGCTCAAGGCGGCGGCACTCTCTGCACTGGTGCTTCTGGCCGCCCTGGCGGCACTCTGCTCGTGGCGCGCCGCGCGCTACGACGCACAGGCTGCGGGGTACGAGCGGCTCCAGGCCGCGCTCTACCAGGAACTCTTTCCCAGCGGCGCGGTGCCGGTTGGCGTCCGCAGCCGCCTGGAGAGTCAGCGGGCGCGCCTGGCCGCGCTGCGCGGCGAGGGCAACGAGACGCCCGGCGAGGCCTCCGCGCTGGAATCGCTCCGGGCCGTCGCCGCGGGCCTGCCGACCGACGTGCGGCTCCGCGTCACCGAGCTTCACCTCGCCCCGGCATCGATCCGCGTCGAGGGACAGGCCCGGTCGCACGGCGACGCCGAGACGGTGGCCCGCGGCCTCCGCACCGCAGGCGCCGACGGGCGCGGGACGTTCGAGATCGACCCGCCCACCACCGAGCACCTCGTGCGCGGCGGCGTGGCGTTCACGCTGACGGGCAGGCCCGCCGCGCCGCAGTCCAAGCCGGCGCTGGCAGGCTCGAGGGCGCAGCCCGACACGCCGGGAGGGCACGCGCCATGACGCGACGCATGGTCATGCTGCTTGCGGTCCTCGGCGGCTTCCTTGTCGCGCTGGCGGCGTGGAGCTACGGATACCTGGGCACGCGGCGGGCCACGGCTGCGGCGGCGCGGAAGGACCTGATCGCCTGCCGCCGACTAGCCGCGGACATCGCGCGGCTCCGCCGGGGTCCGACGCTGGCCTGCGACAGCGAGCGTGTGGCCTCGGAGGTCACGGGCCTCGTCGAGACGGCGGCGCGCGAGGCAGGGGTGCCTGCGAGCAGCCTCGTCCGCATCATGCCCGCGCCTGCCCAGCGCGTCGGCGACACCGTCTACAAGGAGAAGCCCACCCAGGTCATCCTGAAGCGGGCGTCGCTCAAACAGGTCGTCCGGCTGCTGTGGAAGCTGGAGCACGGGGACACGCCGCTCGGCGTCAAGAGCCTGATGCTCCGCGCTGCGCAGCCGCAGGACGACGCCGACCTCTGGAACGCCGACGTGACGCTGACGTACCTCGTCTACGAACCGCCGAACCCGAAAGACCAAGGAGTGCCGCGATGAGACACCGTGCCCGACTTGCCCTGCTGATGATGATCCCCCTGGCCGCGGCCTGCGGATGCCGTTCCTCGCAAGGCGGCCTCGGAGATGACTACATGACCGTCGCCGCAGACCCGCGCCGCGACACCGAGGCCGCGCGCCGGCACAACGCCAGGGCCGTGGGGCTCATCGGCGATGAGAAACTCGACGACGCCGAGCGGGAGCTCAAGGCGGCGATGGGGGCCGACCTCTTCTTCGGCCCGGCGCACAACAACCTCGGCAACGTCTACTACCGCACCCGGCGATACTACCTCGCCGCGTGGGAGTTCCAGTACGCCGCCAAGCTGATGCCCGAGGCCGTCGAGCCGCGCAACAACCTGGGCCTGGTGTTCGAGGCCGTCGGCCGGCTCGACGACGCGGCCCGGTGGTACGACACCGCCCTGGAGCTCTCGCCCGGGTCCGTCGAGGCCGCCGCCAACCTCGCCCGCGTCCGCGTCCGCCAGGGGCAGAAAGACGACGCCACGCGCGACCTGCTCAGCCGTGTCGTGATGAGAGACCCCCGACCCGAATGGACCGCCTGGGCCCGCCAGCAACTCGCCCTCATCGGCGGACCGGCCGCGACCGGTATCGGCGCTCGCGACAACGCCGAGCCGGTGACGCCCAATAGTCCGCAGCCATGAGTGTGACGCACAATTGGCCTAATGGAAGTAGGTCCGCCGCTGCTCGGTCCAGCCCAGGGGCAGATCATCAGAGAGGCGCCGGAGCGACAGGTCGTCGGATTCGTCCCCTGCGAGAATGGCCTCGACGAGGTCCGGGGCCAGAGCCGTCAGCCTCAAGATGCGGGCGACATAGGTAGGGCCAAGCCTCAACCGTTTGGCCAGTTCGTCGACTGAGCCGATCTGGCCGTTGTCGAGCATCTCCTGCCAGCGCCAGGCGCGGGCCAGGGCGAGGACGAGGACCCGATTGAGTTCAGGCCCGGCCGAAGCGCCGGCTCCTGGTGGGAGGATGATCTCCCGGCGGCCACTGCGGCGGCGGAAGGTCATCGGGATTCTTAGGACCACGCAGTCATCGTCGCGGCGAACGTGGTTCGGGCGATAGGCAGGCAGCGACGGGGCGGCCGCCGCACCGGGACGTTCCGCCGTGACTGTTGTTGCGACAGACTCCGTCATACCAGCACCTCCTGTGTTTGGTGTTCAACTTGGGCCTTGCGGCCTTTGTTCTCGGCGCCCGCCGGAGCCGCCACCTCGGCCGCCAGCGACCGGAGCCCATCGGCCCGCAGCCGGACCACCAGCCCATCGGGGTTGACGACCACTTGTTCGACCAGGAGCCTGGCAATTCGCTCCTGTTCCGCCGGGAACAGGCTCTCCCACAGGGGATCAATATGTCGCAGGGCGGCAATGACTTCGGCCTCGGTCGGCGCCGGGCCACTGTCGCCGTCCCACGCCGCCTCGGCCTCGACCGCCCGCAGGGTCCGGGCCACCACGTCCGGGCTGCGGAAGACGCCACGCAACTGGTCGAACACGGCCCGCTCCACCTCGCCCGCCGCGACGCTCTTGACCGGGCACCGGTCGTAGCCCTGTTTGGCCGCCTTGCCGCAGAGGTAGTAACGATACTCCTTGCCCCGGCGGCGCGTGAAGGTGATACCCATGCTCCGCCCGCAGGTGCCGCAGCGGATCAGGCCTGAGAGGAGCGCCGACGTCTTGCGACGGCTGTTGGCGGCGCGGGCCCGGTGGTTGGCGGCCAGTATCTCCTGCGCCCGGCCCCAGGTCCTGCCATCGATGATCGCCTCGTGCTCGCCGTCGTACAGCTTGCCCCAGTGGCTCACCTGGCCCACGTACTTCACGTTGTTGAGCACCCGGTTGACGGCGATCTTGTCCCAGGGCTGGCCCGGCCGCACCTTGCCGTTCCTTGTGGTCCACGCCTTCGTGCGGAAGCCGTCGGCGTTGAGGGCCTTGGCCACCTTCATGCCAGAGCCGAGTTGGAGGAACAACTTGAAGATGCGCCGCACCAGGTCCGCCTCGGCGGGATTGACGACGAGCCGCCGGTTCGGCGCGTCGATGTCGTAGCCGAGGACCGGCGGCCCGCCGGTGTGCTTGCCCTTCTTCTTGGCCGCCGCCACCTTGTCGCGGATGCGCTCGCCGATGATCTCCCGCTCGAACTGGGCGAAGGAGAGCAGGATGTTCAGCGTCAGCCGCCCCATCGAGGTCGTGGTGTTGAACTGCTGCGTGACCGACACGAAGCTCACCTTGTGCTTGTCGAACAGGCCGACCAACTGGCTGAAGTCCAGCAGTGACCGGCTCAGCCTGTCGACCTTGTACACGACGACCGTGTCGATCTTCCCGGTTTCGATGTCCGAAAGCAGCCGCTTCAGCGCTGGGCGGTCCATGTTGCCGCCGGTGTAACCGCCATCGTCATAGCGCTCGGGCAGGCACTGCCAGCCCTCGGCCCGCTGGCTGGCGATGTAGGCCTCAGCGGCCTCGCGCTGGGCGTCGAGGGAGTTGAACTCCTGCTCCAGCCCTTCATCGGTGCTCTTCCTGGTGTAGATAGCGCAGCGGATGGCTCGCTGCCCGCGGTTTTCGTCACGTGCGATCATTCTGTCTCCTTGCCTGATGCCTTGAGTCCGAAGAACGCTGGTCCGCTGCGATGGGCCCCGGTGATGGCCTTGGCCACGGCCGACAGCGACCGGTAGCGGCGGCCGCGGAAGTCGAAGCCGTCGCGGGCCACCAGCACCTCGTGCCGCTCGCCGTTCCAGTCACGAAGTAGACGCGTGCCTGCCACAGGCAGGTTCATCTCCCGTTTGCGAGACGAGGGGCGCCGTGTGGCGGCGGCATCCTCGTCGGCTACTTGCCTCAGCGTCGCCCGGGCGCTCTCGGGCAAGCCGCCGTAGGCCAACTCCTGAATTCGCCAGGCCAGGCGGCGGATCAGATACTGGCACTTGTACGAGACGGGCGGCTCGGTGCCATAAAGGCTTCGCCAGCGCCCCCGCAACTCGCCCACAGAAAGCATGGGCAACTCCGCCAACTGCTTGAGAACCGTGTCGCTCATAAGTTACCGTCCTCCAATGAGTTCGGCTCCATGAGGGCGTTTCGGGGCGCACTTTGGAAGGGAAAAATCGCTCGAAAACCGTCTCTTTTCCCCGGCCCGCCGCCGCATCCGCAAGAGGCCCACCGCCAGCAGCCCGGCCAGTTCGTCCAGCCGCTCGTCGGCCGTCATCTTCTGCGGATCGTAGCCGCCGATGTTGGCCTCCTGCTTCGATTCCACCTGTGTCGCAAACGCTACCATTGCCAACCCTCCTGTGTCGTTTTCATGGAATCACAGCACACCACGGCCTGCTTGACACTGCATGCTGCACCAACATCCCATGATCACCGCCGCATCTTCCGCCGGCGGCGATAGGCCCGCTGGCGGCACGCCGCCCGGCAATACCGCGCCTGCGGCCGCCCGGCAAAGAACACGGTGCCACAGACGGGGCACACGCGCCGGTAGCAGCCGCGATGGTTGCCGCGGCACCGCCAGGCGGCCTCCAGCAGCGCCCGGCGCGTCAGCATCGCAGCCATCGGCATCACCTCCTTCTCGCGCCGGGCGCGTTACGGCAGAATGAGCACCCTCTGCAACCAACTCTCCCTGGGAACTCGACAGTTCCCCGCGGCCGACGGCTGTAAGTCGCGGGGAAGGAACCACTTACGATTCTCTCCGTATCGCCACATCGCCATAAGACGCATTCAGGCCGCATCCTGGCCTCCTTCCTCGCCCGGCGCCGCCGGTTGCGAACGTGGGCCAACGTCGGCGGCCCTGTGGGCCACGGGGGCGTCGTCGTAGCGCCAGACGAACGTGTGCGGGCTGAGGATGGGCCCCCTATACTCGGCGCAGTAGTGCCAGGCCTCGGGCGCCGGGTCGCACTCGCGATGGCCGTCGCTCCACCGCACCTTCGTCCCGCCGATGCCCGCGCCGCAGTGGTACTGCTCTCCGTCGCGGCTGAAGCGCCGGCAGTCCACGCAGCGGCAGTGCTGCAGGACGGTCGGCGGTTTGGTGAGCCGGGCCTGCTCCACCTGCTGCCAGGCAGTGGCCTCGGCCTCCGCCTGACTGACCTTCCCGTCGACCATGGCGACGGCCACACGCTCGTGCCAGGCCTGCCATTCGGTGTCGGTGAGCGACTGCATGCGGACGGCCCGCACGATCTCGGCCTTGTGCTCCCGCAGCGTGTCCAAGAGCTCGCTGGTCAGCTTCTCCGCCGGCCGGACGTGCAAGTTGCCGTCGCGGACCTCCACGCTCACGCCGTCACGGCGCAGCCGATGAAGGAGCGTGCCGACGGAGAAGGTGGTGGCCGTGGCGGTGGCGGAGGTCATATCACCACCTCCTCCCCGGCCGGCCTTGGCGAGGTTACGAGGTTACGCGAGGTTATTTTCCTACCGCCGGAGATCTCGGGCGCGCGCGTGCGCACGCGCGCCTGCGCACGCGCTAGCATTAGAGGAATAACCTCGCTAACCTCGCCGGCGTCCGTAAGTCCTTGTCCCGACTCATCTTCCTGGGCGAGGTTACGGGCGAGGTTACGCTCCTCGGGCGAGGTTACTAACCTCGCCACAGGCCCTTCTGAGGCTCTCAGGCACCATATGCGGACGTGCGTTTTGGTGTTGGCGCCCGCGTCGCACAGCTTGCGCCCGTCGAAGATGCGCCCCGTGAGGCGCGACAGGTTGCGCCCGATGGAGCGCTTCAGGGAGCCCTCCCCGCGGTCCTTATTCACCAGCAGCGGCTCCGGCAGCGGCTCCTCGGACAGGTTTTCATGGGACAGGATGCGCTGGGCCAGATCGTCGGCCGTCACGGGGCGGTCACCGAAGTGGTCCCACCAGGCGGCGAAGAAGGCCTGCCACTGGAGCGTGTCCTCGTCCTGCACCGAGCGGATGTCCTCCAGGTTGGCCAGGAAGCCGTCGAAGCCGACGTGGGCCAAGACGCCGCCCACGGTGTCGGCCCATTCCTGGAAGCTGCCGAAGGCGGGCACGTCGGCCCGGGGCTTGCCCGCGGCGAACCACGAGCGGATCAGGGTGAAGGCCGCGGCCAGGAGCTTGCCCCGGTTCGCCGCGGCGTACTGTTCGAGATCGGCGTGGCGGAAGCCCGTGCGCGTCCAGGGCCGCTCGCTGTTGGCGTCCATGCGGACGGTGTAGCAGCGGCGCGGCATGTCGCCGGCGACGCGGAGGTTGTTGCCGGTGGCCACCCAGACGGCCCGCGAGGGGAGCTGGACGTTGTCGTTCTTGCCCAGCAGCCGGTCGGACCAGAAGTTCGTGGTCAGCAGGGCCGCCAGGGGCGGAGCGTCGATGGTGCTGTTGTCGGGGATGTTGTCGAGCAGCACAAGCGGCGGGCCCTTGAGGAGCACGGCCGTGATCTTCTTCCGCCACTCGTCGTCGTTCTGCCGGTCGGGGATGGACTCGCCTGCGACCATGCCGACGCCGACGGTGCCCAGGGCGGTGACCATCAGGGTCTTGCCGGTGCCCTGGACCGGGGCGTCGACGATGGCCAACGGCACGTGGCCGGTGATGACGGGGCGCATGAGGATCGACAGCAGAATGGCCATCGCGTTGGCCAGGCTGGCGCCGTCGGCGAAAGGGAACTCGCCGACCAGGTCGATGAGGGCGTCCCGGGCGGCTGCGACCTCCTCGTCTGAGGGCACCTCGGGAATAGGCGGCACGACCAGGTCGGGGTCCGGGCAGTAGTAGAGCCGCGATTCGGCATCGTACCCCGGCGTCGTGCAGATCGTCCCGTCACGACGCAGGATCGGCGAGCGGGCCACGCCCACGAGCGCGGGGAAATCCCACGTGCCCTGGGCGAGGATGTTCTCGGCCAGGTAGAGCGGCGGGTTGGTGTTCACGTTCTCTCTCTGTCGGTTGAGGCGGTAGAAGGTGGCGGTGTCGGCCAGTCGAGCACGCAGCCTGACCTTGTCCATGTCGTCGACGGCAGGCAGGCCGTCCTCGTGACGGGTCACCCGGCAGAGCGAGCCGGAGCGGACGAAGAGGACGGGCGGCGCGTTGGCCTGCCTGAGCGCCGAGAGGCCCTGGGCCGTCAGGTCGCGGAGTTGGACGTCGTCGATAACGATGGCGGGCAAGCCACCTGTGGCGACAGGCGTCGGATGGGCGGCGCCTCGGGGCTTCCGGGCCTTGCGCTTTCGGGGCCGGTACTGGGCCGTGACCTTGGCCAGGGCCTTGGCGATGGTCGTCTGGCCGTAGGTCTCGGCGCCGTGGACCTCGTCCCACTTGTCGCGGTAGAGACGCGAGCGGCGGAACAGCCGGTCGATCTGGCCGGCGTCCTTGGTGTAGAAGGCCAGGGTGAAGACCACCGACGAATCGGCCTCGCTGGCGGAGTTGAAGTAGTCGTTCCAGTGGCCGTTCCACAGGGCCGAGAACTTCACGCCGCTCTTGCGGTTGGTGCTGGCCAGGTTGACGATCTCATCGTCGGTGAGGTCGGGGCCATCCGTGTGAACATCCCGGGGCACCGGTGGACGCAAGGGCTCGATGTCACCGAAGACCTGGCGGTAGACCGCCTCCAGCTCCGCTTGGCGGCCCTCGACGTCGGCGCTCACGGTGTCCAGCCGCCGCCCGGTCACCGTGAAGAACCGTCCGGCCGAGTACATCTCCGCCTCGCCGTCGTGGTAGCCCTTGCGGCAGCGGCCGCCGGGCTTCTGGGCGCGGAGAAAGATCTTCACGCCGTGGCCAGACGGGGAGACCTCGGTGTAGCTGTTGAGCTGTTCGACGATCTCACGGGCCCATGGCTTCAGCTCTCCCGTGGCCGGGTCGATGCTGTCGTCGAGGTCGACACCGCAGAGACCGTCGTCGGGCGCAAACACAAAGCCGATGCCGGCGAGGTCCTCGTCCGCCTGGAAGGCTGCCAGGGCAGCGTCGAACGTCGCCCACGTGGCCGGGTCGGTCGAGTCGGCGTTGGCCCCGGTCGCGGCACTCACCGGGCACTTGGTGGGCTTGCCGTCGCGCTCAACGACCTTCCAGCAGACCCACCGCGGCAGTTCACGCAGCCGGGCGGGGATGTTCTCAAGAGCGATCTCTCGCGGCATCATGTGGCGACGGCCCCCCGGCCGGCCCACAGGCTGAGCAGGGTCCGGCGTTTGATGACGTTGTTCTTCTCCGCGGCATGGCGCAGACCCCAGCGGTCGCCGACGAGGACGCACGTCTTCGCCGCCCGCGTGACGGCGGTGTAGAGCCAGTTGCGGTCGGCGAAGAAGTGGCTCTTGTGGCAGACCACCACGGCGCACGGGAACTCGCTGCCCTGGGCCTTGTGGGCGGTGAGGGCATAGGCCAGCTGTACGTTGCGCAGCCGCTCGCGGTCGACCCGCGTGACCGGCTGGCCCTCGAACTCGATGAAGGTCTCGCCTGCTTCGAAGTCGACGACCCAGCCGATCGTGCCGTTCATGACGCCGAGCTCGTAATCGTTGGAGGTCTGGATGACCTTGTCGCCGACGGCGAAGCGGCCCTCGACGCGGCCATGCAGCAGGCGCTGCATCATCTCGTTCAGGGCCTTGGTGCCGAGGGCGCCCTTGTGCGTCGGCGTGATGATCTGCACGTCGCGGACCGGGTCCCAGTGCAGCCGCTCGGGAATGTGCTTCAGGACCAGATCGCGCAGGTAGACCTGGACGTGCTGAGCCTCGCGGAACGAGTCGATGACGGTCCACGCCGGGTCGCCCGCTGCGGTGGGCGCGATGACGCCGGAGAGGACCTTGGTGCTGTTGGCCTTGAGGATGCCCGCCTGGCGGACGACGTCCGTCAGCACCGTGGTCGGCGCCAGGCCGTGGTGGATGATGTCCCGCAGCACGTTCCCCGGCCCGACCGACGGCAACTGATTGTGGTCGCCCACCAGGACAAGACGCGTTCGGGCAAAGTCGATGCGCTTGAGCAGCTCGGCCAGCAGGGGCACGTCGACCATCGACACCTCGTCGACGATGACCACGTGGAACGCCGGTCGCGGCGAACCGATCGGCCCGTCGCTGTCGTCCGCCGGCACGTCGTTGGACAGGCTGTCGCGGCGGAACACTCGGCCGTCATACTCCAGCAGCCGGTGGATGGTCTTGGCTTCGAGGTCCAGACCGTGCCCGCGCATGACCTCCTCGATCCGCTTGGCCGCCTTGCCCGTCGGCGCACAGAGGGCCACCGAGAGGCCCGCCCCGCAGAAGGCCTTGGCCAGACGCGAGACGACGAAGGTCTTCCCTGTACCGGCGCCCCCGCTGATGACGGAGATGACGTGACGGAGGGCCCGCCGGTAGGCGCCCCTCTGGCCGGCGTGCAGGTTGGCGTCGTGGCCCGACATGGGCACCACGGGACGACATTGCTCAGCGTGGGCGGCGAAGGTGTCGCGAATGAGCCGTTCGGCTTCCAGGATGCCCGGCGTGGTCACCGCCGTGCCGTCGGCCACGACGTCACCTCGGGCAAGCAGTTTGTCCGCCCGCTCGCGGATCAGGGTCCGGCTGTCGAGGGTGTCCAGGAGCAGGAGCTCGTTAGCCTTCTCCAGCAGATCGGCGCCGGCCGTCCACGTGTGACCGCTGCCGACCTCCTCGTCCAGGCAGTAGAGAAGCCCCGCGTCGATGCGCCCGGGGTGGTCCTTGGCCACGCCCATCTGGCGGGCGATCTTGTCCACCCGCTTGAAGCCGTAGCCCGACACGTGGCGGATGAGCTGGTACGGGTCGCTCCGCAGGATGCCGATAACACCGTTGCCGAAGGCCTCCAGCAGCACCGTCATCTGGTGGTGCGTCAGGCCGAAGCCGGCCAGGTAGGTGCGAACCTCGTTCTCGTCGCTGTGGGCGATCCAGGCTTCACGCAGGGCCGAGAGCGTGGCCATCGGAATGCGCAGGCGCTCGTGCAGTTCGTCAATGCCGTCGCGGATGAGCCGGTCGAGTTGTCGGGCGTCGCCGGCATAGTCGACGAGCTTTTCAGCGATCTTCGGCCCCACGCCCGTGAAGGCCGGGTGGCCCGCCAGGTACAGCACAAGGCCGTCGCGCGATTCGGGCAGATCATAGACCAGGCGCTCAACGTCGAACTGGCGACCGAAGCGCTTGTCGCGGGTCCACCGGCCACACAATGTGAGATGGTCGCCCTCGGCGGCGCAGAACTTGCCGCGGAACTTCACGAAGTCCCCGTCCTCGGAGACCAGCAGCCCCGCCGTGAAGGTCGGACTGGAGAAGTAGCAGCGGTGGACCTGCCCGCGGAGGGTCTCAGTGGCCATCGGAACCGTCCTTCTTCATGCGCGCGGCCACACGGCGGAGCACCAGATAGCCGATGAGGTCCAGCTCCGTGTCGTCGCCGGCGAACTCGCTGCCGCGGGCGATCCGCGACAGCTTGTCGTCGATGCGAACGTTGAGCTGCTCGACCGGGTCGGCCCGGCTGAAGATGCGCAGGGGCGCCAGAGCTGAATTGCCGTAAGAAAGGTTTTTCTCCAGCAACATCGCCTTGATCTCGTCGCAGACCGTCGCGATGGCGCCGGCGGGGTCAGTTCCACGTGTGACCATGCTGGTCCTTTCTCGTTCGCACGAACATCCTCAGGAATCCGTCGGTGAAGGCCCGGGCCGCCTGGCGGCTGCCGCACCAGTAGATGGGCACACCGAACCGCAGGCTCAGCCACAGCGCCGCGCCCAGGAGCGATCCCGGCGAGGTGTTGTGCAGGGCCTCGGCCTCCTTGCCGCGGAGGACCGCGTCGAGGTCGGCCTCCACCACGATGCACGCCGCCTCCATCGCCGACAGCTTCTTCAGCTCGACGGCGAAGCGCTGGAACTCGTGCATCACGGTCGAGGTGAAGTCGGCCAGACTCTTCCGCTCGACGGCCACGACCGACTCCAGGCCCTCGACCGAGTAGTCGCCGGCGTCGAGCTTCCGACGCACCGTCGGGCAGTCGAAGGCCCACGGCTCCTGTTCCCTGGTGTCGACCACGATCCGAAAGTCCATGGTCACTCGTCCTCCTCCACCTCGTCGTCGCCCTCGAACCATAGCCGGTCCGCCTCTTCCTCCTCGCGCCGCCGCTTCTCCTCGAGCTCCTTCAGGTAGCCCTCCGAGTACGGCAGGGCGCTGCGGCTGTTGTCGTAACCGCACCAGGGACAGTCGAGCGGCTGGCGGCGATGCCACTCGAACTCCCGGCCGCAGGCTTCACAGGTCCTCATCGCTTGGCCCGCCTCCGTCGCTCCCGCAGCTCCAGCTCTTCCTGGTTGATCCGCCCGATGCAGCAGCGGCCGTAGGTTCGACCGCTGCCGCAGGGACACCGGTGGCGGCGAATGCGCCGGGCGTGGGCGGCCAGCCGCTCCTCGTGACCGTCGAAGCGGTGGCTCCAGTCGCAGTGCCGGCCCGGGCTCTCCCGGCTGTCGCGGTGCCGCATGATGCGAACGGAGAAGTCCTGGTTGCCGGACATGGCGCACGGGTCCCTCCCGAGGCGTCAGAACGGAATGGGCTTGCCGTCCGCCGTCGTCTCGCCACCGCCCGCCGGCACGTCGAGCAGGCGGTTGAAGTAGACGTTGGTGAACTCCTCGCGGGTCTTCTTGGTCACGAGCAGCCGCTTGTCGAGCAGCCCCTCGAGGTGCTGCGGCAGCTCGCTGAACCGCGGCAGCGCCAGGCCCAGGACCTTCAGGTCGCCCTTGACGAAGGGCAGCGACGCCGAGGTGATGACGGCGTTCTTGAAGAGGTGCCGGCCCTCGCACGGCCCCGAAATGACCACCAGGTCCCACTTGAGCATGGGATCGCCCTTCTGGCTCTCGCCCAGGCGCACGGCGTGCACGGTGACCTGGTACTTGCCGTCGGGCAACTCCTCGAAGTCGGGGGCTTCGGCCTGGGCGTACTCGTCGTCGTAGACCGAGAGATCGGGTCCGACGCCCTGCGACGCCTGCGGCGTCTCGTCGAATGCATTGCTGCGCTCTTCCATGGTCAGTCCTTTCCGTGGGAAGTGGGGTTACCGATGAAGGCCCCCTGGAGGGCCTCGAAGTCCAGCGGCAGCGTCTCCGGCAGCCGCCCCGTGCGGTCGCCGGCCTCGTAGTTCACGTGCGGCTTGGTGTGGAGGACGCGCTGGGTGGTGGCGTTGCCCTGGGCGTCCTTGCCGGCCACGATGTCGCAGTAGAGGATCATGTCCACCAAGCCCAGCACGACGCCGCGGGCGCGTTCGGGCAGCGTGGGCACGGTCTTCGTGTACTCGCCCGTGCGGGTCTGGACCTGCTTGTCCACGGCGTGGCTGATCAGCACCAGGCCGTACGGCAGCCCAGCGAGCTTGGTGAGCACGCGGTGCCACTCGTTCTTGACGAAGGCCCAGCCCTTGCCGTGGGCCAGGTCGCCCTCGTACTCGATGCCGTGCTTCTGGCAGATGTGGTCGGAGCAGAACTTGAAGGCGTTGTCGGCCGTGTCGACGACGATGGTCTTGAACGGATGGTCACCGGCGGCCACGAGCTTGCAGGCCTCCAGGAACTCCGGCCACGAGGGCGTGGGCACCTTGAAGACCTCCAGGTTCCCCAGGCCCGGCTCACACTCGAAGAACAGGGCGTCGGGGAACTTCGAGGCAAAGGTGCTCTTGCCCGTCTTGGGATGGCCGTACAGGAGGATCGAGCGGGTCGACAGGTCCAGTGTGGGCTTCGTGCGTTCGGACGGCAGCGTCAGTGTCATCACAGGTCTCCTTAGAAGTCGGTTGCAGGGGATTCGGCCGCCTCGGCCAGCGACAGCTCCTCGTGGGGCGGCACCGTTTCGAACAGGTTCTCCCGCACCAGCGGGCTGAAGCCGCTCTGGCAATAGGGCAGGTATTCACACGGCCGCTGGTAGGAGAAGCAGCTGGAGGTGTTCATCAGCCACTTGCCGCGACCGCGGGCATCGAGGTACTGCTGCGTGACCTCCCAGACTTCGTCCTGGAGCATGGCCAGGCGGTCCTGAGAGAGATAGATCTTCTCGCGATGGAAGGCGCCGAGCTGACCGTACCACTCGTACAGCCGGGCCTGGAACTCCTCATCGGTCTCGGGTTCCTGCCGCTTGGCCGACGAGCGGCCGCTCTTGTTCCTGGCGGCCAGGGCAGCCCGGCGCTGCTGGAACTCGGCCTCGGTCTCCCCGGCGCGCTGCTGCAGCCGGGCCTTCAGAAGCACGTTGTAGATCACGCCGACGATGGGAAAGCCGAGCTCACGCAGGTAATGGCAGTAGAGGGCGATCTGCGTGTCGGTCCACAGGCGGTCGAGGTAGTCGGACGTCAGCGTGGCCGCCGTCTTGTGCTCCAGCAGGTAGAGCTCGTCGCCCACGCTGACGATGCCGTCGACCTTGCCGGCCATGGTGAAGGTCTGGCTCGACCGGCCCGTGTCCGGGTTGCGGATCTCTCCCTCGAACTCCTTCTCGAGGGCGATGACCTCAAACTCCTCGTGTGGATATCGCCGGGCGTAGCCGAGCATCATGGCCCGGGCCAGGTGCCAGGCCGCCTTCTCCTGGGGATCGCCCTCCCGGTTCGGATAGGAGCGGTCGATGAAGTCCAGGAGCGGCAGAATCCGCTCGGCCTCCGGCGCCAGCGAGTGCCAGAGCTCCAGGGCCCCGTGCACCAGCGAGCCGAAGGCCTGGGCCTCGGGCTTCTCCGGCCGCCGCAGGTGTTCGACGTAGCGGAGATGGTATTTCCGCGGGCAATTGCGGAAACAGTTCAACGCCGAGTAGGTCAGGACCTGTCTCATCGCCGGCCCTCCCCGACGCCCTGGACCCGACGGACGTCAACGGCGTGCCGACCGAACTCCCGCAGGACGAAGGCCGTGAAGACGGCGCTCACGGCCTGGCCGACGTCGGTCGAGGCGTCGACGATGATGGTGTGGATGCTGGGGTCGACGGCGTAGGCGACGTCCATCCGCGCCCGGGCCTCGCCGAAGAGGCCGTCGGCCGCCAGGATCGACAGGAGCAGCGTGTCCTCCACGTCGCGGAGGTCGACGTCGGTGCGGAATCGGTAACGGTAGACTTTGCAGGTCATCCGGCTTCCTTTCCGGGGGCGGGCCCCTATTCCTTGATCTATGCCGCCCTGCGGCGAACCGTCCGCCCGGGGTCAGATTCCTTTCAGGCCCGCTCGCCGCAGTTCGTCGCGGGCCACAGCCATGGCATTGCGCACCTGACGCCGGGAGACGCCCAGGTCACGGGCCACGGACGATTCGGTGCCCCCGGCCATGAACTGCCGGCACACCTCGCGCACCGCCGGTGGCATCCGCTCCGTCGCCGCCGCCACGGCCGCCGCCACGTCGCGACGTTCCCGTTCCGGGCAATGCTCCGCGCAGCGGTGACGGAGCCGGTCAGCCTCGCCCAGCTGGTCCGCCAGCGAGACCTCCACCTCGTCCTCGCCGTCCATCTGCACCGCGCAAGCGTCGAGCGACGTCGTCTGCATCTCGCCCGCCCGTTTCAGCCGTCGACGGTCGCGGCACATCATGGGCACCGCGGTTCGGATCACCGCGGCGATGAACGTGGTCGGAGCGCCGCGGGCAGGGTCGAAGAGGTGAGCCTGCTTCATGACCCGGGTGGCCAGTTCCTGCTGGACGTCCTTCAGGTCCATGCGGGCGAACTCCGGACGGCGCCGGAGCTGGCAAGCCTTGACCTTGATCATCTTCTGGACGTACCCCGACACGAGTGCGGCACGAAACGCGGCTGTGCACATGGCTGCCTCCGGGGCCGGAGGCAACTGCCCGTGTGCGTCAGCCACGATGCGCGGAAGTCACCGTGCTGCGGCACGCGCCGCAAGTCCCCACGGGATGCGGCTGACGACTGCCGGGATCTGGCCTCGCGGCCCTCAACCGGCAGCCGCGGTGTCGCGGGCGCAATGAAGAATCCCGCGACTGGTCGGGCCGCGGGATTCGGGGGAAGTCGTGCTGCGGGAAGGAGTTAGGAAGGTTTCACGATTTTCTTTCCCCTGTCGCGACGGTGCGACGCGACGGTGCGAGTGACCGAGGCGCTATCCTCGGTGCGGGCCACGGCGTCGATGCCCCCGGCGCGCTGAACGGCGCGGTACACCTTGTCCTTGGTGACGGAGTGCTTGAGGTGCCGCGTCAGGTAGGCGGCGGCCTCACGATAGGATCCACACTGCTGATAAGCCGCCACCAGCACGTCGTCCTCGAGCTGGTGCTTCATCTCCGCCTGCACCTGGCGGCGGATCTCCTGCTTCTGTTCGGCGGGCGTCACGGGGACCGCCATCAGTGTGGCCGCGTGCTGGTCGGCCTCGTTGATTCTCGCCGCCAGGTCCGCCGCGTCCACCTGCAGGCCATGTTCGTCCACTGTGACAAGCTGTGACAGAACCACCACGGCCGGGGGCTTGCCCAGCCAGACGCTCGTCACCGGTGCCCGGTCGGCCACGAGCACAATCGGCCGACCGTTGAGGCCGACGTGGCGGGCGACGTCCCGGCCGTCCGGCCAGGCCAGACCCCGGATGAAGAGGACCTCACGATGGGCTCCCTGCCAGAGCGTCTTGCCCAGGCGCCACATGCGCTCCCGGACGATGGTCGCAGGTCGCCCCTTGAGCGCGAGCGCCTCGGCCAGCGACAGAAGGAGGGCTTCGAAGCCTACCGTCCACTGGCAGAGTGCCGCCTCGGGGACCTCGACCCTCAGGGCGTCGGGACAGCGGATGAAGAACCGCGTCCTGCCGTCACGCCCTGGGCGCGGCATGACGTCCTCCACGTGGCCGCGGTCGCAATTGGGACACACCACCTGCGTCGAGTTCTCAGCCCGCGCCAGCAGGTTCATCACTATGAGCTGCTCGACCACATCGTCCGGCCAGTGGCGGAGGTCCGCCGCTGTGAGCAGCGGCACGTCCGTTTCCAGGCAGACCCACAGCGGTTCCAGGGGGTCAGTCATGGGTCACCCCCCAGAGCTTCAGGCAGCGCTCGCCAATGGCCCGCATGTCGTCGGTCTTACTCTTCAAGTCGCAGGAGTTCTGGCCCACGTTGAACGTGAGCGTCTTCGGGCGGGCCCCGTCCTCAGCCATGAAGGTCAGACCGATGCGAACGTGAATCACCCGCAGGGCCGTAAGTGGCAGCCGCTCGCTGTTGAGGTAGCGGGCGATCATCTGGTAGATGTCGCCGCGCTCCCCGCGCGGGTCGGCGTCCAGCGTGATCCGCCGCCGGGGCGACCCGACGACCTCGAGGCGCAGGCTGCGGACACGGACCTCCGCGATGCGGTCGCCCGGGTCGGTTGGCAGCCGCACGGACCGCTCCTTCAGATGGTCGAGCTGGTAAACGGTCTTCGCGTCGTCGTCCGGATCGACCTCGGTGTCAAGCACGGTTCGGCAGAAGAGGCTCTGCAATGCGCCGGTGACCTTGACGCCGCCGTGGGCGTAGGTCTCCAGCGTCCCATCCTCGGGCGAGTAGGCGAAAACGTTGTCGAAGGCGTAGCGCTGTGAGCGCGGTACCATCTGGCCCGAGTCCTCGAAGATCAGGCGGCGGTCCGGATAGTCGTCCAGGTAGGCGAAGAAGTAATCCGTCCCGTTGGCCCGCTCGTAGTGCTGGACCAGGCAGTGCTGGCCGCGGAGCTGGGTCGGCCAGTAGTACTCCGACAGCGCCTGGGCCAGGGCGATGCAGGCCCCTTCGTCGGCTACCGCCTTCTGCTTCGGCAGATTGTTGCGCTTGACCCAGTAGCGGCCGGCGGCCAAGGCGTCGGCCCGTGCGAACATCGCCGCCTCGGCGAAGGCCTCGGGCAGATTGAGACAAACCCAGATGGCCTTGTCGCGCTGGCCTTCCAAGGCGGACCATTCGTCGGCGCGGTCCGGGGCCGCGTTCTGGACCTCCTCGGCCAAGACACGCAGACCACGGTCGTCGGCCAGCTCGTTGACGTCCTGCAGAATGAGCTGCACCTCGACGCGCCTGCGCTCGGGCATCCGCTGCCAGGCCTCGAAGAGCGGCTCGACCTCCGTCTCGGCCAGGTCCTCCCACGCCAGGTCTCCCATGACGCTGTGACGCGTGAAGAACTGCTGCAACAGACTGTTGGACACCTGCTTCAACACCTTTCTCGGATCGAACTGCTTTGCCATCGTCCCTGCTCCTATAAAGCGTACCCACTTTCGTCTGCGTCCACGTAACGCAAACAGTAAACGCGCCGGTGAAAAAAAGAGCGCCTCAGAACAGCAGGTTCTGCCTCTCGCGCGTCATCAGCTCCAATTGCTCCAGGCGAATGCGCATTGCCATCGGCGAGGCCTCGAACTGCCGGGCCAGCGGCCGGCAGAAGTCCTCCATCAGTTCCTCGTCCGTGCAGCCGTTGGCTCGGGCCACCGCCGCGCTGCGGAAATCGTCCAGGGCCACCGGCGCCAGGTCGCCGCGCCAGTCCTGCCACGCGGCATGGACCATCTTCCGCGGCATGAGCAGGTTGGCCGCGAAGTAGTCCGCCTGCCATTCCACCGGCCTCTTGTCGCTCGACCGGCAGATGTATGCCGGCTTGCCCGTGCCGGCCACCAGCGTCCTCTGATTGGGGTCCTTCAGGTAGTGCGGCCGGTGCAGACGCCAGTGGCCCGTCTCGTGGCCCAGGGTGAAACGATACCGTCCCAACTTCTGCGGGTAGAGCGACGGGTCGAGGCTCTGGTCCACGCCGACAATGCGCTCGTCGACCCACAGGGCGCCGTGCACGTCGTTGTGCCCGGACATTGCCTGGAGGTCCCTCAGTTCGAAGGTCAGTTCAAGGTAGAGTTCGATGATCTCGTCGATGGGAATCGGCGGCGCGGCGACCCAGGAGTGCTTCTCGCCATACTCGGCCAGCAGCAGCGCGGCCTCGTCCTCGATCCTCTGCCTGGACAGGAACGGGACATCCGGCCGCGGCTTGGAGGATGAGCGTCTCATTCCTCGCGCTTCTCCTTCATGCGGCGGGTCTGCTCTATGAGCTTGCGGAGCTCCTCGGCCGTCAGCCCCTTGGCCTCGCGCAGGAACGTGGCCATCATCCGCGGCTCCTCCGCGAAGACCTCCGGCAGGGTCTCGGGGACGCGGCCGGCCAAGGCGATCAGCTCGTCCGGAGGCTCGCCAAGGACCTCGGCCATCTTCCGTACGCGGTCGACAGCGGGGGCATACTGCACCTTGCCCTGTTCGATCTGGGAGACGTAGGTGGGGCTGACGCCGACCAGTTCCGCGAATTTCCGCAGGCTGAGGTCCTTGGCCAGCCGCTTGTTGCGGACCACGTCGCCGAACTGTTTCTGGCGGTCGCTCATGCTTCTCTTATAGCATATTGCCCCCCGCCATGTCAACCGAATCCTGTACGCGCCATCGCGCCGAGGCGGTGGCTGCCCATGCATCGGCCTATGGCGGATAACGCCTTGTCACAAAATGGGTTACGAATGCCATGCTGGCCGAACGAAGCGGCTTGTGCCTCAAGCCGGTAAGAAATCCGAGATTTCATGTTCGGCGGTTCGGCGGACAACGTCGCTGGCGGCGGCATAGATCACAGAATAGGGGGAGCGCCGCCACGAACCCGAGGAGCCCGCATGCCGACCCCGCCCAACGTGAACCAGATGCCCGCCGACCAGCGCCTCTCCGAGGTCGCCGACATCCTCGCCACGGGCCTGTTGCGTCTCCGTTTCCGGACGCGGGTTGTGGGCGAGGATTTCCTCCGGAATCCCCTTGAGGGGGGTCGACCCCGTCGCCCTCATGTGGCTGATCTCAAACGGAAAGGAGATGCCACATGAGCGATACCGTACTGAAACAGGTCGCCGAGCTGCCGCACTTGGCGACGGGTGTCCTGAAGGAGCGCTGGCGGCTGCTCTACGGCAGCGAACCGCCCCAGGCCAACCGCAACTACCTGGTGCGACGACTGGCCTATCGGCTCCAGGAACTGGCCTTCGGCGGCCTCAAGGAGGAGACCAAGGACCGCCTCCGCGAGATCGCCCAGGAGGAAGACTACGGCGGCCGGACGAAACGCGCCCGGCGCAGGCGACGTCGGACCGACGGCCTGCCCGCGCCCGGCACGAAGCTGGCGCGGACGTGGCGCGGCCAGCGCATCGAGGTCACGGTCACGCGCGACGGCATTGAGTATGAAGGCCGCATCTACCGGTCGCTCACGGCCGTGGCCAAGACCGTCACCGGCAGCCACCTGAGCGGCCGGGCATTCTTCGGTCTGACGCGGCGGAAGGCGGCGAAGGGAGGCGAAGCGTGATCGACGTGCCACGGAAGAAGGACGCGCTGCACGTTCGCTGCGCCATATACACGCGGAAGTCCACCGAGGAAGGGCTGGAGCAGGAGTTCAACAGTCTGGACGCTCAGCGCGAGGCCGGTGAGAATTACATTGCCAGCCAGCGGCACGAAGGCTGGGAAGCATTGGCCACACGGTATGACGACGGCGGGTACACCGGCGGCAACATGGAACGGCCGGCGCTCAAGCAACTGATGGCCGACATCGAGGGCGGCAAAGTCGACTGCGTCGTCGTCTACAAGGTCGACCGCCTGAGCCGCAGCCTGATGGACTTCACGCGGCTCATTTCACTCTTCGACGAGCACAAGGTGTCCTTCGTGTCGGTGACGCAGGCATTCAACACAACGACCAGCATGGGCCGATTGACGCTCAACATCCTACTGTCGTTCGCCCAGTTCGAGCGCGAGATCATCGGTGAACGCATCCGCGACAAGATCGCCGCGGCCAAGAAGAAGGGCAAGCACACCGGCGGGCCGCCGGTCCTCGGCTATGACATCGACCGGGCCACGAGCCGCCTGGTGGTGAACGCTGACGAGGCCAGGCTCGTCCGCCACATCTTCAAGCGGTTCATCCGGCTCGGTTCGGCCCTTCTGGTGGCTCGGGAACTCAACGCCAAGGGCCACCGCACCAAGACCTGGACCACCAAGAGCGGCAAAGTGCGGCCGGGCATCGAGTGGGACAAGTCGCGGGTGTTCCGCCTGGTCACCAACCCGAAATACCTGGGCCAGGTGCCGCACAAAGGCAAGGTGTACGATGGCGAACACGAGGCCATCATCGACCGGCGGACGTGGGACGCCGTGCAGGCCATCATCCAGGAGAACAGCAAGGTCCGCGGAGCGAAGACGCGGGCCAGGACGCCGGCGCTGCTGAAGGGTCTGATCAAGTGCGGCCACTGCGGCACGTCCATGGGCATTAGCTTCGTCAAGAAGCCCGACAAGCGGTATGTCTATTACACCTGCGTCCGGGCCACGAAGAGCGGCTACGACACCTGCACGGTCAGGAGCGTTCCGGCCGGTGTGGCCGAGGCGGCGGTCGTGGACCGGCTACGTGCGGTGTTCCGCAGTCCCGAGATGATCGCCCGGACCTACCGCGCCGCCGTGGCCAAGGCCGAGGGCGACGTTGCGATGCAGGAATGCCTGCCGACAGAGGACGATGTCCGCGCCGCGCTGATGAACATCGACCCGGTATGGGACGTGCTGTTCCCCAGGGAGCAGGAACGCATCGTGAAGCTGCTCGTGGAGAAGGTGGTCATGAACCCCGACTCGATGGACGTGGTCATCCGCACGAATGGACTGAGTTCGCTGGTGGCGGAGTTGAAGGAAGCGGTTGACGTAGCCGAGGACAGAAAGGTCAGCGTGTGATGAGCCAAGCAGCCGAAGCCGAGACGATCCACATGGCGGCGGACGACGAGACCATCCGTATCCACATCCCAATGAAGCTGAAGAAGCGGGCCGGGCGGAAGGAGATCGTGCTGCCGCGGGGCGTGACCGGCAAGGCGCCCGCACAGGACGCGATGGTCCGCGCCGTGGCCCGAGGATTCTACTGGCAGTCGCTACTGGAGTCCGGCGAGGCCAACTCCATCAGCGCCCTGGCCACGCGGTTCCATGTGGACCATTCGTATGTTGCCCGCACGCTCCGCCTGGCCAGTCTGGCCCCGGACATCGTGGAGTCCATCGTCCGTGGCGACGAGCCGGACGGGCTGACGCTCGGCAGGTTGATGAGGCCTTGGCCAGTGGGGTGGGATGAGCAGCGGGTGGAGTTGGGGGGGCGCCCTGACTCTCACTTCTTCTGGGCCAGAAAACGGGAGCAACTCAGTGGGTCAACCCCCAATTGCACAGTTTGAGTCAATGCCGAAGCGTTTCATCTTGCGCCATAATGTTGACTTGTCGATTCCAAGGGCATCAGCGGTCTTTGCTCGACGTCCATCACAATCGCTTAGTGCCTTGAGAATGACCTTTCGTTGTTGCTCCGGCGGCATTCTATAGAGCGGCACTGCTGTCAACTGATCCATAGGCTCAGGCCCCCGTGACCCCGAACAGCTAAGAACACGAGAGTGCAAACACTCCTGATCAATTACGTCCCCAGTACATATCGCGTAGGCATGTTCCATGATGTTGCGTAGCTCACGAACATTGCCCGGGTACGAATACCCCATAAGGTGGCCCATCGCCGCATCGGACACGCGACTCACACTACGGCCCATTTGCACGTTAAATACTTCAATGAAATGTTCCAGCAAGAGAGGGATGTCTCCGGTCCGTTCCGCCAAAGGAGGCACATAGAACTCGATGACATTCACACGGTAGTACAGATCGGAGCGAAAGTCTCCTGATGCCACCATCGCCTGCATATCCCGGTTTGTCGTTGCGACAATGCGGACATCGGCCTTGATGGATTTCGTACCTCCCAGCGGCTCGTACTGTCGTTCTTCTAACACCCGCAAGAGCTTGACCTGCATGGCTGGTGACACATCGCCGATCTCGTCCAATAGCAGGGAGCCCCCCTCCGCGAGTGCGAACCGGCCCTGCTTGTCGTCCTTTGCGTCCGTAAAGGCACCCCTCTTATACCCGAACAATTCGGACTCCAAAAGTGCATCAGGAAGTGCTCCGCAGTTGATCGCCAGGAATGGTCCCTCGCGGCGACTGGCAGAGTGAATGGCCCTTGCCAACAGTTCCTTCCCGACCCCCGTGGGACCGGTAATCAGCACCGATGCGTTGCTTTCCGCCACACTGGGCAGCATTTGTAGTATGCGCTGTATGCGTCCATCCTTGGTGACGATATCGCCCTGTGTGTATTGTTGCTTCAATTCGCGTCGGAGGAGTTCAATGGCCCGATCATCCTGGAGAATGAGCACAACTCCTGTTACCGTTTGAGCGCCGTCCAACACGGGAGCGGCGTTCACAACGACCGGAATGTGCTCGCCATGGCAATTCACAATATGAGTCCTCGTGCCGCTTATCGTCCTGCCTGACTCCATTACCGTGGCAATCATCCCACGCAATTCCCCCGTATCATCAGGAAACACGTCCTTCAAGGATCTCCCGATTGCATCCTGCGCGCGGACGCCCGTTAGCAGTTCAGCCTGACCATTAAGGCACTGAATGTGCCATTGTAAGTTCACAGAACACACCGCTTCCGACAAGGATCGTAGTATAGATTGATATACCTCCGCCTTCATAGTACGGCTCTCCCCAGTCTTGTATGTTATTGCCGATGGCCTGCCAAGACGCCGAATCACCGACCCGGCAGCTCGGGCTTCGATCCAATACGCCCCATGCGCTCCTACCCTCTGGGATTGGTGCAATTGCACTATACCACACCATTGCAGGGGTTGCAAGTGCAACGGCCCGTTCGCCTTGCCAGTGAGCGTAACCGTATAGCACACAATATCTTACGTACGCCTGGCGTTAACGGCACGCGATTCGCTACGTCCAACGCAGTAAAAGGACTTGGCTTCAGCGCCAGGTCGGTCCCGAGAGGCACATGACCTACAGCACACTGGAAGGCAGTGATGATTGATTGCTTTGTCTACGAGTCCGGCGACTTCAAGGCGGAGCTTCAGAAGAGCGCCCACTACTGCGGAGAGATAAGCTTTCTGCGGTCAATTGCAAGGCCCGGAATGCAGGTGATGGAAATCGGCGCGAATACAGGGGTTACTGTGGTTGCGCTTGCCAAAGCGATCGGCGACGCCGGGCATCTGTACGCCTTCGAGCCCGTGCCTGAATATTATGCTGCACTTATGGCCAATCTTTCTCGCAATGCGGTCACGAATGTCAGCGCGTACAACATGGAGTTAAGTAACCATACCGGGCGTATCGCGTTCTACAAACGCGAGGGAGGAGGCAGCGGCATCGCCCCGGCCAGAGGGGGCGAGACGCATTGGGTGGAAGCCACGACTATCACAGAATTCCTTATTGTTGAGGAGATCGACAGAGTCAATCTTCTGAACCTCGACTGCGAGGGCAGTGAGTTGCTCGTGTTGCAGGGGGCACGCGCTGTGCTGGAAAGACATGCGCCCCAAATCTTCTGCGAAATTCACCATGGGTACCTTGAAGAACTCGGGCATTCGGCGGATGAGGTGATTGGCTACCTGAGCGACTTAGGCTATAGCGTTCAATTCCTCCAAATCGAGGATCTTGAGGCAGACGTCTGTGTGGACACCTGCTCGCACGTGTACGCAACGAAGGCCCCCC
>Ga0272441_10003257_pt1 | contig 31180 bp, 23 predicted proteins | sample SSMProp6N_FD_193582 | JGI IMG/M metagenome (GOLD analysis project Ga0272441, IMG submission 193582) | Marine sediment archaeal communities from Little Sippewissett salt marsh, Falmouth, MA, United States - SSM-Prop-6N | ecosystem: Environmental > Aquatic > Marine > Wetlands > Sediment ... | reverse complement strand
CGGCAAGGTATCCGACGAGGAGACCGATGCCTTGTCCCTAACCCTCACAACGGACAGCGACCACGTTACGGTGAGCGGTCTTTCCCTGACGTTCCTCTACGGGGAGGGCGACACCGGGGAGGACGTGACCGTCACGGTATCCGACGGAGAGCTGGAGACCAGCGCCGTGCTTGGTGTTGCGGTGACCCCGGTGAACGATCCCCCGGAGATTGCGGATTTGGCCGATATCACCGTCGTGGAGGGCGAACCCTTCGAGCTGGACATAACCGATATGGTCTCCGACCCGGACAGTGCCCTGGCCGATTTGGATGTGACCACTGACAGCGATCATGTTGAGGTGGACGGCCTGGTGCTGACGTTCCTTTACCCCGACGGTGTCACGGGGGAGGATGTGGAGGTTGTGGTAAGTGATGGGGAACTGGACGCGGCCATCACGGTGACGGTGGAGGTGGAACCGGTCAACGATCCGCCGGATATGCCACAGGTTACCGGCATCGAGGACGGTTGGACCTACACAGATGAAGATACGTTTGACATCCATGTGACCGCCGAGGATGGGGACGGTGACCCTGTTGGCGTGACCATCACGTCATCCATCGACGGCGACCTGGGCGACGGTCAGGGGGTGAGCCTTTCTCCGGGCCAGCACACCATCACCGTCACCGCAACGGACTCTGACGGTGAGGTGAGTACCACGTATCTCGTCGTAACGGTGGAGGATGCGGGATCGGACGACGATGACGATACGGCAACCGATGACGATGGTACCGTGGACGATGATGGTGACAGCGTTTCGGAGGGCGATGACGATGAACTGGAGGATGATACCGGCGGTGATGGTGGGACCGATCAGAGCGGATCGAACTCCTCGATCTGGTTGGCGGCAGGAGTGATCGTGGCCGTGGTGGCCGCTGCACTGGTGGGTGTGCTCCTATTTATGAAAAAGAAGGGGCCAAAGCCCGACCCGGTCCCATCGGACCAGGGCCGTTTGGATGATCCGATCGCGGGATCATCTCAGTTCCAACGACCGCCCCCGTCCCAGGGACCGCCGATGCAGCGGGGTCCGTTCACTTAGTTCGTTGCCAATTTGCAGCAGGAAGCCATACGTTGCCACGAAAAACCTGATGTTGCCACGGGTGCCACATCTCTTCGTGCCAAAAAAAAACAGTGTTAAAAACGGTACCGGTACACTTAAATACCATTGCACCGGCCAGCAAGGGTCGAGACCTACTGTTAGACACTTTAAGTCATCCTAAGGATAAGTAACACTGATCACTCTGTGATGATCATGGTGCTGTTCATCGTGATCGGTATTCCATTTTCAATCGTAACTTTTTTCTTGGTCAAGAAAGGGAAGATACAACATAGAGTAGTAAGGCCTCACTGGTGTCTTTCCAGTTCGTACTCCAGATCTCCCATTCCCAGCACTTCTGCCATTTTGACGTGAAGCATGGGATCCTTGTGGTTCTCCTCCTTGAACAGCTCCCGTCCCGATGCCTCGTTGACCATGTCCACTGAGGCGGTGTCCACGGAAACGGCGTTCCTGGCACAGAGGTATCCCAAGTTTTCAGGATGGATGATGGTTGTCTCACGATCGAAACAATCGCATTCTTTGGTGATCTTTTCCAAAACATTGACGAAATACAGTTTGCCGCCCTTGTTCTCCAAACAGGCGGACGCCCCCTCCGCCAGGAGGGTGTCGAACAGGGCCACCCGTGGTCTCATCGCGTCCTGGGGACAGCTGATGATGCACCTGTCGCAACCGTAACATTTCTTGGGGTCCTCCATGTGAACGTGGCCATCTTCAATGTAGAGGTTGTTGTCCTCGCACTCATCCACGCACACGCCGCATCCCACACACTCGCCCAGGATAAGAGGCCTGGCGCCCTCGTGGATGTCCGACTTTGTCTGTGCGGTGAGCCCGCCCATGCCCAGGTTCTTGACGGCGGCACCGAACCCGCAGCAGCCGTGACCCTTGACGTGGCTGAGGACCACCATGCCGTCGGCGTTGTAGAGGGCTGTGCAGACCCGTGCGTTCAGGTGGGCCGTGGGTACCTCCTCGTATTCTTCATTGGGTCCAACCACCACGGGACATCCCATTGCCTCGTGGGTAAATCCGTGGGCAGCTGCAGTATTAAGATGGTCCTCCACCGTGTGCCTGTGGGCGCGATACACCGTCAGTGAGTCGAAGAGGAAGGGCTCGGCCTCCACGGCCTTGAGTGCGTCCACCACCACCTTTGCTATCTCTGGTCGGAGGTATGCGGTATTGTTGAGCTCCCCCATGTGCAGCTTGACACAGATGGAGTTGCCTTTGGAAAAGATACCACCGAACTCCTCTTTCAAAAACTGCCCAAGTCGGTCGAGCTCTCCATCGGGGAAGTGGTGAATGCTGGTCATGGTATCTGGCTTTGAAAGGCGGCCTTCCACTATAAATTTGCCTGGAGAACCGCTGGTACATTCACAGGTAATGTCGCTTTTTCTTTCCGCTTTCGACCTCTGCAGCGGTACCCTCCCTATCAGACAGGAACCGTTCGTATTCTGCCCTTGAATCGAACATGATGGGTACTCCACTGTGGCCGCAGTCGCGGCAGATCCGAATATCACTCATCTCAGTTCTGCCCGGGACGAGGCCGTCGGAGAGGGTCCGGCTCCTTAGGTTGAGGCTGAAGCATTTCAAACATGCCCTGACAACCATGTCCGTTCCCTCACTCCATTCCCAGGGACTCGGCGTCCAGATGACCGCTGGCGTTGCAGTGGGGACACCGGATGTGTATTCTCCTTTTTGTGATACTGTCATGGGACAGTCGGAACTCCCCGGAACATGCTGGGCATTCCAGATAGGCGTACCCTTCCTCTCTATACGGCGATTCCGCGTCTTCAGCATCATCCGTCTTATCGGGATCATTCATTTCATCCTGATCCACGATGTCACCGGGATCATCTTTTGCATACATATCTTCAGATGTCCGATCATCCGGGGTTGAGGCGGCTGGGTATGACTGCTGCCCATGATATGTTCCCCTATCCTGCAAATCCACATCGGAGGACGGCTGTACCAGAGGCCCGTTTGCCACCTCCATTTCTGTATCGCCGCTGGGAACCACCTGGAACCTGGCAGGTCCGTCGGATGTGGGGGAAGGAGGTGGAGTGTACGGCCTGATGTGCTCCAGCTCCGGGGGATGGGCCACCCGGGATCGTTTACGGACCATTGCACCCGACAGGATCAATCCTCCCCCGGCAACGAAAAAGATGAACACCATGATCCAGAAGATATCGATCCTGGGGGTGGATGATGCCTGGATCAGAAAACCCGTGTGTTTCAGGTTAACCGTGATTGTGTCCCCGGGGTTTCCCAGGTCCTCGGAACTGGTGAAAGGACACTCCGAATCTTCGAAAGTATAACCGTAGAAATCCCCCTCGTCAAATTCCAGTTTGACTTCCTCGTTGATCTTTCCGGTGACAGTTATTTCATCACCCTCGCTGCGCTGGGGGTCCAACGCCCAGCTATCGAACTCGTCCACGCTCACCCCGTAAAGCGAGTTGCCCATGAACATGAATGCCATAGCCAGGGTGAACATCACAGCCCCGGCGATGATCCAGCCGGTGCCCTTTTTTTTATGTTGCGTCATCCGGACCCACGACGGGATTGCTTGATGGGTTATTAAGGTTCTCGAAAGAGGGATGGGTCGATTCCGGCCAAAGTTAAATACCCCGAACCGAATGTGTTTTCGGGAGCGGGTAAGACATGATCGAGGAACTCAAAAAACTCGAGGTGGACTGGTCCACCCGAACCACCATTAAGATGCTCAGTGATGCCCTGGCAATGGTAAAGAAGGGCGAGGGGGGCGATGAGCTGTATGAGGCTATGAGGGACAAGCTCAAGGAGGCCGAGGACTACTTCAACCGACCCCTTGACTCCATCGATTTCTACAGGGAACTGGCAGAGGTTGCAAAAAAACAGGGTGACAAGGATACAGAGGATCATGCCCGGGCCCAGCTGGCCCTATACGAGGCCAACGATCTGCAGTTTCTGGGATACCGGGAGAGCTTCTTCGGTAACAATACCAAGGCCACAGAGTACCTGGAAAAGGCGTTGGAGCTGGTGCCGGACCACGAACTGGCCCTCAAGGACATGGACAAGGCCCAAAAACGGGTTGACAGGTCCACCAGGGATATGGACAAGCTAAAAAAGAAGGCCGAGGAGACGGGCACCCAAAAGGACATTGACAATCTGGGAAAGGCCCATCACGATCTGGGGCAGATGGACGAGGCCATGGCTTGCTACCAGAAACTCCTGGATCAGGACCCCAACGATCCGGTGGGTCTGGGGAGGATGGGCTGCGCCCTGGCCAGCCAGGAAAGGTTCGCCGAGGCCTTGCCTTATTTTGAAAAGGCGCTGGATATCAATCCAAAAAATCTGGTGGCAAAGAGGGGATTAAACTACGTTTCATACATACTGGGCCAGGATACCTGATCGGCACATCCGGGCCAGGATACCTGATCGGCACATACTGTACCATCAGAGCTGATCGCAGCTATCCCGATTTGGGTTATGTCAATATCATTGCTGATCATATCCATCCCATGCCGGATATCACGGCCACCCCGCCGGAGACCGTGACCACCACCAGCACCAGCTTCCTGAACACATCTTCTTTGACCTTATGGGCCATTCGTGAGCCCGCCCATCCCCCTGCAAACAGCCCGGGGGTGAACACCGATGCATAACCGATCATGTTCCTGGAAAGGTCGCCCAGCGCTCCGAAATACATTACGCTCACCAGGCTTACGGTCATGAGGAAAAGTGCCAGGTTGGCCCTGAAGATTAGTTTGTCATCTCCCTGGTTTGCCAGGAAGAATATCACAGGCGGGCCGGATATGGATATGCTACCGGCAAGAAAGCCGCCGGCAAACCCCACGGGCACCAGTGCCGCCCGCTCGTTTTGCACCCTCCGGGAAAAGCCCACCAAGAACAGTATCCCGAACAGTATCACCAAAGTACCGATCATCACCTTGAGCATGCCTACCCCGAAGGTCTTGAGCAGAACCACGCCCAGGGGAATGCCTGCCAGGGATGCCACGATCAGGGGCCATATCCTTTCAATCTGTATACGTTGTCGGCTTTCCACAACGATCTGGGCCGTGACCAGGGTGCCCAGTATGAGGGATATGGGAACAAGTTCCTCGGGTTCGACCAGCAGCAGCATGACGGGCATGAATATCATGGCAAAGCCGAACCCGGTCGTGCCCTGGATCAGTCCTGCCAGGAAAACCACGATCATGCCCACTGCCAGGACGGTAACCGATGGGTCCATGTGGATGCTCAAAGGGAGGTTGTTAAAAAAACTTTGGAACCACAAAAGCCTGATCTCGCCTCATTCCTCTTTTATATCATATGATCGTATTTCCGGCTTTGGTGTACAGGTGAATCTTCAGGTTTCTTTTTAAATATCTGTACGTACCCATCAACACCATCAACTTCCCCGGATATATTCACCATCGTGAATAAATTTTAAATCCATGATATGGGATTTCCCCTCTGTTGTGTATCCACACAAGGTGTTTTGTATGAAAATAAAATCAGCGATCATTGGCATAGCTCTTGTGGCTGTCCTGACCCTGTCCATGATGGCAGTGGCGGAGACGGCCACCAAGGAGCCCACAGCGGAACTGACAGGTGAAGACGTCTACAATGCCCGGTACTTCGGTTGGGTGACCCAAGACGGCCAAAGCTTTGTGATATACGATCACACAAGCTACGTGGACAGCATGTTCATAGGCGTTCGCGCAAATGATGCCGACCACACGTATAGATGGCAGACCCACCTGGGCAACCCGGAGGAGTTCACAATAGCGTTCAACAAGGATGCGTCCACCATCGTGGCCATCCGGAACTCGGACGGTTTTGCATACATTTTCGACAGCGAGGGCACCAAGACGAATTCCGACGCTTGCCAGATCACCGGCGGAGACACGGAGAAGAACGTCGGTGTCGCGGCGGTTTCTGACGACGGCAAGATCCTGTTGGGCTGCAAGAACAAGTACGCCCTGCTGGACACTGACCACACAACGGTCCTTGCCAGCTCCGAGGATACCTGGGGAGACGGCTCCGGCGGGGTCATCCAGAAGGTCCAGATAACCCCCGACGGCAATCATTACGCCATCTACCTCGAGAGGGGCGGACTTGCCAATCCCGAGGGCAGGCTTCTTTTCTTCAACACAGGAACGGCCGATGCCGCTGGAACCAAGGACATCATGCTCAACGGTGGTGTCAGTGCCAGCATGGCCGAGGGATACTTCCACATGGGCGGAGACCGTGATGACATGGTGGTCCGCTCCGGATTCTTCGGTCTTTCCGCCGACGGAACTCACGTCATGCTGGCAGAGAAGACCGGCTCCGGAGATGTGCTCTCCGACCAGACCTTTCCCGACTGCAAGGTCTTTGCCACCTCCGATCTGGGGACCCAGGTGGGTGAGACCATGAGAGGTTTTACCTTCTTCAACTCAATGAGCAACTACGCCGGTGTGATGATGTACGACCTCAAGGTCGTCAACATCAATACCCAGACAGTTGCCTGGGAAGTTGAAGGCGTTTCCAAGGACGACTACGAGTTCTCCGCCGCCCTGTCCATGGACGGGAACACCCTGGTGAAGGCGGACAAGGGACTCAAGGTCTATACCAAGGGAGTCACCGAGGAGCCTGCCTGGGAAAACTCCAACAAGGGTAACGACGTTTCCGTTTGCGGGACCGGTTCCACCATAGTCGAGAACAGTGGCGGTCACAAGACCGTCCGCATCTATGAGGGAGATGGTTCCGGTGGGGCAGAGGGTGAAGGAGAGGCGGAGGCTGAGGCAGAGGCTGAGGCAGAGGCTGAGGCAGAGGCTGAGGCAGAGGCAGAAGCCGAGGCGGAAAGTGAGGGCGAAGGAGAGGGCGAAGGAGAGGGCGAAGGAGAGGGCGAAGGAGAGGGCGAAGGTGAGCCCAAGACCTCGCTTGCCAGGGAAGGGAACACCTACACAATGAAGAAGGGTGAGGCCAAGAGCTTCAGTCTCTCAGGTGAGGATCACTCAGTCACCGTCAAGGAGATTTCAGAGGACGGCGCCACCTTCGAGGTCGCCTCCGAACCCCTGGAGATCACCCTGGAAGAGGGCGAGACCGGAAAGATCGATTTCGAATCCGATGGTGAACATGATCTGTCAATCACTCTAAACAGCATCGACGGTGACGACATCGATGTCACCCTGACCCCCATGGGTCAGGCAGCCGATGACGCTGCTTCCGGGGAGACCGATGACGATGACGAGACCGACGATGACGACGAAGATGATGATGACGATGATGACTCTCCCGGTTTCAGTGCAGTTGCTCTGATAGGGATCATCGCCCTGGTGGTCATCCTGGCCCTGTTCGGCCGCGCCCGGCGGCGCTGAGCGTTTAAGGACCCAATTTAAGCAGAGCCTTCAAAGGGCAATGACGCGTTCTTTTTCATTTTTCAATCCAGAGCGGCGAGCATCAGGAAAACCCCAGCGCATGCCGCCACCTGGACTGTTAGATTGTCCCAGCCGTGGGGCGAGTACGCCTCCACCGCCGTGGCAAGGGCCCCCGCTCCCAGAGCCAGGAGTAGCGCACCCGATCCGAACCCCAGCATTAGAAGCACGATGAATGCTGAGATGAAAGAAACTGCAAACACGGCAGAGCTGCCTTCCAGTGACCGGGTACACTTTGTACTTGTCAAGGTTGGTACGGTGTACCGGTGCTTTCCGTACCGAACGCCTACTGGCTCCCCCGCAGCATCCCCCCAGCCCGAGACAAGGTAGCCCACTGAATAGTATCCAGGGAACATGAAACCGGTGACCACCCCGCCGATGGCCGTGGCAATGAAGGGCACTATCAGGTAGTAGCCCCGGTTGGGCTCATCGTCTTCACGGGCCAGGGCTGAATAGATATCCCTGAGACAGCCGCGCTGGGGAAAAAACACCAGCGAGAACATCACCACCCCTGCTCCGGCCCCGAAGGCAGCCACCCGGTGAAGGGGGAAGAGGTATCCCATGACAAAGGCAGTGGTGAAGATGGTGAAATGGAATATCTTCCGAGAGTAGTTGGTCTTTAGACCAAACCGTTCCTTGACCCTGAAAGCCAGCATTCCTGCTACGAGTACATAAAGGACCGCCAGGGGAAAGATAAGTGCCAGATCCCAGCTGTCCGGTAGTATCAGACCCAGAAAATCCGTTTCCATTGAGCTCACCCCGGAAAGTATAGGGACCAGATGGCAAGGTCGATCCTCAGCACGACTCGAAAACTTCGATAACCTTGGTCTTCTTCACAAGCTTTGTGAACTTGCCGGGAAATGTGGACGCCTGGACATGGCAGTCGTCTATGTAGTGGTAGCTGCCTCCCCGGGGCTTTCCGAATATGATGTTGTGGTAGTGAAAACCGTTGTTCTCCAGCCAGAGAATAGTAACATCCTTCTCCCGCTCGGTGCGGGAGGTGAAGAAGGTGATGATATGCCCTTCATCGTACCAGCTGTTTATGGTCTCAACGGCGCCGGGAATCACGTAGGCCTCGGCCATTCTTTCCCTCTCCTCGTTGGGGATGTCCTCGGAGATGACGCCGTCAATGTCGATGATGTAGTTCTTCAACCCGTCCCGCAGCCGTGGGCTTGTCCGTTTTCCATCCTTTCGCAATGTCTCTTTCAGATGCCCCGGATACATTGTCTGGTCCATGGGGCCCCCATTGACGTTGGATGATTATAGTCTTTGACCCGCACCGGCCAGTCGGACTCAGTCCGGAAGTTCCTCTTCCATGTTGTCATATATATCGTTTATAATGGACCGGTTGCGTCCGCCTGCCTTGCTCTCGAGGGAGTTGCTGCACAGGGTCAACCGATCACGGAAGGTGGACACCGCCATCTGCAGGGAAGGCGGGAAGTTGACAGGTCCCGGTTGGTAGAAGTTCATAACGCCCACGTCACCGAAGTCGGGGCACCGGCCGTCCAGAACACCCAAGTTGGAAAGGGATGGCGGCAGGCCCACATTTTTTCTATCATGGCCTTTTTGAGGAGGTGCCATTTTCATGACCTTTGCCTTGAGCAGGCTGTAGGGTGCCAGGGAGAAAACAATCTCCCTGAAAGCAAGGCCATGGAGGCCCGGGTAGGCGTTCTTCTGCCGGTCCATCTCCTCTTTCACAAGAGCCAGGGTGCCATCCAGGCCGGAACCGATATCCTTTCCGATGGAACAGTAGACGAAGTCCGAGAGGTTGGCTATCTCGGCTGCAGGGGTGCGTTTGAGGTACTGGCGCATCCCGGTGTTCACGAGTATCCTCTTGTTTTGCCGACCGTCCTCTCCCACCACCCGATGAACGGCCCTGAAGTAAGCGGCCAGGATCACGTCGTTAACGGTTGCCCCCCTGGACTTTCCAAAATCTCTCACCGCATCCAGCCTCCCGCTTTTAAAAGTGCGGACCATTCCAAAGGGGTGGTCTTCATCCCCGAGGTCCATGGGAAGCCTCCAGGCCCTGTTGCCCCTGGGTTTGAACGGATTGTGTCCCCAGAGTCTCATGCGCGTCGGCAGGTCAAGTTCGTTAAGAACCTGGCCGGCCGCCCTGTTTTCAATAATGGGTACGGGTCTGAAATCGGGGTCTTCCCCCAGCCTGCGGTAGATGCGGGCCAGGGTATTGGCGCAGCTCACAACAGAGTGGGCGTCCCCAACCATGTGGTTCATCAGAACGCAGACCTCGTCGGTCTTTCCCCTCAAGACAAGCACCTGCAACTGAGGTCCTTCATTTGGTTTGAGGCCCTGATGAAAGATGGCGTCAGGGTATTCGTCGTCACCGTGAGTTCTTGTTGACATGTGAAAATGATCGCCACCGTCCGGATCATCCATTCTTTCCCAGCGGGGAGACCAGCCTCTCTCCACGAATCGGCATCCCAGGATGGGGTGAGCATCCAGGGTCAGTCTGGCCGCTCTTTGCAGTCGTTGTTCATCCAACCTACCGTCCAGCTGGAGCACGATCTGTCCCTTGAGGTCGTTTAGGTGTCGGAGGAAGAAGTATATCTGGTCCCACATTTCGGCACGGAATGTCGGGGCAACGGTCCCGCCGGACCCCAGGTCGCTCATTGATCCATAAAATATGCTGGATCGTTTAAATATATGGTCCCCCAGGTCCTTCCAGTGATGTGGAATGCATGGCGCCACCTCCGAGGCGGAACACATTGCAGCACCGATCAGGCGGTGATCGGTTATGAGACAGCACCGCAAACCTTAAAGACGGTCCTGACCCAATTCCCGAAGCAATGTTCATCGTAGTTGGCGGGGCAGGCGAGGTTGGTTACAACATAGCCATGTCCCTGGTCAACCAGGGTCACGAGGTGGCCATGGTGGATAAGGACCCGGATGCATGTAGACGGGCCGAGGGCCTGGATATAATGGTCATCACGGGTAACGTGGCATCCCCGGATATTCTTAAAAAGGCCTATATCGAATCGGCCAACATATTCGTGGGGGTCACGGGATCCGACGAGGTGAACCTGCTGGCCTGTGCCGTGGCCAAGACCTTCAACTGCAGCACCGTGGCCCGGGTGAACTCCTTCGATTACATCAACGCCCCCGTGGACGAGGACGCTTTCAGCCAGGTCGGGGTGGATATTGCTGTATGCCCCGATCTGGTGGCCGCCACCAAGATGGCCCGTATCATGACCCTCCCTTCAATCTTGGATGCCGAGGTGTTTGCCGACGGACGGGTGCAGGTCCTGGATGCCCGGGTGGAATCCAGTTCCAAGGTGGTGGGAAACCCCATCAGACGGATCAAGTTCCCCAGGAGCTGCAACGTTGTGGCCATATTCCGGGATGCGGATATCATCGTTCCCACCGGTGACACGGTCTTCATGCCCCAGGACCAGGTGGTGACTGTACTTTCCGACCCCAGCGATATCCCCCGGATACAGAACCTGTTCGGCAACCAGAAGAAGGTCAGTCCCCGGGAGACCATTTCCCGTGTGATGATCGTGGGGGCGACCCGGATCGGGCTTCACCTGGCCAGGCTTCTTCAGGACAGGGAGGTCAGCGTCATACTCATCGACAAGGACGAGGAGGTTTGCGAAAACGCAGCTGCCATGCTTCCCAGGGTACTGGTCCTTCACGGCAGGGGAACCGACAGGGACCTGCTTTTGGATGAGGACATCGTCAAAACAGATGCCTTTTTAGCCACCACCGAGCAGGAGGAGTTCAACACCCTCTCGTGCCTGCTGGCCAAGCAACTGGGTGCCTACAGGACCATTGCCCTGATAGATAAACCGGGCCTTCGCAACATGCTCCAGGAGATCGGTGTGGATGTGGCAGTGTCACCCCGCCAGGCCACTGTGTCCACCATCCTACAGCATGCCCACCAGGCAGATGTCATGTCATTCTCCGTACTCCACACCGGTGATGCGGTGGCCTACGAGATCAGGATTTCGGAAAAATCAAAGATCGCCGGTAAGCGGTTGAAGAATATCCGCCAGTTCTTCAAGAGCGCCCGCATCGGCGTTGTGATCAGGGACAGGGACGTGATGATCCCCAGGGGAGAGTTCGTGGTGCAGCCGGGGGACCGGGTGGTGGTGTTCACCACGGTCACAAACATGAAGAAGCTCGAGAGCCTGTTCAAATGAGGTCCCGGGTTGGATCCCCATGAGGTTCAGGACGCTTTCGGACTCGCTCGGGCTGATAATACTGCTCTTCAGCCTGTCGTTTATAGTTCCCATTCTCACAGGGTGGGCTTACGAGGAGACCCGACGGGACCTGTTGCTGACCTTCGGTCTGCCCATGGCCATCGCCGTTGTCCTGGGTATTCTGTTGCGCTATGTGGGCAGGGGGGATTCGGAGACCCTGCGGGACCGGGAGGCCTTTGCCGCCATGGGACTGGCCTGGCTGATGATGGCCGCCCTGGGCGCCCTGCCCTACGTTTTAGGGGGTTTTCTTAGCAGCTACGTTGACGCCTTCTTCGAGTCCATGTCGGGGATAACCACCACGGGCGCCACCCTGTTGACCCCATCGGATGGAGACTTCCTCGACCACTATTCACATTCCATAATGATTTGGCGATCCCTTACCCAGTACATAGGCGGTATGGGGATTGTCGTGGTGTCGGTGGTGGTGCTGTCAAGCCTTCTGCAGGGGGGAATGTCCCTGGTGCGATCCGGTATGCCGGGACACACGGTCACCAGGCTCAAACCCCGAATCGCCCACACCGCCAGGGAGATATGGAAGATATTCGCCCTGCTGAGTTTGCTGGAAGTGTTCCTTCTCTGGGTGGTACTGACCGCCCTGGGGGAGACGGATCCCCTCTTCGATGCCGTGAACCACACCTTCACCACCCTTTCCACCGGGGGATTTAGCACCCATGTGACCTCCATATCCCACTTCGACTCGATACTGGTGGAGGGCATAGTTGCCATATTCATGTTACTGGCAGGGATCAATTTCGTTCTTTACTACCATTTCAGTAGGGCCGATGTATCCATGCTTCGCCAGGACCCTGAGTTCCGTTTCTACCTGATCCTCATGGCCTTCGGTGTGGTGTTCGTTGCCGCCAATCTGATGATAAAGAACGTTTATGGACCCGGGGCCTCATTCAGACAGGCTTTCTTCCAGGTGATATCAATACAGACCACCACCGGGTTCGCCACGGCGGATTTCGCCGGTTGGCCGTCCTCGATCCAGTTCTTTTTTCTAATGTTGATGTTCATCGGCGGATGCGCCGGTTCCGCCGCAGGCGGGATCAAGATGGTGAGGATGCTTATCCTTTTCAAACTGGTCCGACGGGAGGTTCGCTATGTCATACATCCCGGTTCAGTCATGCCCATCCGACTGGGCGGGGCCATCGTGAGCGAACGGATGGTACGCACCATAACCATATTCTTCTTTGTTTTCATGAGCATCTTCGCCATATCCACGGTGATTCTCTGTTTCTTCGGGTTGGATCTCATGAGTTCCGGTTCCGCCACCATGGCCTGCCTCTTCAACGTTGGTCCCGCCATGGGCGATCTGGGCCCCGCTGGCAACTACTCTATGGTCCACCCCCTGGGCAAGGCCTGGTTGTCTGTACTCATGTGGATAGGGAGGCTGGAGATATTCGCCCCTTTGATGCTTCTTTTCCCCACCACGTGGAAGAAGTGATACCATGACCGATACATCCATGAATGAACCATCCATGAATGAACCATCCATGAATGAACCATCCATGAATGAACCATCCATGAATGAACCATCCCTTACCGATACATCTGTTAAAACGGTTACATCGGGAAGGGCCACCATACGATTGGAGGTCATTGAACTGGGGGACGACCTGCTGCTGGTTCTGACCGGAGGCGATAGCCCCCATGTGGGGACGGTGGTTATGACGGAGCCCCGGGGCGATCGGGAAGGGGAAATGTACCGGTGCACCACCAGCGTTCTTAACGTTACGGGCCACCGGGACGAGGAAGTGGCCAGGCCCATGGCCGAGGCCGCCTGCAAATCCACCGGGAAGCGAGTTGTGTGCGTGTCCGGTATCCATCTGGACAACGCGTCCAGGTCGGATATAAACGATGCTTTGGATGCCTGCAGGGAACTTGCTAAAAAGGTTTTCTGAACCCGTTAAATAGTTGGGGTGTCCATTCACCGGCGTGATAACATGGTGGCCCTGGAGAAATTCTATTCAGGAATTGCTCATTTGATGAAGGCATCCGAGATCCGGGAGATACTCAAGCTAACCCAGAAACCGGAGTACATATCCTTTGCCGGGGGGCTTCCCAACCCCCAGTCGTTTCCCACGGAGGCGGTCAAGGAGATAGTGTCCGACCTGCTGGACAAGGATTCCGAGAGGGTGATGCAGTACGGAACCACCGAAGGATATGAACCCCTGCGCTCGGAGGTGGGCAAGTGGGCCCGGGAGATGGGCATGATGGATATACACCGGGGCAATATCATGATAACCCACGGGTCCCAGCAGGCCCTGGACATAATCTCCAAGGTGTTCATTAACCGGGGCGACCCGGTCATCGTTGGCGCGCCGACCTACCTGGGAGCCCTGTCGGTGTGGAAGGTCACCGGGGCGCATTTCGAGGAGGTTGAGGTGGATGCAACCGGACTGGATATGGACAGTCTTGACGAGACCATCTCCAGGCTAAAACATGCCGATATCCATCCCAAGATAATCTACGTGGTGCCAAACTTCCAGAACCCCGCCGGGGTGACCATGTCGGAGAAACGCAGAAAACAGGTTGTGGACATAGCCAACGAACACGACTGCCTGGTGCTGGAGGACGACCCCTACGGACAGATACGTTTCAAGGGCACGCCCATAAAACCCGTGAAGGCCTTCGACGACACCGGCCGGGTGATCTACATGTCCACCTTCTCCAAGCTTCTGGCCCCGGGCTTCCGGGTGGCCTGGATGGCAGCCGATGCCAGGATGACCAAGAAGTTCGTAAAATGCAAACAGTACACCGATCTTTGCACCAACTCCTTCGGCCAGGCCATAACTTACGAGTACATCGCCCGGGGGCACATGAAGAGTCATATTCCTAAAATAATCAGTCTGTACGAGCGTAAATGCGGTCTTCTCATGAAGGCCCTGGACGAGAAGATGCCCGATGATTTCTCATGGACCAGACCCGAGGGCGGCATGTTCTCCTGGATGACCCTTCCGAAGGACTTCAACAGCGTGGACCTGCTCAAGACATCCCTGAAGCACAAGGTTGCCTTCGTCACCGGGACCGCTTTCTATGCAAACCCGCTAAACGGCGTGAATAAGGCCCGGCTGAACTTCACACACCCGGCGGATGAGAGGATACCCGAGGGGGTTGACCGGTTGGTGGATTCCATTGCCGAATACCGCAGGGGGCTCAACAAGGAGTGACGGATTAACAACCGTCGGAAGGTAATGCTGGTATACCGTGACGTGTGGGTACAGTGGCACGTGGGTACAGTGACACGTGGGTACAGTGGCACGTGGGTACAGTGGCACGTGGGTACAGTGGCACGTGGGTACAGTGACATGTGGGTACAGTGACTTGTGGGTACTGTGACACGTGGATACTGTGACATGTGGGTACAGTGACATGTGGGTACAGTGACGTGTGGGTACAGTGACATGTGGGTACAGTGACATGTGGGTACAGTGACGTGTGGGTACTGTGGCATGTGGGTACAGTGACATGTGGGTACAGTGACATGTGGGTACAGTGACGTGTGGGTACAGTGACGTGTGGGTACTGTGACACGTGGATACTGTGACACGTGGATATTTTCCGTCCCTGGAGCTTTGCTGAGGCCGCGGTTGATACCTAGATAGATTCGGTGACCTGCAGGGGAACCGAGTTGCCCAGCACCCAGCCGTTTATGAGTCCCACGTCACCCAGGAGTATGTCCCCGGAACCCTTCGTGGTGGTGACCTGCACGGTTATCCAGTCCTTGCCCTTGAACTTGGTCCGCAGGGCCTTCACCGTGGGTGTCATGGTCCGGGATTCGGTAAACCCCTTGAGCGCCGCGGCCAGCTCTCCTCTTTTTACCAGGTCTTCAAGGGTCCTGTCGATGGTGGATGCGTCCAGTATTGCAAACAGGTTCGGGACCCATCCTTCCAGGCTGCCGCCGAAGACGGTGCCGTGGCCGCCTATTTGGCCCACGTACCGTTTCTGAACGATCAGGTCCTGTGCCTGGGAGAGGTACTTTCGGTGTTCCTCGGGGATGCCCTTTACAAAGGACTCCGCGTCCACGTACTGATCCAGCATTTCCATGTTAACGGTGTAGCTGGCCAGGTGCCTCTCCAGGGCCGCCCTGCGGAAGCCGCGGGACCCCCATACCGCATCGGGACCTCGATCCTCTATTACAATATTCCTCCAACCGTAATAGTAGAAAAGAGATGCCAGGATGCCCTTCACCTGGGTGGATGTCTGCTGGGGCAGGAAAACCACCAGACCCCGGGCGTTGCTTCGGGCCTTTAGAGCGTTTATCCTGTCCAAAAGGCCCCTGATCTGATTTTTAAGCTTTGTCTGCTCTTCTGAGTAGAATGCGTCGGCGTGTTTGCCGTGGAGGTCATCGTCCTCATCTTCATGACGGGGTATCGCCTGTTTTTCATCCACTTCCGTATCTTCGGGGGCAGACTTGCGGAGGCTTCTGAGCCTCAAATCCAGTCCTTCCCTTTCATTGTCCAGCTTCTCTATCTGGGCATCGATCCCGCGCCTGATCTCCCGGACATGGCGCCGTATCTCCCTGTCCATGGACTTGGCAAACACCCACAGATTGGATGTTTCCACGGCCACATCGGCACAGACGCTGTCCAGGACGGATTCCATGGAACCAGATCCGTTCCATTCGTGCAGGGGAGAGAGCTGGCCGGTTCCCTTGTCGTGCCTCCCCAGAAGCAGTGAAACCCCGACAGAATAGATGGCCACATCCTCTTCAGGAAATCCCAGTTCGTTTATCCAGCGCCGGAGGAAAGGGCTGTTGCTGGTAGGGGTCAGATGGTCCAGATTGGTGGCAATGCAGGACAGGATCAGCATCCACCGGGTGAGTTCGTGGACCTTCCATCCCTCACCCTTAATGAAATCTTCCAGTTCACCCTTGCCCAGGGCGAGTTTGTGGTGGAGGTAAGCAACCAGACAGGCGGTGGATATGGGTAAGTCAGCGTCTGCCCGGGGAACCACCAGGAAGGTGTTGGGAGCAATGATGTCCATGTCACCGTGACGGTCTATGCGGAACACGTTCTCGGTGAACATCTCCAGGGGTAGGTCCAGAAGCATGACCAGCCTGTCCGACGGGATGCTGATGTCCCGGGCCTCGACGTATGAAATGGGTATGATATCCTCCCGGGACATTGTAAGACCGATGCCCTGGAGCATCTGCTTTGCCAGCACAGCCGAGGCCAGACCGTCCATGTCGTTGTGATGGTAAATGACGGCCCGGTCGAACTGCCCGCTGGCGTCCACCAGGTTTTCCAAAAAGATGCTTGCCCTGGATGCGCTGGTGGTGGGTCTTTTGATATCCGTTCTGGGGATTTCCCGCGGCAATGCCTACCCTCAATGGCTCGAAGACCGTCACGCCCCATGGCGTTTGGGGAATTTAAGGATGATGAGTGAAAGCGCCGGTACGATTCAGTCCTTGACTATGTCCTCTCCGCCGGAGAACACGTTCTGGGTCAACTGGTAAAGCTCACTCATCCCCATCTGGGTCACACCCGAAACCCCCACTGCGGTCCGGAACGATCCCATGTTCTCCATGACCTGGAGCATGTCGGTGGAGAGCTGGGTCAGCACCGAGGCGTCATGGTCAAGCAATGCCCCGAAAAGTGCGTTGAAATCCTGGGACCAGAGCAGGGTGTTGGCCAGCACGTCGGGTTCCACCATGTCTGCCTTGGACACCACGTTAAGCACGGGCAGGGCGGTTCGGAACTGGATTATGGCGTTGAGAAGAACCTGGGCCACGAATCCGTTGGGGCTTGCAGACAAAAACGGGTCCATGAGGTATACCATCACGGACTGATCCAGTCCCAGGGCGTCAATCACCACCCGGCTGGAGTTCCTGAAGAGGAACAGCTCGCTCTGCCCCGGGGTGTCTATGAGCACGTAGTGGCTTCGGGACTCGTCCACCAGTTCCCTGATCTCCTGGGAGTGTAGGGCTACCATGTCCGCGGCGGCCACCTGGGCGCCGTTGGGACCGAGTTCGTGCTCTTCCATGATCCGGTCGATACGTATCCAGTCCCGCACGTCTATGTGGGGCGAATAGGGAAGGTCAATTGCCCCGGGGTCCAGATTGACTGTTGTCGTTTTGAGGTCGCTGCGTTCCATCCAGTTGGCCATCCCGGCAACCAGGGTGGACTTGCCCGAGCCGGCGGGCCCTATGAAAAACATTCTGATGTTGTCTTCTTCCATGGCAGGTACCCCCGGCCAGGATGCCGATTAAAGATATCCCGCTTTCTGCAGGGTCATGAGGTCCTCGGTGGAGAGCTTCTCGCCGGATTTGAAACGGTTGTATATATCCTCCGCCTCGTTCTTAACGGACTCATCGCTCCTTGATTTGCTGGCCGAGGCCGCTCTCTGTTTCAGGCCGGCGATTATCTTATCGTAATCGTGGATCTGCCGGATGTACTTGATGTGGAGGCGGTGTTCCTCGTCCGCCGCCATCTTGGACTTGATGAACTTCTCCTGGAAGCCGTCGGCTTCCTTTCGAAGGCCGTCGCTTTCCTCGTAAAGGGCCACCATGGAATCGTGTTCTCTCTGGGCCTTGTCTGCAAGCTCGGAAACCTTCTTGTGAGCATCCTCGGCCTTGGCCTTGACCTGCTTCTCGTTAGTGACCAGTCCCTGGACCTCGGAGTTCTTCTCGAAGAGGTCCTCCCGTTCCTTGATCTTGGCCTGGATGGTGTTCATCTGGTCGACCAGATCCCTCTCCTTGTCAGCGGAGAGGACTGAGGTCATCTGCCGGAACTCCAGCTTTCGAAGATCCTTTTTCAAACGGTCAACGTTCTCTCCGTCCTTGGGAAGCCGTTCCTTCTTGATGGCCTCCAGCTGGGCATGGAGATCGGAATACTCCTTGTTTAGGACATCCCGATCCTTCTTGGCAGACTGGACCTCCTGGTTATACTCGTCCCGGGCCTCCCGGTGGGTTGCCGCCTGCTTGTTGAGCTTCTTCACCTTGTCGTTGAGCTTGTCTCTTTCCTTGGCCCATTTCTTGGTGTCGGTGTTTAGCAGGTCCCGTTTCTTCCGGTACTCCTCTGCCTTTCGGTTGAGCCTTTCTCTCTTGGCGTCCAGGTCGGCGATCAGGTCTTTCATTCTAACGAAGGTCTCCTATTGGGTTTTGCGTTGAAAAGGTGTCCGATTTATTAATCTTTCGACTATCTGGCACCCCCGGGTTGACAATCAGTCAAAAACGTATCCTGGTTTTCCTGCATCAAAGCAGTACTGGACGGTGTTGAAATTCCGTCTCAGTTCGATTACCTCTTCCTTGGCCCGTTCCTCGGTTCCCCCGTCAATGAGCAGCCTCTTGAAGATATCCGCCACCTGCTTCATCTCCGATTCCTTCATGCCACAGCGGGTGAGCTCCTGGACACCCAGGCGGATACCCGATGGGTTGATGGGGGATTTGTCCTCCGGAAGAAGGTTCTTGTTGGCGATCACGTTGGAGCGTTCAAGTTTCTTGGAAACGTCAGCGCCGCCACCCTGTTCGACCACGCGGACAGAGAGGGTGTGGCTCCTTGTGAACCCCATCTTCTCTCCCAGTACGTCGAAGCCGTTGTCGTGCATTGCCTGTCCCAGGGCCTGGGCGTTGCGCACTATCTGCGATGCGTACTCCTCCCCGAACTCGATGGCTTCCGCCAGGGTGACGGTGAGGGCCGCCATGGCGTGCAGGTGATGATTGGACGTGACACCCGGGAACACAGCTTTTTGGATCTTTTTGTTGAACTCATCGTCTTCGGTGTTGGTCAGGATGAGACCGTGCTGGGGTCCCGGCAGTGTCTTGTGGGTTGAGCCTGATAGAATGGTGATACCCTCTTTGAGGGGGTCCTGGAACTGTTTTCCCGCAATGAGTCCCATGACATGGGCACCGTCGTACCAAGATACAGCACCCACCTCTTCAATGGCATCCTTTATCTCGGTGAGCGGATTGGGAAAGAGGAACACGGACTGGCCGAACATGGCAACGCTGGGTTTCTCCTCACGGATGAGTTTGCAGGTCCCGTCAACGTCCAGGTTCATGGACTCCTGATCGAAGGGGTAGCGTTTGGTCGTGACGCCCCTTACACCAAATGCACCGAACTTGGCGGTTGAGATATGGGCACCGTCCGAAAGCTTGGGTGCCGTTACCTTGTCGCCGGGCTTTGCAAAGGCGAACATAATGGCCATGTTCGCGGTGGTGGCCGACACTGGACGGACCTCAGAGAATTTTGCGCCGTAGAGCTTCTTGGCAAGCTCTGTGCACTTGTCCTCCACCTCGTCCACGTAGATGTTGCCTTCGTAGTACCTGTTGTGGGGAAGCCCTTCGGCATAGCGGTCCATGAAATCCGAGTTGTAGACCTTCTTTGCCAGGGGGCTCATGACGTTCTCCGAAGCGATCATCGGCAACGAGTTGCCGAACCAGTCGGTGTGCTCGCGGACCTGATCCAGTACGAAATCTACGTTCTCCCTCATGTTCATGTTGCTTTCCCCCGGGGGGCTGGGCAAACGTTTCCGTTTAAATAAAGTTTGTGAGAGTAGGTTCGATCCATTTTTCAGGTGGATTCACCGGTGATTTGGCGTAATTGGTGGTCTGTGTGAAAATTTGGCGACTCGGGAGGTGACTCGGGAGATGAATCGGGAGATGAATCGGGTGTGGGGTCGGGTGTAATTGCAACACTTCTTTATCAGCCTATATATAAACAATTGCGAAAAGGTTAAATAAAATTATTTTTCTATCCGATAAAAATCGGATCACATCCGACTTAGGAAGAAAGAGAATAATTACCTCAATGGGAACGGTGAGAACATGAAAAAAATGAGCATGCTTATAACATTGATGTTGGTTCTGAGCGCCCTTGCAGGCGTGGCCCTGGTGGGGTCAGCTGCAGGGGAAGTGGATGCCCGGTTCGAGGCCACCGGTTACGAGGATCCCTGGGGGCTTCCCTCCGGGACAATCGAGGTGACCGAGGACAACAGCTGGTTCAATTTTTCGGCAATGGAGAATGGTACGCCCTGGTCCGTCCAGGCGGACCATGACCTGACGTTGTCCATGAACCACCAGCCCACCAGCGCTGTGTGGGAGTTTGCTGCCCACCCGAACAGATTGTACACCCTGGGCGCCGAGCCCCTGGCCAATTACACCGAGATACCCTCCTTCCACCAGGGATCCGGCGGAATGTGGGTTTGGGACACCAACCTCCCCAGGTGCTATGCCTTTGAGACCCTGGACGAAAAGTGGGTGAAGATCGAGGTGTGGTACATGGACCTGACAACTGTCAAGTTCAACTGGACCATGCAGCCCGACGGGAGCCCGTACTTTGCTCCCAAGCTGGTACTCAACTCACCTGTGCAGCGGCAGTATTTCAATACCAACAGCGTTATGGTGGACTTCGATGTGTTCCTCTTCGAGCTTGGCGTGGACGGATTTGCCCGGTTCTCCCTGGACGGTGACGACCCCATTGACTTGGACAATGATGAAGGAATGACGCTCCAGGGACTAGACGATGGATGGCACACCCTTAGCGCCGAGCTGGTCCTGATGAACGGAACCCCTGTTACCAGGGAAAGGGGTGTTGCACCCAACGGGGTAGGCTTCGTTGTGGACATGGCCAACGCCAGCGGATATCGGGACCCCTACAACCTTCCCTCCGGGACGGTGATACTGGAGGAATACTCCTACTTCAATTTCACAGGTGCAGAACTCGGCCGTGACAACGTCACCAAAGACCCCAGCGGTCTGTACGATATGTACCTCAAGATAGACGAGTGGGACGGCTGGCATTTCATAGCCGGTAACTGGACCGTGCCCCGGGTGAACATGACCCGACAGACAGAGACCCTGGAGAACGTCACCGAGGGCGCCACCGAGTACACCGGTACCGGAACCTACTCCGGAGGGATGCAGTGGGACTTCACCAACAAGACCTGGATGATCAAGACCCTGGACGGTCTGCATGCAAAGATCCGCTTTTTGGGGATGGTCCCCGGGGGAATGGCCGTCGCATGGGTGCTTCAGCCCGACGGCACCCGGAGTTTCACCTCCGAGTTTGTCAACGCAGCTCCCACCCTCACAAACGATAACGTGACCCCCCAGATGGGACTCAACAACACGGAATTCAACTTCACAGTTACCTACACCGATGCCGACAACGATCCTCCCAGTTACATCATAGCGGAGACCAATGCGGGATCGGGGCACATGATGGAGGTGGACCCCGCCGACGACGATTACACCGACGGCAAGGATTACTACTTCGTTGTGGAGCTGGAAACCGGGGATTACATGATGCGGTTTGTGACCTCCGATGGTCTTGACACTGCCACAACCGAGTGGAAGGAGATGCCCCAGGTCGTTGACGAGCTGCCCAAGGAACTGGTGGTAATGCTCACCGCCGGTGATTACGAGCTGGACGAGGGACTCACCACCCAGATAACCGTGTACGCCGGTCTTTACGCTCTTCGTGAGGCGGTGAACGGGGCCCAGGTGGAGCTCACCGTCACCGAGGGCGGAACCCTCAAGGACACCAGCGGCACCACCACCAACGGGTACTTCAATACAACCTTCACCGCTGATGATACCGATGAGGATCGCAACGTCACGGTGAGCGTGGAGCTGACCCACGGGGAGAAGGTTAAGCACGACCACATTAACATCACCGTAATGGAGGTGCCCCAGTCAGAACTGGAAGTGGTCCTCACAGCCGAGAAGATGACCATGGACGAGCTGACATCTCAGACCCTGACGGTCACGGTCACCCGGGACGGTGAGCCTGTGGAGAACGCCTCGGTCACCATGGACACCGGCGGCGGCGCATCCCTGGACCCCCAGAGCGGTACCACCGATGCGGACGGTATCTTCACAACGGTCCTCACCGCCAAGGCGGTGGACGCCGACGGAACGATCTGGGTGGACGCCGGTGTCAGCGACAGCCAGCAGTACAACTCCTCGGACCTGACGATCAACGTCAAGGACGTCCCCGAGGGACCAATGCTCAAAGTGATGGTGATCTACTCCGATGACATGTATGCCACTTCGCAGCAGACCATGACCGTCCACGTGGGCAATGAGACCAACGTTCCCCTCAAGAACGTGACGGTGCACGTCAAGACAGACAACGGTACGGTTGAACCTGCCACGGCCATGACCGATGAGAATGGAAACATCACCTTCGTGTTCACGGCACCCGACGTCACCAACTCCACCGAGGTAACCATCACGGTGACCGCCAACATGAGCGGATATGACGACGCCACCTACCGGGTGGTTGTCCTGGTGACGCCCAAGGAACCCGTGGAGGTCAAGCCTCCCGTGGAGATCACCGTTGGCGAGGCCAGCGTGAAGATCAGTTCCGGTGTTTCCGGCAACGCCACGGTCAAGATCGCAGAGGCCGTTGTGCCCCAGGGCGCCTCCGAGAACGATACCATCGGCATATTCCTGGACGTGAACCTGGAAGGCGACGGCTTGCTGGAATGGGCCAACATAACAGTGGTCATCCCTGAGGATGTTGATGCCGAAGGGTTTGCCCTTTACTACTGGGACGATGTCGACAGCAAGTGGGTCCAGGCCGCACCCGAGAACTCAGGATACGATCCCGAGACCCGAACCGTGTGGGCCAACGTGACACATTTCACCGTGTTCGCCCCCATGATAACCGTTCCCGTCATAACAGAGGGTGAGGCGGAAGCCGAGGCAGAGGCCGAAGCGGAGGCTGAGGGTGAGGGAGAGACCGAGGTTACCATAACCGTGGGCGAGACCCAGGAAGTGACAGTGGGCGATACCGCTATTGACGTATCTGTTTCCGAGGCGGATCCCACCGAAGGGACCGCCAAGGTGGATGTGGGCAGCGCATCCGGTACAGTACTTTCCGAAGGAACACCGGTAATGGTGGACACCGACGGCGATGGCGAGGATGACATGGAGGTCACCCTGACCGGTTTCGACGCAGATGGCAACCCCGTGATATCCTTCACCGTTATATCCGACGGGGAGGGAGAGGCCGAGGCCGAAGCGGAAGCGGAGTCCGAGGGTGAAGATGAGGACGATGAAGACGAGGGCATGTCCACCGGAGTCATCGCAGCAGTGGTGATAGTGGTCATACTGGTCATCGTCGGTCTTCTCTTCATGATGAAGGGCGGATCAAAGGACGAGACACCCGTGGAAGGACCCGCCGATGATCTCGAGGCGGAGGACGAGGATATGGACGAGGATATGGACGAGGATATGGAGGGCGACGAGGAGGACGAACTCTTTGATGATGACATGGACGAGGACATGGAGGACGACGAGGAGGATATCCCCGAGGAGGACGCCCCGGAAATGGAGGCCGAGGAAGAGGAGCCCTTCGATGAGGACGATGAGTTCGTAATCGATGGTGAGGACACCGCTGAAGAAAAAACAGAGTGATCCTGCCAGCGATCAGGGGGCCGGTGCAATCCGGCCCTCTTTTTTGATTTTTTATCTACATCCCTTTTGTACCGTGTTAACCCCTTTTTTATACCATTCTTACAGCTATTCCTGTTTGTTGAATAATGGGGTGAATAATGGCGTGGAGTGGCTCCGGGGTTTGCCATGGCCGGTTTTGCGATGTTTCTTGGTCTGTCGGGTCCATTTACGTTCAGATGGATACATCCATCAAAGAAAACAAATATATCCTATTGGATTCTCCGGTGTTGTATGGTTCGGAGGCTACCTGTTGGTGGTCTGTGGATGCGTATGAAGGTGAGAACATGCATCGGCCCGTAAAAGGCTTGACAATCGGTTTGATAGTATTCCTCTCGGCAGTTATGGGGGTGTTACTGCCTTCCATGACCGGGGCGCAGTCTGCGGCCATGGTTATCGATATCACCCAGGACAGGTCCATCATGTACGAGGGGGAATCCTCCACCATAACCCTGGTGTTGACCATGGGAGGAGATCCTCTGGCCGGTGTCAATATCTACATGAGCACTGATTCCGAAGGCAGCTTCGAACCTGTCAATGGCACCACCGATGAAAGCGGCGAATTTACTACTGTTTTCTCGGCCCCTTCGGTGGATGATGATACCCGTACCTGGGTTGATGCGGATATCACCTATGGTAACATCAGTGATGAAAGGACGGTCTACTACAACATCAAGAATTTCGTTCCCGTGAACGTGAACGAACCGGTCTCCAAGACCCTGGACGACCATTCGATCACAGTCAATTCCGGGGTGGTGGGACAGCTGGATATGACCCTGAAATCAACAACCATCCCCCTGGGCGCCCCGGACCAGGGCAGTCTCGGTACCTATTTTGAAATAGGCAACACGGGAAATGGCACCCTAAGGTGGGCCTCAATTGAGGTAGAGTACGGCGACGTGCCCGAGGGTTTTGATGTGGAGGAACTCAGGATTTATTACTGGGATAACGTGGGCCGAGTGTGGGTGGTCGCCCCCAATGGTGGCATAGATACTGAGGACAAGACGGTATGGGCCAACATAACAAAAAGCGCGGTCTACGCTCTCATGGTACCCGCCAGCGCCATTGCCCCCCAGGATGTGCAGGTGACGGTGGGTCCGATATATGATCTCGATGGAGAATTGGTATCCGACCTGGACGTGATCCTGGTCTACAACGATACCGAGTACGAGTCCGTTACTGATGAGAACGGCATGGCGTTGATCACCATCGACGGGGATGACTGGCTAGGGTCCCAAACCATCGAGGGACGCGTTGAGAGGGATGATGAGACCTACTTTTTCTACGGAACGATCACATCGGACGGCGCTTTGGATTCCACCATGCCCCGGGTGGTCCCGGAGGTGGAGGATGATGATGTCCCCGTCCTCTATTCCGTGGGCATCCCGGTGGTCATCATAATAATAGTTCTGATACTTCTGCTGGCCTTTGCCAAGGGCGACAAGGAGGAAGTGGCTGAAGATGCCAAGGACGATGACCTTGACGATGACCTTGATGATGATGCAGAGGAGGATATCGAAGAGGTTTTGGGTAAGGAGCCCGAAGGTGATCTTGACCAGGATACGGATGATGATCTTAAAGATGATCTGGACGTCCCGGAGGAGGGTGATGAACCCTTCGAGGATGAGAAAACACCTGATGATGTGGATGATATGGAGGAAGAGCCCGGATCCAAAAAGCCCAAATCCAAGGACAAGAAATCAAAAGGGAAGAAAGGCCGCAAGGGAAAGAGCTCCAAATCCAAGGGCAAAAAACCCAAGTCCAAGAAGAAGGACGAGTGATCGACCGGGCGCGGTCCTCCACTTCATTGTGATAAAGGTCGTGGGATCAACGGCCGACTAGGTCAGTTTGCCCATGCATAGCGCGTTTTGCGTGCCAGCGGTTTGCGTGCCTGCTGTTTGCATGCTCCAATCGCGCTGACGTATCGGTAAAACCCGGTTTGCAGGATCAGTGGATAACATTCCACTGTTGACCCGTATTTCTACTCCACCTTGACGTATTTTGAAGCCAGGGCGCCGCATATCGGGCAGTTCACATCCGGTTTTCCAAACTCTATGTTGCCGCAAACCGGACAGAGGTATATCTCCTGGTGGGGGAGATCCTTGTTGCCTTTGATCGAGTCCAGGGCCTCCCGGTACCTGTTGGCATGAACCTCTTCTGCGCCCAGGGCAAGGCGGAACATGGCCCTGGCCCGGTGGTTGTCCTCCTGGGCCGTTTTGAGCATGGGCGGGTACATCTCCCTGTACTCGTAGGTCTCCCCGTCAATGGCGGATTGAAGGTTCTCGGCGGTGGTCCCGATAGCATTCAGTGCCTTGAGATGGGCCAGCGCGTGGATGGTCTCCGCCTCGGCGGCGGCCCGAAACAGCCTTGCTGCGTTTGGATACCCTTCCCTTTCTGCCATAGCGGCAAAGGCAAGATACTTTCTGTTGGCCTGGCTCTCTCCTGCAAACGCTTCTTTCAGGTTGTCCTCTGTGGTGGTCAACGAGTCATTCCCCCGGTTGATTGAATGGGGAAAGGTCCGATTCCATTTTTATATCTGACTATCGCCCCGGCAGTTATTTCGGGCCTCTGAAAAAGTGATCGAATGAACATGGTCCCTCCGGTTGATAATGACATGTCATGTTCATAACCTTCACCGATCGAATATGCGTGACAATAGTATGCGTGGCCAGGCTGTTTTGTGGTTGTGTTTGTGATCACAGACCCATACCGATGCCAAATGCAATTATCATCATCAATGAGACCATGAATGTCAGTCCAAAAACAATTATCATTAAGATAATTGCTGCGATAAAGTAGCAACCCATTCCCGATCCCACGGAAATGTCATTTGCAACGGAGACCGCATGCCCGTTGACGTAGACCGCCCAAATGAATCCTGCAATGGAAATCATATAAGACATGCAGGTAGCCCCGTTATAGCTGCCTTCGACAACGGACAGCAGTGAAATCAGGCCAAGGGATACCAAACTCATCACGAATGACACTATGGATCCGTATCCCACCAGTCCCACTGTCTTGTCTATATCCTTCCTTCCATTTGATAACTTGGCCGATAGCCATCCAGTACCGTATACAGATATCAATGACATTATGACAGTGAGCGGTATCAATACAAGATTTATCTTGAACATTATACCGAATGGATCTGTTACCGAAAACCACAAGACAAGGGCGGTCAGCACCGCGGTCAACAGTGATAGCAATACTGCCATCACCAGGCCCTGGGTCTTGGTGGTCTGGAGATAAAGAAGCTGGAACGCCTCTTTTGGTTGGACCAGAACCTTCAAAAGAAGGTCGAAACGGAGTCTCGGCCGCCTTGGAGGTAGGGAATACAGCGGCCCGTAATGGCTCATGGGCTGCACGTATGGATTGGGATACGGATAGGGGTATGGTGGCGGGGCATAGGGCGGCGGATACTGGGGCGGCGGATACTGGGGTGGAGAGTACTGGGGCGGTGGGGGCTGGTTCGTGTTGTATTGAGGAGGTGGCGCGTTTTGTGGAGGGGTGTTTATTGGATACGGCTCCGGTTGCCGGTGCGGGTTTTGATGGTTATGATAGGTATCGGAAATGTCTGAGGGTTCATCGGGGATTGCACTGAACCGAACCTTTCTTTCCTCCCGGGGAATTTCTCTGGGTAGTTCCCGGCCACACGCCAGGCAAACCGAGGCTGAACCAATGGTTTTTCTTCCACAGTTTGGACAATTGACCTGACCCATTCTTCACGCACCGTTCGAACCTATGTAATCGTGTTATTTATTCTTTTTTACTTTTTTCACCCAACCCCCTTCAGCCAACCATCCTTCAGCCAACCATCCTTCAGCCAACCATCCTTCAGCCAACCATCCTTCAGCCAACCACCCTTCACCCACCCACCTTCACTCACCCACCTTCACTCACCCACCTTCACTCACCCACCTTCACTCACCCACCTTCACTCACCCACCTTCACTCACCCACCTTCACTCACCCACCTTCACACACCCACCTTCAAACACCCACCTTCACTCACCCACCTTCACTCACCCACCTTCACCAAACCCCGTTCATCCAACCCCCTTTACCGATCTACATCCCATGCCAGCCTCACCGGCAGACCATATCACCGGCGGACTTGCTCATGGGGCTTTTACATGAACAAAACAAGCACCCGGGCGGCTATTCCCCCCACCAGGATGGCCAGCCCTATTTCGGATAAGGTTATGCCCATGGCGCCCTTCCATCCGAACTCCTTAACCAGCACTGCAATGGTTGCTATACAGGGGACGTAAAGGGTGATCACCAGGGCGAAAACCACCATCTGGACCGGTGTCATCACCAGATTCAATTCACTGGTACCCGCCACGGTGGCCAGCAGCACCAGGGCCGCCTCCTTTCGCAGCACCCCGAAGATGAGTAGTATACCTGTGAAGGCCGGAAGAAGAAGCCAGCCCTCGGTCACTGGACTCATGGCATCTGTGACGTGGTCCAGCCATCCCATCAAATTGGCCCCTTCCACCAGAAGCGATCCCACGATTATCAGGGGGAAAGCCACGTAAACGAACTCCCGGGACCGGGCCCAGGTCTGTTTCAGGATGATCTTGGGCGACGGCTTTCTGTAATTGGGCAGCTCCATTATGAGCCCCACGGACCTGCCGGGCATCATCTTGTTGAGCAGCCTTCCGATGATCACTATCATTGCCAGGTCCAGAACGTAGATGAACACAGCCCATCCAACGCCAACGTACGCTCCCACCAGTCCCAGTATGACCGCCGTCCGGGCAGAACAGGGTACCAGGGTTGCCAAGAACGCGGCAATGAACCGGTCGCGTCTTCTCTCCATTATCCTTGTGGAAACGCAGGCGGGGACAGAACAGCCGAATCCCAGCAGAAGGGGCATGGCTGCCTTGCCGTGGAGTCCCAGAGGGTGAAATGGCCTGTCCATTAGAAAGGCAGCCCTGGGTATGTAGCCGGAGTCTTCTAAAAATCCCAAGATAATGTAGAAGGGCAGAATGAACCCCACCACAACACCCAAAGCCCCGTAGAACCCAACCATACCTCCTTTCCATAGAAGCTCACCCAAAAGATCCGTCCGTCCCGGGTTTAGGGATTCGAATTCGGTCTCGATGGTTACGGCTATCCAACCTCCCACCACGGCTATGAAGGCTATGATGGTCACCATGATGCCTATCATGAAAAGGTACCCGCCCACCGGGTGCATCAGCACGTCGTCAAGCCTGTCATTCAGTGGGACCTTCCTCACCTTGGGTATCCTGAGCACCTCGTTGGTGATCCGGGACGATGATGCGTATCGCTCCGATGCGCAGACCACCGGCGCGTCCTGTCCCCTGAGATGTTTGATCTCCTCCCTCATGATGGTGGCCGCGTGCACGTATGACGGGTTCTTCTTCTCCAGCTCCCGCACGATCTCCTGATCGCCCTCCAGAAGCTTTATGGCCAGCCACCTGGAAGGATAACCCAGGTCCTTGCCCGAAAGGGCCCTTTCCAGTTTTTCTATACGCTTTTCAAGGGGCGGGGCAAACCGGATGGAAGGGGGTATTTGGGATGTCTTGGCCTTCTTCTTACTGGCCACCTCGATGGCTCTGTCCACCACCTGGTGAACACCCTCTCCCTTGACCGCTGCCATGGGGACCACCGGGACCCCAAGCAGCCGTTCCATGCCCACAGTATCGATTTCGATGCCCTTCTTCCGGGCCAGGTCCATCTGGTTCAGGGCGATCACCAGGGGAAGCCCCATCTCAAGAAGCTGGATGGTGAAGTACAGGTTCCTCTCCAGGGAGGTGGCATCGACAACGTTGATTACCGCATCGGGGCTCTCTTTGGCCAGATACTCCCTGGATACCAGTTCCTCAATGGAGTAGGTGGAAAGGGAATATATCCCCGGAAGGTCGATGAGGTTGATGTGGAGACCGTGATGGACGAAGGGGCCCTCGGCCCGTTCCACGGTCTTCCCGGGCCAGTTGCCAATGGTCTGTTCCAGCCCCGTGAGCTGGTTGAAAAAAACGCTCTTGCCCACGTTGGCGTTCCCCACCAGGGCAAACTGCATGTCCGCCCAGTTCTCCCCGTTCGGAGAACCCCTTCTTGCCGATTTATCTTTTTTTCCGTGGCGCAGATGTGAATGCCTGGCGCCCTTCTTCTCACCGCCGGAACCCATCTGGAGCTCACCCGGTCCTCACGTATATCTTCTGGGCGATCCCCCGACCGACCGCTACGCTGCTTCCCCGGACATTGATCTTTACCGGCCCGCTCATGGGTGCCGCCCTCTCGATGAACACCTCCGTCCCTGGTGTCATGCCAAGCTCGCAAAGCCGCTGGATGACCCTGCACCCACCTCTTATGAAGGCGATTTTTGCCTTCTGACCCGGTTCGATACTGAGTATGGATATGACCTGGGATTTCCGCTTTTTGATCCTCTTGAACTCTTCCTCGTTCTTCTCCAGGCACTCCCGGCAGCTCTCCACGTCCGCATCGCAGGGAGGTATGGGTTTTCCATGGGGGCAGAGCTCGGGTCCGCCCAACATCCGGCACAGTGCCTCGTCCGCCTCGTCCGAGAGGGTGTGTTCCATCTCGCAGGCCTGGTCGTGTACCGATCCGGCCTCCAGCTTCAGCCTGTCCTGGAGGAACCTCTCGGCGAGACGGTGCTTCCGGGTCAGCCGTCTGGCCCGTTTGAAGCCCTTCTGAGTGAGCCGGGCGCCCTTGTAGGGCGTGTACTCCACGAGACCCTTACTTGCAAGTCGTTTGAGCTCTTCGGTTACCGATCCTGGTTTGATATTCATGATCTCGGCTATCTGTGTCGTTCGGGCGATCCCATCCCGACCGGCCAGGCGGTAAATGTGTTCGAGATATTCTTCGGTCTCGTGGTCTGCAACCGTCATTGTTTCAAGATTGAGGGGGCCCTAAATATATAACTGTTTCTTGACTACTGGCCACATGTTCCCATGGCGATTGTTTTCGCCTACCGTTTCCCCCTACCGTTTCCCCCTACCGTTTCCCCCTACCGTTTCCCCCTACCGTTTCCCCCTACCGTTTCCCCCTACCGTTTCCCCCTACCGTTTCCCCCTACCGTTTCCCCCTA
>Ga0272441_10003256_pt1 | contig 31181 bp, 32 predicted proteins | sample SSMProp6N_FD_193582 | JGI IMG/M metagenome (GOLD analysis project Ga0272441, IMG submission 193582) | Marine sediment archaeal communities from Little Sippewissett salt marsh, Falmouth, MA, United States - SSM-Prop-6N | ecosystem: Environmental > Aquatic > Marine > Wetlands > Sediment ... | reverse complement strand
TTCATATTTTATTTTCTTATTAAGTTCCCCGAGACTAATGTGTTTTTGAATGTGGATCTGTTCTGATTTAGGCATGACAATATATTAGCGCGATATTGTATCAATCTTTCGGTTTATGACTATAGGTGGCATATGAGTCTGGAGGAACTCAATAGGACTATCAAGATTTTAGAGAGATGCGCGAAAATCCTAAAGAGGCTTTACTTTGTGAAGTATCGATACCAGGGAATGAGCGTAGACGCTGCTACATCTAGGGTGGGCATCACAAAGAGCGTGGGGTACACGTGGCAGAATCGGTGGAACGAAGGTGGATACGACGGATTGGTCCCAAAGCATGCCGGTGGAAGGCCCTCTAAGCTATCGAACACCCAAAGAGAAAAACTGAAAGGCATCCTGAGCAGCAAAATCAACTGGACAACGGCCGAAGTAAAAGATATCATACTTCATGAATTTGGCGTGGAATATACTCCAAAACAAGTGCGCATAATACTGAAAAACTATGGATGCGCCACGTCGAGATCCACCAACCACCATCATTATCCAGTGACTTCAGAGCACGATGATGGAATCTTGGAGGCGATTAGCTGAAAAGTGTGACGTTGAGCCACAAGACTGATTTGACCTTTCGAAAGCCTCGCCTAGAAGACGGACACAATATCTTTGATCTTGTTAAGTCGTGCGAACCTCTTGATCTGAATTCTGTATACAGCTACCTTTTGCTCTGCCAGCATTTTGCAGATACCTGTGTGGTAGCTGAAGAAAACAGCCGAATTGTAGGCTTCTTATCCGGCTACGTCCCCCCATCGAAGGAGAACGTCTTTTTTGTCTGGCAAGTTGCAGTGGACGGAAAGGCCCGGGGGCGAGGCATCGGAAAAACTTTGTTGAAGGAATCTTTAAAGAGGACTGCCTCCCAAAGGTGCCTTTATCTGGAGACCACAATAACGCTCTCCAATCAAGCTTCTTGGAATCTTTTTCGGTCATTTGCCAAAGATATCGAAGCCCCCTCCAAAAAATGCCTCTACTTTTCTGAACGGTTTTTTGGGCAAGAACGGCATGAAGCGGAATATCTGTTTCGCATAGGACCGTTCGATCTCAATCAGGTGAAATGATTTATGAATGATTTTAGCTCTATTGATCGTCTTGAATCAAAGGTTCGAAGTTACTGCAGGTCCTTTCCGGTAGTCTTCAAACGGGCACAGGGATCGATTCTGGAAGACGAGGAAGGCAAAAAGTATATCGACTTTCTCGCAGGCGCTGGCACCCTAAACTATGGCCACAACAATCCAACGTTGAAACGAGAGCTTCTAAGCTACATCGAATCGGATGGAATTACTCACGGCCTTGACATGGCCACCAAGGCGAAACGAGATTTCCTGGAGACCTTTGAGTCGTTGATACTCCGGCCAAGAGGAATGAAATACAAGGTCCAGTTCACAGGCCCCACCGGAACGAACGCCGTTGAGGCAGCTTTGAAGATCGCAAGGAAAGTCACAGGGCGACAGACGATCGTCTCTTTTACCAACGGGTTTCATGGGGTGACCTTGGGATCTGTTGCAGCGACCGGAAACAGTCACTTTAGAGACGGTTGTGGCATACAGCCACAGGGAACTGTCTTCATGCCGTATGATGGGTACCTTGGCGAAGATATCAACACTACTCAATACCTGGACAAAATGCTGACCGATGGTAGCAGCGGTTTGGATCACCCTGCCGCGGTTATAGTCGAAACGGTCCAGGGCGAAGGCGGCATAAACGTGGCCAGTCAGGAATGGCTTCGATCGCTCGAAGAAGTCTGCCTGAAACACGACGTCCTTTTAATAGTCGACGACATCCAGATGGGATGCGGCCGTACGGGAAGCTTCTTTAGCTTCGAAGATGCTGGCATCTCCCCTGACATCATAACACTCTCCAAATCGCTGAGCGGATACGGTTTGCCGTTCTCCTTGGTTCTGATGAAACCCGAATTGGACCAGTGGAAGCCAGGCGAACACAACGGCACCTTTAGAGGAAACAACCTGGCGTTCGTGACCGCCAAGGCCACGATCGAGCTCTATTGGCACAACAGCAGCGATTTCTCCTGCGAGATTAAGAGAAAGGGGCGCATAATTCGAAAACGACTCGACAAAATCGTTCGCGAAGATGAACGCGACATTCTCTTGGCCCGAGGGCGGGGTATGATACAAGCCCTTGACTGTCAGACCGAAAAGCTGGCGCGAAATATCACATCTGCAGCTTTTAAGAGGGGTCTGATATTGGAGACCTCAGGCTCTGACGATCAGGTGATCAAGTGTCTGATGCCCCTTACCATAACCTACGAAAAACTTGAAAGAGGACTTGACATTTTAGAAGAGAGCGCAATTGAGGCATTGAGCGGCGTTTCCGATGAGAGTTCCAGCAACAAGAACGTGTCCAAGGTCGAGGTCTTAGCGTGATCTTGAGAACTCTCCAGGATGCAGAAAATACCGAAAGGCGCGTCGTGGCCGAGAACTGGGAGAGCACGCGCCTGTTGCTCAAAAACGACAACATGGGCTTTTCGTTCCACATAACCACCATCTATCCGGGTACTGAAACTCTGATCTGGTATGAAAATCACCTGGAGTCCGTCTACTGCATGGAAGGCGAAGGAGAGGTCGAGACGCTGAACGATGGTAAGATCTACCCCATAACCCCTGGGGCCATCTACATCTTAGACCAGCACGACCGTCATCTTCTGAGAGCAAAAACGGTTCTTAAACTTGCCTGCGTGTTTAATCCACCCCTCTCTGGAAGAGAAGTTCACGACGAAAAGGGTGTTTACCCTCTGGAAGCAGAAGAAGTAAGGGATCGAACATAAAAGATATTTTCCAAAATTCGCCGTAAGAAAGCCCACCGTGAGTGGGCACTTACTGGCTACATAAACCCTTCGAATCTCCTTTTTACCACCGCTGAATAGACGTAGTTGATCATGGTGATGTAATCAAAGACCGGAAGACCGAGGGCTTCCTGAACGGCAGTGCCATAAGGCGGAAGACAGCTGCATTCCAGTAAAATGGCTTTCACTCCTGGGTCTTCTTTTATAATCGTTCTAGCAACGAAGACGACCTCTCTTTCGATAGCCTTGGGGTCGAGAGATCCTTCCTCCTCGATGACGGCTCTGGCGAACTCATCTTGATACTGAAGCCCTCTTATCACCAGGTTTTTGCTAGTCTTGATTCCAACAGCTTCTAGGACAGAAGCATCCAAGCTGCCCGAATCAGCAGTGATTATGCCTATCTTATCTCTTTCAGATATTATGCTGCATATGAATGGGATCTGAAGAAGGCTAGATAAAAAGACCGGAACGTTCACGTTTCTGGCGATCTTGCGCTGATGAATCGCCATAAAGCCGCAGTCTCCAGTGATTGCCCTCACGCCATCTCTTTCAAGCTTTTTGGAAGCTTGGAGTAGGTTCTCGGAAATTGATTCATCTTTTCCGATTGCTCGATCGGTTGTGAAACCTTCTACTTTTTGGAACCTGACAGGAAACTCGTAAGTAGAGGCGTTGGCTACGTCTCCAGGTATGAAAGGAACAAAAGTTTCCAATAGGAGAATTCCTATGGCCACCCCATAGCTTTGTTGTCCTAGTCTTGCCTTGTAGATCATCGTCATAGGCATAACCTAGGTCGCGATCGGGTAAATGACTTCTGTTTTTAATACAAAACGGAAACGTTAGGTAGGAACTCACTTTTCGCAGTAATGCTATGCCAAATCCATCATTTCTCACAAGTGTAACCATTAAAAGAAACTGCATCAGATTGAGGGCGAGCGGTACAACCCTAATTCAGGCTGTGAATATTTGAACGCATTCCTCCCCCTACTAAATTAAGGTGGATCCTGCTGCGTTCGTCCTGAAAAACGTTGACAGAGAACTCGCGATAAGCATCGACGCCAAGAAAATAGATTTGGGGACGGTTTGCAGGAGCCGTCTTAACTTTCTTCAGTTTTATCGAACTGCTGCTGAACGTCACAGCCGAGCCTTCCGATGGCGTCAGAACGGCACTGGCGGCAATGTCTCATCTGCTTCATGGTCTTGGCCAGCTCGTCTTGAACCGCCTTCTTCTGGGCGAGGGTTGGCGGTGTGAGGTGCGAGAACCTGTACTGAGGGATCAAAGGCATCACGTTCTGGATGTAGACCCCCATCTCTTTGATCTTCTTTGCGATATCGATCACATGATGATCGTTGATTGTGGGGATGAGAACTGTGTTCACTTTCACGATCATCTTTCTCCTGACGGCTTCTTCCAGGCCCTTTAGCTGATGGTCCAGAAGGATCTCGGCCGCCTCAAGCCCCGTGTACTTCTTGCCCTCGTAAGTAACGTACTCGTAAATCTCCTTTCCAATCTCGGGATCGACGGCGTTTAACGTGACTGTGATGTTGCTTATCCCAAGCTCGTCTAGAAGGGCGATCTTGTCTGGAAGGAGGAGCCCGTTGGTGCTGATACACAATATGACTTTGGGATACTTTTCGCCTACTAACTTGAAGGTCTCGAAGGTCTGTTCGTTGAAAAGCGGCTCACCTGGACCTGCCACCGCCACCACTTTGATGTAATGGATCTTTTCCATCACTTCGTCGACCCTCAAGAGTGCCTCTGTTGGAGTTAAAACCTGGCTGGTAACGCCGGGCCTGCACTCGTTTACGCAGTCAAAGTCCCGGATGCAATAGTTACACTGAATATTGCACCTGGGCGCGACGGCCAGATGCATCCTGCCGAATTTGTGGCAAGCCTTCTCGCTGAAACAAGGGTGTTCCTGAATCTTCCTCAACTGTTCAGGATCCCAGGGAACCTCAAGGTCACCGACCTTGGCGGTAGGGTAATCATTCTCGCTCATGATCGTGAACTCCAGATATCTCTTCTGTCGTCCTTCTCTAAAAGGGTATCTGAAAGAGGTGTGTGAAAAAAAGTTGGAATGAATATCTGGGACGAGCATAAAAGAGCATTTTGAGAACAAACCAGAGTGCAGGATCTCCAAAACTCTTATCCCTTCTCGGCGCATCAACACCACATATGCCCAAAAGAGACGGGAAAGTGGAGATCTGGCCCACATACCTGGACGCCGAAAAGTCCCGGGGAGAAGGAAGAAAGATCCCCAAGCGGGACGCCGTCAGCAACCCCACATCAGACGACATACTGATCGCAGCCCTTGAGATGAACCTCAACCCCGAAGCTGAACGGGACAAAAGCTATCCCAAATACTGGTGGGAGACGTCTGGGAGAGTCGTAGTTCTCAAGAACGCACCCAAGACCGCCCTGATGAAAGAGATCGCAAGCAGAATTAAACGCAGACAGAAAGACGGTAAGAGAAAAGGAAAGGGAAAGGGCAAAGGGAAAGGCCGTCAGGACTAAAACAGCCGTCCAAATCTAATGATCCTGGAGAGTCTCCACCTCTTCCACGATCTCTTTACCTGCTACGACTTCATCTATACTGTGAACCACTCCTCCGAAGTCCTCGATCACTGAAACCACAGTATGGTAATCTATCCGATCCCCTTTTATCGTGATCTTGATCGTCTCGGTCTGCTGGTCCACCTCAAAAAGGCTCAAATTGACTCCGTGAATCCCGTTCAGCCTGCTCAAAGCCTCGGCTAAGTCCAGAATGGTGGGAACATGCGGCTTCAAAACGTCCAATACCAAGCGTCTGATTGTCGTGGCCAAAACACTCCGCCATAATTGCTTTTATCACATTTTGGTTAGTGGCAATACTTAATAATGTTTGTGACTCAGCCCATTACACATGATTGACCTTCACACTCATACGGTCTTCAGCGACGGAGAACTAATCCCAGCAGAGCTGATCCGAAGAGCTGAGGCCAAAGGCTACCGAGCGTTAGGCATCACCGATCACGTCGATTTTACCAACATCGAGTTCATCTTATCTCAGGTTCCCAAGATCAAAGAGATAGAAGACGTCTTGGACATCAAAATCTTGTGTGGAGTTGAGCTGACCCATGTTCCTCCACCCAAGATCGAAAAGCTTGTCAGGTTGGCAAAAAAGCTTGGAGCCGAGGTTATCGTGGTCCACGGCGAAACCCCTGTGGAACCGGTCGCGCCTGGAACCAACCGAGCCGCACTGGAATCTGGCATAGACATCCTGGCTCACCCTGGTTTCATAACGCCAGAAGACGCAGATCTCGCCAAAGATAATGACGTATGTCTTGAGATCACAGCGAGGGGCGGCCACAACATAACCAACGGTCACGTTGCAAGAATGGCACAGGAATCGGGCGCGTCTTTGGTGGTCGACACCGACGCTCACGCCCCTGAAGATCTGATCGATCGATCTCGCGCCATAGAAATCGCCATGGGCGCAGGCCTCACCCTTGAGAAAGCGACCGAGATCGTAACGAACCACGCCATACTAAAGCTTTAGTCGATTTAGACTACCTAAGATCGCTTAGACGCGAAATGAGATGATATTTTGGATGTGGTAGCAGTCGACATCTCGGGAAGACATTCAGTTGATGGCACGTACATCATGGTCTGCGCTTCAGTTTCAGTCAGGATATCGCCCGAAGGGATCGAGAAGACATGTGGCGTGAGGCTCGTTCCCAAAACGGCGCCGTCGCCAGACTTGGACGTGGTGGTCGATCTGATCAATTCGGCCACCAAAGGGTTTCTTGGTGTGGTGGTGGCCGAGAAGGGTGATTTTTACAACATGGAACGATGGCGTGCCGAAAGCATCCTTGGCCGAGAGCTGAAGTATCCCGAATCCCTGGGCGAAAGAAGGGCGATAGAGCTTGCTCACCACATATCATTTGCAGGAAGAAATATGCTGCTTGACCTGGAGATGCCTCTATGAAAGGTGAGACGAGAACCGTTGTCTTGCTAATGCGTGAAAATCCAAGAGATGATCCTCATACCGAAAGGATGGAAGAGCTAAAGGGACTTGCCAAGGCCGCCGGCTACAAGGTCACAGGCCAAATTTCTCAGCGACGGGGGCGAGATGGAAAGTTTCAGCTCGGAAGAGGCAAGATCGAGGAGGCCATGACCTTTGGCCCTGAAAAACTCGTATTTTATAACCCGCTCAGCCCAGGTCAGGTATACAACATCTCAAAAGAATTTGACATTCCTGTAATCGACCGGTTCAACTTGATCCTCGAAATCTTTGCTTCAAGAGCCTCTTCCAAAGAGGCACATCTCCAGGTGGAACTGGCCCAGCTTTCTTACCGGGCCCCTTTCGTAAAGGTCATGGAATCGCTCCGAAAACTTAGCGAGCGGCCCGGTTACGGTGGATCTGGAAGCTACGACATCTCGATGTACCGTGACATCAAGGCCCGGATCGCCAAGATCAAAGGTGAGCTCAAGGGTGTGGAAGACAGAGGCGAAAAAAGACGTCAGAGACGAAAAGATCTGGGCTTCGACCTGGTGGCTCTCGCCGGTTATACCAACGCCGGGAAAAGCACCCTCTTCAACACCTTGGCCAAAGAGGGCGTATCTTCAAAAGACCAGCCCTTCACTACACTTTCTCCCACAACGAGGGCGTTGGATGTGAAGGGTCGAAGGTTGCTTTTAACCGATACCGTCGGTTTCATAAGCGACCTTCCTTTGTTCCTTATCAAAGCCTTCAGGTCCACTCTGGCCGAGATCGTGGAAGCGGACCTGGTTTTGTTGGTTTCTGACCTGAGTGATCCAGCCCCAATCCTAAGAGAAAAGTTGGTGGCCTGTCACGAAGTTCTCTGGGACTGCGGCAACTACGCACCCATAGTGACGGTTTTCAACAAGGCAGATCGCCTATCTGAAGAAGAAATTTCGGCGAGGATAGAGACTGTTTCAGATCTTGCGCCAAGTCCTGTGACCATATCTGCCAAGAATTGTCAAGGCCTTGGTGATCTGATCGATCTCGTCTTGGAGAAACTTCCGCCCTTGGAGACCTTCGAGATAAAGTTGTCCTCTTCGAAAGATGGTATGGGCAGATTGTCCAGGATATACGAGGTGGCCGAAGTTCTGGAAGTAGACTATGGCGAAGAGATCGTGGCACTGGTGAAGGGAAGGCCTGACACTGTCTTTTGGGCCCTAAAACATCCCGATTCGAACCTCGATTTTTCAGAAGAGGTCTAGACGTGATAATGGAAAGGTACAGGCTCAAGCAGACCGTGGTGACGATCACGGCTCAAAAGCGGGCTCACGTCGATGCCGCCCTCGAAGAAATCAAGCGGCAGCGCCACCTTCTAGAAGATTTCATCGATAGGGATCCTTTCTTCACGCTCACCTTGGAGCCTTATGACGCACCCCTAAGTGACGCGCCCTTCATAGTCCAAGAGATGGCAAGAGCCGGATCTATCGTGGGGATCGGTCCCATGAGCGCTGTTGCAGGAACGATCGCTCGTTTTGCCCTTGAAGCCATGATCGATGCCGGTGCAACTTGCGCCATAGTCGATAATGGCGGGGACATCGCTTTGATCAACGAAAAGTCGGTGATGATTGGAATATATGCAGGAACTTCGCCACTTGAGAACCTGGCCTTCGAGCTTCCTTCTAAGGATACGCCCCTTGGGATTTGCACCAGCAGCGGGACTGTGGGCCCTTCTATGAGCTTTGGGTTTGCAGATGCAGCTTTGGCAATCTCCAAAGACATCTCTTTGGCGGACGCTGCCGCAACAGCTCTTGGGAACGCCGTTTCTGAATCGGGCAATTTGGAACGCTGCTTTGACATACTAGGTAAGACTAATATCGAAGGCGCTTTAGTGATCAAGGGTGAAGAGATGGCGCTTTGGGGTGCTCTTCCCAAGATCAAGAGGGCGACGTTGAACCCGGATCTGATCACCAGGGCATAAATATGCGAAGTTGTGCAAAAATGTGTGACGACGCAAAGCTAGGCTCGATTTAGTCCCCCTCTTGGAGCGACTCTTGGTATGCTTTCCAGCCAGGGCACCACCCAGTGTGCCATTTCCAGATCCTGGATATGATGGAGTTTGGCTTCTTTTCGGCATAACGCTTCAGTGGACATTTTTCGCAGGTTGAGGCCATAATCTAACATTTGGACGTGGTAATATAAAGAGATTGCTAAAGTCAGGCAGTCTCATCGCTTGAAAACGGTATCGCCCTTGAACCTGATCCTCTGTATCCTGTGATATGGGATCATCGTCTCTCCCAGAGTGAAGAACGACTTACCCGGGGTGATCTGATCGCCCTTTACTGTGATGTTATCGTTTGGCGCGCCCCTGTGGAGTATGTCTATCTCGCACTCTTCAAGCGGCAATCCACGCCATTTGATCTCGTTTATGATCAATTTGGGATGCAGGCCCTTTGGTTTGAACTTCGCCATATTTCCATCCTCTTGATGTCCATTTTGTTTTCAGCTCGTCTTATTTTAGCCCCCTTCTTCTGAGAAAGCCTTTTAGTGCATTGAGGTACTGGCTTTGTCATTCCTGCTATAGTGCTTAACGATATCTTTCAGCCAAATCTCTAACTCGTGAATGTTTGAGATTTGGCCTTATTCGTATCGTTAAGCACTATTCTGGCGAAAACCGATTAGTTTCATCTAATCGGTTTTCGACTACAATTAGGTTTGATCGACATGTTCCCCGAGGATGAATACAATTTGGACTTCTTCAAGACGGAAGGATTCTGCCGCAAGAAGTGTGAGCGATGCGGCGGATACTTCTGGACCAGGGATACTTCAAGGACGACTTGCGGCGATCCTCCTTGTGATCCCTACACATTCATAGGCTCGCCGGTCTTCGATCGAGAGATCGAGCTGGACGAGATGCGCGAACACTACCTCAACTTCTTTGAGACAAGGGGCCACACCCGGATCAACCGATATCCGGTAATCGCGAGGTGGAGAGACGACATATACCTCACCATTGCGTCTATTGCGGATTTTCAGCCCTTCATCACTTCAGGCCTAGTTCCCCCGCCCGCAAATCCTTTGACTGTATCCCAACCCTGCATACGGCTGGACGATCTGGACTCGGTCGGAAGAAGTGGTCGACATCTCACCACTTTTGAGATGATGGCCCACCACGTTTTCAACACCCCCGAAAACGAGATCTACTGGAAGGAGCGAACGGTGTCGCTCTGTGACGAGCTGATCTTGGGCTTGGGCGCTGACCCCCTGGCCGTAACCTACAAGGAGTCGCCCTGGGCTGGCGGCGGAAACGCAGGTCCCAGCGTCGAAGTAATGGTGGGCGGCCTTGAGCTTGCAACCCTAGTTTTCATGGACATGAAGACGGCGCCGAAAGGCGAGTACGAGATCAAGGGCGAGCGCTACAACAAGATGGATAACTACATCGTCGATACCGGTTACGGACTTGAGCGTTTCGTCTGGGCGTCGAAAGGATCGCCCACCATTTACGACGCCATATTCCCCGAAGTGGTAGCACACATATCAGAGCTTGCAGGCCTGGAAATTTCGGCGTCAGACGAAGAAACGAGCAGGATCTTGGCTCAAAACGCTCGTCTGGCCGGGATGGTTGACCTAGAAGACGCAAGTCTGCGCGACCTTCGGGCCAGGGTTGCATCAGATATAGGGATCTCGGCCGAAAAGCTCGACGAGATCATAACGCCTCTGGAACGGGTCTACGCCGTTTCCGATCACACCCGCTGCCTTGCCTACATGCTCGGCGATGGGATCATCCCCTCGAACATCAAGGCAGGCTATCTCACAAGGTTGGTCATAAGAAGAACCTTAAGACAGATGCACAACCTGGGAATAAAGGTGCCGCTTTCGGATCTGGTGGCAATCCAACTTTCTAAGTTGGACTATTCTGATCTTGACGAGCGGATCGATACAATCATCGAGATCGTGGACGGGGAAGAAGCAAAGTACGCCGAAACACTAGAGAAAGGCCGTCGCCTTGTGAAAAGAGTTGCTGAGGACTACAAGAAGAAGGGCGAGGTCATCCCTCTTTCAGAGATGGTCTCTCTTTATGACTCTCATGGGATTCCTCCAGAGATCTCGCAAGATGCAGCATCCGAGGTCGGTGTCACTGTAGACCTTCCCGATAACTTCTATTCTCTGGTTGCAAGCACTCACATCAAGTCCGAAAAGGCACAGAAGGAAGAGACGACGATAATCGCTCCCGATACTCGCCGCCTCTTTTACGAGCGGCCTTTCGAAGAAACGTTTGAGGCAACGATCCTGGACGTGGTGGACGGTGCCGTGATCCTAGACCAAACTCTGTTCTATCCAGAAGGCGGCGGCCAGCCAACCGATCTTGGCACACTCGATATCGGATCCAAGACGTATCAGGTGGTCGACGTCCAGTCCGCTGGAAAGGTGGTGCTCCATAAGCTGGCGCTAGACAAGCTGGCCGAGCTTGGACCCGAAGAGTTGGCAAAGATAAAGAAGGGCGACCAAGTTCGGGGCACGATCGATATGGACCGAAGGCTTGCACTTGCAAGACACCATACTGCAGCCCACATAATTCATGATTCTGCCAAAGAGGTTCTTGGAAAACACATCTGGCAAGCCGGCGCTCAAAAGTTCGTGGACCGGGCAAGACTCGACCTATCCCATTACAAGAGGATATCTTACGAAGAGCTAAAGAAGATCGAACTTTTGGCCAACAGAAAAGTGATGGAAAACGTCCCCATCAATACGGGCTGGCTCGATAGGTCTGAAGCGGAAAAGAAGTTTGGCTTTGAGCTGTATCAAGGTGGGGTGCCACCTGGAAAAGAGATCAGAGTGGTCCAGGTCGGAAATGACGTTGAAGCCTGTGCTGGAACACATTGCACCAACACGGGAATGGTTGGCCCTATCAAGGTTTTGAGGACCGAGCGAGTCCAGGACGGGGTTGAGAGGATCGAGTTTGCGGCAGGAGAGGCCGCAGTCCTGAGAGGCCAGGAACGAGACGGCCTGCTCTTTGAGGCGTCAAACATCTTGAGGGTCCCGCCAGAACAGCTCCCAAAGACTGCAACCAGGTTCTTTGATGAGTGGAAAGACCTCCGAAAAGAGACTGCCCGGCTAAAAGAAGATGTCGCCAAAGCTAAGCTGGAAGGGCTGCTTTCAAAGGCGATCGACGTGGACGGAGTACAGGTGATCGCCCAGAAACTGGAAAACGCAGACGTCGAGGCGCTCATAAACGCGGCCACGATGCTCTCTAGAAACGATTACGTTGCGATTCTCGCCAGTGAGAGCGACGGGGCAAAAGTCGTCGTATCTGTTGGAAAGACTGGCCTTGAAAAAGGACTTCGTGCGGGTGACATCGTGAATGCCGCAACAAAATTGGTCGGCGGTGGCGGCGGCGGAAAACCCGAGATCGCCCAGGGCGGAGGGCCCCAGGCAGAAAAGTTGGACGAAGCGTTGGAGGCAGGCCTTACAAAAGTCAGATCTGCGCTCTAACTTTTTGTATAAAACAATCTAAATATATGACATTTATAGTGTTTAACGATACCTTTCAGGCAAATGTCGAACATTCATGAGTTCGACATTTTAGCCTATCCGTATCGTTAAGCACTAATCTTGCCTATAAGCTGCTACTTTCAAGCCTTACTCTTTCTTCTCGATCTTGGCAGGATTCTTCTTCGAATTCTCGTGAGCGATCAGCGATGCCTTGGCATGAACTCGGACCATGGAGCTTTCGTCCTCTCGGGCCGCCTTCGTGAGAATATCTATTGATCTTTCGTCAATCATCTCGCCCAAGACCCAAGCAGCTCCGGCCCTGATCTCTTCGTTATCTGACTGGGTCAAAGCTGTGGCGACCTTCTCCTGGACAAGATCTTTGCCAAGATGAGTGAGCCCCGTCATGGCGTTGGCCTTGACTGGATCTTCAGGGTCTTTTAGGGCTTCGATGAGGGGATCTACCGCTTCAGCACCTCCTTTCTTGGCGAGGGCGTTTACGGCATTTGACCTGATCAACATGTTGCTCTCTTTGGTTATGGCGTCGATCAGCTTCTCCAGAGGCCAGGTAGAATCTGGCAAGTTTTCTGGAACCACTGGCTTTGTCAGCTCGTCAACGGCCTCAGTTTCGCCCAGGGGGATCGCTTTAGGCTCTTTCTTCTCTTCAGCCATATGCCAAAGATGGTTGCCTATTCTACTTCAATTTTTCCAAGTTTCAGGGCTTTTTTGTTGATCTCCAGAAACTTTGGCGGCACCGTCTCTTCTAGAGCCTCGTCGAGCACCTCACTTTTAATGGGAAGATACTTTGAGAGGGCACCCAGCATGACCACGTTTGCAGCCTGAGGATGACCTGCCTGGGCCGCAAGACTCGTTGCGTCTATCGTCTTGACCTCTTTGCACATCTGCGTCAAAGGTTCGATTATCTCCTCAATTTGGGGGTAAATTGCAACTCCGGTGGTAACGGTCACCGGCATAACTGGCTTTGTGTTGATGAGAGCAGTGCCTTCTGGTGAGAGGAAATGGGCATATCGGAGGGCTTCGGCAGGTTCGAGAGCCAGCAACACGTCTGCCTTTCCCGGTGAAATCATTGCGCTGTAGCTGCATCCTACTCGGATGTGGTTGACGACGCTGCCACCGCGTTGGGCCATGCCGTGGGTTTCGGCACCTCTGACCGGAAGATCTGATTTCAGAGCGGCTCTCCCTATTATTTCTGAGATGAGGATGACGCCTTGGCCTCCTACGCCCACCACGACCACGTCGCACTTTGAAGTCCTCATTCTGCCACCTCGATCGCATCGTTGGGACATATTTGAGCACAAACTCCGCATCCAGAACAGAGGGCGTTGATCTTTGCTACCTCGTCGAACTCGATGGCAGGGCAGCCGAACTTGACGCACTTTTTGCATCCGGTGCATTTGTCCTCGATCACCCTGAACCTCGGACGCTTTATCCCATGCCTTACAGCATCGATCACGCAGGCCCTTTTTGCCACCACCACAGAAAGGCCATCATAGTCCCGCGCCCTCTCGAAAGCCTCGATGGAAGCGTCAAGGTCGTATGGATCGACAGTCTCGACCAGTCCTGCACCCAAGGATCGCGAGACCTCTTCAAGCGAGACTGGCGTTGCCGCTTCTCCACAGGCGGTACATCCTGAAGAAGGGTTGGACTGATGACCAGTCATCGCGGTTATGGAGTTGTCGAGTATCGTGATCGTCATCTTTGCCTTGTTGTAGGCGGCGTTGAGAAGGCCGGGAAGCCCTGCGTGGAGGAAAGTGGAATCGCCAAGAACGCAGCATATGTCTCTTTCTTCACCCCCAAACCTTATCCCTGCGGCGATGGTTATGCTCGCGCCCATGCAAAGGCAGGTGTCGACAGTTCCCATCTGGACGCCCATGGTGTAGCACCCTATATCGTTGGGATAGATCGCGTCTTTTCCAAAGGCCTTCTTCATGGCGTAATAAGTAGCCCTGTGGCTGCAGCCGGGACATAGGGCAGGTGGCCTTGGCGGAAGGATCTTTTCGACCTTGGGATCGAGGGCAGGGGCGTCTATTTCGTTTTCATCCAACAATTTGGCGATGGCGTTTCGGACCGCGAACGGGTCCAGCTCTCCTGTGCTTGGTATGTGGCCCGTCGCCTTGCCCAGAATCTCAACTTCTGGGTTGACTTTGCGTGCGATCCTTTCTGTGAACTCTTCTATGATCGGGTCCATCTCCTCGATCACCATCACCTTTTGGACGTGTTCGAGAAGTTCTGCGATCATCTTTTGTGGTGGTGGACAGGTCCCTATTCTAAGGAGGGTAACGTCGGCTTCCAGCTCGGCTATGGCCTCTTTTGCGTAGAGTCCTGCGATTCCAGAAGCGATCACGCCCACGTTGCCCCTTTTTGTGAGCCGGTTCCACGGCATCTTTTCCAGGGCCGCTTCGATCCGTTCTTGTTTTGCCAGAAGTTCAACGTGGAGTGGCCTTGCGTGGATCGGGAGGGCAACTCTGCAGGCGGGATCTTTCTCGAACTTTGGGTTATCGAGCCTTTTTTGTGGAAGCCCAACCAAAACGTCGGATCTGGCATGAGATACCCTCGTTGTCGGCCTGACGAGGACTGGTATACCAAACTCTTCAGAAAGATCGAAGGCCCGAAGAGTCATGTCTCTTGCTTCTTGGGGGTCAGCAGGATCGAGGCATGGAACCCTGGCAAATAGCGCGTATCGGCGCGTGTCCTGTTCGTTTTGTGACGAGTGGCAGTAAGGGTCGTCTGCAGATATAACGACAAGTCCTCCTTTCACACCTAGATATGCCGAAGTCATGAACGGGTCTGCGGCCACGTTCAGGCCGACGTGTTTCATGGTGGCAACAGCTCTAGTTCCAGTCCAGGCGGCGCCGATCGCCACCTCCAGCGCTACTTTCTCGTTTACGGACCACTCTACGTGGATTCCCAAGTCCTTGGCCAGGGGTGCTAAGGTGTCCACGATCTCGGAGGAGGGCGTGCCTGGATAGCCCGCGATCACGCCTGCTCCGGCTTCGAGAATGCCCTTGGCAATGGCGACGTTTCCCAGCAGATATTCTCTCAAGACCAAACCATCCTTTCAAGTGTATAGTCGAGAACCAATTAGATGAAACTAATTGGTTCTCGCCAGAATAGTGCTTAACGATACGAATAGGCCAAAATCTCAAACTTTTGCGAGTTTGAGATTTGTCCGAAAGGTATCGTTAAACACTATATTTGTGCAAATATTCCAGCAATTCAGTGCTGGTGGCAATAGTGATCGCCCCTTCTGATAAAGGGCTTTCGCGGACTCGGCGATGAAGGTGATTTTTGCGCCTTTTGCAACTGATCTGGTTTCAAAATAGTGATGGACGTTAATCTTTGCAAGTCAAATGCTCAAGACTGAAGATGCGCCATATTTTGCCTCAAATCGTGTGAAAAATATGGAATGCGTGCCATACTATTTTCTTATGGCAACCGATCAGCCACAACAACCGCAGCCTCCACCACTGCCACCAAAGCCAAAACTACCAAACAAAACGCTTCCATAGGCTATGTTTTCGTAATTGGCCATGTTGTCATAGTAGCCGCTTAACTGTAACGCAGTCGACGTAGGCACTTCTGACACGCCTTGTTTTCCATAGTTGCCGCCCAACGATAATATTCCGGTAGTCGGCCCCTGTGAACCGTCTTTGTTGCCACAGTAGCGGCCCAGCTGTACGACCTCTGTAGCCATTCCATCTTCCTCTGACACAACTACGTCATTTGCGCCAGATAATGCCCCAAAGCTATACGAACCAGGGCCCCACATCGTCCCAACGGCCACGGGCCCCAAAACCAGCATGGCAATAGAGATTGTTATAAACGCTCTCAAAGACTGCACATCATATTGCACTTTTGTCAATCTATCGCCTCCACGCCCCACATATGTCGTTGTATGTGCTCTACTATTTCAAATTTCTGAACGTTTTTGGTCACATTTCGGAAAATTGCCCTTCAAGATGCTGAATCATCTCTCGCACTGATCGGCGTAACACATCGACGTTATCGTATCTCTCTGTGATTGCCGCCAATTCTTCTTGGGATAAGCTCTTCATCTCCTCAATCAGCTCGATCAGCTTTGGCATTGCCCGGACCACGTTGTCTACTATCGTTATCGTTGCAGTCTTTGCGGTCCTTGAAAGCGGGTTTAGATCCACCGTGATCACTTTCTTTCCCATTTTTACGAGCGCCTCGCACCTGTCGCCATCTTCTAACGGCACGAGAACCACATCGGCATCGTATATTCCGCCGTGGTTAGCCTTGGCTCTTGCATGATCCAACCCAGGGATGAAGGAATCTGGATCTTCGCCAAAGATCGTCTCTCCACCCAAAGACCTGAGCAGATTCACTATTTCTTGGACACGTTCTTCAGTTCTGTAGAAAATGTTCACCTCAAGAGGCGCACCGATCGACCTTGCCAGATCTACCATCTCTTGTGGAACGAGTGCAGCAACGTTCCCGTTCACGCTTAAGACCGGACGCTCTGCCAAAAGAAGCATGGCTGCTGCCGCTCTCTCGGCATCCATCCCCGGCGAGGTTGTCTTCTCGCCGATGAAGTAGTCAAGAGCTTCGCCTCGTCCTTGAGCTATCAGCCCGTTTGGGCCGGTTATTCCCTTCTCGACGCCTTCTACAACCTTTTCTCTGGTCTTCAACGAAGCGTACCTCGGATGAGACCGCGGCACCATCTCACTCAAGTCCCGCACCTCCAAGGCTTATCCTCGTTGTGAAATGATCACCAAGCTTCTCGAACTCTGCCAACACATCATCTCCTCCCAACGCAAAAACCGCATCACCGAGCATTACCATGCTGGCCATACCACCCAAGGCCTCAACAGCCTCTACGACATCGTACATCCAGTCTCTTGCCAAACCCGATTCCCTCGCAAACTTCCAGGATAAGATCATGAACTTTTCAAGTGTGGGCCTTTGGAGAAGGGACTTGAGCGCGCGCTCACCTTCTCTGTTAACTTCTTTCATGATATTGGGATCTGATAAAACTTCTTCTGTCGATAAAGGTCCTTTCACTAGACAGTCCACTTTCAAAGGCAGCACAGGTATCCGATCGACCGCCCCCACACCTGGCGCTCCTGGCGCTAACCTTACGACCAAGCCGCCGGTATTTTGGGCTATCACGTCCCCAAGGCCAGTTCCACAAACTACCTCTGCCATGTGCGCCACCTGGCCTGCGCCGTTGGCGGTAAGGCCAAGATCGAATTTCTGGTTCAGAGAATAAGCGCAGCTCAAGGCACCGGCACCGCTCGCTCCAAATCCTGATCCTTGCGGCATGGATAGCTCGGTTTCCACCCTGACTGGAACTGGCGCGAGCTTCTTTAAAACCTCCATACTCACGGGCGCCAAAGACCTAACGCCGTTTAAGAATACTGTTGTCTCTTCAGAAATCGTGACGTTGGTTTTGGCCCTCATCTCCAGGTTGAGGCCAGCACCGATCGATCCTGCCTTGGCTGGATCTGGATTGCGCCTGGCTCCAAAAAATCCGGTTATATGGGCAGGAGCAGAGGACTTCAGCCCAACACCTCCACAAGAGCGTCAATCACCTCTCTTGCGATGACCCTCTTTTTCCCTCTTGCCTCCGACTTGATGCCGCCAGCTCCTATTATCAGCACTCTGTTCTCTTCAGTTCCCATGCCGCTGTGCCCAACGTCGTTTGCCACCACGAGGTCAAGCCCGTTTACCTCCATCGACTGTTCGGCTCTCTTCACCAGCTCCTCGTCAGAGACGAAGGTTTCGGCCTTGAACCCGACCATCTTAAGCTCGGGATATTGCGATCTAACTGTCTTGATTATCTTTGGCGTGCGCCTGAGCTTAAGCTCAAGGTTGCCCCCAGACTTGATCTTTTCTTCGCTCGGATAGAGGGTGTAATCTGCGATGGCTGCAGCTCCAATGAAGGCGTCGTACCCCCGTTCCATTTCGGCCAGAACGGCGCTAAGCATCTCTTCGGTGCTTTCTGCAAAGACCTCTTTTACGGGTAAATCGAGATAGTATCGGTGGACCAAAGTCACCTCGGCGCCTCGCCTCCATGCCTCAAGTGCAATCTCGATTCCGGTCTTTCCCGAAGCCCTGTTGGTGAGGATCCTGATGGGATCAATCCTTTCGGCGGTAGACCCGCTAGTTACCAGGATCTTCTTAGAATCAAGATCGTGTGGTCCAAGTAGCCGTTCTATTTCCATGACGATCGAAGCGTTATCTGCGATCTTCGCCTTCTCTTCTTCTATTCGAGGATCGATCAGGACAACTCCCATCTCTTTCAACGTCCCAAGATTCTTCACAACCGCCAAGTGGCGATACATTGCCTCGTGCATGGCTGGGACCAACATGACCGAAATTCCGCTTCCAAGCGCAGTGGTTGCATAAGTCGTCACGGGTGTGTCGTCTATCCCAAGAGCCACTTTCCCGATGGTGTTGGCGGTTGCAGGAGCTATCAAGAGGAGGTCAGCTCTTCCACCTTCACCGCAGAACTCAACGTGTTCCACTCGGCCCGTGATCTTTGTCACCACCGGGTTTCCAGATGCGTATTCCAACGCGTACGGGTGTAGTATCTCCTGGGCTGCCTTGGTCATGACACAGTGGACCTTGGCACCCCGTCGAATCAAGTCGCGAACCAGGTCGACTATCCTGATTGCGGCGATGCTTCCGGTCACGCCCACCACGATGACCTTTCCAGATAGCGAATCGCTGACAGTGCCAGATATGATCGAAGACATATACGTCAGCCTTTGAATCAAAAGCTTCGTTAAAAAGGTTCTCCCTTCATATCGGCCAGGGCCAAAGTAGAGCATAACCTTTATGTAACAAACCACTCTAGGGAGGTTGCTTCGCGCCGGGGTGGCCTAGTCGGTTAGGGCGCCAGACTCATAGGGTACGATAATTGGGCGCTCGTCCTGAGGCATCTGGAAGTCACGGGTTCGGATCCCGTCCCCGGCACCTTTTCTGTTCGTTTTTGTTCAATTTGCACCAACTTTTGTTCGATGGGTACTTTTAAGTGGATGGATTCGAATGATTATTCGGAGTCCTGTGGATGCGAATTGGAGTCTATATATGTCATTGTGGCCTGAACATCGCGGGAGTTCTGGATCCTGCGGATCTCGCAAAGTTTGCTGAAAGCCTTCCAGACGTTGCAGTTGCTAGGGACCTTCAGTTCACCTGCTCGGATACGGGCCAAGAGACCATCAAGGGGGACATCAAAGAGCACAAATTGGACAGCGTCGTGGTGGCGGCCTGTTCGCCCCGGCTCCACGAGCCTACCTTCAGGCGCGTGATTTCAGATGGTGGCCTGAACCCCTACATGCTCGAGATGGCCAACATCAGAGAACAGTGTTCTTGGGTTCACATGGACGAGCCGGCCCAGGCCCAGGAGAAAGCAAGAGACCTTGTGCGAATGTCAGTGGCCAAGGCCATGTTGCTCCACCCGCTTGAGTCTGAGACCATCCCGATAAGCCGGGACGTTCTCATCATCGGAGGTGGCGTCGCTGGGATTCAGGGGGCTTTGGACCTTGCAGATAGCGGAATACACGTCTACATGGTGGAAAGAAAGCCCACCATTGGCGGTTACATGGCTCTTCTCACAGACGTATTTCCCACCAACGACTGTTCCATATGCGTTCTTGCGCCCAAGATGTCTGACGTCTACAATCACCCACTCATCACTTTGCTGAGTTATTCTGAAATCCTCAACATCGAGGGGAGCATTGGCAGGTTCACAGTCTCTGGCATAAAAAAGGCCAGATTCGTTGACGAGAACCTCTGTAAAGGTTGTATCAACGACTGTTCCGACGTGTGTCCGGTCGAGGTTCCTGACGAGTACGGCTTTGGCCTTGGAAAGAGAAAAGCGATCTACATGCCGATACCCCAGTCGGTGCCACTACTAGCCTGCATCGATCCAGAGGCTTGTGTTGGCTGCGGCCTTTGTGAAGAGGCGTGTCCTGCTGACGCCATAAAGTACGATCAACAGCCCGAAGACTTCAGGTTCGACGTGGGCGCGATAATCGTGGCGACGGGCTGGCAACCTTTTGACGCTTCCAGGAAAGAGGAATTTGGTTATGGTCGGTACAGAGATGTAATCACCGGCCTTCAGATGGAACGGCTTCTCAATGTGGCAGGGCCGACCGGTGGCGAGATCGTAAAGCCTTCGAACAGCGAGGTCGCAAAATCCATAGCGTTTATCCAATGTGTGGGATCAAGGGATGCGACTGTGGGAAATCCCTATTGTTCCAGGGTTTGCTGTATGTATGCTCTCAAGAACGCTCAGCTTGCCAAAGAGAAGTATCCTGACGCCAATATCGCCATCCATTACATAGACCTGAGGGCTGGGGGCGAAGGTTACGAGGAGTTTTATCAAAGGGCCCAAAAGCTCGGGATCAAGTTCATTCGGGGTCGAGTATCCGAAGTCGAGGAAGTGGATGGGGAACTCTACCTCAACTACGAAGACACTCTCCTAGGAAAGTTCCAGAGAAAACATTACGACTTGGTCTGCCTTTCTGCAGGACTTGAGGCAAACCGGGACGCAGACGTTGTGGGAAACCTCTTAGGGTTATCGAAGCGGCCTGACGGGTTCTTTGAGATCGCTCACCCCAAGATGAGGCCGGTAGAAGCTCATATTGATGGGGTCTTCATAGCAGGTTGCGCTTCTGGTCCAAAGGAGATTCAGGTATCCATCGCTCAAGGTGAAGCTGCGGCTGCCAAAGCGATGAGGCTTGTTTTGAGGGGGGAGCTCACCCTTGATCCGGTGACCGCGATTGTTGACACTGACAAATGCATCGGATGCAAGCTCTGTGTCGAGATTTGTCCCAGCAAGGCGATATCAGTGGAGAAGACCGCTTACGTGGACGAAGCCGCTTGCAAAGGTTGCGGAACTTGCGCTGCAGCGTGTCCTGTGGATGCCATAAACATGCGGCTCTTTTCTGATGAGCAGATCGTTTCTCAGATTAGGGCGGCGACGGCTGTGAAGGCCGAGTATCCTTTCATCGTTGGATTTCTCTGCAACTGGTGCAGCTATGCCGGAGCTGATCTTGCAGGGACTTCCAGGATCCAGTATCCGACCAACATGAGGGTCATCAGGGTAATGTGTGTTGGAAGGGTCGATCCATCTTTCGTGATCGAGGCTCTCAAGAACGGAGCCGATGGGGTATTGATATCAGGGTGCCGTCTTGGTGAGTGTCATTACACCGACGGGAACCACAAGGCTTACCAGCGGATTCAGGTTCTGCGAGGCGTCCTTGAGAAAGTGGGAATCGATCCAGGACGGGTCAAGATCATCTGGTGTGCTGCCAGCGAAGGCGAGATCCTGGCCGAGGAGGTGAAGCAGTTCGTGGGCGAGCTAAAGGAGATCGGTCCGATCGGCTCGGAGCTGAAACTTGGATCTGGGCCCGTGTCTGAGTTGGTGTCTGAGTCTGAATCTATGCCAGAAGCGGCATCTAAACCTGAGCCAGATGCTAAAATCGAACCTGAAACCCCACTCGATCCTGCAGGGGGCGGTGAATAGTGGAACTTCAAAAGGACATGGACGTTCAAGGGTCTCACATAATATGCACTCAGATCTCGGACGAATCTGTCAAGGTCTTGGATTACGATTATAAGGCGTGCAATGGTTGCGGGATCTGTGTGGATCTTTGTCCCACAAAAGCGCTCCAGCTCGGTCCCGTGATCGAGATCGCGACGGGCCTGGATGCGCCACCGGTTTTGATAGATTTAGAAGCCTGCGTCTTTTGCGGAATGTGTGCCGCTTTCTGTCCTGTTAGGGCCTACAAGATGACTGCAAACGACGAGGATTATCAGGATAAAGACGTGTATCCTCATCTTCTCTCCACGGCCAAGCCAAACGAGAAGTGCCTGCCTTGCTGCCTTTGCGAGCCGGTCTGTCCGACTGAAGCGATCACGGTGATCTTCATGCCGAGGCGCGAAGATTTCGGGCCGCTTCGTGAAGAGGAAAAAGAGAACAAAAAAGGCAAGATCAAGGTAGACACCGAAAAGTGCAACCTTTGTGGCAAGTGTGCTCGGTTCTGTGATGCGTTTATTCTCCTGGAAAAAGAGCCAAGTCCAGAAGATCTTGTACCTTTTGAGCAGCTTTTGGTGGACGAGGATCTTTGTGACTATTGTGGGCTTTGCGCTTCTATATGTCCAGAAGAGGCGATCACCGTTGAGGGTGTGCCTTTGGAAGTTGACGATTTCGAGTTTCTGGGCGATATCGAGGTCGAGGAAGATAAGTGCATCGGATGTGGCCGGTGTCTTCTGGTTTGCCCTTACGAGGCGATGGACATCACAAAGCCTTTCGATGGGGACATAAAGCTGGTGGAAAAGCAGCTGTTGCTGTGCGATCCTTTGGGATGTCATGCCTGTTTCAACGTTTGTCCTGCTGACTGCTGGTTTGTGGGCGAAGATGGAAAGATAAAGGTCGAGAAAGACCAGTGTATATTCTGTGGCGCTTGTGCCAAGGCGTGTCACTGTTATGCCATCGAGGTGGATAGGACCGACGTCTCTCACACGCCGATAAAGGAGTCGCCTTGGTCACAAGAGTGGAAGGATGCGATATCTTCCATCGTGACTAACGAGAGGAAGCGGCCCGACCTGAGCGGGGTCGTCTTGCCACCTGAGATCGAGAAGGTCCCCTTGCAGAAGATCGAGGTTCCAGAGAGGGACCCAAGGCTTCTCAAAGCGATCAACGAGCGGCTCAGCCAGGTGGATCTGGTCATCAACAAGCCCAGGGTGCGGTTCATGTGGGAGCGAGACGATATCCCAAAGGCTGCAGAGGGGATCGCCGAGCGGATCCGTAAGGCTCAAGAGAAGAAGGCCGAAGAGAATACGACTGAAGATAAGATCGCTCAGGGGAAGGCGGCTGAGGCTGCAAAGGCAAAGGCAAAGGCGAAGGCAGGTGAGCAGAAATGAGCGCTGAGGGTGGGATCGAGGGCGAAGTCGGAGTCGAAATCGCAGTCAAATCCGAGGGTGAGGTTTTCAAAGAAATGGTCTTGAAGCTGGCAGGCGACGAGGTCAAGACCTGTATCCAGTGCGGTACCTGTTCAGCCAGTTGTCCCATGGCCCATCTCATGGAGGACCCAATAAGAAAGCTGATCAAGTTTGTCCTTGAGGGGATGAAGGAGGAGGCTTTGGAGAGCAAGACCATTTGGCTTTGTACGTCTTGCCTTCTGTGCACGGTTCGCTGTCCAAGAAATATCAAGCCGATGGCGGTAGTTTCGGCCTTAAAACAGATCTACGAGTCTGAAGGGAGACGTTGCATAGATTCGGTATTCGAGGGGATCTTTGCAAGACAGATTCAGAGCCGTGGCAGGGTTTCGGAGGTTCTCTTATCGGCAGAGTACTTGATCCGAAGTCCGGAGTCTGCGGCTCAGATCATGGCTTTCGGCGCGGAGCTCGTCCCCAAGGGCAAGATCGATCTTGATATTGAGGCCGAGATGGAGCGGATCGAAGGTCTTGACGAGCTGGAACGGATATTTGCGCTTGGGAAGATTGATGGCGTGAATGCTGGCGAAATGGAGGGGGTCTCAGAATGAAGTTTGCTTATTATCCTGGGTGCGTTGCCAGGTCCACCGGAAAGGAGTACGAGGTTTCCACTCATGCCGTTTGCGAGGCCCTCGGAATCGAGCTAGAAGAGATCGACGACTGGAACTGTTGTGGCGCAACTCACGTCTCAAGCCAGCTCGTCTCGACCGGTCTTGCTGCAAGGAACCTGGTCAGGACCGATCTTCCCGTCATGACGTCTTGCTCTATCTGTTACAGCAGGTTGCGTGCTGCCGTAGATCGACTGGAAGACTGTGACGTTAAAAAGCTGGTGAACGAGGCGCTCGACACGAAGTACGAGGGGCCAAAAGAGGTCAGGCACGTAATCGAGCCGATCATCGAGGTGCTCGAAGGGGCCGAAGACTTGGGCGATCTCGTCACCGAGCCCTTAAAGGGCCTCAAAGTTGCGGCCTATTACGGCTGCCTTCTCACAAGGCCCGTCGGCGGGATCGACAGCCCGGAAAACCCCTCGGTTCTCGAAAAGTTCGTCCGGCTCCTCGGCGCAGAGCCTGTCGATTTTCGGCTGAAGATGAGGTGTTGTGGCGGCCCCATATTCATGCCAGAGGAAGATGCAGCCTCAGACACTCTCATCCGGATATTGCGGGATGCGAAGAAGTCGGGCGCGGATCTGGTGATGGTGGTCTGTCCGCTCTGTCATCTGATGCTGGATGCAAACCAGCCCATGATCGAGAAGCGGTTCGGTGAGGAGATCGGGCTTCCGATCCTGTATGTGACGCAGCTTGCAGGCCTCGCGCTCGGCCTCGGCGCCGAAAAGTTGGGGCTGGAGATGAACTCGGTCTCGACAAAGCCGGTGCTGGAGAAGCTAGAGAAGGTGCGAGAAGCGGAAGCGGCGGCGAGGGAAGGGGCAAAGGTGTGCTGATGAAAGGGCCATCCAATTGCCTCTAACACGTCTATTTCTCAACCACGAAAACAGGTCGTCTCCCTGTTAAGTGTTGTTGGGGATCACAACTGTTTTCAGAACTTCCTTAAAAGTCCATATGTGGTCCGTTAATCCTGCCACCATGGCGGGCGTACGTGGTTTCCAGCGACGACGAGGGTCGTTGAAGACCTCTACACGCAATGTTTTTAGAGGCCGCACTAAGTTATAAACGAGATCTTCCCATGCAGCAGATGCACGATACATATGCAATAATTTCGAAAAGGCCAACGTCTTGCGAGTTAGCCGAGCGTTAAATAGTCGCATGGTTAGATGTGTTCTTTCGACATATGCCGTGCTGTTTCCCAATAGATTCAGCACTTCATCCTTGTCTCCATAAATAACGCACAACTTGATACCTACCAAATGTCCATTATCACGCTCTTTGATTGCTTGTAGATATTGCCAATCTGACTGAGGACGTTTACGAATAGGAGGTCGGCCAATTCCTTTGTACTCAGGGACAATCCCATAGACTTCGACCATAGCATCGTCAATCCCTCCCCATCCATCTGATATGGTAGGCGGTGGCCCATCGGGATGTCCACGACGCTTGAGAGTCTGAAAGACTTCAACGCTTGCCAACGTTTCTGTTTTGGCAATGCCGCGGGCGACGCGGAGACGGTTATCCATGTCGATCATGGTAGATCGCCAGAACTGACCGCTTTTGTCGGTCTCAGGATAGTTTTTTTCCCACCTTTGTTGCGGATGTAGGCCCATAGGCCATCCAGTTGACCACGTTCTATGTGATAATCTTCAAGTAAAATTTCCTCAATAGCTTCGGCATGCTTGGCAGCATCTCGAATCCAACTTATGATTGTATCTTCTTTGTGACACTTGACACGTGCCAAGCTGCTGATGCGGCAGCCTTCGGCTATCAACGCCAACGTTTCGATGATTTCGTCTTCAGGTGTGTGTCGCCGATAAAAAATAGTTCCTTTGGTTTCTGTAAAGGTTCTACCACAGGTCTTGCACCTGAAGCGTTGACGTCCTGCTTTGGTCTGGCCGAACTTAATTATGTTTTGCTGATGGTCACTTTGTAATTTTCCATGATCTGCACATGCAGCATTTGGACAGAAGTCACCTACTTGGGCAAACTTTGACAAGATACACCCCACCTGGTTGTTGACGAATGCTACCAGGTACCTAATTTTTCAACAACACTTATAAGGGTGACTACCCGAAAACCGGTTATACTGAAAGGAACATACTAACTGAATTGGGGTGGTCTCTTGGGCGCTACAGAGCAATATGTAGTAGATGCGAACGGCCAAAAGGTCGCGGTCATCCTTCTCTTGGCCAAATACGAAAGGCTGCAGGAGGATCTTCATGACCTTTCGGTGATTGCAACGCGGAAAGAAGAGGAGTGCATCAGCCTCGAAGAGCTGAAGACGCGGCTGTGAAGGAGCGGGTTTCAAAATAATGCCACATGCTGGTTTTTGCAGGTCAAACACCTAAACAGAAGAATCGCCATTCTCATGAAAATGTCCACAATATGACGTCATTACATAGCGATTTTCATGCTTTGGGGATGAATCTACGAATCATGGGCGTTTCGGCACTTCAAATGATGTGTAAACTCCGACTTATGATCAGGGGCTGCATAAATAGTTTTGAAACGCTCATGATTCATAGGTTCATGCCCGAAACATAAAAATCGATATGTTTCGACGGCATGTGTGGGCCATTTTCATGGGAAACGGCCCATTAAAATGGGGGCTTATGTGCCTGTCTACTTGACTGGTGGGGATAAAATGCGGGAAATTCAAGTTAAGGTTGGGTGCTGTGCATAGGCTTGCGTTGGGAGTTAAGCCTAAATATTAGTAAATGGTAACAATGTGAGCGAATTTCGTTCGTTCAATGTTGACCCGCTTAAATAAGAGTGACCACCATGAGCAATAATTTAACTTCTTCAGATGAATGGAAACAGAGAGCAGAAGAGGATGCATTGTTCCAAATGGAACTAGAGAATGTGGATAAAGAAGCGGCATGTCAAGCGGCATTAGACATATTAAAAGAACATTCTGATTTAGTAATGCAACTTCAAGATGAATTCATATTGAGCAATCGTGATATGCTTACTACAAGTCTCACAGTAAACCCAAATTTGCCCGTTGAGGTTAAAAAGCAGATCAGCATGCTTAGTTTGAAACTTCAAAATATAATATGGTCAGTTGCGTCGCAGGTAGAATCCCGTAAATACGAACCTTACGTACAAGGATTAAACGACATCACTTTTTCAGCCTATCATAGAAAAAAAGCTACCGAACTAGTTAAAGCTGACGAAAATATTAATATTTCGCTTCAAGCTGTAAAAACTACAATAGGTTTCTTCTCGAAAATAAATCGGCAAATTCTGAAAGAGATTGAGGATTGTCAAACACAAGGTGACGTCAAGACTGAGACTAAACTTATTTTGGGAAATTCTATATTAGTCTATGAGCTAGCTAACTTTACGATTAAATTCCTTGAAACATTCCGGTTGACTGGCATTGATGAAATATCTCAGATACACAACGATACTATAAAACAAATTGATGAGAATAAAGCCGAAATAGAGAAGTTAAAAAAAGATGTAGCCTTGCTTAATGAAGAATTTAAAGATCAACGAATGTCAGCACTCGAGATGCGGACTCAATCCCTTGAAGAAATCAGAAAAGAGTGGGATCAGTATTTAAAGAAAATTCAAGATATACAGACGAATGTAAAGTCCGTGAGTAACCATTTACCAACGCTTAAATTCATACGGGATGATGCCAAAAATCAAATCAGCCTTATAGAGATTTTGATTATTACGCGCCTCATAGGTGACAGTTTAGAAGCCGTAAAGACTCTTGTTATGGAGCTTGAGGATATAGATCTTGTACCCCTTCCACCAGAAACTGTTCGTAGGCTTTTAGGTATTTACAAGTAATATGATGTGTTGTTGCTGGAGTTTATATGGCAAATGAACTTTCTGAGTATGCACAACTCTCAACTGAGCAATTAATGAATGTTTTTACCCAAGAAAAAGACCCTCGAAAACGCGAAATAATACGGTCAGAGCTAATAGAACGTCGCCGTGACTACTACAGAAATCTGCCAACTAAGAATAACAACGTCAAATTTAATGATAGGGTTATTACTCATCTCAAAAATCTACTCAGAACGGCCCTTATCCTAATAATATTAATAATTTTATTATTCCTGTTGTTGGTGATTTTCGGCTAAGGACCCGTGAAGAAATAACATAGTCATATGAATGATTCGTAATTATTATACTGAATCTGCTTCATGTTGATTTCATATAATGACCGTAAGCAATTATGTGCGGGTTGTTTCTCTGCGGGTCTTAATGGGGCAGAACGAAATCAAATTGCGTGCGGCCCCGAAGTAGTCAAACAGCGCACCCCGCAGCAAGCTGCGGGGCATGCAAGGCGCCGGTCACCAGCACGTCAAATTCTAACAAATTCATCTGCTTATAGCCTCTCTCGCTTTGGGGTTCATTATGCCCAACATAATTGTGGATCATGTCCGACATCACCTTTCTTAGCTCAATTATCCACAGATGTAACAATCCTTAAGCCGGTTTGGTGACCATCCCAACCGCAGCAAGCTGCGGGGTATTCATTTCAAAAATAAATTTTGTGATCCTGGGGTGGGTAGTTACGCGATCGTCTACCTGCCACCCGAAGCAAAGGACGTATCCTGCCTCATGGCAGCCATGGTGAGATGGGCCAAGCAGGCGGAAAATGAGGGGCTTCCCGCGCCCCTGATCGCCGCCCTCGTCCACTACCTGTTCGTGACGATACATCCCTACTACGATGCGGCCCGCTTGCTTGCCACTTTCCTCCTCACCATCTGGCGCTTACCTCTGCCACTGCCTCTCATGCTCAAGATTCCTGCCCGGTGGCGCCGAAGGTGGGCTCGCTCGCCATCGGTGATGCGTCCGCCGCGTTTTTGTGCCCAACGGTCCCTGTCTATTCAGGCGGCTCGACCACGTGGCTGATACAGGATCGGGGCCAGCCTGAATGCGTCGCCCGGGCGCCAAGATCCACCCCCTCCCAACCACAAGTGACCGACCATGACCGAAACCCCCTGGAACCCCCGCTACGTCATCACCCCTGCCACAGCCCGGGGCCTGATGGAGATCGAGGCGGCCCGGGCGGTGGTGGACCAAAACCCCCTCCCCCTCAATGCCGAGGCCGAGCTTCGGCGCCGGGCGCGCCTCCGTTCGATCCATCACTCGACCAGAATCGAGGGCAATCGGCTGACCCTTGCCGAAGCAGAGGTGGCAATCTCTGGCCAGGATATCCGGGGACGAGAGCGGGACGTGGCCGAGGTGCGAAACTATTGGCGCGCACTTCTCCGGGTCGAGGAATGGGCTGCCGAAAAAAGGCCGCTAACCGAAGAGTTGATCCGCCGCCTCCACGCCCTCGTGACGAAAAGCACAGGGGCAAGATCGAAGCCTACGCCTTATCGGGATGGCCAAAACGTAATCCGGGATTCTGCGACCGGGGCGATCGTCTATCTGCCGCCCGAGGCCAAAGACGTTTCCCACCTCATGGCGGCCATGGTGAGATGGGCCAAGCAGGCGGAAAAAGAGGGGCTTCCTGCGCCCTTGATCACGGCCCTCGTCCACTACCAGTTTGTAACGATACATCCCTACTACGATGGCAACGGCAGAACGGCCCGCCTGCTTGCGACCTTCATCCTCCACAAGGGCGGCTACGGCCTTAACGGCTTTTTCTCCCTCGAAGAGCACCACTCTTTGGACCTGGAAGGTTATTACAGCGCTCTTGCCACCCATCCACACCACAACTATTATGAGGGGCGGGCAGAGGCGGATCTCACATCCTGGGTGGAATATTTCACCGGAACTTTGGCCCGCGTGTTTCGCATGGCCGAGGAGGAAACGCTGCGTTGCGCCGAAAGTGAGCTGCCTTCCGAGCCCGAAGAGCTGAGGCGCCTGGACCCCAGGGCGAGAGCGGTTCTCGCCCTCTTTGCGAAGAAGGATAGCATCAAGACCTCGGACGTCGCCGAGGCCCTGATTCTCTCAGACCGCATGTCTCGGGTGCTGCTCAAAAAGTGGGTCGAGGAGGGCCTTCTGGTGGTGGCCGATCCCTCGAAGCGTGGGCGAACCTATGAGTTATCGGCAATTTATCGGCAATACATTGGCAGCTTATCGGCAATGCCTGGGATCTAAGAATAACTGGCACTGCTGGGCTCAACCTGGTGGGGTGTGGGTAGGGGGCGTTGACGCGCCAGCCATCTTTGATATTGGGGTGACCATCGGCATCACTCATCTTTTTTGTCGCCTTCTCCGCCATCCGCGCTTGTCCCCGCCACCGCTTCTTCACGCCCAAGTTTCCTGCCCGGTGGCGCCGAAGGGGGGCCTCGGCTCGCCATCTGTGGTGCGCCCGCCGCGTTTTGCACCCAACGGCCCCTGTTGATCCTGGCGGCTCGACCACATGGCCAGATGTGGACCTGGCCTGAATGCGCCGCCATGGCAGTGTGCTTGATTTGGCATATTGAACCCGGGAATCATTGAAAATCATCAACATGCGACCTAATGGCCTTTCCGTGTTCGTTTTTCAGCTTTTCTTCAATAACCGACATCCACAACCAACATGTGATATCGCCCGATTCCATTTTGAGGGGCAGGTTTCAGGTCGGCTCGCTCTTAAACCTTGAATATGCCAGTAGTGGCCCTTTGATCCGAACGTTGTAATGACTTATCAATAAATATATTTATTATATATATCAGAATTGTAAAAACCGTCCGATAAGACCGATATGATTATATCCCGAGATTGACAACTCCAAAATCATGTCTTGGATGAAGGACAAGAAGTTCTGCGACGAGGAAAGGGAGAAACTGGAGAAAGGGAGCGGTTTTGACAAGCTCATAACCATGGTCTGCAACTGGCTTTACCGAGTCATGTCCTGGTGAACTTCAGGACGAACGCAAGCCAGATCCCCCCTACTTTAGTGGGGGGGAGGAATGCGTTCAAATATTCACAGCCTGAATTAGGATTGTACCGCTCGCCTTAATCGGGTGCAGTTTCTCATAATAGTTACGCTTATAGTTATCATTTTGCCGAAAACATCACATAACGTAAAATATCCACTTGACCGTTTCACCCTTATGATACAGATCCCTTTTTCTGATTTTATATGGTCGAACTTTCTCAGGCCAAACACCGCACCTTTCGCATTAACGGTTTGAACGCTCAGTAATTTTCCTGCTATCGGTTTTTTAAATTCGATATGCTCCAACACCATAAAATGTGCTTTTTGAGCCTGACTCAGATCCACACAACCACTGAGAACAATATATAAATACTATATTATAAAATATTTGACCACGCGCGTAGATTTTTACAAATTTAATTTAAATTATTATTACTAATAA
>Ga0272441_10003255_pt1 | contig 31191 bp, 25 predicted proteins | sample SSMProp6N_FD_193582 | JGI IMG/M metagenome (GOLD analysis project Ga0272441, IMG submission 193582) | Marine sediment archaeal communities from Little Sippewissett salt marsh, Falmouth, MA, United States - SSM-Prop-6N | ecosystem: Environmental > Aquatic > Marine > Wetlands > Sediment ... | reverse complement strand
GCCCCTGGCAGGATTTCGTGGAAGTCGATCATCTGCAACATCTGCTCAAGGGTCAGGCCCGAGCGGTTCTGGAAGTCCGCGATTTGGGTGACCGCGGTGCGTGCCCACTCAACGACTTCGTCTTTGTAGCTCTGGGGCATGGGGATGCGCTCTACCGGGAGACTGAATTCCGTAATCTTCGCGCCGTTTCGGTCGAAAACCATGACATGGGTGCCCGGTCGCTGGTCCTGCACGTAGACGCGGCCGTTGTGGACGCGGACGAAGATCTGCTCGTTGGGGCAGTCGAGCTTGCGGGAACGCTGCATGGATATGTCCGGCCGGGAGTAAAGGTTGGCTGTTTCTTCCAGGTCCTTGTTGTAGATGCGAACCGATTGGGAGTTGATCCCCCCTTCTCCGGGGATGAAACGGGTGATCACGTAGTGATCTCCCAGGGGAACCACCTGCATGACCATGAATGGAAAGATTTTTTCCATTTTGAGTTCGCCCCGCGGGGTGAACCGGGCCATCTTGGTCATATTGGCCATGAACAGGTCCCCATTTTCCATGATCATGCTCAGGCGGTTAACGAAATTTGAGGTGAATTCGCCCGGCCCGTCGCCGTTTTTGCCGAAACTGCGCAAGTGTTTCCAATCCTTCATGGCGTAGACATGCACCCGGATGCCGTCCAGAACAAATAAATGCTCTCCGTCCGCGGCCAGCATGGACGGCTGCATCACTTCTTCCAATTCCGCCACCTTTTCCGGGAAAACCATTCCCGCCGCCGCGGCCAGTATGAACAACGTACAAAAGGTTTTCTGGATTATACGCATACCCACCTCCATCAATCCCTACAACGCAGAACCAGGCGAGTCGGTTCCATCCCCCTCGCCGTTTTCCCGGAGAATGTAAGGTGATATTACGGTTGCGGGAGCAGAAATGTATACCACGGGAATTTTTCAGTGAGTTGGGATTTTCCGTGCGGCGGGAGGGGACTCCCGCCGCGGGATAGCAAACTAGAGAGGTTTTCCGGGGTCCATGCGCGAGGCGATCAATTTGGCCGTGGCCTTGAGCTGGTCCACCGTGAGAAATGTTTTCGATGTGTCCGGATCGGTCATGGAGATGACCATGGCGAAATGGGGCCCCTTGCGCAAGGCGATCTGGTAGGGCATCTGCGGGATGGCCAGCTTGGCCTGATCCGCAACGCCCTCAATGGGGGTCCAGTACTTCTCCCGCCGGGTTTCCCGGGTGAACTGTTTTTCCGGGCCAAAGCGGACGATCAGGATTTCCCGTCCTTTGGCGTCCAGGAAATGCAATGAATACTGGTGTTTGGCGGTGATCCCGGTCATGCCGGTGATTTTCTCCAGGTCTTCCGGGGACAGGTAACGGGCGTAGTAATCCGGATCCACTCCGGCCCCTGCCGGCAAAAGGGTCAGGCACAGCAGGAACAGCATCGGGAAAACGATCATGCGTTGCATGAGATACACTCCATCAACAAATTGTGAATTGGGATTTCCGCCGGATTTCCGGCCCGGAAAATATATCACTTTCGGGTTCAGGCGACAATTGCTCCGGTTTGATTTTTTTATTTTCCCGCCGCCGGGGGCAGGGGCGCGTACGATGGCGGACTCAGGGGCGGATCAGGTGCATGCGCGGCATCAGCACGGGTCCGGGAATTCAGCGCTTTTCCAGGTGAGCGCCGATCGCCCGGCCCTTGAGGACTCCGCCGTTTTCCAGGATAACCGTCACATCCGTACGACGCGCCCGGTTGATCACGTCGCCTTCAACCACGGAATTTCCGCGGATATGAATCCGGAGCCGGCGCCGTGAGCGAAAGATGTCAAAAAAGGACCACCCCCGCTTTTTGATGAGGATGTCCCCGGTGACTCTCGTGCCGTCCTCCAGGGTGATGTGACTCGTGGTGGTGGTGACATCACCGACCACCCGGGTTCCTTCCAGGTCGATTCCGCCGTTCACGGTAGACACGGAACCTAGGATCTCACAGCCCCTGCCGGCATGGATGCCGCCGTTTACGGTATGCACCCGGCCCGCGATACGTACGTCGTTACCCAGGCGGATACGGCCGTTGACCGTCTTCAGGGCAAGGACGCGGGAGCCGTCGCCCACGCGGATGCCGCCGTTAACCGTGCGCGCCGAACCGGAAATACGACAATCCCGGCCGACATGGATGCCGCCGTTCACGGTACTGAGATTCTCGCGGATACTCTCGCCATTGTCCACGCGAATGGAGCGGTTCACCGTGCTGCGCCCCGGCAGGAAAATAAAAAGGCTGAATACCAAAAAGAAAACCAATATGATTTTTCGTGTCATGATTCGCCTCCAGGCGGTGCTCTACCTGACTAACGATGGCGGTTCCCCAAAGGTTCCCGGGTTTTTGTCCGTAGCGGCGGATGAGATCCGGGACGTGGAATACTGACTTACCAAAGGATTCCGCATGGTGCATAATGAGAGGGGATTCCGGGAATTGAGGGATAACCCGGAGGAGGCAGCACATGAAATCGTATCGAAATCACAAACCGTTACGAAAGAATTTCCTGGTTTACCTGTTAGCGGCGGGTCTGCTCTTCACGGCTGTGGCGGCAGAGTCGGAAACCGTACCGGTGAAGATGAAAGCCGTTCCCTTCGATTTGAAGGAAGTTTCGCTGCGAAAAAGCGTGTTTACCGCCAATCGGGATCGAACCATCGCGTACTTGAAGTACCTGAACCCGGACCGGTTGCTCCATAATTTTCGTGTGGCCGCGGGATTACCCTCCTCCGCGGCGCCCATGGGCGGTTGGGAAAAGCCGGATTGCAAGTTGCGCGGTCATTCGATGGGGCATGTGTTGTCCGCCCTGGCTCAGGCCTGGGCCGGAAGCGGCGACTTGCAGTTGAAAACCAAACTGGATCTGCTGGTAGCGGAGCTGGGGAAATGCCAGGATGCCATGGAAAAGAGAGGAAGCCCCCCGGGCTTCCTTAGCGCCTATGACGTAGCTCAATTCGAGCGCCTCGAAGAATTGACCCCCTATCCGCAGATATGGGCGCCCTATTATACCCTGCACAAGATCCTGGCCGGATTGGTGGCGGCCCATCGACTGGCGGGGAATGATCCGGCATTGAATATTGCCGAAAAAATCGCCGGCTGGGTAGGCAGGAGGTTGAACCGGGTACCCGAATCCCGACTCCAGGAAATGTGGAACCTCTACATCGCCGGCGAGTATGGCGGGATGAACGAAGTGCTGGCGGAATTGAACGCCCTTACCGGGAAGCGGGAATACCTGGAGACCGCGCGGCTATTCGACAAGCGCCGGCTGCTCGAGCCTATGCAAAACAACCGGAACAAACTGGCCGGGTTGCACGCAAACCAGCACATCCCCCAGGTTCTCGGATACCTGCGCATTCATGAATTGAGCGGCGATCCAATGTACTTGAAAGCCGCTGGCAACTTCTGGCGTATGGTGACGGCGCATCACGCGTACGTTATCGGTGGAGTTTCGGAGGCGGAGATGTTTCGTGAACCCGACCGATTGGCCTCCTATCTAACCGAAAAAACCTGCGAGACCTGCTGCGCATACAACATGCTCAAGTTGACCCGGCAATTGTTCCAGAATGATCCACGGGCGCACTACATGGATTACTACGAGCGGACCCTGTTCAATCAGATCCTGGCATCCCAGGATCCCCTGGACAAACACTCGGCGGTCACCTACTTCATGCCCTTGAATCCCGGTGCCCGCAAGACCTACTCCAATGAATACGAGGATTTTTCCTGTTGTCACGGTACGGGCATGGAGAATCATACCAAATACCAGGATTCCATTTTCTTCCGCTCCGCCGGGGGAGATACTCTATACGTCAACCTCTATATACCCGCCGTCCTGGATTGGAAAGAGAAGGGTTTCCGGATTGTGCAGGAAACGGATTTTCCTTGTAGCGGGCAAGTCAAATTGACGGTATCGGGCCAGGGCCGGTTGCGGGTCAAGCTCCGGATCCCCGCCTGGGCCGGCGAAGATATCGTTCTGCGGGTCAACGGCCGCATACCGAACTTGAAAAAAACCCCCGGTACATACGTCATACTTGACCGCCGCTGGCGGTCCGGCGACGTGATTCAGCTGGGGTTCCCAGTGCGGTTGCGTCTGCAGAGGCTGCCGGATATCCCCGACATCGTAAGCATCCTGGCGGGGCCGATCCTTTTGGTGGGCGTCAGTGACAGTCATGAGTGGATCCACCTGGATCTGGATCCGGAAAACCTGGAGCGGGATATCGTGTCAACCGGCAACCCCCTGGAATTCAGGGTAAAGGACCTGACACTGGTGCCTATGTACAAGGCGCATCATCACGGCTACCACAGTCACTTTATCATGCACGGTTCGAGAGAAAGGGATTGAACTCTTTCTCCGTGCCCGGCCCAGGTAATTCCGGTGTCGGGCCGGAGGATTCCCCCTTCAGGCGCCGCCGTTGCGTTCCAGCAGCAGGGTGGACAATTGAAAAATCAGAATGTCGGTTTTGCGTACCCGGGAAGCGTCCTGCTCATGAACGGCGAACCAGAAAAAGCAGAATTGCTGAAGACAACTGAACACCTTTTTGTAATCCTCCGGTTCAGGAATGTTGACGGTTTCCAGAAAAGCGATCAATTCCCGCTGCAATTGGGTGATGCGTAAAAGGAAAGAGCTCCGGTTGGCGTCTGTCAGCTTCCCTTGAATCTGGAGTTCCCGCAGAACTGCTTTCCGGACATCTTCTTCCCCAAATTCCACGAAGAGGGCTTTTACGAATTCGCAGAATTGATGAAATGGATTCACCGGCTCGGACTCGATTTCCCGCCAGCCCGGGAGGCCTTTTAGAAAGGCACAAAGGTATTGCAGGAGATTGATGGTATTGCGGCGGCGTTCCTCGGAGCGGAAATAAGCGTATGTCTCTTGAGGGGATTTTGTGCCGTCGGTCCGATGTTCGAGAACCTGATACTCTCGCCACTCCAGGCGACGCAGCTCTTCGTCTACTTCAATCTTGAGTGCTTGGAGATTAAAATTGATGTTCAGGGTTCGGGAACGCAGGACTTCCGCCAACGAAGGACCATTCATGGCAATTCTCCATTTAGTGCCGTTTCTGCCGGGAGAGTCCCGCAATTCCCTGTGTTTTCCCCTACGGCTTTCATTCTGATTGTAAGAGACGAAAAAACCAAAATCAATAAAAACCCCGATTCCCTCCCGATGAGCCGGGCCATTCAGCGTCCCAGACCGCGCAGCACCACGGGCAAAGTCTTGACCAGAATCAAGAGGTCCAGTGCCAGGGAACGGTTTTTTATGTAAAACAGGTCATACTCCAGCTTGCGACGTTGCTGGGCGACGTCATCTCCTGCATAGCCCATCTTCACCTGGGCCCAGCCCGTCAAGCCCGGCTTGACCAGCAGGCGCAGACGGTAGAAGGGCAGCCGGCGTTCGAGGTCGCGAATAAATACGGCACGTTCCGGCCGTGGTCCCACCAGGTTCATCTCTCCCCGGATTACGTTCCATAATTGGGGAACCTCGTCCATACGGAACATCCGCATGATTTTGCCCAGTCGGGTTACCCGCCGGTCTTTGCGCGCGGAAAAGCGGGCGCCCCCGGATTCGGCGTCGCGGACCATGGAGCGGAGTTTGAAAACCCGGAAGGGCTTCTGGTTGATCCCCAGACGTTCCTGCACGAAAAACAATGGACCCGGAGAAAACAGACAATGGAGCAGGGCCAGCAGACCGGCGGGGATCGCCAGCACCAACAACAGAATGGATGCCAGCAGTGCGTTCAGCCAGCGGCTGGCCCGCAGGTAGTGGCGATGCACGCGGTTCAATTTCTCCATCAGCCAGTCGATGCTCACCGTGTCCAGGGGAATCCTCTCTTCTTCCTTCTCCACCAGGTAGTTGAGGTCGACCACCCAACTGCCCTGCAGTTTGTAACGGATCAGGCGTACAGCCATTTCGTCGTCCAATTCCCGACGGTGGTACACGACTACATCTTGAAAGGATTTGGAGGCTTGGCTGTTCTCCGGCAGGTTGGGCCGATACTTGGCGGCCAGGTTTGGATACTCCTCAAGGAACGGCTGGGGGGACCTCTTCAGAAGCCACAGCATGTCGGTTTGTCCCCGACGCCTTCCTCCCAGGAACTTGGCCAGGTAGAAAAGGGCCATGAATAAAAAGATGAACAGATAGATCCGCCGGCCGATCCGGCTGGAAAAGAACAGGAAAAACTCCATGAACGAGACCATGCCCAAAATCAGGACAAGCTTCAGGATCACGTTGAGGTACTCGGCGAAGCCTCCGCCCGCGCGGCGCCCGGCGTAGGATAGGCCGGAGATGTAAATCATCAGGAACGTGGTGCCGGTCATGAGCAGGAAGTTTGGCCAGCGTTCCAGGATAAACGCCAGGGTACGGCCGGCCAGATCCGTGGAGCCCGACGCCAGGGGGAACCGGTAAGCGGCCACGGCCAGGACGATGGCCGCCACCAGAACGATCAGGTGCAGGAGGTGAAATCCGATTCGTTTTCTCAATCCATGTCTCCGGGTATGCGGTCCAAATCAAACCGGCTCTCTCTATTTTCGCACAATGGCATTGGCGAGGAAACCCTGATTTTTCATTTGTCTGTTTCTTGTTCTGCGGTGATTCCTGAGCTAGAATCAAATCCGCGGAGGAAAGATCTCATGAGCGGGAACGGAAACAAAACCCAATTGACCATCCGGCTGATCCTGGTGCTCCTGATCCTGCTGGCCGCGTTTTTTCTGCCCGCCGGCAGCCTGAACTGGCCGGAAGCCTGGCTGGTCCTCTTTTTGTATATCTTTTTCAGCCTGGCTGCATTCATCTGGATGAAACGGAACGATCCGGAGCTGCTGGCGGAGCGGATTTCCCGCCGATCCAAAAAGGAATCCAAATCCTGGGACAACCGCATCATGGTCGTTTACTCGTTCCTCATGCTGGCCCTGGTGGTGCTCAGCGGCCTGGACCGGGTGCGTTTCGGCTGGTCCCGGGTTCCCACGTGGATCAAAACGGCGGCTTTCCCGCTTTTCGTGATTCCCGGATATCTTTTCTTCCGGGTGATCCGGGTGAACCATTTCCTGTCGGAGCGGGTGCGCATCCAGGAGGACCGGGGCCATACCGTTTGTGATACCGGTCCCTACGCGGTAATCCGTCACCCCATGTACACGGCCATCATCCTGTTTACACTTCTGCTCCCCCCGGCCCTGGGTTCCCTCTACGGATTAATCCCGGCGGCTTTCGTGGGCGCGCTCATGGTGCTGCGCACCGCATTGGAAGACCGTACTTTGAAACGGGAACTTCCCGGATACCCGGAGTATGCCGCCCGGGTCCGCTACCGCCTGGTTCCGGGAATCTGGTAAAACCGGTCCCGGTTCACTTGACCTTCGGTTTTCAGGGGCGGTATTCCACGGCGCCCATGTCCGGGGGAGGGATGCGGGGCAGGCCGTAATAATCCCCGCCGGTGCCGCCGTCGGCCAGGCCGGCGTCAATACATGGACTTGAGGCCGAAAGATCGAAGCCGGTGCTGAAACGGGGATCGGCGGTGAACGAAAGGGCTTCGGCGTTCATATGGACGCGCCAGTGGGCCAGGTCGCCGCTGAACTCCATGCCCGGCCGGTTATCCTCGAACAGGCCGGATCCGCCCCAATAGCAATTGGCGTCCATGTGGACCGGGCCTTCCAGGCCGTTCACCCGCCCCAGGGAATCGTGATGAAACGTACGGATCTCCACCATGGCGGCAACCAGGTCGCCGGACTGGCTCACGATATTGTTCAGGATAACGGGATTGACGCTGGCCGGGCGGCCGTTGATGTCGGGATCCCAGTCCTGGAGGGTGATGCCGAAGTAGATGGGGCTGTGTTGACCGGAAGTGGCTGTATTGATGATGGTGTTGTGAAGAATCCGGGCGTTGCGGGCGGCGTACAAGCCGATCCCCGCGTACCAGGTGTCGCGGACCACGCAGTTTTTGACCGTGCCGTTGATGTTTTCGTAGTATCCGGGATTGACGGAGGTGTCGAAGTACTCGGGACTGGTGTCGAAGCCCAACAGGATGCCGGCCCCCCCGCAGTTTTCCACCCGGCAGCGGTTGACCATGCAGCCCGTCGCGCCTCCCTTCAGGTAAACGCCGGTGGTCCCGGTATCGTGAATATGGCAATCCACTATGGTGGTGCGGTCGCCGTTGACGTTGTCGATGCCCTCGGCGTTCTCGTCGTTTCGGAATCCCGAGGAGTAGATTTCGCAATCGCGGATGGTGATATCGTCGCAACCGGGTTTGATTTTGACGCAATCCCGCCCCGCGTGATGGATAATGCAGTTTTCCACCAGGATGTCCGAAGCGCCGGAGCGGTCGGTTTCTCCCCAATCCCACCGGGTTTCAAAAGATATCCCGTAATAATATCCGCCCGCGACGGCGACTCGCTGCAGCCTTCCTCCATCGGAATCCACGTCGAACTCCACGGCAATGGCGTGGTTTTCCTCGTCGTCTGTTGGACAGATGATGCGCGCCCACTCGTCATGTTTGGAACGGATGGTGATGCGGGGGGCGCGAATTCGCACCGCTTCATTATAGATACCGCCCCGCAGGATCAGGGTGTCTCCCGGAGCGGCAATGTTGTCCAGCACGTATTGAATCGAACGATAAGGAGCGGTAGGGGAGCCGTCACCGCTTTCATCACTTCCCGAGGTGGACACGAAAATACCCTCATCGCTGTACGAGTCGTCCGCCGGGAGCGGGGTTTCAGCGGGGATGCCGTAGGTTTCCCCCTGATGGGAGCCACCGTTTTCATCCGGATCGCCGCCGCCTTGATTGCTTGAATCCCCGGGCTGACAGGAAAGGCACAGCACCAGAATCAACGCCCCGACCAGTCCACACCTCTTTGTTTTCATGAATCCATCTCCACCAAGGATTATGGGAAGCGTATGCAAAAAGTCAATGCGGCATCGCGACCAGGTTGAAGCCGCTACCTAGCGCCGGTCTCCGAAAATCCGGTTTAGTACGGCCCGGGCGGCGCGGCCTTTGCCCATGGTGAACAGATGCAGTCCCGGGGCCCCGGCCTCCAGCAGCTTTGCGGCCAGGCCGGCGACATAGTCGGTCCCCCGGCTGAAGGCATCCCGGGAGGTGCGGGCTTCGCTGATCCCCCGCACCAGGGGATCCGGCAGATTGACAAAGAAGGTGCGGGGGATACGCTCCAATTGTCGCACCGTGGTAACCGGTTTGATCCCCGGAATGATGGGTACGTTGATGCCCGCTTTCCGGGCGCGGCGCACGAAATCAAAGTAGAGTTCCGCGGTAAAGAACATCTGGGTGACGATGTAGTCGGCGCCCCGGTCCACCTTCTCTTTCAACCGCCGCATGTCGAGATCGGCATTGGCCGCTTCCACGTGCTTTTCCGGGTATCCCGCCACGCCTATGGAGAAACTGGTGGGGAAGGGTTCGTCCAGTTCATCCACGTAGATGCCCTGATTCATATTGTGGATCTGGGCGACCAGGTCGGCGGCATAGGCGAAACCGTCCTTTTTGGGCCGGAACACGGTCTGTCCGGGAGGTGCGTCTCCCCGCAGGGCCAGGATGTTGCGGATGCCCAGGTAGTGCAGGTCGATGAGAGCGTCTTCGGTTTCCCAATGATCGAATCCGCCGCAGATCAGGTGGGCCACAGGTTCAACGGCGAAACGGTTCTTGATGGCGGCGCATATCCCGACGGTGCCCGGCTTCTTGCGCCGGGGGCGGCGGATGATGCTGCCGTTTTTTTCCTCGTAGTCCTGGTAGGCCTGATGGTAGGTTACGTTGATGAATTCCGGGGACATGGGCATGAGACTGTCGATGTTGGCGAACAATTCATCGATGCTCTGACCCCGGTCCGGGGGGGTGATTTCCAGTGAGAGCAGGGGCCGGTCCCCCTTCTGCAGTCGTTCCGTCAGTCTGGTCATATTTCATCTCCAGTTGAGGTTTCCCGCGGCGGGGAAGCCGCGGTGGGGAAAAATTGTTTATGGATGGTCCGAAGACAATGTCCCGCCTGGTGCCCGGGGACAACCAGGCATAGCGACGGGGCAGTGATTCCGGGAGCAATCGCTTCAATCGTCACTCCGGCAACGGCCAGAGCGTCCATGATACGGGCCAGGCCGCGGGGTCCGCGTACCGCCTGCCCCACCACGGCTACCAGGGCGTGGTTGTCCCGGGTCCGGACAATCCGGAAAGGAGAATCTCCGGAACGGCTGAGGGCGCGGCGGGCGGAGCGGGCGTCCTCCGAGGGCATCACCAGGATTATGCGGTCCCTGGCCGAGATCAGCGAGGTAACGCGGGCCGCCGCGGAACTCAGGACTTCTTCCAGCCGGGAGAGCACCCGTTGGCCGTTTCCCGGGGCGACGCTCAATTGCATCATGGTGGCGGATGGATGGCAGGTGACTCCGCATAATCGCTCCCCGGGGCTTTCGATGGTGGGCACGATTTCCGTCCCCGGCCGCTCGGGATGCCGGAAGTTACGGATCCGCACCCGAATGCGGCTGTTTCGCAGAGGTTCCAATGTCAGGGGATGCAGGATCCCGGCGCCGAAGTGGGTCAGCTCCTCTACTTCCTCCCAGGTCATGCTTTCCACCGGCCTGGGTGCTCCACCATAAGCGGGATCCATGGTCATGACTCCGTCAACCCCTTTCCAGATCACGAGTTCCGCGGCCTCCAGAACGCAGGCAATGGCGGCGGCGCTGTAGTCCGAAGCGTTGCGTCCGAAAGTGGCGGTGCCGCCATCCGGGGCGCGGCCGTAGAATCCGGTAACCACCGGAATCCGGCCGGAGCGTAGGATTGGCTTGAGATTCCTGCGCAGGCGTCGGCGGGTTTCGGGCAGGTCGATACGCGCTTCGGTCCCCGGGCGGTCGGCGGTGATTCCACACTGATGCGCGTCGCATGGCACCGCGGCCGGGCCGCGTGTGGTAAGCGCTCCCGCCAGCAGGATACTGGCCAGCCGTTCGCCGAAACCCAGGATCCGGGCCTGGATGGACGGCGGAGCTTCGCCAATGCAGGCGATTCCCCGCAATATCTCTTCCAGGCGGTTGAACTGGTTTTCCAGGTCGGAATTTAGCCTGCCGTGCGTTGCGGCGGAGACGTTTTCAAGGCAGTCGAAGTGCCGTTTCCTGAGACCCTGAAAAAGCCCGGCCGGAAAGCGGCCCCGGTTTGCGACGGTTTTCAAGATCAGGTCCAGGGTGTCCGTGACGCCGGCCATGGCGGAGACGACGATCACCACCGGCGGGCATGCCGCCAATGCCGCGGCCCGGTGCAGATCACCGGCGTCATTCAGGCAGCCGCCGCCGAATTTCATGACTTTCACGGGGCACCTCCGGCGGGCGCTTCCGGAATAACTCCACGGCATACGGACAATTCGGCGTTGAGGATCGATCCCCCGGCGGCTCCCCGCTCCAGGTTGTGGATCAGGGCCGTAAACAGGATCCGGGTGCCCCGGAAACGCAAACGCCCGATGGTAATGGTCATGCCCGTACCTCTTCCGGGGCCTCCGGCGTCGACGTCAAGCCGGGGCTGGGGACGATCGGGTTCCCGGATCACCTCGAGAAAAGTGCCCGGGGAACTGGGCAGTTTCGTCTTTCGGGCTCCATCGTTGAATGAGTCGAAAGCCTCAATGACCCGTTCCTCTTGAACGGCGGATTCCATGTCGGCGGTTACAAAGAGCATATGGCCGTGAATGACCGCCGTCCGGTTCGCGGTGGCCGTCACCTTCAGATCCAACGGGCGCAGGCGCTCTTTTTCCAGGTCGCCCAGAATGCGCCGGATTTCGCGGGAGATTTTCTCTTCTTCTCCTTCGATGAAAGGCAGGATATTCCCCTGCATGGCAAGGGCCCGGGGCCCGCTCATGCCGGCGCCGGAAAGGGCCTGGCAGGTAACCAGGTTCACATCTTTCAGGCCCAGGGAGAGCAGCGGAGCCAGGGCCGGAGCCAGGCCCGCGGTGACGCAATTGGGATTGGTGACAATGGCGCCGCCGTATGCGTGGATTTGCCGGCGCGCCATTTCCAAATGATCCGGGTTGACCTCGGGAATGAGAATGGGTACATCCTCATCCATGCGGTGGCCGGCGGCATTGGAAAACACCATTACTCCCCCGCGACGCAGTTCGGATTCGATGTCGAAGGCGACGTCCCGGGGAAGAGCGGAGAATGCCAATCGGCATTTTTCGGCCAGGGACCTGGTATCCTTTGTGTCGATGACCCGCATGGAAAGGATCCTGCGGGGCAGGCCGTGGCTGTCGTCGGCAATCAGTTTACCGTAGCGTTGTCCGGAGGAATGCGCAGAAGCCGCCAGACCGGCGATGTGGAACCAGGGGTGAACGGCCAGGCGGCGCACGAACCGGCGGCCGACCAGGCCGGTACATCCCAGGACGGTGACGTCAAGCCGTTTCACGTGCCACCTCGCATTCTTCCGGAAGCGTGAAACCGGCGGTTTTCACCCAGGGTGAAGGATCGCCGATGCCGGCCACGCAGCCCTTCATGACGGCCAGCATGGCATGGATACCTTTCCGGGGGGTGTTTCCCAGGGCCGCTGTCAGGGAACGTAACCCGTCACGGCGCAGACGGTTCCCCAGAGATGTGGCCGTTGCGTCCGCAAGGGCGGCATCGCCGGCCAGCACGACCGCTGCGTCTCCCCTGCCGAAACTGAAAGAATGTCCCACCGTCCCGGATGACGTGCAGCAGGCGGTGATTTCAGCCAGGGCCTCGACGCGAACTCCCAGGTCCCCGGGTCCGCCGGGTCCGGTATATATGCCTATGGTGACGGGCCTTTCCAGGAACATGGTGATGTCGCCGCCGTTCTCGAAAATCACGTGACGCGCACCTGAGCGAACCAGGGCCCGTACCACCGCCATACCGATGGCTCCGGCCACGGCCGCCATGGGGCCGGTGCCGGCCCGCCGGGCCGCCGCGGCCATGTGCCGGGCGATAAACGGCGCTCCGGGGAAGCAATCAACCGGATTGAATGAATTGGCGAAAGCCCGGTCTCTTTCACGGTAGGCCCGCAAATCCTTATGACAACGCTTCAGCGTTTCCCAGGCCTGGTCGAGGTATTGGCGGTGGCAGGAGAGACGGGCCCGGGTTTCCCTGTATTGGATGGAATGGATGGTCATCGCCGACTCCCTGGATTCGGGTGCAGGGCGCCGGCGGGGCAGAATTCCAGGCACTGGCCGCAGTGATCGCATAGCTCCACCCGGGACTCGACGCCGTCGTCCGTCCGCCGGGAAAAAACGCCCGCCGGACAGAGAACCAGGCACTGGCCGCAATGCACGCAACTTTCCGTATCATGCAATTCCTGACGCAATTCCGGTGATACCGCTGCCGGGATCTCGAGACTGATCAGGTTGCGGGGACGACCGTGGTCCGGCAAAGGTTCGGCGGGAAGGGTCAGCTTGAAATCCCCGCGGCGGATCCATCGGGCCAGGGTGTCGGCGACCCGGCGCGACAGCAGGGGGCTGGACATGGGGGCGCAGGGTACCGAACGTCCGTTTATGTCGACCGAACCGGTGTGCAGTTCCCGGTAACTGACCCTGGCCGATACCGGATGCCCGGGTTGAAAGAAATCCAGGACTTCGGTTTCCAGCGAAGCATTGTCGACTCCCGCGGCCCGGGCCGCTTCTTCGTCGATAATGGGTATGGGTACACCGACGCCCACGTAGAGGCTGCAGCCGTACCCACGCAAAACAGCGGCTCGCAGAAACTCCGGGCTCATGCCGAAAAGGTCTCCGGTCACGCCCAGTGTAGCCATTGCGGAGTCCGGGTCGTGCTGGGTTCCCGCGCCGGTGATCAACCCGGCTCCTCCCGCCAGGAATATACGGGTACCCGGGCCGATGAATCGATATTCCGGATCGTTGGCCAGGGGTGAAAGCTCTCCGGCTCCGGACCAGGTGATATTCCGGCTGTCGGCAAGCAATGTCCCCATGTAGGTGTGAAGGGTGCGGGAGCCGCTGTTTACCGCCGCGGCGTAGCGCTGGTAGGCGTTGCGCGGATTGACAAGGGCGGCGTGATTCAGGTCCCGCAGGCGGATATGGGTGCTGACACCGCGCCGCGGATAGCAGTCGGTTCCCGCTGATTCCGCTTCCAGGTGGACGCTGAGTCCCTTTACCAGGTCTGAAATGACGTGGGCGCCGCCGTATTGGATGCCCTTTTCTTCCGATGCCTGGGTGGCTCCCAGGAAAGCGTCCACCACCGCCAGACCGGCATGCGCCTCGACCCCGTTGAGACGGACCCGGGACATACGGATCGGCGGATCGGACTGGCCGAAGTTCATCATGACGCCGGATGAACACATGGGGCCGAAGGTTCCGGTGGTGACCACATCCACGGCCCTGGCGGCCGCGGCGACTCCCTCTTCCCGCACCAGGCGGGTCATTTCGTCGGCCCGCACCACCCGTGCTTCCCCCCGGGCGATGCGGCCGTTGATCTCATCGATGCTGCGTTTCATGATAATGTCCTCCCGAAAATGGATTGGCGACCTGGGTCGCGAAGGGTTTTGTTTTTGGGATGTTCCCGGAAGCGCGCCCTAGATAGAGGACGCCGCGTCCGGGCTGCGCATTATCATGTCGGTATCGTGCAGGACGATATAGCGCGATGAGTAGATCATATCGGGGCCAAATTATCACAGCTCCATGTTTCTGTCAAGAGAAATGCCGCGTGGGGACGGAGGACAAATTTCTTAATTTTTCATATCATACGAAAAATTAAGAAATTTGTCCTCCGTCCCCAGTGAGAAACGCGCCGTGCCCCTACGCCAGGGCTTCCGCTGACAGGGCCTGGAAAGAGGTTTCCAGGTCGTGGTAGCGGCAGCAGGCCAGGTGGTCCAGGGGCGTGGGGGCGTTGTTTACGATGGCCAGGCGCCCTCCGGATTGCAGGGTATACAGGGGAATGGATGCCGCGGGTTGCACCACCAGGGTGCTGCCGAGAATCAGCATGAGGTCGGCTGCCGAGGCCTGTCGGACGGCTTCTTCAATGGCCCCGGCGGGGAGTGCCTCGCCGAAAAAGGTGATGTCCGGTTTGATGATTCCATGGCAATGTTCGCAATGGGGAACCTCACCGCCATGAACCCGGGCCTGGATTTCCTCGAAAGGCCAGGTGCGGTGGCAATCCAGGCAGCGATGGACCAGCGGGCTGCCGTGCAGCTCGATCACGTTTCGGGATCCCGCTTTGTGGTGGAGAAGGTCTATGTTCTGGGTGATTACCGCCCGCAGCATGCCGGCGGATTCACGCCGGGCCAGCTCCCGGTGAACGATGCTCGGCTGTTTTTCATCCAGGTTGTAGATAAAGTGTCGGGCGTGCCGGTAATAGTAATCAGGATCTCGCAGGAAGTACCCGAGGTCGAAGATACGATCCGCGTCGTATTCCTTGTAGAGGCCGTTGCGTCCGCGGAAATCGCGGATACCCGACAGGGTGGATACCCCCGCTCCCGTAAATGCTACCAGGCGTTCACTGGAGCCTACGGCATCCAGAAGGGCGTTCAGGGTGGAATCAGTCGACAAAGCGGTTCTCCGGGTCCGGTTCCCCGGACCCGCCGACGGCGGGCCCGGGGAGTCCGTTCAAGCCTGGCCCAGTGCCCGGCTGTACTTTTCGATTATATCCGTGTAGATGGGGAAGGCGGATGTCAATTCCTTGACCTTACCGCTGATTTGTTTCAGGTGGGCCTCGTCGGCGGTGTGCTTCAGAGCGTCGGTTATCAGCTCCGCGATGACCTGCATTTCAGCTTCTTTCATGCCGCGGGTGGTGATCGAAGGTGTGCCGATACGGATGCCCGAGCTGACCAGGGGCGGATTGGGATCAAAGGGGATGGTATTCTTGTTGACCGTGATTCCGGCGATATCCAGGGCCGTCTCCGCGTCCTTGCCGGTGATGCCCAGGGGAGTGACATCGGTCAACAGCAGGTGGTTGTCCGTGCCGCCCGAGACGATCCGCAGACCCTGGTCGGCCAGGGCCGCGGCCAGAGCGGCGGCGTTGCGGACGGTTTGATGCTGATAGGTCTTGAACTCTTCGCTCATGGCCAATTTGAAACATACCGCCTTGGCGGCGATGACGTGCTCCAGGGGGCCTCCCTGAATGCCGGGGAAGACCACCCGCTTGAGTTCCTTGCGATGTTTTTTCAGGGAAAGGATCAATCCGCCCCGGGGACCGCGAAGGGTCTTGTGAGTGGTGGAGGTGACGAAATCCGCGTGGGGGACCGGTGAGGGATGCGCTCCGGTGGCGACCAGGCCGGCGATATGGGCCATGTCCACCACGAGCACGGCGCCGACGGAATCGGCTATGTGACGGAAGCGGGGGAAATCGATGGTCCTCGGGTAAGCCGAAGCCCCGGCCATGATCAGTTTGGGGCGATGTTCCAGGGCCAGTTTCTCGAGAGCGTCATAATCGATGGTTTCGTCTTCCCGGCGCACACCGTAAAACACTACATTGTAGAGTTTTCCCGTAAAGTTCAGGGGATGCCCATGAGACAGGTGGCCTCCGTGGGAAAGGTCCATGCCGAACATGGTGTCCCCGGGTTCAAGGACGGTCATGTAGACGCCCATATTGGCCTGGGTGCCGCTGTGGGGCTGCACATTGGCGTAATCGGCTCCGAACAATTCCTTGGCCCGGTCCATGGCCAGCTTTTCAGCCACGTCTACGAATTCACAACCTCCATAATAACGCTTTTTGGGATAACCTTCGGCGTATTTATTTGTGAGTACCGATCCCATGGCCTCCATGATGCCGTTGGGGACGAAGTTTTCCGAAGCGATCAGCTCCAGGTTCTGATTCTGACGCCGGGATTCGTTGAGAACCACCTCGGCGATTTCCGGGTCGAGGGTTGCCAGATCTTTGTTTAATTTAAACATGATAGCCTCCTGAGAACGATGGGGATTTGGGACGGGTCAGCGAAAATTCCGGGATTCCACCTCATCGCGCAGGTAATCCAGGCGCATCTGGTGGCGTCCGCCGTCAAAACCGGTACGTAACCACGTATGCACGATATCCACTGCCAGGTCCACTGAAATGACCCGGGCGCCAAGGCAGAGAACATTGGCGTTGTTGTGACGCCGGGACATGGCTGCGGCTTCGGGGTTGTGGCAGAGGGCTCCCCGGACTCCGGGGAACTTGTTGGCGACAATGGACATGCCGATACCGGAGCCGCAGATCAGAATGGCCCGACGGTGTTCCGGATCCTCCGCCACCGCCCGGGCTCCCATGGCTCCGAATTCCGCCCAGTTGACCGACTCAGCGCTCTCCGGTCCCAGGTCCCGAACCTTCAGGTTCAAGTCCCGCAACAGGGTTTTCAATTCCTCTTTCAAAGGGAAACCCGCGTGGTCGGAAACCAGGATTATCGTGTGATCCGGTGTGTCGATTGTATGCATGACTCCGTCCGTCCGGGGATTCTCCCCGGGATTCCGCTCCAATTCCTTATAAACCAATAGGGGGGAAAAGTCAAAGCCCGGACCGGCCGGTTATTGCGGCTGAGAAAAGCCGTTTTCGCCGCAGGAATCGGGCTCCGGAGGGGCGGGGTACACACGTTTGTCCGCCATGATCAGCGGGTAGAGCCGGAGGCATACCCAGGCGTCGGTGGCGGCGTAGATCTTCTGCTTTTCCGTGAGTTCCAGGCGGGCCCAGTTGGTACGCTGGGCGGATTTGATCAGGCGTTGATGCAGGTACCTGGCCACCAGGCTGCGAGCCCCCTGTTGAATAATGCCCTTTTCCGCGGCCAGGCGGGAGAGGTCGATAAATCCGGCGGCTTTCATGGGGCGCAGGTCGCTCAGCTTGTCCAGATCGTTGTTCAGGGCGATGCCGATCTTCTTGATTCGCTTACTGCTGAGAATCTTGGCCAGACGGTCGTCGATTTCCATTTGCGGCAGGTGGAACAAATAGGCCGTATCCGGAGTCGAGAGCTGAATCAGGGAAACCGGGTAGGATTCTCCCTTTTTGAATGCCGGACGGCTCTCGGTATCAAAACCCAGCAACCGGTGACGGCGCAGTCGGCGGGCGGCCCGCCGGATCTGTTCCGGTTGATTGATCAATACGATCCGCCCGGGAAACCTCAGGGGAGGCAGCGAATTAATGTAATCCTTGCTGATCCGATTTTCCGGAAATGGTTCCAACATGATTTTATTTGTTTCGACGTCCAGAAGACGACGTTATCTTTCATTTTAGCTCATTGGCCGGCGCATTGCAAGGGCAAACCGAGGGTTCCCCGGGGAGACCCGGACTTTCAGGAGCTTACAGGCGTTGCGATGGGGAATCCATGGTTCCACGTCCGCAGGACGGTTTCAGTATGGAAAGCAGGGTCGGTGTGACATCCGCAAGGCTGTGGATCCGGGTCCTGAGTTCCGGGCCCAGGCGACCCCAGGCTACCAGGGGAACCGGGTTCAAGGTGTGCGAACTGGAGGAGCAATCTTCCATGTTGCCGTGATCGCTGGTAATGACCAAGGTGTCCCGGGCCGGATCCATTCTCTCAATCAGGAGGCCTACCAGCCGGTCAAGTCGGGCGGCAAGTTCAACGCATTCATGGAATTTTCGGCGGTGGGCGTACAGATCGGTCTGGAAAAATTCATATAACAGAAAGTCGTGGCTCAGCGCGGTGTCGGCGATGATTCCGGCGGCCTGTTCCGGCGTGAATTCGGGGACGTCAAGGCCCAGTCTGATCAGGGATTCGTTGGAAAAGTCCTGGTATAATGCGTCACCCCGGACGATGTCCCGCTCGTCCCTGGGCTTCAGGCCGGAACTGAGCATCATACAGGTGGTTGTGGACAGGCGCCGCTGGAAACGGCGGGGAAAATCGGAAGAGAAACGGAAGGTGCCGTCGGGCATCAGCTCCAGGTGCGGAGGCTGAAACACCGGCGCATAGTGGGGATAGGCGTTCAGAAAGCCGGCGGTCAGTCCCATGTCCATAAGGTTCTTGATCAGGTTGTCCCGGTAGAGAAGTTTCCTCAGAGCCAATCCCGGGTAGCTGCCCCGGTGACCCCAGCGGGCCGGGATGTTGATGCCGGTATACAAGGTGCCCTGGCCGGAAGCGCTCTGCGGTATTCCTTCAACTCCCAGTCGGGCGTCCAGTGGAGTGACCGGAGTCCCATCGGGCAGTAAGGGTTCCGGCATGTGAAAGGGCAGGTATCGGCAGGCCGCGGCGGCGAAAGGATTGGTTTCAACTCCGTCATTCAGGCCCACTCCATCCAGGAATATGAAAATGAAACGGGAGTCGTCCTTCATGCGGTCAGTATCTCCCGCCGTCGGGAGCGACGAACAATACTTCCCTTTCCAGTCGCGGCCCTCCCGCCTTCTGAACCGCGGCGGCTATGTGGTCGATAAACTGCTGGAGGTCCGTCATACCCGCACCGCCATGGTGAACGATAAAGTTGGCGTGCCTGGACGATACCTCCAGGCTTTGTCGGCGCAGACCGCGAAGCCCCGCCGCATCAATCAGGCGCCCGGCGGTTTTCTCCCGGGTACGGCCGGGATTCTTGAAAAAACAGCCGGCGGTCCGTGCGTTTTTTTCCGGATGGTTCCGCCGCCGATACGCGAAGTGGCCGCGGATCCTCCGCCGGACTTCGGCGGGCTCGTCGGGTACGACGGACAGGATGATTTCCAATAACACCGCGTCTCCACGCTTGAATATGGAATCACGATAGCGGAAGCCGCATGCATCGGGGGCAACTCTGGTTTCGACTCCATCGGGATCGAGAATCTGTGCCTCCAGGAAAGACGCCGCCATATCCCGTCCGAAAGCCCCGGCGTTTACGGCAGTCGCGCCCCCCACGGTTCCGGGAATTCCCGCCAGGAACTCCAGCCCGGCCGCCCCGTTGCCGGCGCACCAGGCCATCAGGGCGAGGTTGGTTTCTCCGCTCATGACGGCGATGCGGTGGGAGTCGATGCGGCGGATTCCCCGGGATCCGTTGAGCACCAGGACCAGATCGGGAGCATTCTCGGGAAATACAATGTTGCTGCCTCCGCCCAATATCACATGGGGCCGCCCTTGGCTGCGCAGGGCGCGCAACACCGCCGTCAGGGCTTCCCGGGAATTTGCCCGGATGGACATGGCAACCGTACCTCCGATACCCAGGGTGGTATGGCGGCCGGAAATGTCGGGCCGCCGGCAGGTGATTCCCGGAATGTCCTCCAGTTTTTGATGGACCTTCATCTGGCCGGGTCTCCCCGGGCCACCCGGTCGGCTTGACAGGCTGCTTGAATGGCGGATACGTTCTTCCGGGTCAATTCCGCCAGATCGTGGATGCGGAATTGAATGCGGGATTCCACTTTGCAGCCGTCCCGGGACCGGGCCTCGACTTTCAGGGTATAATTCCCGGGCTTTTCCGGAAGCCAGGCCTTGGCGGGGTTGTCCATTTCAGGGAGGGTTTCGGTGATCACCGGGTTTTTCTCCTCTCCCCGCAGCAGGCTCAGGGTGATTTCCGGACGAATCAAATTCACCGGAGAGAACTTGAATTCCAGAGAACGACCTGTCACTCGGGGGAATTCCGGTTCCACGCGAATGTCGATTCCCCTCCGGTTGGTCAAGGTGTGAACCTGGAGTTTATCCTTGATCCTGGCAAGGTAGAAAATTTTTCCTTCCACCGCCAGGGGTGATCCCGAAGCAGGGATGGTGGTGCCATGGGTGATCGCTTCGCGTTTTTTCCAATTGAAAAACCGAACCACCGGCTTTTCGGCGGGATAAAGAAATACGGCTATATTGTCCGTAAGTTGCAGGGGCGGGTACAGCCGGGTGCCTTCCAGGGGAGACCACCAGGCCAGTCCTCCTCCGGGAGTAAAGAAGTGGATGTATTGATCCCGGGGAAGCACGGCGATCAGGCCACCGGCAGCAACGGGAGGTTGGGAGAGTACCCGGGGGAGGGGAGCCGCCCACGCGGCTTTAGCGGAACGAAGGGACAATTTTACCAGCAGGCGGTTCTCGCTGCCGTAATAAAGGAAACCCTTGTGGATCAGAAATCCTCCGGCCGCCGGGTGGGGAAGGAGTGATATTTTGGGAGTATATGCGGGAGGCTCCATTTGCATGAGTTCCGTCCGGGTAAGGACCAGAACCCGCTGATTGGCAATCCGGCAAGACCGGAATTCCTGATGCGAAACGGCTGTTCCCCGCTTTTCCAGCCCTTTCCCCAGGGAATGCACCATCAGGGTGTCTTTCTCCCGGGTAACCAGGATTCCGCGGCTCAGCGCCGCCACCGAGGCCGGATCGCCGGCGGGCAAACGCGAGATTTCCTTGAAGGTTTCCATATCGAAAACAATCCACTCCGCTGGCGTGGCACTGGTTGTCAAGAGCAATGCCCCGTCACCTGACCGGATTTCCGGGCGCAGATTCTCGGTGACCTGAGCGGTCATGATGCGTTTGAAATGATTCGGATCCAATTTCTGGATCGACCCGGAAGTGCCTACCCGGATCAGCTTCCCCGCATAGGCGGCGATTCCGGCGGGAACATCGGTGTCGGCGGTGTCCAGCAACGGTTGTTCATCAAGATGGGGAGTGATTTCGGGAATGGTTCCATGGGAGCGGGTACAGGCCGACACCATGGCGAAAAACAACAATAATACCAACGATCGCTTCATCTTTGGGGATTATACGCAATTCCCGGTTCCCCGGTCAACGGCGCTCATGGAGAATCGGGCCTGATATCGATGGGATTGTTCAAGAGAAAATCATCGTGAAACATCTCTCTCACGACCTCTCCCCGCAGGTCGCGACTCAATTGGAATCCCGAGTAATAGAGCAGAGTGGGAAATATATCGTAGATCGATATTTCATTAATGGGGTAACCCTTTTTCAGCGCGTTTTTCTCGTACAGGAAAATCGTTCCCCTGGCGTCCAGGGGTTGATAGACATACACGTCTTTCTTGCCGAACAAATTGAGCAGAACCCGGCGCCAGACCGGTAGCGGCTCGAATTCGTACAAGCTGATGATGACCAACAGCTCGTCTTCTCCGGTGGTGCTGATCAGATTGCCGATGATCGAATCGTAGTATTCGTAGTATTTTTCCAGGATTCCGCCGTAACGCTTGATGTCTTCTTCGGAGACGGTTTCGAACACCTGTCGCGCCGTCGAGTATTGCGAAAAATATCGCGCGGTGTTGGCGAGGCCGAAGAGCCGGGAACATGAGTAGAATAACGGCGTATCCTTTAGATCGGGAATCTGCCGCTTGAGATAGTCGTCAAAAAAGAAAAAACGTTTCACCATTTCGAATCGCCGGTCCATCTGGTTCAGGAGGTCCGCGAACAGGGGTTTGAAACGGCGGTTGTACTCCAGGGAGCGTTCCGAATACATGGGGGTGTACTCGGGGTATACCTGGGATAGAGTGCCGAAACGGTTGGCCGCGTAGTATTCACGGATAAAGTCTTTTACCGGCATGGCGAAACGCCGGTAGAATGAGGTCACCCCGATAGCCGATGAATAGCGGAAAAACACGTATCGAGGAAAGAGGTCGAACTCCCGCTCTAAGTCGCCGATCTTGAATTTCACCCGCGAGTGGTCATGAAAATCCGAAGGTGGAAGACCGGATAGAACCGTGTTGATCTGGGAATGGCTGAAATTCGGTTTAAAGGAACGGATGGTGGCGCGGACCCCGTTCTGGAGCAGGAAATTGAAGTTGAGAAGTTTCTGATCGGAAGATTGACTCAACAGGTGGGTCATGGATATGCCGTCGGCGATGACCAGGCGGATCCTCCGGGGCGTGACCTCCTGAACAAGCCGCTGCTGCTGAACGGATTGCGCGCGGGGAACGGTCAGGGACATCAGGCCGGTAAAAGTGGTCAGCAGCTGGTAACTCAAAAGAGCCAGGAAAATAACCTGGATCCAGAGCTTGGCCCTGCCTTTCTGAAGGATAAACCCAACGCCGACAATAACCAGCACCAGTTGGGATACCAGGATTCTTACCCACAGGGCTCCGGCTTCGTGAGACAGCATGCTGCGGTAAAAGTCGTAATTTAGGAAATAGATGGCGGTCACGACCAGGTTGGTAACGGCCAGCAGGTAGGTGAGCGTGGGCGGGCTGACGATTCCCACCGTGAATTTTCGTCCCGAGGCGAATTGACCAAAGAAAAACATGGCAGCTGATATCAGCCACCATCCAATGCCGAAATACAGGAGCAGGTGGGTAAACAGCAGTATGGATTCCCCCGGGCTGAACAGGACTTCGGGATTGAGCAGCAGGATCATCCCGGAGATGAAAAACGTGAAGACCAGCGCGCTCAGGGAAAAGTCAACAAAAAGCCTCAGAGAACGCCACAATTTACTTGTCGAACTCCCGGTTGATCGGGGTGGAGATCAGCATCAACGTGGTCTGCCCGACGCGAAATTCACTCTGGTCGTCCACCTCGGTTATGGATACTTTCTCGCCGTCGATAAAGGTGCCGTTTGTACTGCCCAGGTCTCTGAGCAGGATTTTTTCGTTGCGAACTTCCACGGCCAGGTGTTTCCGGGAGACTTCCTTGTCGGGAATGATGAGGTCCACCTTGCCGCGACCGATGAGGATGTAGGGTTTCGTCAGTTTAAAGATATATCCGGCCCGGGCTCCCTTGATGACGGCCAGCGAAATCTTGCGGTCATCCGGCAACTTCAGGTTCTCATTGGTCCACAGCGAATCGGTAATGTTCTCCTGGATGATTTTGGCGGTGTCTTTTTTGCTGGCTGAATCCTCTTCCCGGGGGTCGACGTTGAATACCTGCTGGCATCGGGCGCACTTGAATTTTTTGCGTCCATGGATCTTGCCGTCCGGAACACTGTACTGGGCTTTGCAGTTCGGACACGCAATAATCATATGCATATTATATCCTCAGTGTAAAAAACATGTCAATTCATACAAAGTTGAAGAGTTGGAAAGGGAAGAAGTATTAAAAGGTGACAGGTGACAGGGAAGCAGGCGCAGGGGCGGGTCTCAAACCCGCCTGGAATCAAAACGCTTGAAAAGAAAGGAAGGTCGGGAGGCCTCATCTTCTCCTCCCTCAACTCTCCCAACTTCTTCTTTTTTTCTCTGTCAGTACGATCGAGCGTAGAGGACCATGTGGGCGCCGGCTTTCCCGCATCCCGGGCAGACGGCTTTTTCGTCCGGGGGATCTTCCAGGATGACGCGGATGGTGGCCTTGGTTTTTTCCTTGATCAATGCTTCGCAATCCGGGGAGCCGCACCAGGCGGCCCGTACCAGTCCGCGTTGGTTTTCCATGATCTCCGCCAGGGTCTCGAAGTCTTCGGCGTCCCGGGTGTTTTCCTCGCGGAATTTCAGGGCCCTGGCGAAGAGAGCCGACTGAATTTCCTCTAATTTGTCTTGTACGGCTGCAACCATTCCGGCCCGGGGGATAAAGGCCTTTTCCCGGTTCATGCGGTTTACCAGCACGACCTGCTCTTTCTCGATGTCCTTGGGGCCGATTTCCACCCGCAAAGGCACGCCCCGCATTTCCCATTCGGAAAATTTCCAGCCGGGAGTGTTGGTGTCCCGGTCATCCAGGTGAATCCGGATCCCCGCGGCCTGGAGTTCATCCTTTAGCCGTTGCGCTTCGGGCAAGACGGTCTCTTTCCAGTTCCCCCGGCTGATGGGGACGATGACCACTTGATGCGGCGCTACCCTTGGGGGAATAATGAGGCCCGAGTCATCGCCGTGAGCCATGATGATCGCTCCCACCAGACGGGTGGATACGCCCCATGAGGTGCCCCAGCCGAATTCCAGCTCCTGGTCCCGGTTTTCAAAGCGGATATTGAAGGCCTTGGAGAAGTTCTGGCCCAAATTGTGCGATGTCCCCGCCTGCAGGGCTCGGCCATCCGGCATCAAGGCTTCAATGCAATAGGTGCGCACGGCTCCGGCGAATTTTTCGGCATCCGTCTTCACTCCGGCGATAACCGGCAACGCCAGGTATTCTTCGGCGAATGTTCGATAGATGTCCAGGATTTTCAATGTTTCTTCCTGGGCTTCCTCGGCGGTGGCGTGAACGGTGTGCCCCTCCTGCCAGAGGAATTCAGTGGTGCGCAGGAACGGACGGGTTACTTTTTCCCAGCGGACCACGTTGGCCCATTGATTGATCAATACCGGAAGGTCGCGCCAGGATGAGATCCAGCGGGCGTACATGGAACAGATAATGGCTTCCGAAGTGGGACGAATCGCGTAACGTTCTTCCAGGGGCTCGCTGCCGCCCATGGTTACCCAGGCCACTTCGGGGGCGAAACCTTCGACATGTTCCGCTTCCTTGGTGAGGAAACTCTCGGGGATAAAGAGAGGGAAATAGGCGTTGCGGTGTCCCGTGGCTTTAAACATCCCATCCAGGTGGCCCTTCATGAGTTCCCAGATCTCGTATCCATAGGGACGGATTACCATGACTCCTTTCATCGGAGAATAGTCGGCCAGTTCAGCCCGGCGGATTACATCCACATACCAGCGGGAGAAATCCTCTGAACGCTTTGTGATCTGGGTGATGAAGTCTTCTTTTTTACTCATTGTTGTGGCTCCTTGATGGGGGTGGCTTCCGCCAGGTGATGGACGGCCACCCGGTTTACCGGATCGTGGATAAGGAAGATCCGGAATCCCGCGGATTCTGAAAACGCGGATGTCTGGAGGGCGCGACCGATTTCCCGGCGGATTTCAACGTCGACTTGCGGGGAACGGGATGTCTCGATTTTTTGCTGGTCGAGGAACTCCTGGAATTTATGCAACAGGGTGTCGTCGGCTTCGGTGTCCCGGGTTACCCGGAAACCCGCATCCAGGAGGTGGCGGGAAAAACGAAAAAAAGCGCCCCGGTTGATCAGGTCGCGGACAGCCAGGGAATACCTTGCGTCCTCAACCGGAATGTCGGGAATAACTCCACCGGCGATCGACCGGTTGGTATTGTAATCCGCGGGGATACGGTACCCGTAGGGATTGTCCGCTCCGCCGTAATTTCGCTGCAGGCACCTGCCCCGGGGCGTATAATAGCGGGCGGTGGTCAGGGCGATACCCCGGCTTCCCGGCAGGTTGAAGACTGTTTCCACCAGGCCTTTGCCCCAGGATCGACTGCCGGCTACCGTGGCCCGCCCATGCTCTTGCAGAGCGGCGGCCAATATTTCCGAGGCACTGGCGCTGAACCGGTTGATCAGAACCACGATCCTCATGTTGGGCCACAGGGCCTTGTCCCGTGAAGTGAATCCCCGTTCCATCGCCCTGCCCCGGAGGGTGACGATGGGACGTCCCGGGGGCAGAAAAAAATCGCTCAGCTCAATGGCCGCCGCCAGCGACCCGCCGGTATTCCAGCGCAGGTCGATAATCAGGCGTTTGATCCCCTCCCGGTCGACCAGGGATTCCAGGGCTTGGCGGAATTCGGAAGGCGTGCCGCCACCGAATGTTCTCAACCCGATATAGCCGGTTTTCGGGTTCTCCGGTTCCGTCATGACGTGGGTGAGGCTGGACAGGGGAATGGACGCCCGCTGGATGTCGAAAGTAAGCGGTGAGGCTTCCCCCCTTCGTTCCACGGATATGGTGACCCGGGTTCCTGCACGGCCGCGCAGGTGTTTCATGGCCTCGTCGACGGACATATCCCTGGTGGGCATGCCATCGATGGCGGTGATGATGTCTCCCGGAAGAATGCCCAGCTGGAACGCCGGGGAGCCCTCGATGGGGGAGATTACCGTGAGGCGTCCATCGATGTGCCGGATGCGGGTGCCGATACCAAAGTAATTTCCCCGATGATCTTCGAACATGGAGCGGTAGGCATCGGGATCGAGGAAATAGGAGTGGGGATCCAATCGGGAAAGCAGACCCTCCAGTGAGGCGTGGACCAATTCCGTTTCATCCGGGGGGGCGGGGTGGTGTTCCCGGATCTGGTCAAGTATGGCCGTGCACGTATGGATTCCCAATTCCCACTCCTCTGCCGTGGAGGAAAAAAGGAGGAAGCAGGAAACCAGGAGCAACAGGCCGGTTACGGTCCGTTTCATGGGAGTTGTATAGCAGAATCGCGCGGGTGCGTCAATCAAGGCGGATCTATTGAACTGAGGGCCAAAAAATAGTACAATAGTGAACCGTTGGTTAATCCAATCCCGGAAAAAGGCCAGATTTGAGGAGTGAACATGTCGGAAAATAAAGGCAAAGAGACCAAGAATACTGAAGATAAGGGAGAAGTCCAGGAAACTCCGGAAACCGTCGCCGAGGTTGCCGGGAATACGGAAGCCGCTCCCCGGATTTTTTCCGCCCACGATCTGTACGAATACCAGACTCCGCGGCAGGATCTGCCCCCAATCCGCATTGGAGACATCGTAGCCGTCCACTACCGTGTTATCGAAGGCGGCAAAGAACGGATCCAGGTGTTCGAAGGCACGGTGATCGCCAAGAACAACCGCGGGATTTCCCTTACCGTTACCATTCGCAAGACATCCTTCGGCGTTTCGGTTGAACGCATCTTCCCGCTGAACTCAAAGCTTGTGCAGACGATCATGGTTAAACGTCACTCCCGGATCCGCCGGGCCAAACTCTACTTCCTGCGCAAACGTCGCGGCCGGGCCGCTCGCTTGAAAGAACTGCGGTAATGGCCGATTTTTCCCTGGAAAGGGAACAATTGGAGCTGGGATACCGCTCGATTTGCGGTGTGGATGAAGTGGGCCGTGGAGCCCTTTTCGGTCCTGTAGTCGCCGGCGCGGTCATTCTGGATCCTGAAAATCTTGACAATCGCATCAGGGATTCCAAGCGCCTGTCTCCACGTCGCCGCCGGGAGCTTGCCGTATGGATCTATGCAAACGCCCCGGCGTGGTCCATCGGCTGGTGCGACAATGAAGATATCGACCGGGTAAATATCCTGGAAGCTACGCGCATCGCCATGAAGCGGGCGGTATCCGGATTGCAAATCCCCCCTGATTATGTTTTAATTGACGGTATGGAGCCAGACTTCATGCCGGTCCGGGGAGCCGGTATTCTGCATGGAGATGATCGCAGCCTCTCCGTGGCGGCTGCATCGATTATCGCCAAGGTGTATCGAGACGAACTGATTGTGAGGATGTCTCGATGGTTCCCTCAGTATGAGCTGGATTCCAACAAGGGGTATCCCAGTGCACGGCATGTGCGTGCCCTGGAGGAACACGGTGCCACCCTGTTCCACCGCCGCACCTTCAGGACGGTTAAATGGCAGTTGAGAAAAGGCTGACCCTGCAACGCAGCGCCCAGAAGTATCTGGGGCAGGGGAAGATTGACGCCGCCATCAAACAATACCGCCGCCTGCTGGAAATCAAGCCGGATGATCTGGAAACCCGGCGTATTCTGGGTGATCTCTTTCTCAAACAGCATGATGTCAACGCCGCGGTGGAGCATTTCGAGTGGATAGCCGATTATTACCTGAAGGAGGGTTTCTTCTCCAAGGCTATCGCCATGTACAAGCGCATTACCCGGGTGAGTCCCAACTATGAGGACGTATACTTCAAACTGGCGGACCTGTATACCAAACAGGGACTGGTGATTGAAGCCAAACAGATCTATCTGGACCTGGCGGAGGAAAGCAAGCGCAAGAACAATCACAAGCGGGCGCTTGACATGTACAAGCGTATCCTGGAATTCGATCGCAACAACTTGAAGATGCGTCTGCTACTGGCGGATCATTACCTGCGCGAGGGAGAAGAAGACAGCGCGGTTACCGAGTATGTTATCGCCGCCGACCGCTTGATCGGAAAAAAAGAGTTTGACCGGGCGGAAGAAGTGCTGCGGGGAGTACTGAAAAAGACGCAGAATCCCAAGCTGGTGGAAAAACTGGTCAATTGTTACACAAACCAGGAACAGGACCAGAAAGCCATTGAGTTGCTTACGTCCCTGGGATCCATTCTTTTCAAAAGCAGTGAACTCCTCAAGCTCCTGGGGGAGATCTATTTCCGTAACAGCCGCCTGGACGAGGCGGAAAAGATCTACCAGAAAATCACGGAGATTAATCCCGAGGAAAAAGAGGTTATCCTCAAACTCGGGAAAGTGTATCTTCAACGGCGGGAATACGATAAAACCTATGAGCTTTTTCTTCCCATCATCGATCAGGCGATCGGGTCTCAGCGTTTTGAGGAAGCCACTTCGCTGCTGCGGTTCATTATCGCTTCCAACTCCAGCCATATCCCGGCGCTGCTCAAGCTGGCCTCGATTTTCAAGGCCAGCGGAAAGAAGAGCAACCTGATCGCCCTGTACGAATCCCTGATCCCCATTTACGAAGAACAGGGTATGAAGGCCGAGTTGGAAAACGTGCTGGAAGAGTTGATCCAATTGTCGGATTCCTCTTTTACATACGAGGAGCACCTGGCGCGCCTGCGGGGCAAACGTTCGGATTCTTCGTCATCTTCCCGGGAGCTGAGTGACGAGGAAAAGCAGCAGAGCGAATTCATCCGTTTCAACATGAAAGTCGTGGATGAGGCCATTCGCGAGGGCGATTCCGCCAAGGCCATCGGGATTCTGCAGAAGACCAAGGAAACATTCCCACAGAATATTGAAATCCGCCTCAAGGCATTCGATGTCTTCCAGATGCTGAATCAGTTGGAATTGCTGGTGGACGAAGGTATTGAGTTGTTGGAGATATACAAATCCAGTAACAACATACCTGAATTCAACCGCCTGTTGGAGACTCTGACCCTCTTGAAACCGAACGACCCCCGTCTGCTTGAATATACCCTGAACGAAAAGACCAACATCGAGATCGATTTCAGCCAGGAGGAACTCCAGGAACAGATCGAGGAGCTGGATACCGGTAGTCTGGAGGAGATCGATTTTCCCCATGAACATGAAGAAGAGGCAAGCCATGAGGATGATGTTTTCCTGTTGACCGATGAAGACGGAATGGCTACCGACCATAACCAGGGGGCGGGCCCGGAAAACACTCCCATTCCGGAACCCGCGCTGCAGCAGATGCTGGATGAACTGGACGGTCTCCTGGATGCGGGTCTTTTGGATAATGCCCGCCAGATGCTTAACGCCCTGCGCAAACAGAGTCCGAACCATCCGGAGATCAATGAACGCTTGATCCGGCTGGAGAAGCTGAAAGCCGCCGGAGCTCCAGTGCCATCCACTTCACCGGAGGAAACCGGATCACGGAGTACGGAGATGCTGACGGAATCGATACCCATCGAGGAGCGTCCCGTCGAGGTCTTTGAACCGTCACCGGATCTGGATGTCGACCTGGGCGGATTCGAGATCGAATCCAACAACATGGATGTGCGTGAAACCCCGCCGCCACCGGTGGCGCAGGAAACTCCGCGGGACCCGGTGGACAATCTGTTTGAAGGCCTGGAAGGCCTGGAGGACCTGGAAGCCTCTCCCGTGCCGCAGAGTACTCCTGAAGCGGAATCGGCGGAGGATCTTGACCCGTTCAACATACAATCATCCATATCCGATGAATCATTCTCCAAGCAGCAGGACGAGGATTCCCGGGACATCCCGGCAAACGAGACGGGTCTTGAGATGCCGATCGAGGAGAAAGTGGTTCCCAGTCCGGGATTCGCCGAGATGGAGAACATTTCGTTTGAAATCGATCTGGAAGAGCCTGAATCCGGGAATGACCTGCCGGACCAGGAAATCGACCGGGAAAGCCTGGTGGTCTCTCCGGAAAGCGCCGGCGATGCCCATGATGAACGTATGCAATCTTCCGTTGATGACCTGTTGGATATCGACGATATCATGATCAGCGAGGACGGATCGGGGCGGGGGGAACCGGAATCCCCCTTCGGAGATCTGGGTGAGGAGTCCGCCGTTTTTGACAGTGACGAATCGCTGCTCGGCGAGGGCGGCCTCATGATGGAGGTTGAGGAATTCCTGGAACCGGAACAGTCCGTGGTGGTTGAGCTGGAAGTGATCGAGACCTGGATGAAGGAAATCGAAAGGCAGCGTACGTCAACCACTGAGAAGAATATGATGGAGATCTTCCAGGAATTCAAAAAGGGCGTGGATGAAAAGATCGGTGAAGGTGATTTCGATACCCGCTACAATCTGGGGATCGCATACAAGGAGATGGGTCTGCTGGAAGAAGCCATTCACGAATTCCTGATCTCCGCCAAACATCCGGAAAAATTCTTTGATTCCGCCGGCTTGTTGGGGCTTTGTTTCCGGGAGAAAGGCATGTTTTCCGAAGCCATCAACTGGCTGAACAAAGCCCTGGAGGTGGAAGGGCGCAGCCAGGGTGAATATATGGCCATTCGTTACGAACTAGCTCTCTGCCACCGGTTGGGAGAAAATATTCCCGCCGCCCTCGAAGTTCTGGGGGAGATGATGGCCGTGGACCCGGACTACAGGGATATCGCGAAGCTTTTCCAGG
>Ga0272441_10003253_pt1 | contig 31196 bp, 31 predicted proteins | sample SSMProp6N_FD_193582 | JGI IMG/M metagenome (GOLD analysis project Ga0272441, IMG submission 193582) | Marine sediment archaeal communities from Little Sippewissett salt marsh, Falmouth, MA, United States - SSM-Prop-6N | ecosystem: Environmental > Aquatic > Marine > Wetlands > Sediment ... | reverse complement strand
GATTCTCATCTGCCCGCCGGAGCGATCAATGGACGATCTGCTTCTGGCTCACCGCTCCGGGTACATGCCGAATGGGGTCGGCTCACGGCCCGAGAAGATGACGAGTCTAACGGAGACGGTCGGCCGTGCGGTTTCCGTCGACGAGACGATGAATGCTGTCTCACAGGGGATGGGAGAACTGTTCGACCTTGAGCCAAGTACGCTTACGGAAGAGGAGTGTGCAGGCGCTGTGCGCCTTGCGAAGGCCAAGTACGGGAGTGAGTTGTGGAACGCGTCTCGATGAGTGATGCCAGGACGATTGCGTGGCAGTTGGGGAGGAACCCGCGCGGCCGGATTGCGGTGGCCTGGCGCTGCGGCCACGGATATCCGCAGGTTCTTCGCGTGCATCCCATGGTCGACGGGAAGCCGTTTCCAACCCTCTATTGGCTAACCTGCCCGTTCCTGCGCGAAGCGATCGATCGGATCGAAGCGGATGGGTGGATCCGCCGGGTGGAGGACAGGTTAGCGCTGGATCGCGCGTTCTCGAGCCAGTTGGATGAGGCCCGGCGTGGCTATATCGAGGCGCGTCTTGCGCTGCTCTCGACTGCAGAGTCCGAGGACCTGTCGAATCGCGGCATGCTTGACGCGCTCTCCGAGCGTGGGATCGGCGGGATGGCCGAACCTCGCGGAGTCAAGTGCCTACATCTGCACACGGCGCATGAGCTCGCGTCCGCCAATCCGATCGGGGCGCTCGTGCTCGGCATGCTCGAACGAGTGGAGTGTGTTCCAAAGAAGGTGATCTGCTCCACCCAGAAGCGAGTGGAGCAGATCGACCAGATCAACCGATAGGCTCTCAGGCTCTACGGATCGTTCCTACGGGTCTGCGTGAACGATCGGAGGCCGATTGACGTTCTCCACGTGCACGCAGAGCGAGTCCGTGGCCGTAAGCCCGCAGGGATCGACGACCGTGAGCGTAATGACCAGGTCAACGCCCTCGCATGTGTCGATGATAGGCGCCGTGAAGACCGGGGAACTCATGCACGTATCGGACAACATTCCGCCGGTCGTTTTCCACGAGTACGCGAGGAGGTCGCCGTTCGGGTCCATGACATCCGGCGTTAGACGGACGCATTCGCCTTCGTTGATCGCGAGTCCCGGCCCGAGCTCGACAGCCGGCGGCCCGTTCACGTTCCGGATACAGACCGTTACCGAATCCGTCGCGCTGAGTCCGCACGGATCGATGACCGTCAGCTGAATCGTGGCGGTCGTGCCGTCGCACTGATCGGTGAGGGGGGCAGCGAACATCGGGTTGGCGATATCACGTTGGTCGAGGACGCCGCCGGTTACGGTCCAGCAGTAGTCAAGCTGCTCGCACTCTGGGTCCGAGATGACCGGAGTTAGCCTGACTGCAGAGCCCTCGTCGAGGGTGAAGTCCGGGCCGAGGTCGACGGTCGGGGCGCGGTTGACGTTCCGCACGTGGATCAGCACGGAGTCACAGATTGCGGCACCACACGGATCGACCGCGTGAAGTGTCAGTGTTACCGGGCGCCCACCGCATTCGTCGATCAAGGGGGCATGGAAGACGGCCTGGAGAGCCGTTGGATCCTCGAAACTTCCGCCGCCCGATGCGACGCTCCAGCGGAAGCTGAGTGGGTCGCCGTTGGGATCCTGTGCGAGAGCCTGTAGCAGAACAGACGTTCCTTCGTCGATGCACAGCTCTCGGCCCGCGTCGACGGCTGGGGCATGGTTGACGTTGTTCACTCTGAGCGTGAACGTGTCGCTTGCCGATGCGCCACAGCTATCGACGGCAATGAGCGTGACGCAGACGTCAATCCCATCGCATCCGCCGATCATCGGAGCCGTGTACACAGGATGGAGCGACGTGGGGTCATCGAGTGCTCCCGCGCTAACCTCCCACAGGGTCTGGACGATGTTGCAGTCCGAGTCGGATGCGGTTCCGTGAAGCTGGATCGACTCGCCCTCGTTGAGCGCCTTGATGGCATCAGGCAGAGGACAGACAGGCTGCACGGACGGGGCAGGCGCACACGGAGGCTCGACCGGCACGGGGCAGACCGGAGCTGCTGGGTATGGCATGCAGGTGGGTGCGCACATCTCGCACGTCCCTGCGATCGCCCTTCCCTCAAGCAGCACGTCGGCGGCATCAGCCGAGTAGAGCTTGTCCGCCCCAGTTCCGCCGAGGAGGACGTCTCGCCCTTCGCCACCGTCGAGGAGATCGTCTCCCGATTCGCCTTCGATCGAGTCGTTCCCCGGACCGCCGCAGAGCACGTCATTTTGGGCGCCGCCGAACAGGAGATCGGCGCCGATTCCTCCATCGAGGAAGTCGTTGCCGACTCCACCCTCAAGGATGTCCGAGCCATCTCCGCCCATGAGCACGTCATTTCCGCCGAGTCCGATCAGGAAGTCGTCTCCGCCGTATCCGAGGATGAGATCATTCTGGTCGGTTCCGTAGAGCGTGTCGTCGCCATCCGTTCCCTCGATGACGTTCGTAACTCCGAGGCACGCGTACTGGGGCGGGATGCCCGAGGGACGAATGACGGGTTCCGAGACAAGATCCTCCGGGCCGACGGCCGCGAACAGCGCGTCGAGCAATCCGGACGCTTCCGAGACGCTCCAGTAGCTTCCGCCGGTTTCGAGAGCGAGCGATCGCAGCGTATCACTGGCCTCCGGTTCGACGTCGATTCCGACGACGTGAAGAACGATTGCAGGATCCATCGTCGCCAGCATCTTCGCAACGACCGTGTGCTGGCCGCCGCAGTTTCCCTCGCCATCGCTGACGAGGATGATTAACCCGCCGGATTCGAGCTCGTTGGCGGCCCGGACAAGAGAGTCCGCGAGGGGTGTCATCCCTTGCGCTTCAATCTGATCGAACGCGTCGATCATGGCCCTTCCTGCCGCCAGCGTGTACGGGGCGAGGGAAAACAGAAGGTCGATGTCCTGACAGCTCTCAACCTGGTTCTCGTGGTTGATGCGGTGTCCGTAGATCATCAGTCCAACGTCTCCCTGCTCCGGCATTCCCATCAGAAGCTCAGAAAGCGCCCCCTTGGCGGCGGCGATTCGAGTGTCGTCGCCGAACGGCTTGTTCATGCTGTTCGACGCATCCAGGATGAAGATAAGATTCTCCGGTGCTGCGTTGACGGCGAGTGCGATGGAGCATACCACGAGAGCGATCACCGTCAACAGAAGCGGTCGAGTCCGCATTCCGTACCTCCTTATCGATTGATCCGACTTCCTTCCCGAGGATTCTAGCCGATGGGGGCGTGCGGATACTGTGATCTAGATTACAGATTGGGCGATTCAGCCGTCGGAGGTCTCGGAGAGCGCACTCAACAGTTCGCGACGGCGGCCCGTTGGGATCATCGTCTGAAGGAGGCCACGACTGACGCGGCCGCATCCGATTACGTCGACGCCGTAGCACAGCGCGACGAATCCATCGGGTCGCGAGTTCTCGATTCTGCGCCCGAGCAGGAGTGCCTCGAGTGTGTCCGTGGTGAGATTGACCCTTGCGGTCGTAATCCTTTGCCCGAGATGGATCAGGAAGGCCGACGTCGGTTTCAGGCCGTTCGGCGTGCGGCGCAGGATTCGCAGGCCTGGGAGACGTCTGGATGCGATACCCGGCGGCGGCAGAGCGCTGACCGCCCAGATGTCCTCGCGCCGCTCTGAGATCTCTAGATCATGTAACTCGGCCTCCGCAACGCCGAATTGAGAGGCGAAGAAGTCGAGGACCTCTTCTCTAAGCTGGGCGTCTGACATGAGCAATAAACCCTCCTCCGCTGTCGATGTGATGTGGGTAAATGCGCGCGCAGCCAAGCAGCCGGTCCGGGTAGGAGGTGCCCGCCCACTCCGTGAGTCCGGGCGCCGCCGGGAACGAGAGATCGATAGGGGCGAGCTTCGCGTCTCGCGCGTCGAGCAGATGTGCGATGACCTCCTCGTTCTCCTCTGGCGCGAAGGTGCAGGTGGAATATGTAAGCGCACCGCCGGGGCGAAGGAGATCGTAGGCGCGAAGAACCATGCGTTTCTGAAGACGCGACAGGCGTTGGATCGTGCCGATCGCAGCGCCGCCCCGGAGGCCAGGCTCTTTCCGCAGGGTCCCTTCGGCGGAGCAAGGGGCGTCGACGAGGATCCGGTCGAACCGCGCGCTCATCGGGAACGACTCGCCGCGGTACTCTGTCACCGTAGCGTTGAGAACTCCGAGCCGATTGATGTTGGCGAGCAGCGCCTGCTGGCGACCACCGCTCGGTTCGTTGGCGATGAGAGACCCGCGATTGAGCATCCGTGCGGCGATCTGCGTGGACTTCCCGCCCGGAGAGGCGCACAGGTCGAGAACACATTGGCCCGGTCGTGGATCGAGTACGCGGACGGGCATCGCCTGGGTCGCCTCCTGGATATAGAACAGCCCCAGCCAGTGCTCGATTCTGCGCCCTAGTGGGCGCTCGACCTGGAGCAGATCCTCATCCCACGTAAGCCGCTCGGTGGAGACGCCAGCGGCGTTCAGGCGGCACTGCAGATCGTCGGCTGTGGTGCGAAGCGTGTTGACGCGGATGACTTGCGGTAGGGGACGGGCGCAGGCTTCCTCTAGAAGCACCCAGCCGGGGACGATCGCCCGGTATCTGGGAAGAAGCTCTACCGAGGAATGCGCAGGCACGCGACTCATCGTCGCGCTCTTCGCAGTGACGTTCTAGGATGGCGCCGCTTGACGGAAGAGCGGCAGCTGAGCGTCAATCTCCTGTGAAGGATGGAAATCGGCGTGTCCGCGTCGGCTTTCATTCCTCCCGTTTCCAGTAAACGCGAACCAATTGGTCTCCGTGAGCGTGCTTGATGTTGAGCGATCCCTTGCAGGCGCTCTCGATGGCCTTGCCGATGCGCAGTGCGAGATGCCCGTTGGTGGTGGCGATTTCAGTGCTTCCGTTTTCTTGTTGGATCCACATGATGCGCTGGAGGGGACGGTGAGCGGCGGCGGACGACGCCTGGTTCTGGGCGATGTTCAGGATCTCCTCCCTGTGCTCGGCGAGATAACCGCCGCTCAAGTAGAGAAGTCCAGCGGGCAATAGGTCCATTTCGCGTCGACAGGCGGGGCAGTGGCTCTCGTGGACGATCTCGTCTGCAGAGTCTTCCTGCGAAGCCTGCCATCTTCCGCTTCGGTAGACGAGGTGGCATCGCGGGCAAGCCGTCGGCTCCGAGTACTTACGTGTTTCGTGATACGGGTTTGTGCTACCTCCACCGACGCGTCCGCGCTTTTCCCCTTCGGGCATGCACATCACCTCTCTGCTTCGGCGTGAATCGGAAACAAGACGGATGAACCAGGAATGTCGGTAATGATCTTCAGGCGCCGGGATCGGCTAGTTTTCTTTGTTCGCAAGGAGGTTCTCAAGAAAGGCGACCGCTTCGCCGACGGTCGAGATCTTCTCTGCTTCTTCGTCGGGGATTTCGATCGAGAACTCGTCCTCGAACTCCATGATCAGCTCGACAGTGTCGAGTGAGTCTGCCCCCAGATCTTCCACGAACGATGAATCGGGATTCACGTCGCTAGCATCCACCATCAGCTGCTCACAGATGATCGTCTTCACCTTGTCCGAAATGTCACTCATACCGAAGTAACCTCCCTTTTCTTGCGCTCTCTAGGGGTAAAGCCCCCCGTTCACCCCGATCACCTGACCAGTTATATAGGATGCCTGTGACGAAAGCAAGAAGCGAACCAGAGCGGCGACCTCATCTGCGTTTCCAGGTCGTCCGAGGGGGATCCGGTTAAGATACGTCGCGCGGATGTCGTCGGGCAGATTGGCGGTCATGTCCGTCTCGATGAAACCTGGCGCGACGACATTGACCCGGACACCCCGGCCTCCGGCTTCCTTGGCGAGGCTTCGGCAGAGAGCATTCAGCCCTGCCTTGGAGGCGGCGTAGTTTGCCTGCCCGACATTGCCGGTCTCGCCGACCACCGAGGACACGGCGACGACGGACCCGCTCTGGCTTTTCATCAGAAGTCGCAAGGATGCCTGGATGCAGTGAAAAGCGCCGGTGAGGTTCACGTCGAGCACTGACGCCCATTCCTCTGGCGTCATCCTCAGGAGAAGGCGATCGCGAGTGATCCCCGCATTGCACACGAGGTGATCGAGCCGCTCGAATGCCTCTCTCACGTGGTGGATTCCCTGATCGACCTCCTCTCGGTTTGCCACGTCGACGCGTACGAAGCGCGCCCTCTGTAACGACTTCTCCCACTCCCGGCCTGTCTTCTCGTCCCGGCCGAATGCAACGACGCTTGCTCCGGCGTCGTGAATCTCGGCGGCGATGGCTCGTCCGATGCCGCGAGCCCCCCCCGTGACCAGGCAGACACGTCCCTCGAACTCACCCATCGGTAGCCTCCTCGTAACTGACGAACTGGATTTCATCCGTGAATCGCCTGCCTAGGCCGCTCAGCACCGTCCCCGATCCGGCCTCGACGGCGTGGGAGACGCCCTCGCGCACCAAACTGGACAGCACATCGACCCAGCGAACACAAGCGGTCATCTGCTCTTTCATCAAGGCCCGGAGCCGTTCGGGATCCGTCTCGACTCGGCCGCTGACGCCACAGACGACAGGGACGGAGGGTGGGCGGAAGGAGACGCGATCGAGAACGGCGGCGAGGACCTCCCGGGCGCGCTCCATGAAGGGCGAGTGAAATGGTCCGGAGACTTCGAGACGAATGCCCCGCCCGCCGGCCGCTTGCGCGAGCTCGATCACGCGATCGACTGAGGCCTCTGCGCCGGAAATGACGACCTGATGCGTCCCGTTGTGGTTCGCGACAACGACGTCTGATCCGATCTGCGAACAGAGACGGGCAACGGTGTCCAAGTCTAGCTTCACGATCGCGGCCATGGAACCGGCTATACCTGCCATGAGCCGGCCTCGCTCGATCACGACGTCGAGTGCGTCGTGTGCGCTCAAGACCCCGGCGCTGACCAGGGCAGCGTACTCGCCGAGGCTGTGACCGGCAACGAGGACTGGGTTGACGCCTCCGGCACGCAGCGAGCGCTCGCGGGCGAGGCTATCGATCAGGATGAACGGCTGCGCGACGTCTGTCCCCAAGAGCCGGGCGGCCTCCTTCTCGGCGAGCCATGTCCGCAGCTCGAGGCCACGCGTCTCGGCGAGATCCAGTAAACGCTCGATCTCCGGCGAGGTTGGAGGCAGAGAGTCTGGGAGTCTGCCTTGTCCGGGAAAGAGAAAGGCGCTGCGTCGCACCATGGATCTCATCTAGGCCCGCAAGGCAACGGCACCGTACGTCACGCCTGCACCGAACGCGGTCATGATCACGATGTCCCCGTCCTGGATCCGCCCATCGCGCCGTGCCTCGTCGAACGCGATCGGGATGGATGCAGTCGAGGTGTTGGCGACTCGATCGAGGTTCACGATGACGCGCTCCGGCGAAACGCCGAGGCGCCGGACGAGGGAGTCGACGATACGTGCGTTGGCTTGATGCGGGATGACCCAGTCGACCTCGGAGAGGGAGAGATCTGCGGCTTCGAGCGCGGCGTGGGTCGCACTCTCCATCATTGGCACGGCGTGGCGGAAGACGCCGGATCCCTCCATCTTGAGGTAGTGCGCTCCGCCCGCTAGAGTTTCCACGCTTGCGGGCATTCGCGTCCCACCGCCCGGCATGTGCAGAAGGAGCGTCTTGTCCGGAGCTCCAAACAAAGCTGTGCCCAGGATACCGGTAGTCTCCGGGCCGCTTGAATCTAGCAGGACGGCTCCCGCGCCGTCCCCGAACAGGACGCAGGTTCGGCGGTCGTCCCAGTCTGTGACGCGTGACAGGGCCTCCATTCCGACCAGAAGAACGCGGTGAAAGAGGTTCGCTCGGATAAGTCCGTCGGCAACGACCAGGCCGTAGACGAATCCTGTGCACCCCGCCTTGAGGTCGAAGAAGGGGGTCGAGCCGAGTCCAAGCTCCTGCGCGATGAACGGTGCAGAGCCAGGGCAGATCATGTCGGGAAAGTTCGTGGCTACGACAAGAAGGTCGACGTCAGATGCAGCGGCTTTTGCAGACTCGAGAGCTTGGCAACCCGCCTTGACACCCATGTTGGAAGGGAGCTCGTCTTCGCGGAGAAGGAAACGGGTGCGGATCCCCGTGCGCTGCACGATCCACTCGTCGGACGTGTCGACGCGGAGTGTGAGGTCGTCGTTCGTGAGGCACGTCGCGGGGAGGTGGCTTCCGCTTCCCGTGATCCTAGTGGTCATCGGTCTCCCACCCGCTGATTCCTCGGGAGAACCGGTCGAGGAGGTTGGCGTTCACCTGATGGCGGGCGACGTCGAGCGCGCTCTCGATGGCCATCGCATCAGAGCGGCCGTGGGCGATGACGACCACACCGTTGACGCCGAGCAGCGGCGCGCCGCCGCGGCGGCGATACGACATGGTTCCTTTCACACGCGCGATCGACCCGCTCATCAACAGCGCGCCGAGCATGGCAACGACGCGTCCGCGGATGGTCCGGCGGAGAAGCTGCGCAACGGCGGCAACACCTCCCTCGACCGACTTGAGGAAGACGTTACCCACAAAGCCGTCGCACACTAAGACATCGACAGGGCGATCCACGAGAACTCGGTGAGCTTCGACGTTTCCGACAAACGGCAACCGGCTGGCCTCGAGCAGTGAGAAGGTCTTCCGGATCAGCCGACTGCCCTTGCCCTCTTCGGAGCCGATGTTGAGCAGGCCGAGCGTAGGCTGCGCGACGTCCATGACATCTCGCACGTAGCTGGCGCCCATCAGGGCATGATACAGCAGCTGCTCGGGCGTGGAGTCGCTGTTCGCGCCGACATCGATCACGTGGATATCCATTCCGGGCACGGTGGGAAGAGCCGCGAGAATCCCGGGTCGCGGAATCCCTGGCGTGCGGCCCAGGATGAACACGGATCCGGCGACGATCGCTCCAGTGTTCCCGGGTGAGACAAGAGCATCGGCGTGACCGTCTCGAAGGGCTTTGAGCCCCAGTACGAGGGAAGATCGCTTCTTCTCGCGGACCGCGCGAACCGGCGAGTCGTCCATGCAGATGACGTCCGAGGAAGGGAGAATGCGAAACTGGCCGTCCGTCTTCACGTGCGACGCATCGAACGCGCTCGCGAGAACATCGGGATCGCCGGCGAAGAGAATCTCGGTGCCCGTGCGGCGCCCCATCGAGACGCCACCCTTGACCAACTCCTCAGGAGACCGGTCCCCTCCCATGACGTCTAGTAGGACTCGCATGACGGATCACTCCGACCGAGGACAAAAACAGAATGCCGAGGGTGGGACTTGAACCCACACGGACGTATAGGGTCCACATGGCCCTCAACCATGCGCGTCTGCCAATTCCGCCACCTCGGCAACATGCGCCATGGTATCGGACGACTCCGAGGGTGTCAACGAGTTCGCACCTCGCTCAATCGCTGAGCCCAACCGCGTGCTGTACTTGCCTTCAGTACGAAATCACTCTATGATGGAATCTTGTTGTCAAGGTGGAATCAAGGAGGGGCGGAGGTGACCGGATGACAGGCAAGGGCCTTCCCGGATGGGTGGGGATTTGTTTTGTTTGCCTGGCTTTCATCGGCCTGGCGGGTGTCGGTGTGCTTGCTGAGCCTTCGGCATACGGAGGAGTGACTTTCCCTCACGGCGATCTGGCGTTCGCGGACCGTGTCGTTGAGTACGTCGCGGCGAGTTGCGTGCAAAATGCGTACGACGATCCGGAGGAAGCTTTGGGCCCGCCCGACGCGTCCGCATCAGGCTGTTCGGGCTGCTACGGGTGCAGTGGATGTGACACGCACGCGGTTGCTTTGGGTTTCCGACTCAGTGAGGTGGACGGCCGAGGTTTTCTGGTCATCGAGTTCGTTGACAATGTCCTCCTCGACGTCGCGGGCAATGACCTGTTCATCTACATCACGAACGGCAACCCCTGCTACGTCGAGATCAGCGCGAACGGGTTCACGTGGATCTCCGTCGGAGAGACTTCCGGATGTCCGGCGAGCATCGACATTGGACCCTACGTTCGCAGTGGGGAGGAATTCCGATTCGTGCGGATGACCGATGTCCCGGCGGATGAGGATCACTCCGACTGCCCGGGTCCTAGCATCGATGCAATCGGGGCGATGGGAACGGGAGAGGCGGAGGTCTTCTTCGGCGAGGCGTCGGGCGGCTTCGACATCCAGCCGACCGGAAGCCTGCTGCTCGACTTTCGCCAATCCGGGGCGGATACCTTGTTGATTCTCCTCGATACAACGGGGAGCATGGCGGATCTGATTGGCGGAAGACAGAAGATCGACATCGCCAAGGAGGCCGTGATCGGCCTTCTCGACCGCCTTCCGGCAGGATCGGCCGTGGGACTGCGGGCCTTTTCCAAGTGCGAGACGAACAGATTGATCTCCGATCTCGAGAACCCCCTCGACCTCTCCTCTCTCAAGGTGGAAATTGAAGCGCTCTATCCTGCGGGTCTGACGCCACTCTCGTACACGTTGGAGCAAGCGAAGCTTGACATCGAGAGCGTTCCAGGTTCGAAAACGCTCGTCCTGGTCAGCGACGGAATGGAGACCTGCAAGGGGAACCCGTTACGGGCTGCCGCGGACCTAGCTGAGACCCGATACGATGTAAACGCTTACGTCATCGGATTCGACGTCGGAGGGAACCTTGCCGCGCGAGACCAGCTGATCAAGATTGCCGACGTCCTGGGAGGAACGTACCTGGATGCCGAAGACGCCGATCAACTGGCCCTGGCGCTCAGCATTGCGGCGCCGCTCGCCTACACCGTGACAGACGCAGACGGCAATGAGGTCTACGCCGGACGGCTCGGCGACTCGGGGCCGGGGGAGCTTGCCGCAGGCACGTACACGGTCGTGATCGACTCGATGCCGCAGATCGTCATCGACGATGTGGACATCTCCGGAGACGGAACGACGAGAATCGTCATCGGAACCGTGAATGGCACGTTGACGGCCGAGGTGTTCGAGGACTAGAGTCCGAGGGACTGCTCCGGCTACAGGAACGCGCCGCCGTGTGCGTTAAGGATGGCGCCGGTGATGTAAGACGCCCGATCGGAGGCGAGGAAGGCAACTGCGTCCGCGATCTCCTCGGCGCGCGCAAGCCGCCCGAGCGGGATGGCTCTCGCGGCATCCTCCGGAGGGTATGATGTGGCTTCCACGAATCCAGGGGCGACGGCGTTCACTCGGATCCCATAGTGGCCCTCAGTTGCCGCGAGGGTTTTCGTGACCAACACGACCCCCGCTTTGGCAATGGCGTACGGCAGGGTGTTCGGTTTCGCTCGGAGGACCTCCGCATTCATCGAGGCGATGTTGACGATCGATCCCCTCCGGTGGGAGCGCATCTGAGGAAGAACCTGGCGAGAGCATAGGAAGATGGTTGTCAGGTTGCTTTGCACGATGGACTCCCACTCGAGCGGCGTGGTTTCGAGGAACGGTTTGAACAGGAACTTGCCGACGGCGTTGACGAGCACGTCGAGAGGGCCCGCCTTCTGCACACTCTCAAAGAGCACCGCCACGGCCTTCTCATCAGCGACGTCCGCTCGGATGGCAGAGGCGGCGATGCCGTACCCGCGCAACTGATCGACCGCGTGCTCAGCGCGGCCATCATCATGCGCGTAGTTGAGGATGACGTCATGACCGAACTGGCCGAGCCGCTTTGCGATTGCGAAACCGACGACTCCCGTGCCGCCTGTGATGAGGGTTCGCAGACTGGCGGCCATCCTAATCCTGTTTGAACTCTCCGACAACGGACGCGAGCTCCGACCGGACGCTGAGCAGACCTCTCCGTACGTGCTCCGGGGAGAGCGAGGCGAGGCGGAGAAGTGGGTCGTCTTCGGAAGTCACTAGGTACTCGTTGATCTCCTCGATGACCGTCGAGAGGCTATCGACGCCGCCGTCGGTTTCCGATGCCTCGAAGAGAACGATGCATCGGCGCAGTTGCTCGATAGCATGCCCGATCAGCGTGAGCAGGTCTGGAACAGCGCTTGTCTCTTTCACTTCGAGTTCCCCCATTCGGCCCGATTATGCCTCGCCTGTCTAGGATCTAGTTCTGCGATCCGTCTTCTCCCTGCAGCGTCTCCCTCATTTCGGAGAGGATTCGATCCTTCATTCGCGAGACCTGGCGTTGAGAGATGCCCAGTTCGTCGCCGACCTCCGACTGGCTCTTGCCCTGGTAGAACAGTCCGCGGATGATCTGCTGCTGGATATCGGACAACTGCTCGATGGCCACGAGGATTCTCATCCTCGCCTCGTGCGGAAGGTCGTCCGATGAGGGCATCAAGTATTCAATCGAGGGGGGAGCCGGGTTCGGATCGCTCGCTCGCCGCTCCTGATCGATGGAGACATACATCATCGCCTCGCGTCCGCGCATGAGGGCGGCCGCCTGCGCCTCCGTCAGGTCGAGTGGCTTCGCGAGCTCTGCCAGCGTCGGGGGGCGACCCTCCTCCTGGAAGAACTTCTCCTCGGCGGCCTTCATGCGTCGGTTCATGGTTTGCACCCACTGGGGGATGCGAATCGTCGAGTGTCTGTCCCGGATGTGATGGCGGATCTCGCCGAGGATGAGATACGTTGCGTACGTCGAGAAGCGGGTTTCCTTCGCAAGATCGAAGTTCGCCACGGCATTGAGCAGCCCGATGTACCCGGCCTGAATGAGGTCGTCCAGCGGTTCTCCAGAATGGACGAAGCGTACCGCAAGAGACTTGACCAAGCCCACGTTCCGGCGAACGATCTCCTCCTGGAGCGCGACCACACGAGCACGAGAGCCTTCAGAGATCTCGGCAACTTTCGTTTCCTGGAGAAGCTCGATGACCTTCTCGTTCGGCAGCTCGGAGAGCTGCGTTCCCTTCAGTTCCGACATGTTCGCCCTCGGTCCGTCAGGAGTGCTAGCATAGCGATGGCAGTATAGCGCCTGCTCGACTTCGCGGGGCAGGTCAGGCTCGGGGGCTCTCGTTTTGCAGTACCCGTCTACAGAGGCTGCAGAAGGAGAAGCAGGAGCAGCAGGGCAGCGTATCCGCCGAGCCGCAGCAAGTCCTGCCATGGGAAGGAAGCCGGGCGAATCCGGTCAAGCGGCGACGGACAGCCGCGAATCGAGCAGTCTCCGATGGCCGCGCGGAGTGCGAATTCTGCGGCTTGTCCTGCGCCGACGACCACCTCGTCGCCGACGAAGACGGTCGGGACGGTGTCTACATTGATCTCATATGCTTCGCCGAGGGCAGTGAAGAGCTCGAAGGAGTCCGGATCGGAGATCTCGTGCCGGCGGATCGCGGAGTCCGGAAGGTCAAGAGCAAGCTCCGCGATCAACTCCTCGACGGTCCTGCAATTCGGACACCCCTCTTCGAAGAAGATCAGGATCACCGGATCCTCCATCTCAGCAGCGGCGGCCGGAGTGCTGGTGAAGATGGCCACGGCGAGCACCAGGAAATACGCAACCCGGAGGCTTCGCATCACATGTACTCCAGGAGAACGGCTACGATCATTCCGATGCCGAGCAGGAGCATCACCGCCCCGGAGATCAGGTGGAGCTTCCCGAGGCGGGCCGAACGCCACCGCTCGGCCCGTGCGGTTGTCGTGAAGCCGAAGTGGACCGCGAGGGTGATCACCAGAAGGGGCAAAACGAAGATGAAGTTGTAGAGAAGGAGATACAGCATCCCCTGGGCCCGGCTCGTGGTCTTCGAAAGCAGTGCAAGAATGGCGATGTAGGGGCCGGAAGAACAGGGAAGCAGGAAGAGCGAATCGAGGACTCCGACGGCAAAGGCGCCCGGGACAGAGACGACCGATGAGGTGATGCGCTTGACCGTCGGACGCCAACGCTGGGGAACCTCTATGGTGAACCACTTCCCGTAGGCGAAGTAGTCCTTCATGTTCCAGAGGCCGAGCAGGATGGCGAGTGAGGAGACGCCGAGGATGAACGGGCGTTGCACGCCTGCTGCCTGGATGGCGGAGAAAATACCTATACCCATAAGGAAGTAGGAAATGTAGATCGCGACTGTGAACGCGAGGCCGGCCTGCAGGACTTTCCCCCTTCGTCCGGCGACCAGGAGCGTGCCGAGGAGCAGAACGAGCACGGCGAAGGTGCAAGGATTCACCGAGTCAGCGGCGGCCGCGAGGAGCACCGCGGGAATCGTCAGTCTTTCAGCCAGACTCGACGGCTCCTTGCCGGTGAGTCGGTCGAGCGGCGAGGGGGCGTCGTTCATTATGGCGCGCCGAATGGCCTCGTCGAGCGCCAACTCCTCGGCGCGTCCAGCGGCGGCGTACGGCTCAGGATAGAGACCGTAGTAGGTTCCGCCGACCAGTGCGACCTCGCCGATGAAGAGGATCGGCACGGCCCCGATCTCGACATCATACGCCGCAAGCAGGTTGGCCAAGAGAGCTTGCCCTTCAGCGGCATGAATCTCGTAGCGGATGACCTCGAGTTCCGGATACTCGAGCACGATCTCGGCCAAGAGCTCCTCCATGCGGGCGCAGTGGGAGCATCCGTGCTCGTGGAAGAGGACGAGCGTCGTCCCCTGAACCGCAAACGCCATAGCCACCAGCGCGCACGCCAGAAGCAAAGTGATGCGACTCCTCGTTGAGATGGAGAGCTCCTTTCGCTCTTGCCCGATCGGTGACGGCGCCTAAGGCGTGCTCGTCCTGATCAGCTCGTCACCGTAGATCCGCTGCCACTCGTCGAGTCCGCCGAGAAGGCTCTTCGCATTCTCGTAGCCAGCGACGATTAGGGTCTGGGCAGCGTCATCGCTCGCCTCGCCGGACTGGTCGTAGAGAATGATCCCCGCATCACTCGGAAGATCGCCGACCCATTCGTCGAGACTGGCGACACTGAACTCAATGAGCGGGATGTTCGTCGCGCCGGCCAGATGCCCCGCGGCGAAGTCCTCCGGCGACCGAAGGTCGATCAGAACGTAGAAGGCAGAATTCAGGTGGACCGGATTGAGGGTGTAGTTAGCACCGGCAGAGGTCGGCGTTCCGTAGTCCGGGCTGATCGGCATTGGGTACAGATAGCGGGTCCAGTAGGACGCGAGCCAGCCGGCAAGGCCGCCTTCCAGCGCTCTGGCCAGCTGGATGCCGTCACTGACGAGTCCCTGTGCGATGCTGTAGGAGGTCGCGCCGGTCGCGTCGTAGACGATGAGAACCGTCGCGTGGGGCAACGTGAGACTCTCCAACGTCTTGGACAATGCGTTCGGTTCGACGTTGATCGCACCGACGAGGTGGCTCGCGCCGTACGCGATCTCGTCGCGGAGATCGACGAGCAGGATGGAGTAGAGGTAGAGGTCTTCGATCGTCGTGTGGAACGGCTCGAAACGGAGAACGTCTCCCGTAATGCGGAGGACGAGCTTATCCGGGCCGGGGGAGTCCACGGTGTAGTTCGGGTCGTTCGAGTAGACGTAGATCGGCTTCGCGATGGATGTGCCTCCGAACCCGTTGGAGCTCACCACCGCGTGAAGTTCGGTCGACTCGCCGGGGGCGAGCTCTACCGGAGTGACCATTCCTGTCGTTGTGCAGCCGCAGGTCGCGCGGACCCTGTCGATAATGAGCGTTTCGTCCCCCACGTTCGAAAGGACGAACGTGTGGTCGATCGCAAAGCCCTCGACGACCGTCCCGAACTCGTACGTAGCAGAGTCGACGTGGATCTCCGGCGCGGCGCCGGCCGCAAGGCCGACAGCGAGCACCGCCAGAATCGAACTCATGAGCTTCCTGATCATTTCCATTCCTCCCTGTAACTCTCCAGTCTCACGACAACGCCCAAACGATCGCCGCGCGCAGGAGGCGCGGCGGGTTTTGCTTTGAGTATATACGCATCGACACGGCTCGTGGTTCGAGAAGGGAGAACCGCGTCGGCAAACACCATATGATAAGCCGCTCCGATTGCCGATCAAGCCGGCGGGATGGAAACGGGGGGGCGCGCAGTTGCGAGGGGTCCGGGAGGTCCATATCATGGAGTCCTGGAGGGGAAATGCACGATGTGCGATTCGGCGGGGAAGAGATCCTCGCGCGGCAGTTGAAGCTTGCCGAAGCGAACTACCATAAGCTGAAGGAAAAGGGCGTGCGCGCGATCAGTGTGCTCGGAGCGATCGGTAGTGGGAAGACCACCCTCATCGAGCGTCTGATCCTGCGTGTTTTCGCTTGCGGCCTGAGCGCGGGGGCGATTGCCGCAGACTCCTCAGGGGATGACGATCACAAGCGGTTCTTGGCCTGCCGTGCGCCGTCGGTAAATGTGAATACGCAGGACGACTGTCATCTCGATGCCCACACTGTGGCACACGCCTTGGAGGATCTTCCGCTTGACACTCTCGACCTCTTGTTCATCGAGAACGTGGGAAACTTGATCTGCCCCGCCGACTTTCCTCTTGGGACCGAGACTGAGATCGTCGTGATCTCGGTGACGGAGGGAGATGACATGGTCCGCAAGCATCCAAAGATCTTCGCCCAGACGGACACGGTCGTGATTAACAAGGCGGATCTTGCGGACGCGGTCGGCGTTGACCCGGAACGAATCGTCTCCGACTACGCCAAGGTCAATCCCCACGGTCGCGCGATCCTGGCTGCTGCGCTCCACGAGCGAGGCATTGACGAGTTGATGAGAGCTCTAGACCTGGAATGCACGAGTACTCTGTGGTAGCTGAGCTCGTGGATGCGCTTCTCCCAAGGCTCGCGGCTCACGCGGGAGAGGTGACGACCGTCTTCCTGAAGAAGGGCGACCTGCGAATCCTCTCCGATCGCGCGTTGAAGAATGCGTTCGAAGTTGTTGCGCAGGGGACTCGGCTTGAAGGGGCAACCTTGGAAATCGAATCGATTCCGGCACGCGTCGCCTGCCGAGCCTGCCTCTATGAAGGCCTGGCGAAGACCCTCAAGGATGAGGCCTTCCACTTCGCGGTCCCGATCCTGACCTGTCCTGATTGTGGAAGTGACGTGGAAGTCCGATCGGGCCGGGAGCTCTCCGTCGATCGTGTCTCGGTTCGGACTACGACGGAAAAGAACGTCTAGTCGAATGCCGCGTGAGTGTCGGAAGCTGTGCGTACAGGGCGTTGTGCAAGGAGTCGGGTTCCGGCCGTTCGTCTACCGTGAGGCGACCCTTCGAAGTCTGTCCGGATCGGTCCGCAATCTGGGAAACGCTGGTGTCGAGATCCTCCTCGAAGGAGACACGAGCGCGATAGAGGCCTTCATCAAGGCTCTCCGTGAGCAGGCGCCTCCTCTTGCTCGGATCGCCTCCATCGTGGGGGAACCCTGCGAGCTGACCGGGGCGCGTAGCTTCACGATCGACCCTTCCGGCGGAGGGGATGCCGGCCGCGGTTCAATCCCGCCGGACACGGCGATTTGCACAGCGTGTGTCGGCGACATCCTTGGCGACTCGAGATACCACGGGTATTGGGCAACGAGCTGCACCAATTGTGGCCCGCGCTTCACCGTGATCGAAGGACTGCCGTACGATCGGCCGCTGACCTCCATGATGGATTTCCCGATGTGCGAGCCTTGTGCCCGCGAATACATCGACCCGGTCGATCGCCGATACCACGCTCAGACGATCGCCTGCGAGACTTGCGGGCCTCGTCTTGCGTTCGACGGAGCCGGAGAGGCTCCGGTCAGGCTGGCGGCCGCGGCTCTTCGTGCGGGGAAGATTGTCGCGATCAAGGGGATCGGCGGGACGCACGTGGCCTGTGACGCGACTCACGAGGCAGCGCTCCTTGCCCTGCGTGAGCGGCTCGGTCGGCCCGGTCAGCCGTTCGCGCTGATGGCGACCGAGGAAGTGCTCGCGAGATTCGCAGAGGTTGATTCGGCGGAGAGGGAGCTTCTGCGGTCGCCGCAACGTCCGATCGTCGTACTGCGGCAGAAGGAGGGCGTCCTCCCAGCGGGCGTTGCGCCAGGGCTTCACACGGTGGGTGTAATGCTGCCGTACTCGGGCCTTCACGAGCTGCTTCTTCGCGAAGTCGGTCTCCCGCTCGTGATGACGAGCGCCAACTTGCCCGGACGTCCGATGCTGATCGACAACGAAGAAATCACCGCGCGCCTCTCGTCCGTGGCCGACCATCGGCTGCTGCATAATCGGCGGATCGTCGCTCGGTGCGATGACTCCGTGCGGCGGCGGAGCGGGGGGAAGACTCTCTTCCTGCGGCGTTCTCGCGGGTACGTCCCGGAGGCGATCGAGGTTGACCTGGGCGCGGAGAGAATCCTCGCGCTTGGGCCGGAGACGGGCGTGGCGTTCACCCTCTATGCGAACGGAGCCGCGACGATGTCGCAGCATATCGGTTCGGTGGACAACGTCGAAACCTACGAGTTCCTGCTTCAGGGAATCGAACACCTGAAGCGCCTGACCGGCTTTGGGGTCGCGGGCACAGTCGCCTGCGATCTTCACCCGAGGTTTCTAACGACGCAGCTGGCACGGAGATTGCAGAAGGAGACGGGCGCGCGCGTCGTTCCGGTGCAGCATCACGTGGCACACGTCGCCTCCGTGATGGGCGAGCACGGCGTGGAGTCGTCGGTCGGGATCGTGCTGGACGGCTACGGCTTCGGTACGGACGGGACGGCGTGGGGAGGCGAGCTGTTCGCCGCGGAGAATGGCGTTGTCGAGCGTGCGGGATCTCTGCGCGCCGTCCGACTCCCCGGTGGAGACGAGGCCGCGCGGCACCCACTCCGTGTCGCGGCAGCGCTTCTTCACGAGGCCGGCGTTCCGGAGAAACGCCTTCGGGAACAGCTGAGCGCGCGGGGCCTGGTTGGCCCGGCGTGTGACGCCTTGCTGACGCAGATAGAACGCGGAGTGAACGCACCGTGGACGACAAGCGCGGGGCGATTCTTGGACGCGGTGGCGGCTTGGCTAGGGATCTGCACGGAGAGGACGTACGAGGGGGAGCCGGCGATGCGACTCGAGGCGCTCGCCACGCGCGGCATGCCGGCGGAGCTGGACGTTCGAGTCGTGCGCCGCGGCCGACTGTTCGAGGTCGACACGATCGGGCTCTTCCGCACGCTGGTCGATCTGGCGGAGTCAGCCACCCAGGCGGAAATTGCGGCGACAGCGCAGGCGCTTCTGGCGGAGGGCATCTCGCGTGCGGCGACGGAGCTCGCGCAGGAACGTGGAATGGAGGTTGTTGGGTTGTCGGGCGGAGTCGCCTACAACGATGCGATTGCGGGACGGATTCGCGAACGCATCGAAGCGGCCGGACTTCGCTTTGTCACCAACGAGCGGACCCCTTGCGGAGACGGCGGCGTTTCGTTCGGGCAGGCTGTCTTCGCCGGAAGAGGATGGCGGATGCTAGAAGCAGACCGGCCCGATGCAGCATCCGGTGAGTAGAACTGCCATGGCACAGAGGGCGGCGAGCATCAAGGTGAGTCGTTTCATGACGGAGGATCCTACCACATTGGCGCCCCCATGCTGGGGACAGCCGTCTCGAGAGGGACGGCTCTCGCGAGGATTGGAGGCGGCCGGAGGAACATGGGATCCTAGGGGGCGAGGGATGGCGTGACGAGCCACGTCCGGATGTCTGCCTCCCATTGCGCCTGTGCCGCATCATTCGTTCCGTGGGATGTCTCCGTATCGTACCGATCCTGGATCATGGAGAGGCGATCCAAGATGTCGTCCGCAGTTTGCTGAATCCGCTCGTCGAGTTGCGACATCGTACTCTCGGCTGAGGCCCCGCGGACTTGGACGGCAGCGAGCGTTTCGCCCAGCCTGCGCGCGTAGACCTCATTGAGATCGAAGTGATGCTGCTCGTGCCGGAGGATCGCGGCCGTGGCCTTTGAGGAGATGACCCACGAGAAGCGGGGGTTCATCGAGTTGGAGATGAGAACATCTCCAACCGTCCCGATCCATGAATACCCTTCGGTCCGCTCAGATCGAACGGCGTACTGCGCATGCCACTTGACCGTCATGTGGATCGCAGCTGCTTCCGAGAGCTGAGATGCGTTCGGAGGTGGTGCTCCCTGGAAGTCTCCCCAATGGATGAGCCGCTCTGCATCCCACGGGATCAGCTGCGTCGACTGGCCGAGCGCGGCAGAGACGGATACGAGCAGGAGCAGAGCAAGCAAGCTAGACAGGCGCGGCGAACGAGTCATGTTGTTTGAGAACCTACCCCCTCTCTCCTAAAGAAAGGTACACGATGAAGCGCGGGGGGTTCCGCAGCTCGGACGAAGGAAAACCGCGAAGAGGCGATAGGAAGGATCTTCAATGCGCCCCCAAACCGTGGTCACCCTTTGAGCAATCCCGCGTGTCCTATAGGGCTTGGTACCTCGAGTCCCGATCGCGCGCGCGGGAGCGTGTAGCTACCAGCCGCCTCCGCCGCCGCCGCCGAATCCGCCTCCGGAGAAGCCGCCTCCGAAGCTGCTTCCCCCTCCCCAAGCTGACCGACCGCCAGATGCAGTCCGAGGGGCGGAGGCAAAGGTGCGATTCATCCCGGAGGAGAGATGCCACATCGACAAGGCAAAGATGTGCCCTCGGAAGACTGGGGAGGTGCCGCCATACCACTCTGGCGGTGCGGTCAGCAACCCCTTGAATTGGTCCGTCCAGATCCGCGTGAGGTTGAGTGCGATGGCGTAGGGCAAGAGTCTTTCGAACACCTGCGGGCTCTTCTCTGGCGCGTTGTGGAACTCGATGCGGTCGACCTCGGCCAGACGGATGTAGCGGGCAAGGCCGAGGACTTCCTCGAGGGCTCTGACGCCCCCTCGTGTCTTGCGAGGCATGATCGGCGAGAACGCGAGGACGACCAGGCCAGAGAGGCCGACGGCGATGCCCAGATAAGGAGAGGAAAAGACGATACCGACGCCGAATCCACAGATGAGACCGAAGAGTCCCAGGGTCTTGTAGAACCCGCGCGTTCTCTCGGGATTGCTCGGGTAGTAGCGTTCCTCGATGAGACCGCCGTAGAGGTGGGACTTGATGGCGGGCAAGTGCTTGTAGAAGCTGCTCTCGAGAGACGAGAGCGTTCGCTCATCCCGATCATCCTCGAAGATCGCGTCGAGGACTGTCTGCTCTACGAGGGAGAGACCCTCGCGAGGGCGATCACGTCGGACGAACCGATAGTCAAGTGGCACCGATCTCGCGATAACGGCCTTCGCCTTGTCGAGGAGGCCCGGATCTTCATCTCCGATTTCCTCGATTCGGATGTGCCCCTTGACCGCGAGGCCGATGACCATCGCCGAGACGTCGCATAGATCGACGCGATCATCGATCAGAACCCCCACTTCCCCGGCGTGCATGCCTTTAGGCGGTTCGAACGCCGGGGCGATGACGCCCTTCCTCGGGTCCCGTCCCACTCGGCACCAAAGCAAGAGCATCCCGAGGAAGACGAGAATCGGGAGGGCCGCCGGCTTGTTCGCGTCCAGGAACCAGAGGACGCGCCGTCCGAAGGATGGAGGCTGGATCAGCAGGAGCTGGCGTGGTACGGCGAGATCGACGGTCAGCCCCTCACCCGGGTTGTACGGACCGCCCTCGAAGAGCCACCGGCCGGCCTCGTCTTGGGCGGCCGGCCGGCCGCGCGTGAGACTTCCGATGTACCCGGCGTAGGATGTCGTCGAGACGGAGTCAGGATCGACCGCTTCAGGGAACCCGACCGACGCGGTGGCCCGATCGATCGGGACGCGCCATTCATTGCCGGTCACATTCCAGTAGAGCTGGATGTAGTCGTCATGGAAGAGGAGGACGCGATCTACCTTGTAGGCGATAGTGTATGTGTACGTGCCCGTGATCATTCGCTCGGGATCGCCGATACGCAAATAACGATACCTGCCGGCCGCCTTTGACAGCAAAGGCACCGGACTTCCGTCCAACAGAACCTCCTCGAGTTTCAGGTGGATCGTCCGATTCGCGCCGGTGACGGGAACACGGTAGGAGACGGGGATTTCTCTCTCGATGCCGTGATGCGGCGTCAAGAAGGTGACCGTGATGCGCTCGATGACGTGGAGGGCACCATCGTCGAGGAGTGTCAGTTCGGCGTCGAAGTGATCGATGCCGAGAGTTGCTAGGGCGGCGCAGCTTGTCAGAGCCAGAACGAGAATCGTGCAGAACGCTCGACGTATCACAGGACCAACCTCGGCGCCTCACGCGCGATTTCATCGGGCAGCGCGTAGTAATCGCGTGCGGCGAATCTGAACATCGCAGCGATCAGATTCTTCGGGAAGGAGGCGATCTCCGTGTTTAACTCTCGAACGACGGCATTGTAGAGCTTGCGCGACCGCTGGATGGTGTCCTCTGACTCCGCCAGGGTTCTCTGGAGATCCAGGAAGTTGCGGTCGGCGAGGAGATCTGGATAGGCCTCCGCGACGGCAAATAGGGAGAAGAGCGCGTTCTGCAGGGATTGCTCGGCGTGCGCCTTGGCCGACGGGCTCGAAGCAGCGAGTGCGCGAACTCGAGCCTGGGTCACCCGCTGGAGAAGGGTCGCCTCGTGCGCCGCGTATCCTTTGATGGTGTCAACCAGGTTGGGAATCAGATCCCAGCGACGCTTTAGTTGCGTAGCGATGTCGTGCCAGGATCTCTCGGCAAGAACACGGTAGTGAACGAGGCGGTTGTAGGCGAAGATGCTCCAGAGCAGAACCCCGGCGACCAACGCGCCAACGAACAGACCGGCGACCATCATCCCTCCCTTGAAGCTGATCCGATTCTAGCCTGCCTGATGACTGACTCCAAGCAAGGAAGGCGCGTCGGAAGATCACGGGAGCCAGTCGAGGTAGCGGTACGCGGCGATCGCCAGGGAGGATGGCTCGCGACGTGAAATCGCCGTTGCGAACAGGGATAAGTACGGATATCCTTCCCCGCGGAACCGTCGAGAAATGGGAGGGACAATGCACAAGCGTTTGATGACTCCAGGGCCGACGCAGGTTCGCCCGGAGATCCTGAAAGAACTGGCGACACCGCAGATTCACCATCGGTCTCCCGAGTTCTCCGATCTATACGAGGCTATTCAACCCAAACTGCAACAGCTTCTGTATACAAAGAACGCTGTTCTGCTCTTCACATCATCGTCTACGGGGGCGATGGAGTCCGCGGTGACGAATCTGGTCGGCCGGCGCTGTTTGAATCTGGTGAACGGAGCCTTTTCCAAGCGCTGGCACGAAATCACGCTTGGGAACGGCATTCCGTGTGATGCGTTTTCCGTGGACTGGAACGTTGCGATCAAACCGGAGATGGTCGACGAGCAGCTCAAGAACGGGGCCTACGATGCGGTGACTCTCGTCTTCAACGAGACGTCGACGGGGATGCTCAACCCGCTGCCTGAGATCGCGGAAGTCGTTGCCCAGTATCAGGATGTGTTCCTCCTCGTCGATGCCGTCAGTGGTATGGCGGGGACCAAGATCGAGACGGACATGTGGAAGATCGACTTCGTCCTCGCCGGCGTACAGAAGGCATTTGCGCTTCCGGCCGGACTGGCGGTGGCCGCAGTCAGCGAGCGGGCGCTCGAACGGGCGAAGCTGGTTCCGCCGAGAAGCTACTACTTCAGTCTGCCCCACATGTGCAAATCTCACTTGAAGAATCAGACCCCTTCAACGCCGGCGATTCCGCAGATGTACGCGCTCAATGCGCAGCTCGACGACATGCTGGCCGAGGGGCTCGACCGACGATTCGCCAGGCACGAGACGATGGCGGGGATCGTTCAGAGCTGGGCGAGACACCACTTCGACATCTATCCGGAGGATGGCTATTGGTCGCCGACGCTGACCTGCATTGAGAATACACGGGAGATCGACGTAGCGAGTCTGATCAAGACATTGGCTGACGAGTACAACGTTCGGATTTCCAACGGGTATGGAGACATCAAAGGGAAGACTTTCCGTATCGCCCACATGGGTGACACGCAGGTAGGTGAGGTCGAGGGCCTCTTGAAGGTCATCGAGACGGTTCTCGATCTGTAGGGGGTACGAATGACATTCAGAGTGCTCGCGTCTGACCCACTCGCCGCAACGGCCGTAGCCTCAATGCGCGAGGCGGGACTCGAAGTTGATGAGAAGACGGACCTCACGCCGGAGCAACTCTTGGAGGAGATCGGTGGCTACGACGCGATCGTCATCCGCAGCGCGACGAAGGTGTCAGCATCGATCATCGATGCCGGGACGAACCTTAAGCTTGTCGTACGCGCCGGCGTGGGCCTCGACAACGTCGACGTGGCGTACGCCGAGGAGAAGGGGATCGCCGTACGAAACACGCCGGCGGCGAGCTCGAATTCGGTCGCCGAACTGGCGCTCGGACACATGCTTTCTCTCGCGAGGAACATCGGACGAGGCACCGTGTCCATGAAGGCGAGGAAGTGGGAGAAGAAGGCGCTGAAGGGCATCGAGATCGACGGCAAGACGCTCGGCATTGTCGGGATCGGCCGGATCGGCTGCTCTCTGGCCCGGAAGGCGAAGGGTCTCGGAATGCGCGTGATTGCGCACGACGCGTTTCTCGCTGCGTGCCCTGTCGAGGGACTTGCGGAGATGGTCGACATGGACCGCTTGCTGGCAGAGAGCGATTTCGTCTCGCTGCACATCCCGTTCGATGCGGCCGTCGGCGCGACGGTGGGCGCGGCGGAACTCGCGAAGATGAAAGATGGCGTGCGGATCGTGAACTGCGCGCGAGGTGGCGTTGTCGACGAGGATGCACTCGTTGCGGCGATGGAGAGTGGCAAGGTCGCAGGGGCGGCGCTGGATGTCTTCACGAGCGAGCCGACGACGGGCGCAGAGCCGATCGTCGCGATGGATAACGTGTCGCTCACCCCGCACATCGGGGCCGCGACCGTGGAAGCGCAGGTGCGGGTTGGCGCGGAGGCGGCCCAGATCGTGATCGACTTCGCGAAGTCGGCAGGCTAGATAGGAGAACGCGTGGCGCAGATCATCCCGTTTCGAGGCTACCGGTACGATCCGAAGAAGGTCGGGCGGCTCACGGATGTCGTGTCACCGCCGTACGATCGAGTTGACCCGGACGTTCAGGAATCCTGCTATCGACGTAGCCAGCACAACATCGTCCGAATCATCAAAGGCAAGGAGAAGCCGGGCGACGGGCCTTCTCAGAACGTTTACACGCGCGCTGCCGGATTCCTTCGCGAGTGGATTGCGCGTGGGACTCTCGTGCGCGACGCCGAACCGAACATCTACGTGTACCATCAGGCGTACCCGTTTGGCGGGGAGCGACTCGTGCGCAAGGGGATCATCGCGCTCGGGAAGCTCGAGCCGGAGAAGGTGCACGCACACGAGCGGACGCTCACGGGTCCCAAAGAGGATCGACTTCGCCTGATGCGGGCGACCGAGGCGAACTTCGGTCACATTTTCATGCTGTACGCGGACTCGCAGCGAGCGGCGGACTCGGTGGTCGGTCGGGCAATCGCGGGACGGGGTCCGGACGCCGTGGCAGAAGACGGCGACGGCAACGAGCATCGCGTTTGGGCGGTTTCTGATCACGCGACGATTGACGCAGTCCAGCGAGCGATGGCCGACAAGGACCTGTACATTGCCGACGGACATCATCGATACGAGACGGCCGTCAACTACATGGGCGAGTGTGAGGCGAACGGCTGGCGTCCGGCCGCGCCGGAGTCGTTCGACGTCCGAATGATGACGCTGTTCAACATCGACGAGCCGGGCATGTCGATCCGACCCATTCACCGTCTCGTGCACGGGCTCGACGACTTCGACGCAGAGGCGTTCCTGACAGCCGCGGAAGAGGCGTTTATCGTCGAACGGCATCCTTCGTTTGAGAGGATGGCTGACGCGACGGCGGCGAGTGCCGGATCTCACACGTTCGGATGCGTGACGCGCGGTGCGTTCGCGGCGCTGCGCTTGCGAGAGGAACTCGATCTTCACGGACTCGTCTCGAGAGAGCGCTCGGACGACTACGTCCGGCTTGATGTCGCCGTTCTTCACGCCACGATTTTCGAGCGGCTCCTTGAGATTGACGCGCGCGCACTCGAAGAGCAGCGAAATGTCACCTACACGGTCGATCCTTCGAAGGCGATCCGAGGAGTTGAGTCCGGAGCGGAACAGCTCTTCTTCTATCTCAATCCGACCTCGGCGGAGGAAGTGGTTCGTGTGGCCGATCAGGGGGAGAAGATGCCGCAGAAGTCGACCGACTTCTATCCCAAACTCCTGACCGGCCTCGTCCTGAGCAAGATGGAGATCGACAAGACGAGCTGACGGATCGGGTGCACGATCGCGGCAGCGCAGTCGCCCGAAGCATGTTCGACAAGCCGAACCGTCCGGGCCAGCTGTCCCGGTGCGCGGTGACGAATCCACGCAACGATCGGCCCCGGTTTCCGGCCGGATGGCGCCTCCAATTCATACCCTCATGGGGAGATCTTGGAGGAGGTCATCATGCCACGCATGCGTGCACGGTGGATAGCGTTCGTCGTTCTCCTTTCGCTCTTCGGGGCAGGAGCGGCGGCGGCGGACGATCTTGGGTTCTCGGGAAGGGTTGGCCTGGAAGTGACATACACGCCGATTCCGCCTGCTTTGTACAACATCGGTGCGGATCTCGGCCTTGGCTTCGAGATCAGTGGCTTCTCCTTCGCATCCGCGACCGGCTTCGACCTGTTCGGATTCCAGTCCGAGCGGGTGTCTCTCTCGATCGATCTCGGTGCCGTGCAGATCTCAGAGGAGATTCGATTCGAGCCGACCTTCAGCTGGAATGAGCTCTCCGTCGACCTGGGGATCGTCGGTGTGAACTTCGGTATCGATTGGATTCTCGCCAACATCGGGGGCGTGCAGACGCCGGCCTACTCGATGGGGGCCGTGATCGAACTCTCGAGTGGGATCGTCTGCGGTTTCTCGATCACGAGCCTAACAGGGTTTGGTGCAGTGAATCTAGTAAACTTGCTTGGCGGCGTCGAAGCTCCGTTCTCCTTTGCCCTACTGGATCTGTTCATCTATCTGGACACGCTCTGCGTGTCCCCGATCGAGCTTGACGTGACCATCGTCGACGGGTTCTACTTCGAGGAGGAGCTCGTCCGATTAGAGATCGACTACCTTGGCCTGATCGCCAGCAGCACGACCTGGTTCGACTATCAAGGGCTCTCGCAGATGCTGTTCGAGCTAGGCTATCGATTTGACGAGCCGTCGCTCAGCTTCCTTACGTCCGTGACCCTTGATGGGACGTTCACGATCACGGGTCTCGGGTTCATCGTAGATCTTGCGATCGACGTCGTTCGGTTCACGTCGCATACGTTTTTCGTGGAGGCGACACCGCCTGCTCCCATTCCGATCATCTTCGGCGGGCAGGCCTTCGCCGTGTCCTTTGAGATCTGCGGGGTCACCATCACGTCGGAGACGGGCTTCGATGGATCGTTCCTGTTCTCTGAGGAGACCATCGCGATCGACGCGCTCATCGATCCGGTGACCTTCAGAAGCTTGACGACGTTTGACGCGACGGGCTTCGCAGCGGAGTGCGTCTACGCGAGCGTTGAGTTCAGCGGTGTGCTCCTGTACACAAGAGCAGAGTTCGATATGACCGGGATTCAGCTCGTCTCCTTCGGATTCGCGTTGAGCTTTTAGCGATGACGAAGCAGGAAGGGCAGGAAGATCGGGAGCTCGACGAGCTGCTGCGCGTCCTGGCATCCGAAGAGGAGGCAGCGAGCGGATCGCGTGAGGATGCCCTTCGCCGGGCGACGCCGATTCTTGATGAGGTCATCGATGCGTGCTTCCAAGAGACGGGGTTTGCCCGGGAGGAGCTGTTTCGTGCGGGGTACCTTGGCTTGATGAACGCTGTACACAACTTCGACCTGGCGCATGGGAGATCGTTCCGCGAGTACGCGGAGAATCTGATCAAGGGCGAGATCCGGCAGCACGTACGCGATCACGTGCGACAGTGTGTCATCCCGAGGTGGATGACTGATCTCAACAGGCAGCTAGAAACAGCTGAGGCGCGGCTTCTTCGGGAGACGGGCGAACTTCCGACGTTGAGCGAGCTTGCGGAGTTCATGAATATCAGCGAAGAGGGGATCGCCGAGATCTTCAAGGCGCGCGAGTCCCTGGGCTACGTCTCGCTCAACGAGACGCAGCGGAAGAACGATCCGACACCGGAGATCGACTACTCCAAGATCCGAGGTCTCCATGCCGCTCCGTTTCCCATCGAGATCCGCATCAAGCTTGCCTCGGCACTCGAGAAGCTGGCCGATCTGCAGGAGTCTCTGTGCCAATCGCTCTTCCGCGGCGAGGAGGATGTGTAGGCGGAGGGGCTTTCCACGTTGACACGGCGCCCCGCGCGGGTTTCGCCGTCGGTGGCCTGATCGACTACCATCGTTCCCGAATGTGAGAGTACTAGGGGGAGAGCGATGGGCGAACTGGGTTACTCGATTCTAAGGTTCAAGTGGTTCTGGCTCGCCGGAATTGCGCTCCTCACAGTCTTCTTCGCCCTGCAACTGGGGGAGCTCTCGATGGAGGAGGACGAGACCACCTGGTATCCGGCGGGGGATGCGACGCTCGAAGCCTACGATGCGTTTCAGGAGCGTTTCGAGTCAGATGAATTCGTCGTGGTGGCCTACGACTGGGCTGAGCCGTTCTCAGAGAGGTCGATCAGCTACCTTGAGTTCCTGACCGAGAGACTGGATGCCGAAGTCCCGTATGTCGCGGAAGCGCTGAGCTTGGCGACCGTCGATGACGTTGTTGGAAGCCAGAGCGCGCTTGAGGTGCGGCCCCTGCTTGACGCCGAGGGCAGCATCAATCTCGACGACCTGAGGCACAGGATTGCGATCAACCCATTCCTTGCTGGAAACCTCATCTCCCGCGATGAGCGAACGGTCGCGATCGTCCTCGAGATCGACCGCCCGTCAGAAGGTGTTCACGAGGAAATGTCGAGCGAGATCATCGCGGCGCTCGAATCTGTCCTTCACGAGGAGGAGGAGGCCACCGGGCAGTACTTCCACCAAGGCGGAAGCACGCTGACCGAACGAGAGGTCGAGAGGACGCTTGACCGGGACATCCTGCTCTTTTTCCCTCTTGGGCTTGCCATCACTGGGGCGCTGCTTCTGCTCTTCTTCCGACACTTCCCGAGCATCATTCTTCCGTTGATGACCGTAGTCTTGAGTCTCGGCTGGACCCTGGGGTTGAAATCGCTCGTCGGCTCGCCAATCACGCCTGTGTCGACCACGCTTTTCGCGCTGATCACGGTCATCGGCGTCGCGAGCTCGGTTCACCTCATCTCGCAGTACTGGATCGAGAAGCCGAGACACACTACGCGTGTGGAGGTGCTCCTGGCGACCTATCGGCGCGCCGGCAAGCCGTGCTTCTTCACCGCGCTGACGACAACGGTCGGGTTTGCATCGCTCGCAGTCAGCAGCATCCCCGCGATCCGGCATCTGGGCGTGTTTGCCGGGTTTGGCATCATGAGCGCGTTCTTTCTCGCGATGGTGCTGGTTCCGATGGGGATGGATTGGACCAGCCACCGCAGCTCACATGTCCCCCGAAATCGCGGCTTGGAGCGCGCCCTTGGGGCCATCGGGCGATTCGACCTCGCCCATCCGTGGGCGATTCTTGGCGTCACGGGAATCGTGATCGTTGGGATGTGTTTGGGCATCCTGCTGATCGAGACGAAGGGCTCGATGGTCGACTATTTCCGGACTGGCTCAACGATCAGGGAATCGATCGACTTCCTTGACGCACGAATGAACGGGATCTCGAGCACGGAGGTGATCCTGTTCGGGGAGCGAGACGTGTTCAAGGATCCTGAGCGGCTGCGCGCGATGGACGGTCTAGCGCGGCTCGTCGAGTCGCACGCTCAGGTGGCCGTCGTCTACTCGCTCGTTGACACCGTCAAGCTGATCAACCGAGCCCTTCATGCAGACGAAGCTGCCTACTACGAGATCCCGGAGACGCCGACAGCGGTCGCGCAATCGATCTTGCTCTTCGAGATGTCTGGCGGGGGCGGCCTTCGCGACTACGTGGCGGGTGACTATGCGACCGCGCGGGTGTCGATTCGGACGAAGCAGATGAGCAATGACGAGAGAGAGGCCCTTCTGAGCGACGTTCGTGCGTACGCCTCTGAAGCGTTTGCCGATCTGAGGGTCGAGATTACGGGCATGGATTTGCTCGTAGGCGGCATCAACGATCGGATCATCCTGACTCAGATCCGCAGCATCGCGCTCGCGGTTCTGGTCATCACGGCGATGATGCTGATCGTCTTCGGTTGGAGGGCAGGCCTGCTCAGCACCCTGCCAAACGTCCTTCCGATCGTCTTCGTCCTTGGCCTGATGGGGTACGCCGGCTTCGGCTTGAACATCGCGACTGCGATCATCGCGTCGATTGCCATTGGAATTGTCGTTGACGACACGATCCACTTCTTCTCTCACTTCCGTGATGAGCTGGCCGTGACGGGAGACCGCAGAACGGCGGCGATGAACGCATTGACCAGAGTCGGGAAGGCGCTGTGTTTCACCACCTCGATCCTGGCGGCGGGATTCGCGATTTTTCTCTTCGCGCGGCTGGGGATCTTGGCAAGCTACGGGATCCTGTCTGGCACTGCCGTGATAGCTGCGCTGGCCGGCGACTTGTTCATCGGGCCGGTGCTGTTGGCCAAGATTGAGGCGTTTCCCCATCTAAGCCGGCGGGGTGGCGATTCGAGGGACTCCGATGCAACGTGATGCGGAGCGCCGGTGTTTCGCGGCGGTGAGATGGAGATCCGTGAAAGCGCGACGGCAGTGAGAGCGATCTCGATCGGCGGAGTCGTCGCGACGAATTTCGTCATCGGGATTCGGTACGTCTGGCTCATTCACAAGGGGAGGATCAGTCCGGCGCTGGCGATGTGGGTCTTCTTCACCGTTGCTGTGGTTGGCAGCCTTCTGACGTATCTCGCGGAAGGCGAGTACGGTCTTCTCGACAACGTGCTCAACACGGCGGACATCGCGCTGGTGGGATCCGTGGCGATCGCCATCGCGTTTCTGGGAGACCGGAGTACGCGGTTCAACCGATTCGATCTGGGATGTTTGGCCGCCGCCGTGGTCATCCTCGCCGTGTGGGGCGCCACGGGCAAGCACACGATCGCGCACGCGGCAATCCAGGCGATCCTCGTCATCGCCTACTTTCCGGTGGTGAAGAGGCTATGGCGGTCCGATCGGAACACGGAGTCGTTCACCATGTGGATTGGCCTTCTGGTGGCTCCAATCTTCTCGCTTCTCTCCAGCAAAGGCACGTTGGCGACAATCTACGCCATACGCGCCATCATCTCGACGGCGCTTCTCCTCGCTCTCATGATTCGCGTCGAGCTGCGCCGGAGGGGATCGGACGTCGCCTGAGGACACTCCCGTGATGCGGCGGCGCCTACGGCTGCGAGAGCTTCTCTGCGAGTC